>Ga0214917_10004307_pt1 | contig 15906 bp, 18 predicted proteins | sample LL_1208_BB_MetaG_FD_177983 | JGI IMG/M metagenome (GOLD analysis project Ga0214917, IMG submission 177983) | Freshwater microbial communities from Lake Lanier, Atlanta, Georgia, United States - LL_1208_BB | ecosystem: Environmental > Aquatic > Freshwater > Lake | place: USA: Georgia | collected... | reverse complement strand
AGACGTTGTTGCATTGACCGAGACTGGGTTAGTTAATTTCAACAACACTTCACATGACTTAGCCATTTTGTAATTATGAGTTCCACATTGATTGTTGGGCGCAGTGTCTATGCGCCTGGAGTCGTAGGCGCTCAAGCAGTACTTTTTGAAGAGGAACAAATTGTTTGGGTTGGCGACAAGTTCACCGCTCAAACTTTCAAGGTTGAGGTAGACAACTATGTGGAATACCCCGACGCATTTATCGGTCCGGGTTTTGTCGATGCTCATGTACACCTGAGTGCCACAGGCCTGCGCTTACTTGGCGCTGACCTATCTGCAGCAACAAGTTGGTCAGACCTTGCGCTACGCACTGCGAAATATCTGTCGGCTTCAAACAGCAATCGTAATTTTCTATTCGGGTGGGACGAGTCGGGATGGCCTGATGATTTCTCCCAGTTTCTTGACGCGCTGCCGCAGGCGCTTCGAGTTAAATCCTTCTATCTGGCCCGAATAGACGGGCACTCTGCAGTAGTCAACCAAATGGAAGATAGTTCTGGTCCGAAAGTGCTCTCCGGGCAAGTGCGGCAAAAATATTGGGAAGAGTATTCGAGCGGTTTCGATTCAGATTTCTACACACAAAGCATCACGGCTGCGTTAAAAAAGGCTGCTAGTTTCGGGGTTGTGAGCGTTCACGAGAACGCTGGGCCCACTGTTAGTTCAAAAGCAGACTTCCTTTCAGTTCTGTCAGTTGCCAAATCGAACGACCTTCCTGGCGTCGTACCGTATTGGGCGTCTGCAGACATCGACGAAGCACTCGCACTAGGTGCTTTCGGGGTGGCTGGCGATTTGAGTGTAGATGGGTCACTGGGTTCAAGGACTGCACTGCTAACCGAAAGTTATTCCGATCAACCGGATACTTTTGGCTTTGCACAGTTGTCAGTACCAGAAATTGCAGCACAAATTGTTCGGGCAACCCGGCGAGGAGTTCAGGCGGGCTTCCATGCTATCGGCGATTTAGCCTGTGAAAAGGTGCACGAGGGGTTTCTGCAAGCACTCACCGAAGTTACACCAGCACAGGTTCGGGCCTGTCGCCATCGGATTGAACATTTATCGATGCCAACCTGCGAAGCGCTAGAGCTATTCGCTGGACTCGGAGTGGTGGCTAGTGTTCAGCCGTCATTCGACGCCTACTGGGGCACTAAAGCGGGCATGTATGAGAGTCGGCTTGGATCTGCTCGTTTAGCCCAAACGCACCCATTCCACAAAATGATAGAAGCGGGGATGGCACTAGCCTTCGGTTCTGATTCGCCGGTGACCCAAAGCAGTCCTTGGGATTGGATTCGGGCAGCAACTACCCATAATCAGACCGAATCGCAGATTTCTGATCGCGCAGCGTTTAATGCCGCCACTAGAGGAGGGCATCGAGCCGCGCGAAATGACGCTGCTGGTGTTATCCAGGTAGGACACCGGGCCGATCTGGCGATTTGGCAGGTAGAAAACTACAACAGTGGGCAAGCGGCTACTGTTACCCAGAGTTGGTCAACTGATCCGCGATCTGGTTTACCTGCCCTGCCAGATTTAAGTGAAGGTAACCCTGAGTGTTTACTCACGGTTCGTGCAGGTCGGGTGATTTATGACCGAGCTACGCATGTTTAATTTTCGCACGGTGTTCAAATCTATTTTTGCTGGTGTAATTCTCTATTCTTCCTTTATCTGGTCAAGCTGGGTCCTAGTTCTATTTTCCCTTGCGTGGCTATATCGGTTATTGATAGATCAGCCGCTCAAAGCCAGATTCTGGATAGTGCTCAGTTTTGGACTTGGATTCTTCGTTCCTTTGCTTCGTTGGATAGCAGTTTTAGGCACCGATGCGCATGCACTCTTGGTTTTGCTTTGTTTAAGCTTCTTCATATTCCTGGCCTTAACGCCAGTTGAAGCAAACAGCACCCGTGGAAAAATCGAATTCGCAATTATTTGGGCAGCCATTGAACTGCTGCGGAGCAATTTTCCCTGGGGTGGCTTCAGTTGGGGTCTACTTAGCTATCCCGCTAGTTCGAGCTGGCTTGCACAGTACGCAAAGATTGGCGGTAGTACGCTGGTCGCGATCGTTTCGGTATTAGTTGCTACAAACTTGGCCGAGCTCTGGAAGCAACAGACACTACGCAAATTGGTTCTAATGCTGGTGGCATACCTATTAGCAGTTGTGCTGCCTAGCCCGCCAGTGGGTGATTCGCTAAAGGTAGGGATAGTTCAGAGCGGCGTAGTTGGTTCTGAAGTCTCCGAATATTTACGCCCGGCCGAAGTGTTACGAAGGCAAATAGCGCAAACTGTCGCACACAAGGAGACCTTACGCGAGGCGGATTTTGTGCTTTGGCCAGAAAATTCAGTTAATCTCACTTCGTTTCAGGATAGTGCTGCATTCCAGATTCAAAATGCGGTAGATGTGGTCAATAAACCCTTTATCATCGGAGTGGTGCTGCAGAGAGCAGATGAAGCTCCAAGAAATCTGGCGGTTCTTTGGCAACCTAAGCTTGGACCCACTGCCTCATATGCCAAAAAGCATCTAGTTCCATTTGGTGAATACTTACCCCTGCGTAATCTTCTGGCCAGTCGAATTTCTCGTTTCGATCAAATTCCCGCAGATTTTGCTGCAGGATCAGGTGACTCAATAGTGGAGGTTGGTGGACACAAAATAGGCTTAGCAATTTGTTTTGAAGTCGCCGATCAAGACCATCTTCAGCAATTAGTCCAAGGTGGCGCTGAGCTTCTCGTGACTCTTTCAAATAATGCAACTTACGTTGCGACCAACCAGCCGGCGCAACAATTTCAAATTTCGCGTTTTAGCTCGTTGGCCCACCAACGCAGTATGGTCATTGCCACCACAACGGGAACGTCAGGAGTAATCGCTTCAAACGGTCAAATTGTGAGCCGAATCGGCCACAATGAGGGGGCAGCAATTGTCTCTGAGGTAGACCTGGTGAAAGGTAAAACCTTTGCCGATCGAAACCCGTTGCGTCTGGGACTTATTTTGGTTGTTCTTGCGGGACTTTGCTATTTAGAGAGAATTTCTCAGTTTGTCCAACGAAGAAGGGGAGCGGCAAGTCGAAAAGATAGCGCAGATAGGGTTGTCTAGTGGAAAATCCTGCGCACCTTGAACTAGGTAAGATTCTGGTAATCATCCCTACCTTTAATGAGATTGAAAGCCTGCCCCTGATAGTTACCGGATTACGTGAGCAGGTCCCTGCAGTGCACTTACTGATCGTTGATGACAATTCGCCCGACGGCACTGGCGAATTAGCCGATCAAATGGCCAATACTGACGCCAACATTCAAGTACTGCATCGAACCCAAAAGAATGGACTCGGTGCTGCCTATTTGGCCGGTTTTGCGTGGGCAAAAGCAAACAGTTTTCAAGTGGTAGTCGAAATGGATGCAGACGGCTCGCACCGCACCGCTGATTTACCAAAATTGCTTAATGCATTAGTTAACGCAGATGTGGTGCTTGGCTCACGCTGGGTTAGTGGTGGGGAAGTGGTGAATTGGCCGCTAAGTAGAAAGATTTTGTCTCGGGGTGGAAACATTTACACCAGACTACTTCTCAACATTCCCCTGCACGATGCAACCGGCGGTTTCCGAGCGTATCGAATGTCCGCACTTGATGCGATGAATGTTCAAACAGTTCAGAGTCAGGGATATTGCTTCCAAGTTGATTTAGCTTGGCGTGCGATACAAAACCACCTGCGCGTTGTTGAAGTCCCAATCACTTTCGTCGAACGCGAATTCGGCGAAAGCAAGATGGACTCCCGAATTGTCAAAGAGGCACTACGCCGAGTTACGGTATGGGGTTTGACAAAGCGCCTGGACAAAATTTCGCGAATTTTTCGCGATTAGGCGCTGCGCAACTGGTCAAAGTCGTGCATCTGGTGCAGCTTTAGCAAGAAGATTTGCGCCAAATCATTCTCTGTGCGGCGCTCTCGGACGATTTCATAATGCGACCTGCGGGCGCGAATCGGCTCAGGCTCTGGAATGCTCGCCCCAGGAAGAACCGCCACGAGACCGCACGCACAGTCCCAAGTGACTGGAATTTCTTCGGCATCCGCGGCAAACGGCAGGGTAGATTTGTGCCCGTCGATGCAGGTGTAGGTCACGAGCTGTACGGCTACATGATCGCCACGGTCTACTTCATAACTAACGTGACTCATTGAACTGCCACGCATTGATTCGTCCATCATGATGACCTCCCGTATTTGATTCGAGCAATCTGTTATCGCTTGTCTACCCAACGTAAATACACTCAAACAAAAAGTTCAGCCAAGCTTTTTCTAAGTAGTGTTACCCCGCCAACATCGTCTGAAAAACTCAGTTACCGGGAGAATTCTGAGTGTTACCAATAGGCGCAAAGCCAGACTAAACTCCGTGATTGAAGTCTCAGCGGCGCACACTAATTAGCCGATAAGATACATTATGTCAATCTAACAAAATCTTGCCAGTACTGATGGAATTGACGTGCGACGCACTCATTTACACCGATTCCCGGGCGCTACCCCGCGCTAGCTAATCGACTTGAAAGGCCTCAGGGCTTGGACAAGAGCAAACCAGGTTGCGGTCACCGTAAGCGCCATCAATTCGTCGAACTGGCGGCCAATATTTATTTCCGATGTTTCCCGCTGGATACGCACCAACCGTGCGCTGGTAGACATCAGTCCAGTTACCCAGAACAAACTCAGCGGTATGTGGGGCATTTACCAAAGGGTTGTCTTGGCCCTGCCAGGCTCCACTTTGTACTTCTCGGATCTCCGCTCGAATACTTCGCATGGCGAAAATGAATCGATCTAATTCTGCAAGCGATTCACTTTCTGTCGGTTCAATCATCAAAGTGCCTGGCACTGGAAATGACATAGTTGGCGCATGGAATCCATAGTCCATTAGGCGCTTAGCAACATCATCAACGGTGATCCCGCTTTCCTTGGTGATGTCACGCAAATCTAGGATGCACTCATGAGCAACTAGCCCCTGGTTTCCGCGATACAGCACTGGGTAGTCCGCTGAAAGCTCGGCAGCTAGATAGTTCGCGCTAACCACGGCCACCGATGTAGCGTCTTTGAGACCTTGAGCGCCCATTAAGCGGATGTAGGCCCAGGCTATGGGCAAGATGCTGGCGCTGCCCCAAGGAGCAGCACTGACCGGTCCTACCCCGCCGTCTGTGTAACCCTGCCCTAGGGGGCCCGCCTCGGGGCGAATTGGATGCGATGGCAAATAAGGTGCCAGGTGCTCTTTTACTGCCACTGGGCCAACCCCAGGTCCCCCGCCACCGTGTGGAATCGCGAAAGTTTTGTGCAGATTTAAGTGCGAAACATCAGCGCCAAATTTACCGGGTTTGGCTAGCCCCACTAACGCATTAAGGTTTGCGCCATCCACATAGACCTGACCGCCTGCATTATGAATGAGCTCGCAAATTTCTTGGACCGCAGACTCGTAGACGCCATGCGTCGACGGGTAAGTAATCATTAAAGCGGAAAGAGTCTGTGCATTCTGCTCAATTTTGGATTTGAGATCTGCTATGTCTACATTGCCTTGCTCGTCACAGGCAACAACGACCACCCGCATGCCTGCCATGACCGCAGAGGCTGCGTTCGTACCGTGGGCACTGCTTGGAATCAGACAGACATCGCGCTGTGCTTGTCCTTGCGCCTTGTGATACGCCCTAATGGCCAGCAGGCCAGCAAACTCCCCCTGAGAGCCAGCGTTTGGTTGGAGATTAACGCTGTCGTAGCCCGTAATCTCGGCTAGCCAGGTTTCGAGCTGGCGAATCATGGCTAAATAACCCTGCACAGTATCTAGTGGTGCGAAGGGATGAATCCCGCCAAACTCAGGCCAAGTAACAGCGGCCATCTCGGTGGTTGCGTTCAACTTCATAGTGCATGAACCAAGCGGAATCATTGAGCGATCTAGCGCAATGTCCTTGTCGCTCAGTCTTCTGATGTAGCGCAGCATGTCTGTTTCACTGTGATGGGAATTGAATACTTCATGAGTCAAGAAACTGCTCCCTCGAAGTAAATGTGAGGGCAAGGTTTCGAACTCTATCCCAAATTCTGGGGCAACCACTTCCCCACTGACACTCGCTATCGCTTGCCAGAGGGTCATTACCGTTTGTTTAGTGGAGGTCTCATCAAAACTAATACTGACAACATCTGCAGAAATTTCATGTACTGCAATTCCAGCGTTGCGGGCCGCTGCGACAATTGCGTTGGCCTTGCCAGCCAGTGTTACTTGTACCGTGTCAAAAAAGTCACTTGAAGTTGCTACTCCACAGTCACGAAGACCACCAGCAAATGAACTTGCCAGCTGATTTGTTCTGCGGGCTATTCGAGTTAATCCATTCGGGCCGTGATAGACCGCATACATGGAGGCAAGAACCGCTAAGAGTACCTGGGCTGTGCAGATATTGCTTGTTGCCTTATCACGTCGGATGTGCTGTTCCCGAGTTTGTAAAGCAAGACGGTAGGCCAAGTTACCTGCTGCATCTTTAGTAACTCCGACCAAGCGTCCAGGCAGTGAGCGCTCTAGGCCACTTCGCACAGCCATAAAGCCAGCGTGTGGACCACCGAAGCCGATTGGGACACCAAAGCGCTGTGTGGAACCAACAGCGATGTCCGCTCCCCACTCTCCCGGTGGCGTTAGCAGTGTAAGAGCGAGCAGATCGGTTACTGCAACTACAAGAGCGCCAGCAGCATGGGCGGTGGTAACTAAAACTCGAAGGTCGCGAACGCTACCACTGCTTGCTGGGAAACTTACCAATAATCCGAAGCACTCCTCAATTTCATCGCTACAGGTGCTCACATCAATTAGATGAATGTCTATCCCTAGTGGCTCGGCTCTAGTTTGCAACACTGCAAGAGTTTGTGGATGCGTGTCCGCATCAACAAGGAAAATGTTTGACTGTGATTTGCTCATTCGGCGAATCAAAGTCATCGCTTCTGCGGCTGCCGTTGATTCGTCTAAAAGTGACGCACTTGCGATGTCCAAGCCCGTTAAATCGGTAACCATTGTCTGAAAATTGAGTAAGGCCTCAAGGCGTCCCTGGGAAATTTCTGGTTGATAAGGTGTGTAAGCGGTGTACCAGGCTGGATTTTCGAATATGTTTCGCGCGATGACACCTGGAGTATGTGTTCCGTAGTAGCCAAGCCCGATCATTGGCGTTAACACGATATTTTTGCCAGCGAGATCGCGCAATTCGGCTAACACTTCTGGTTCCGATCGCCCAGCTGGAATTTCTAGTTCCTCAGTTAGTGCAATACCTTGGGGTACAGCAACTGCAATTAGTTCCTCTAAATTTGCATAACCAAGCTTGTCTAGCATGTGTGTCAGCTGATGTCCATCGGGACCGATATGTCGATCAGCGAAAATTTCATCTGATTTTTGTACTGAAATAAGGTCAGCCACTTTTACTCCACAACAAAGACGGATGCGTTTGCGCATCTCCCCCTCTGTTGCCGTGCTGCTTCAGAGTTGCTGATCCCGCAAGGTCCCTTTGCCTGAGAGGTTATGAGGACATTTGCCCCGTCGGCGTTGCGCTAAGCGCAAACTCTCCCTTGCAGGTTCGTAAGCAACTCTATTCTACCGCAGGACGCATGGTGCAGCGTGTTAGGCTCCTTCGCGTGCCTTACGACGCAGAGATAGCTCGTCGGTTGCGTTAGACATTGGTGCTTCCAGGACAGTTCGCTCGCTCGGTAGATGACTTAAGCTTCCGGCGACTTCACGCCAGACACCGCCTATCGCAATCCCAAAAACCGCCTGCCCATGTGCCAAGAGGTCAATAATTTCGTCTGCGGACATACAGGCATAGACGCTGACTCCATCACTCATAAGAGTAATTTGGGTGAGATCTCCTATTCCGCGAGTTCTCAAGTATTCAATGGCGGTCCGGATCTGCTGCAGTGATACGCCGGCGTCAAGCAGGCGCTTGACCACTTTGAGTTCCAAGATGTCGCGAAAACCGTAGAGTCTTGAAGTACCTGAACCCGTGGCTGGCCTAACTGTAGGTTCAACCAGACCCGTGCGAGCCCAGTAGTCAAGCTGCCGATACGTAATCCCGACTACCCCGGCGGCTACCGGACCACGGAAACCCAATTGCGAAAGCTCTGAAATTGGAGTTTGGTCAGCGAATAAACCCTGCTCTTCGGCAACAATTTGCGCCTGGGCTCTTGCTACTTCATCAGCGATCGATTCGGGTGCAGTACCCTCAAATTCGGTCATTGACTATCTCCTCGGTGAAGGTGGACCTAGTCCACGGGGAAACCTTCGGATACTCACGATATGTGCATCTCAGGTTGAGGTCAATTAACTTGACCACGACACGCCGACCGTCAAGCCTAAATCTCTACTTCAGGGTTTGTTAGACCTAAAAAAACCGTATTTTGGCTAAGAAAAGTCTTCTGGCTTGATCTGGTCCAGAAACTCGCGAAATTGCTCCAACTCTGTGTCGGTGTCGGATTCCTGCTCCTGCTCAGAAACGAATTGTCCAGCCGTGGCCATTACGTCATCACTGACATAAATCGGCACATCGGCTCTAATTGCCAAAGCCACTGCATCAGATGGTCGAGCACTTACTGCGTCATGGGTGCTGAACTGCAGGACGGCATAAAACACACCGTCTTGAAGTTCGGTCACCTCAACGCTTACCAGTTTTTCAGAAAAATCGGTGATTACATTGAGTAATAAATCGTGCGTCATCGGCCTGCTTACCGCAACTCCATCAAGGGCCATTGAGATTGCACTAGCTTCGGGCATCCCGATCCACAGTGGCAGAAATCTAGGGCTATCAATCTCGCGCAAAATCAATACTGGCTGGTTAGATGGGAACTCGATCCGAACGCCGACAACTTCTACCTGAACCATATGGCTAGTTTATGCCAGAAGTTAAAGTTGTTCGTCCAAAATTTGTCGGAGCACTAGTTCGTGCAGGCGCAAAAGTGCGTTTGAAATTTGTAGTGCCAGTTCAGCAACCTCTGCATTTGAGGCACCATTTCTACCGGAACGCGCAGCAGTTATCAGCGGAGCGAACAAATCAATTTCTCTACCGGCTGAAGACTTCACAGTTTTCAGGTGTCTTGGCTCTAAACCAAATCCTGCTAGCAAGCCAGCCGTTTCGACAATCGTCAAATCTCTGCCACTAAATAGTCCTTGCTCATCTGGTCTGATAAGACTGAAAGTTAGCAGATCCTTAACCAGGTCCTCAGCTTGCCCAGAATTTTCCAATAACTCTTCACGAGTAAGTCGAACCGCCTTAACATTGGCAGACTCAACCAAGCTGTCGGTACTAACCAGCGCACGAGGAGGTTTGGGCGTGACATCTCCAACGGCTGGTGGTTCAAGCCCTCGATCCATGGCTTCGATGTGGTTCTTAATGACCTTCAAGGGAAGGAAATGATCCCGTTGCATGCGCAGAATGTAGCGAAGTCTCTCAACATCAATAAGACTGAACTTGCGGTACCCACTTGCAGTGCGAGTTGGCGTTATCAGCTCATGGGTTTCCAGGAACCTGATTTTCGAAATAGTTATTTCGGGAAACTCTTCGGAAATTCGGTTAATTACCTCACCGATTGTAAATAGTGCATGACCAGATGCAGTGCGCGGAAACTCTTGTGCCATGTGAATTAGGCCTGACTCTGGTTTGCAATGAAAACTAGGCGATACTTACCTATTTGCACATCGTCATTATTTGCTAGCACCACTGAGTTGACCAGCCGTCGATTGACGTAAGTTCCGTTGAGGCTGCCAGAGTCAGTTAGAACCCAGCCCTGAGTCGTGAAAGTTAAAGTAGCATGCTGGCGGGAAACGGTTACGTCGTCCAAAAAGATGGAACTCTCTGGTGAGCGGCCGATTGTTACTGACTCAGGATTAGTTGCCGTCAAGGTGAAGCGAACACCTTCTAAACTTCCCCGAGTCACCACCAGCACTGCGTTGCTACCGGCCAACTCAGCGAAGTGCACTGGATTGACGATCGGTACTTCGGTGGTTTCAACTACATTAGCGATGTCGTAAATGCCTGTTGTTTGCGTGGTTGTTGGCATGGCGGCGCCGCAAGATGAACAAAAACGGGCACCCGGCTCGTTCTCATGCTCACACATCGAACAACTGGTCATTTTGGCCTTCCAATATCAACCTGTGATTTGTTGATACGCTACCGCGTCTAACAGCTCTGCGACAGCAACTTCAGCATTTTCGACAATTATGTCGGCTAGCCACCCAGACGCATAAGGATCCGAGTTAATCACTTCGGGCGCGGTCTCCACTGCGTCATTTCGGGCCGCTACCTTGCCAGAAACTGGAGCAAATATATCGCTCACGCTTTTAGTGGATTCTACTTCCCCACAATGTGCTCCAGCTGTAACGTTCTGTCCGACCGACGGCAAACTCACAAAAACTATGTCACCAAGTGCATCTTGCGCATAATCGGTGATACCAAATCGAACCGTAGTTGCATCTAGTACCTGAACCCATTCGTGTTCCGCGGTGTACTTCAAATCGCTAGGTATATTCGCCATGGCTTAAGCGTACGGCATGTGGGATTAAGGGGTCTGCAGCGGTACCGTAGCCGTGATTTCCACATCTGGTTGCTCGGCGATAACGACTCGACCGGCACCGTCCTCAACTCTAGCCACGAGCCCGCCGGGAATTCTAAGCGCCGGGCTAAGTACTGAGCTATCGCCAATCACACTAATTACCAGCGGTAATCTCAATTCGGTGCCGGACACAGAGACACCTGTTTCCGTGTCAGCAAACCAGGTGTTTGCCACCACCCGTACCGATTCTTGCGCATCTGCTATTTGAATTGCAGTTGCACCTGCATCTCGTAACTCTTGAATAGCGTCTAACAGCGTTGTGGCAGTCAGATTACGCGAAATCGTCACTGTGATGCCAGCGGCAACAATTTTCTGCGTGCCGGCCAATTGGGCTAATGCTGCTGCTCGGCGCTTCGCCTCAGTAATCGCTTGATATTCGCTACCGCCAAGCAGAGTTTGCCTGGCACTTTCGAGTCGAGACACTTCAGCCTGAAGTCGAGCTTCACGGCCGGAAAGGTCGTCTAGTACAGCTACGAGATCAGTCTGTCGAGCGTTGGCTAGAACTGAGCTTGCAGTTGAGCCGCTGATCGCCGCAGTAGTGGCAAAGCCAAGTAATACAAAAATAGTAGTAATCAAAATTTGCGTCTGATTTAGTTGTGGCGCAAGTGAGCGGCGTAACCGTAGTCGGGCTATGCGACCGGTTCGAGCGGGTCGATGTTTTGGATGCGCTGCCATGCTAAGCCTTTAGCAGATGTCGGCGAATAGCGGCGACGTTAGCAAAGATGCGCATAGACAAAACCACTACGACACCCGTTGACATCTGCGAACCTACTCCAAGCTGGTCACCGAGAAATACGATGACTGCTGCCACTACCACATTGGAGAGAAATGAGATAACAAAAATTCGGTCGTTGAAAATGCCATCAAGAACCGACCGAAGTGCGCCGAAGACTGCATCAAGTGCCGCTACTACCGCAATCGGCAAATAAGGTTGGAACCAAAGTGGAACTGTCGGCCGTAGAACTAGACCCAAAATTATGCCCACAATCAGACCGAGAGCCGGGATCATTAGTTGCCTCCTAGGTAGACAGTGCTGGTAGCGGCCGGAATGGTCGCCTCGCCAATGGTTGCTATGTTCCAGAGTACGCCGTACTTGCTGGCTAACTCTTCAAGCAAGAGTCCAGCGACACCATCTCGGAAATTGCCTGCTGTGGCGTCCGCTGAATCACTTATCGCAACGATGCGATAAGGCGGTGATAGTGGGCGATAGTCCACCAATATTGCCTCCCCCGCATTTCGGATTGCCGACGATGCTGTCAGTCGCTGGCCGTTTACCGCAATCCCCTTAGCTCCAGCTGCCCACAAACCGTTTACTACAGCCTGCACATCACCGTCTAAAACTCTGCCAGGTTCTGCTACTCCTGCTGGAACTGAGAGGTCTGTTGGCGCATCGCTCAAAGTCACTTGTAGTCCAGGACCAGTTAACGGTGTGAAGCCGGTTGCTCGACGAAGTATCTCTAAACGTTTTTGTGCTTGTTCCCCCAGAGATGTTCCCGCTAGGTGCGCGCTTTCGGCGGCTGCTAGATCCGCGTTGGACTGAATTACTTGACGCTGGGCCGTCGCGACTCGTTTGTCAGCTGCCTGAATACGCTCTATCAGCGCCTCACGAGTGGCAGTTACTACATCACTATGGGTTCGCTTCTCAATGACCGCAGCGACGAAGGTTAGTGCCAGTCCAGTAGCACAAAGAGCGGCCAGTGCTTTTATGGTTCTGGAAGTATGTCTATCAGCGTTGAGCGCTTGATAATCTGAAGCGACTGCGTCGGCTAACAGAGCATCGAGTGACGGGTTACTACTCAAGATGATCCTTAACTGTAACTAAACCTCGGTATTGAACGGCATAAAGGAAGGCGCCGTACCAATACAAGGCTAACCCCCAAATTAGAAAAGCCGTGGCAACATAATGCGAGATTTCACCCAGTTTGCTGTCGAATGTTCCAAGTAAGACCAATGGAAAAGCCCACAGTAAATTCATCGTTGCCGCTTTTCCGACAAAATGTACGGGAAATCCTGAGTAACCCCTCCTCTTGAGCAGTGCAAGCAGGATTGTCATAAAAAAATCGCGACCTAAGAACGCCAGAAGCAAGAAGATCGACAGATCCTTGTTAACCACAAGCGCAACGATGGCTGCAGTTACATAAAGTCGATCAACAAGCGGGTCGAGTAATTCGCCGATTCTAGTGCGCTGATTTAATCTCCTAGCCGCATAGCCATCTAGCCAGTCAGTCGCACCGCTGGCGAACAACACAACGATTGCAAGTCCGTAGTTTTGGCGAAAAACTATCAGCCAATAGAAATAAGGTACTCCAATTAGCCGCAACACACTCAGGCTATTGGGAACATTGAAGTTTCCACTTTTCATTCTCAACTATTGACCCAATTCAGCAATTACCGATTCGGCAACTGCCCTAACCGAGAGTCGTTTGTCCATAGCAGCCTTCTGTAGCCAGCGGAAAGCTTGCTGCTCATCTAATGAGAGCTTTGATTGCAGAAGGCCCTTTGCCCGATCTAGTATCTTTCTCGTCTCGAGAGACTCAGCAAGACTATCGCGCTGAGCGCCAAGTGATTTTAGATCCGCAAATCGACTAATGGCAATCTCGATTGCTGCGACTACATCTGCTTCGGTGAATGGCTTCATGACATAGCCCATAACACCTGCACTACCTGCCTGTGCGATGACATCGGCCTGACCAAAGGCAGTGACAAGAACGACTGGAATGTGCTCACGAATGTTATGAGCAACTTCAATGCCGTCAAGAAGCGGCATTTTGACATCTAGGACGGCGACATCAGGTGCTAACTCTTTTATCGCCTGTAGGGCGGCCTTTCCGTCACTGGCCTGACCTACAACTTCGTAGCCAGCGTGTTCGAGCAACTCCACGAGGTCCATGCGAATTATTGCTTCGTCATCTGCAACGACTACCCGAGTTCTAGTCATAGACCTAGCCTATGTGCACAACACCCCTTCAGCACGATAACCTAGAAGTCACGCCCTGGTACTCCAACTGGTAGAGAGCGCGGTCTCAAACACCGTTCAGTGTGGGTTCGAATCCCACCCAGGGCACTACAAGCTCGAAATATTTGATCTGGTTAGGGCAATTTGACCCAACAATCCATTCAGAAATTTCGCTGACTGTTCGGTGCTTAAACTTTCAGCAATCTCCATAGCCTCTGCGACAATCACACCCGTGTCCAAATCTTGTTTCCAGGACAATTCAGCAACCGCAACACGAGCTATAGCCCGGTCAAGTGCAGGCATCCGGTTTATCGTACGTTCCGTTAGGTGTGTTGAGATTAATTCATCTATTCGGCCCAAATTTGCCGTGACCAGGTCTACAAGCTCAGTGGCGTACTCGTTTACTTCAGGATTGCGCTCAAGGACAGATTGCGCGGATACCGAGCGTTGCTCGCTTTCAAATAGCGCTTCAATCGCTCTTGAGCGCGCCTTACTTCTGGTTCGCACTTAATTGACACGTCCAAGGTAGGAACCGTCTCGGGTATCCACTTTTACCTTGGTGTCTGATTCCAGAAATAGGGGAACTTTAATTTCTGCACCTGTCTCAAGTGTTGCCGGTTTTGTCCCGGCACTGGATCGATCACCCTGCAAACCTGGTTCGGTGTACACCACCATCAATTCCACACTGGCAGGAAGTTCGACATACAGCGGCACACCCTCATGTATAGCCACTACGGCTTCTTGGTTCTCGAGCAGGTATTTTGCTGCGTCTGCGACTGTGACATCAGAAACTGGATATTGGTCGTATGATTCCAAATCCATAAACACCCAATCGGTGCCATCTCGGTACAAGTACTGCATGTTTCGCTTGTCCACATTTGCGGTCTCAACAGAAACGCCAGCGTTGAAGGTCTTGTCCACCACTTTGCCCGACAGAACATTCTTCAATTTGGTGCGAACAAATGCCGGACCTTTGCCAGGCTTAACGTGCTGAAATTCGACCACCGTCCAAAGCTGACCGTCGATGTTGAGCACAAGGCCGTTCTTCAAATCATTAGTACTTGCCACGCTGGTCTCCTTGGTTACTTCCCTATTTCTATTAAGTCGTATGAGTAATCAGTTAAAGTTCGGTAACCATAACTAGTTACAACCACAGTATCCTCGATTCGAACGCCACCTTGGTCCGGGAAGTAAAGACCGGGTTCGACGGTTAATACAGTGCCTGGGTCAAGTGTATCGTCAAGTTTGTTCGATAAGAATGGGTCCTCGTGTATCTCCAGCCCTACCCCATGTCCAAGTCCATGACCGAAGTTAGTTAAGAGCCCAGCTTTCTCGAATTCCACCATCGTAGGCTTCACCACCTCGCTGGCTGTGACACCACCTGTTAGAACTGATCTCGAATTTGTTTGAGCCGATAGCACCAAGGAATAAAGATCCTGTTGCCATTGATTAGGCTTGCCAGCCACGAATGTTCTGGTGCAGTCGCTGTGATAGCCCGACACTCTTGCACCGAAATCAATTTTTAGTAAGTCACCTTGACTGAGCGCTCGACCTGTTGGCTGGTGGTGCGCAATAGCACTATTTGGACCAGAGGCTACGATTGTTTCAAAACCGATTGCTTCAGCGCCTAAATTTAACATCTCAAATTCAAGTAAGCGAGCAATCTCTCTCTCGGTGCGTCCAATCAAATTAATTGAAGTTACCTGGTTCAGGGCGGACGTTGCGATCTGGCAAGCCTGTTCGATCAAAGCAATCTCGTTTTCATCTTTTACTACTCGAAAAGACTCAATGCCTACAGCTGAAACTTTTATCCGATTTGGTGCAAGCAAATCACTTAGTCGGTTAAAGGCACCAACTGTTAGGTGGCGCGCTTCTATTTGCAGGTCACTTCCCTTGGCAAGTTCAGCTGCCCCCTTGAATAGGTCAGACGAAATCACGATGTTGACGTCAAAACATTCTGAACTTGCTTGAATCGCATAACGACTGTCAGTGAACAATGTGGCATCTGATTGAGTCAACAAAACTATGCCATTTGACCCACTGTAACCACTTAGATATCGAACATTCGCAGGCTTAGTAACCAGCAGTGCTTCGTCAGCGGGCAATGTATCTTGAACACGGGTAATTCTTGAGGTCATAGCAAAGTAGACAAAGCCTGAAGTCCAAGGAGATAAGATTGAGCGCCAAATCCCGCTATTGTGCCCGTGGCAACTCCAGACACTAGTGAAGTGTGTCGAAATTCCTCTCTTGCCAGCGGATTACTCAAGTGAACTTCAATTAGTGGGCTGGTCAACATGGCAGCTGCATCTCGGATGGCAACCGAAGTATGTGTGTAGGCGGCTGGATTTA
>Ga0214917_10004306_pt1 | contig 15909 bp, 19 predicted proteins | sample LL_1208_BB_MetaG_FD_177983 | JGI IMG/M metagenome (GOLD analysis project Ga0214917, IMG submission 177983) | Freshwater microbial communities from Lake Lanier, Atlanta, Georgia, United States - LL_1208_BB | ecosystem: Environmental > Aquatic > Freshwater > Lake | place: USA: Georgia | collected... | reverse complement strand
GATTACAAACCAAATCAATGGCATTTTTTAATAGGTCGCCAATTTGTATTTGAACGTTAGTTAAATTTTCTGTAGAATCTTCAAGCGAACAAGCAACAAAGGAATCTAATACTGGCCCTATTGGTGTAGCACCTGTTCTCAACTCTTCAATATCAAGAGACTCGTAATTTTCCGTTATGATTTCATTGAGTTTTAATTGTACTTCTTCTTTTGTACTGCAAGATAAAAGTTTATCGATAACATCTTCTTTTATTTTTTTAGCAAGAATGTTCTCTGGTATTTCATCTAATTCAAAGCAATATTCTGTTGTAACTGTCATTTTATTCGCTCACGACCTGTATTACCATTCTCTTGGAAACTTCCCTAACAACATCTTCATACGATGCATTATCAAGATTTAATGTTGTATATTCACTAGAACTTAAATAATTTTTAAGTGTATATAACAATGAATCTCTGTTTACGCAACCTAAATCAAGCAATAATTGTTCATAAAGAAATTGTTGTTGTTCTGATGGTAAATATGGTATTATTTCATTTATTATTTTATTATATTTATAGTTTTTTATCACACTTAAAGTTAAAGTTTTATCTACATCAAGTTGTATAGAGCGTGCTAACGATAACAAACAACCAAAAGCAATATCTGTAAGTTTACAGATACCAATTTCATTAATAACTTTATAAATTTGGTCTAATTGCTTTCTGACAAAATCACGACCATCATTTATTCTTTTGTTTGCTTGGTCTGCCTTGGAAGACTTATAAAGTGTATAACTTAAACCATCAATTGTAACGCTAGGATTTTCTGTATCTATTTTATATGTTGTTGTATCAACAGTTGATGCGCTTCCAATAGTCCAAGTTTCACCCTCGCCAGAAACAGAAATATATTCACCATTTTGTTTAATTGCATAATTGTTTTTTGTAGACAATGGAGATTCTGAAACAACAAGGTTTAATCTATCAAACATTGCTTGTAAGTTTGTTGGGTCTAAGTTATTGTCTGCTTGGAATAAAAGACGCAAAAAAGGACTTGGACCTACTGTAAAATATTGCGTTGTTTGAAAGCCCAATATTTCGACTTGTTCTTGATAAATTTGCTCATAAGTTTTTGCCGCTGCTTCTTTTGTTTTTGCTTGAAAAGACAAAAACTGATTGTATAAATTTTTAAACAACTCATATGATGGTATATCATTTTCAACAACTGGTGCTAATACAACGACAGATGGATAAACATATCTTTCGGCAAAATCGTACCAAGGAACTTTACATTTATCAATTTGATTGATATTGTGAATATATTTAACAAAATTAACTGTTGTTTCATCCATAACTGGTTCTGATTTCAAAAATGCATCTATACCTTTTCTAAGTTTTTTACAAATACCATTAATTTTTACTGCAATATCACACATTTTATTGCATTCACCATTAATGGCAAATTGTATATAAACTTCATCCAGCATTGTAACAGGAGGATTGGGGTCAATTTCGTTTAAAGATAAAAGATTGTCTAATCTTTTTTTGAAATTTTCAACATTTTTCTTTTTTTCTGAGAAGTTGATTTCATTAACAAAATCATTTTGAAGTCCACCATATACCTCAGAAGTGCTATAGACTAATGTTGAATTAGTTAGTACAACATCTGTATTGTATAATCCGAGTATAGATGCTAGTGATTTAAATTTTTGTTCTATTTCTTTTAAATCAATTTCAATTAATGTGTCTGTTTTACATGAAGATAAAACAGATTGTATTTCTACAGCATCTTCAATTGCATCGAAATATTTTCTTGATACAGAAACTAAGTATTTTGTTCTCATTAATGGGCGATATGGAACATAAAAATCTTTAATTTTTGCAAATATATAATATCCCATATATTTGTCTAACGAAGCCTCGTCCCTAGGTTTATTATAATATTTACATAGTGCATCAACACCACGTCTTATAATCTCTTTTTCATCAACGTCGTTAAAAGAAAGAGAATTATTTGCGATGCAAACGCAATATTCTTGTGTACTACTATCAATATATGGTTCATCTTCAGTCAACAAATGCCATTCTGGAGGTATATATGATGGAATTGGTGATGTATTATAACAAACATATGGAGAGGAATTAGGAGTATTTTCAAGAGGAAAAATGTATTTATTTAATACATATCCTGCATGTGCTGAACTAGAAACATAATGATATTCGCAAATATTACCTAAATATTCTTCTAAAACGGTGACTTCTGTGTTAGGTTTCAAAACTTCTAAAACTTGTGAATTAATAAAAGAATTTTTAGTTAATTTTATATATTCAAAAGTATCAGACGAAGACGAAACAAAATGCGTAGCCATGCTTTAATTAGTTAACTCTATTATATTTGCTTTTAATACTAAATTCGCCATTTTCTAGATATTTATTTGCTAAACCGGCAAAATTAACTTTCTGAAAGTAATATCCAACGTCAACATCTAAAAGTTTTTTCATTGTTAAAATACCGTTTTGTATTACTACTTCAACACTTGGAGTTGTTGGTGTTCCAACAATTGTTGTATAATGTGTGTGCATTGCAAGTTTATCGTTATATTTTTGCTGTTCATCAATAAAATGTTGAACTCTGTTTTGTAATTCATCAATATTATTAATTAATTCTCTAACCAATTCTGCTGTGTGGTTTCCAAGCAACATTGGTTGTAAATATTGGTCACTATTATTGGCGATTAAATCAATACCATAATGTTGTACTGTTTCAGCCCCAGATGAATTATTAAAATCAGTTTTTGTAACAAGTTTAATACCTTCTCTTGCAACAAATCTTAATCCATCTGCTTTTAGTGCAATAGCAGATTTTGCCTTAGAATTTCCGACACCACCATCAATAAGTCCAAAATTAGTATCAACATCAGTTTTTTGACTTATATAAATTCTTGCAGCATCTAGTGTATAATTATTGTCAATATATAGTTGTTGTTGTTCTTCGTTGTTTGTAATACTTCCAAATCTTCCAACAACCAAATCGATACTGGCACATTTTGTTGCGCCTTCACCACCATAACCACTTAATTTAGAATATGGTCTGTCTTTGCCAATTACAATATAAGCGTTTTTATCATTTCCACCAAATATTGTTTCGTTATCGGCAGCATTGTAAAGAAATTTTGGCTCAGATGAATGCGTATTTCCAATTCCAGAATGTACTGCTCTTGTTTCTGCACTAGCAGAAACAAGATTTTTATTTCTTTCTATATTTGGCTTATATGGGTCACTATTTGCCATTATAACTCCAATGCCAAGGTTCTCTTGGTAAATTTATAACTTTTGAGCCACTATGTTTTTGTAATGCTTTAAAAACTGTGCCTTGTCTGCATTTGTTGTAATCATTGAGATTATTTGAATTTCTATTGGTTGGACAAGGATTAATTTGCATATCAAAATCTACAGCCAAGCCTATTAAATGATTACTGGCAAATGGTCCAGAAACAGCAGCAGTATCTGTTGTATCACTACATGAATATTTTTTTAGTAATTCACTCCATTTCATTGTTTCTAAATCCTGTTGAGAGGCGACGGGACAACGTTTTTTTCTTAATTGTAATTGTTTTTCTTTGCTTCTAGTGGCTGAATTAATCTTAATTTGTAATTGTTCATTTTCTTTTATAGTTATCAAAAGACAATTTATTTCGTCCCAAAAATCTGGATGTAATGTAACATTTTGCCCCGTGGCTTCTAAAACACCTGTATAGCATGGCTTAACAGGATAAGCAGTACCTGCTTTGCCACAATTTTCGTTATTTGATGTTTTATCAGCAAATTTGGCATCTTGTGCGCCTTCGCCGGTTGTATTATTTGTATATTCAGTTAATGGTGCAGACAAGCCTTCTTCCATTGCTTGCTGTGCGCTAATCTCACTTGCTTCAATTATTGGTGTAGGATTTATTATGCTAACAATCTTACCAATTGTATAATCTCCACCATCAAATTGTACTTCTATTATTGCTCCAACATTAAGAGATTCTGTTGCACCTATCATATAAAAATATGGCGCTAAATCGATACTTATTTGGTCTTCGCTATCGGTATTTAATGCTTGTGGGGATAAGTTAACTGGCAATATACTAATAGAACTATGTAAATCTGGTATTACTGCTCTGCATTGCAAAAAATTATCTACATTTATTATAGATGGCAAATTAGATTCTGGAATAGGTGGGGTATTTTTTGGATATGTTTTTACAACAATTGCTTTATAGATAGTGTTAGAAATGTAACTTCTTCTATCATATAATTGACTAGCATTTCCAATATCAATAATGGTGCTTTGTGGCAATACCCTGTCATTATAGTTTGTTATTAATCTCGCGGTATTAGGTTCAATTGAATTAAAAGAATTTGAAAAAATTGGCAATACTTCTTTTTCGTCAGCCATTACGAATCTCCGTTAAGTCTTTCGTAAATACCAGTTTTTTCATCTTCTGATAAATCACCATAAACTGAGTCTTCTTTTTTAGCCATTAATGTGACAAGTTTAACTAATTGTTCATTTGAACGCTGTAATGATTCAATATATTTGGCTGTTACATGACCTACTTCAGCATGTTTGGAACGGTCTGTGCCAATATAACTCATTACATCGCTAAGAAGTTCTTGTGTAACTTCTCTATCTTTTTCAATGTTTTCAATTGCTTTATTGATATATTTATCTGTTTTGCTCATGTAATAATTAGATTTCTATTTAATTTCTACTACTACAAATGCGCCATTAGATATATCCAGTTCTTTATCTAATTCAAATTCATATATTGTTTCATTAAAATCAACTGGGAAGAAATTATATTTACTATAATTAAATGAATCTTTAAAAACATACATTGTTGAGTTTAATTGTGTATCACCATAAGACTCAATTTCAACACCCGTATCGACAGATGGTTTGATTTTGACATAATCTTTTTCATATTCAAGATTTAGTCTTTTTTCTATTCCGAAAGATTCAAATCCTCTCTTTTTTAGATTCAAAGAACCATCAAATTTTACATTTAACAAATTTCCGGGATTATAAGAATAAAAACGATAATTTAAAATGTCTTTAACATCCACCATTTCATAATCTTTGGTTGTGGAAACAAGATTGTTATCTTTCACAAATAATATTTTTTTATCATCCAAATAATTGACACTTAAATCAATCAATAATTGTCCTTCTTCATCGTCGTTTGATTGTGCTACAGAGGGTTCTGGAAGTTCTGTTTTATATCCAACGTAGTCTTCATCGTCAATAGAACTATAAATTGGATAATATACACTATCATTTGTTGATGATTTCTTAAAAAGAACCATCATTTTAGAATCAACATTAATTTGTAAATATGTTTCTCCACCAGACTCGCTTTTATCTGGAAACAAAAATCCATTTGAATCTGCGACTAAAAGATTGTCAAATTTTCTAACGATAAACTCAGAAAAATTGATTTTATTAACACTTTTTATTGTTGCATTTTCAAATAACTCTAATTCTGTTTCAAAAAGTGGTGAAATACTGTCAACGTTTTCTAAATCATTAAATAAGAACTTTTCATATAACAATGTCTTGTTTTCAAAAGAACCGCTATCGATTTCATAGTTGATTGAAGAAAGATATTTATTTGGTTCATATGAATCATATTGTTGATTATCTAAAATTACAGATTTCGCTTTTAAAAAAACACCGTATTCATAAAAGTTATTATTTATTCTAGAATCTGAATTGAGACTTGATAAATACGCTATTTGTTCCGATGTTTGAGGTACTCTATATAAATTTAGAGTTTTGTTGGTTATATTTTCGTTTAAAATTAAATTATTTGGTTGCGAAAATAAAGAATAATCTCTATAAGAATCTTCTGTTTCTGTTCGGCTCCAATAATATGACTGTTCGTTATATGGCGCAACACTTTTAAACGATTCTGGGTTATCCTCTTTTGTTGCGCCAATATTTATTAGATTTAAAACGTAATTTTCTAATAATGATGTGTCTTTTGCAGCAAAATAAACCTTTTTTGGATTATTTGGGTTTTTATAAATTCGAATTACTGATTTTGGATATGTTGCTTTTTTTGATTCATTATAAATATAAATGCCTTCATTATATGTTACTTGATTGAAATTACTAACAACATTTGGATAAAGTTGAGTAAACGCAATCTTTGGAACTTTAATTAATGTTTTGTCAACTGGCATTTACATTACCCTTATCCCATTCATTTTTAAAACACTTATATCTGATTCTGATACGATTTAAATTATTCACAATTTGTTTTGTATTTAAACCAGTTATTTCTCTTAAATATAAATAAATTGCTTTTTTATTAAAAATTTCAATTATATCTGGTTCATTTAAAAGAATTTTTATTGCTTCAACGACTTTCAATTCATTATGTTTAAGGTCTAACTGAGTCCAACTATCGATTTCTTTCCACAAATGAGTCCAAAATTCTTCATTATCTCTTATTTCAAAATATGGATTTTCCACAATTAGTGCGTCATGTATACAAGTTTTTGAAATTTCTTCAAAATCAATTTCACGTTTTGTTTGTTCGGATGTTTTTTTAACTTTGTGAATAAACCAGTTTTTGGTAATAACTGAGAAATAAGAAAATGCTTTTGAGCCAGAGTTAGGGTCGTATTTATCTAATACTGTAATCAACCATATTTTACATTCTTGACGAAGAGCATCAATATTTGGTAGTGTGGTAAATTTATAAGTAAATACGATTTTATCAACCATTTCATTAAAAGCAGGTTCGATATATTCAACATAAAGTTCTGTTCGTATTCTTTTGTCGTCAGTATTGACATAATCAATCATTGCCTGTTCGTGCTGTTTAGTGAAGTAATCGTTAGCACTACTTTTGTTCTGTTGTCTTTTCATTATCATTTAAATCCGTTTCTATTGGTTGCGAAACTAAAAAGACTTTAACAAATTGGTCCATTTCACTAACCAATACTTTAGAATGTTTAATAAGTCTTTCTATGGTTGGCTCACCATAATATGTTTCTTGCTTATATACTGCTTGAAGGTGTTGAGAGAATGCATTAATTGCTTCTTTCATATCCTCAATACCTTCAGTAGTATCAGAAATAATATTTAGCAATTTTCTAATATACCAAACAAATACAATATTTGTTGTTACTAGAAGTGCAATAATAAATGTTGAAATTATCATACTTTCCTGTTGAGAACTTCTTGTTTTTGTTCTCGTAAATCTTGTCTAAATTCTTCAATCTTCTCCTTAACTATATCCCCAACTTTACGATTTGTCGAGGAATTTACATTATTATTTTTAATAATTGTTGGGATTGAGAGAACTTTTTTGAGAGAATCAGTTTCACATTTGTCACAAAAAGAAAGCCTTTCATCGCTTGGATGAAAGGCTTCTACTTGATTCTCACATTGTTGACAAATGTAAGAATATCTTGGCATTATTCGTCTACTGTTGGTTGTTCAAATTGGACAACTGGTGGATTTGTAACAACAAGACCATCATCAGACGTGATAAAAACAAAGTCTTTTAACATAGGAACAATATCGGCCTGTTCCATGAGAGACTTTTGAAGTGCTAACATAAGGGCACCTACTGCTTGATTTGAAAGTTGCATTTTATTCTCCTAATATTTCTTTCGCATTTTTAATAATATATTGTAGTTGTTCTTTTGTCAATAGTGGGTGACTTGGAAGAACGATACTTTTCTTATTTAACTGAATTGCATTCTTGTTGCTACCAAATGGTATAATAAATTCATCTAAATATTTGTGTTCTGTATAACAATAGAACATTGGTCTTGTTTCTATACCAACATCCATAAATTGTTTAGAAACAATCTCATAATCCTTATCAGTATTAAATCTTACACCAAACATCCAATTTGCGTGTTGTGTATTATCTTCAATTTTTTGAGGAAAGATATTTTTATTATCAGAAAATCCATTTAAATAAGTATTGAAAATATTATTCTTTAATTGCATTATTTCCTCTAAACTGTCTAACTGTCCATATAGCAATGCTGCTTGAATATTTGTCATACGATAATTTTGAGCAATTTTATCATGTACGAAACGCTTAGTCGTACTACCTTGATTGATAAAAGAGCGTAAATAATTGTATGTGGTTTCGTCATTAGCGATTACAGCGCCGCCTTCGCCAGATGTAATGTTTTTGTTACCAAAAAACGAAACACACGATGCTAATGATTCAGTACCAGAAAATTTATCACCATATTTACCAAATAATCCTTCACAATTATCTTCAACAATAACTAATTCTGGATATTTTTGTTTAATTGCTGGAACATCAATGATGTTTCCGAGGTTGTGAACAATCAAAAGAGCGGTTTTTTCATAATCTACCGCATTTAAAAGTGAATCAAGTTTTTCGATATCATAATTCCAAGTATTAATATCACAATCAACAGATATAAACTTTTTAAATGTTTTATCAAATAAAAATCCGTTCCAAGCAGCAACATATACATTATTTGGAACAATTAGTGTATCAATTGATGGATTTTTTAAATTAATTGCTTTTGAAATACAATGAACAGCAGTAGTTCCATTGTTAATCAAGAACAACTTATCTGTTTTTAACACTTCTTTTAATTTGTTAGTTGCCTTCTCGATATATGGTCCTTGCGAGGAAATCCAACCAGAATTAATTGCATCAATTGCGTATTCTTTTGTTTTTTGTGTGATTAAAGGCTCATAAATTTTAATCATTTTGTTAATCCAATTTAAAAACTAAATTTATAGCGTCTTTATAGTCCAAAACGTAACCTAATGGTAAAAGAAACTTATTTATTTCTTCTTCACCACAATGACCATATTCAGCGGCTATTATTTTAGGCATCAAATTTTTATTTACTTTATAAAGTTCAGATAAAACACGCCCTTCGTGTCCTTCAACATCTAAAATAAATAAATCAATTTGCTTTTCTATTTTATATCTGTCAAAAAAAGTAGGAAGAGTAATGGTTTCAATATCAAATGTCTCAAAACGACAACCACGATTATTTAATTCATTCAAATGTTCTTGTGTATGCTCTAAAGAACCATTTCCGAAATGACCACCGTAGTAATGAACACTATTTGATATGGCCTGTGTGAATTTTTTGATACCATCTGAGTCGGATAAAGCCATATTTAGATTTGTATCATTTGGGCGATTCTTTTTTAAATATTCATAAATATTTGGTAATGGCTCAATGTTAAATCCTGTCCAATTTAAGTTTTTATAGAAAAAAAGAGTATTTGAATCTATAACACCATCAAAAGCACCGCATTCAATAAATGTGCCATTTGTTTTATTAGAAAAATATCTATTATGAATTACATAATCTAAATTTAATTGACCATAATATTGCATATTAATTCCTAGTAAGTTTTATGTTTTCTTTGGATGTTTTTTCCATCATCCAAATCAACGCCAGATAATGCTTCTTGAACCAAGTTAACAATCTTTTGGTCTATTTCATCAATGATTTGATTTCTTTGAACATTAAGGTCACATGCTTTTTTAAGACCAATCCAAAGTTCGTTTGCTCCTTCTTCTGAGGAGAAATATTTATCTTTGTATTGTTCAAATGTCATTCTACGAATCTCGTATAACAATTCTTGATTGTTCCACATCTTCATATCGACTGTAATAAGTTTATCTACCAAACTACCGAGGGTATCTGCCATAACTAACTCCTTTTTTTTGCTGGTATTCCTATATATGTTCCTGCTTCTGTGATATCTTTTACCACAACTGCATTTGCACCTATAATTGCATCATCACATATATTTAATTCTTCTAAAATTGTACAATTTGTACCAAAAAAACTTCTTTTTCCAATTTTTACATTACCAGAAATATTACATCCGGGTGAAATAGTGCAAAAATCTTGTATATTTGTATCATGACCTATGGTACTATTCAAGTTAATATGTATAAAATTACCTAATTTAATGTTAGTGGTCATTATACAGCCGTCACAAACAATATTTCCAATTCCATAATCATTAAATTTTTTATAATGTTTTACGCTTGGTGCAATTAACGTTGGAAATAGTACTCCATCAAAAGAACAAATTTTATTATATATCTTTTCTTTTAAAATTGGATTTCCCACAGCAATATAACAACATTTAACGCCTTGTGCGTTAAAGAACTGTTCCTCGTCTATAACTTCTACACCATTTATAGTTTTTTCTTTTGGTTGATGGTCAACAAACTTAATCATATGTTTTGGAACTTCTTTTTGAACAAGAATCCAAAAAACTTCTTTTGCAAAACCACTAGCACCAAAAATATAATTCATTTAATCAACCTTTGATAATACATCACTAAAACTATTAAAATCATAACATATATATTTGTTTTGGTCATTATGTGTCCAATCAACACTAGACCAATGTTCGCCACGACAAATTTCAATTCTTGTTTTATCTGTAACGCAATATTCGCTAGAAGTCAAGCAAGTAATACCAGAGCAACATCCAACGAACATATCGCACAAATTATACAATTCAGCATTTGACATAAAAGAACGATTATAATGATAAAAATTAATATTGTATTTATTTTTTGCAAATTCTAAATATTCTGGTTCTTTCAATCCAGTTAAAATTAAGTCATAGTTTTTATTGTTTATTTTGTCACAAAGAGCATAAAAAAATGATTTATCATATGGTGATTGTTCAGAAAAATTTTCATATTCTAGCAATATCTTTTTTCTTCCACTTAAAGTATTGAAAAATGATTGCGCCTCACTAATTTCATCGTCACTTAAAGTGATATTAGGAATAAACTCACAATTCCAATTCTTAATATCAACACATTCATTTTTAATAATTTTTAACAACGTGCTTCTTGCACTTCCATCATATTTTGGCGACATATAAGGGGCAGAAAAAATAATTTTATACCCTTTAAATTCTTGTTCAATCATGTTTTTGTAACCACGAGACATTTTTACATTATTTAATGTAGGACTTTCCATGCAATAAATGTTGTCAATAAATTTGCTATTTTGAACAACAAATTTATATTTTTCTCTTGTTAAAAACGAAACGTTATTTTCACTATTTTCTAATTTATAGTGTTTTGCAATCGGAGTAGCATTTAAAATATCACCTAAACCACCAAAAGAAACAATAAGAATATTATTCACCACTTTCCTCTTCTTTAAAATCGTTCTCATACATCATAACAGCCAATTTTTTTAAGTCAACCTTTGGAGTCCAACCAAGTACATTTTTTGCTTTTGTGCTGTCGCCCAAGAGGTAAGGAACATCGTGTGGTCTAAAAAGATTTTTATTAATTTTAAGATGTTTGTTAATATCTAAACCAGCATAATCAAATACAAGTTCAACAAACTGTTTTACTGAATATGTTTGACCTGTAGAAATTACATAATCATCTGCTTTATCTTGCTGGAGCATTAACCACATTGCTTCTACGTAATCACCAGCAAAACCCCAATCGCGGAATGTCTCAATGTTTCCTAATTCCAAAAATTGTTGTTTATTTTGTTTAATTCTTGCTGCTGCTTTTGTTATTTTTCTTGTAACAAAGTCTTCTCCGCGACGAGGGGATTCATGATTAAATAAAATACCGCATGATGCATGTAAATCATAAGATTTTCTATACATAACAACCAAATTATGTGCATATACTTTAGCGCAAGCATATGGAGATACAGGAGAAAATGGAGTTACTTCGCTTTGTGGTCCAATTATGTCACCATACATTTCAGAAGTAGATGCTTGATACAATTTAATTTTTTTATTCGAATTTCTAACGGCTTCAAGTAAATGAAGAGGGCCAGCAGCGTCAATTTCTAATGTGCTATATGGCGAATCATAAGAAACACCTACATGAGATTGAGCGGCGAGATTATAGATTTCATCTGGATTATATTTATTTATTAATTTCCAAATTGAAGATGGGTCAGATACATCGCCAAACTCCAAAATAAAATCTGGATTTTGTAGATTGTGCGAAATGTTCTTATATTTTTGTTTTTCTGTGGTTACAGTTCTGCGGATTAAGCCGATAACTTTATAATTTTTTGACAATAAAAAATCTGCTAAATAAGAACCATCTTGCCCTGTAATACCAGTAATTAATGCTGTTTTTTGATTCATAATATTATTCACTATTTAATTTTGTTTATTTTGATGAAGTATTCATCTAAACAATCAATAAATATCTTGTTTATCTTATTTTCTTCAAATTCTTTTTCTATATGAGTAGCAAGACGCTTGGCTTGACCACGGAATCTATCGTGATTCTTATAAACTTCTCTCATTTGCTCTTTTGCAGAAAGAGGATTTGGGAAAGCCCACATCATATCTTTTTCAATTACGCCACTCCACAAGGCTTCTGATTGTACTGGTTGTAATGCGTAATTGACTTTTGCAAAATGTGGTTTAACTTTACCATCTTTGTTTTCGCAATACATGAAGTCAGTTGGTCCAGACCATTCAGTTGTGATAACAGGAAGTCCGTAGTACGCTGCCTCAAATATTGGAAGCCCAAAACCCTCTCCGTGGGACAGCGAGAGCAACGCTTTTACTTTTGGATGGGTATAGAGTCCTGCCATTTCTGCTTCGCTCATATCGCCGTGGAGGACGTATACTTTGCATTTTCTATCTTTATATTCATTTAATAAATTGCTGATATTTGCAATAATTGCTTCTCTGTCAATTTGAGAAGCACCAGCAAGATGTGTTTTACAAATAAGACCTACATTTTCATTCTTAAATTCTTCAATAAACCATCTAATTGTGTTACCAAGATTCTTTCTTGGTCCACCTTGCGCTACAACAAGAAAATTAAAGTCTGTCGATAGTTGAAGGTCAATTGACTTAGATTCTTGTTTACGAACAGGATAGTTAACAACTTCAATAGGAACATTTGTTTTATAATCTGAAATTTGTTTACCAGTTTGACTATCTTCAACGTTATAAACTCCATTTTCAAAACCTTTCTTGGCAAAATTTGAAACGACAATTATCTTATCCATTTGATTAGAGTTGGAAATCCAATGTGGAGAAATCTTGTTTGTTTCAATACCTGCGGTATAACCAATATTTATGTGAGCAAGTTTTTTCCATTCATTTGGAATTGTAACTTGAATAGACAAGTCATATTCTGGTTTGTTATTGTTTGACTGAGTATAGTGAATCGTTTTCAATATTGCGTTATCAATCCACTTTCTTTCTTCGTTATCTTGGTGAATCCATCCACAATGACCCCATGCAGTTGGGGCAAGATAGATATCAAACAAATCTTCTCTTGAACGTAGTGCTCTAAGGGCAAAGCGCGCTTGTTCGCCATAGCCAGAAGCAGTTAAAATAGGGCCAGAAACTAAAATCTTCTTTTTCATTATATTTCCTTCAACTCCCAGCCTTTATATGCTCTATTAGGCCAAGAACCTTTGTTGTTGTATGTGTCTGTAAAGATTTTATCCCATTGAGAAATAAAATTATCAAAACTAAAATTGTTTATAACATGCTGTCTACCAGCCTGTCCAATCATTTCTCTTTGTTGTTTTGGAATATTTGTAAATACATCTAATGCGCCAACAAATTGAGTGTTTGAAATTCTATCTTCATAGATATAAGGTACATCTTGTGAACCAATTACTGCTCTTGATGAAGGAACAATTTCAACACCATATACATTCTCGCCATTTCTAATTTGGTCTTGTAACCCACCTGTTTTGTTAACAATAATTGGAATTTCACAAGCAAGGGATTCAAGAGTTGCAAGTCCAAAACCTTCTGCATCTGAAATATTAATTGTTGCATCAGCAGCGTTATAGAAAAGCGCAAGATTTTGTGGCGGTACTTTTTGTTGCGATATCAAAACTTCGCCATTTGTAAGTTTGAGTTCGTTAATAATAGCAATCAAATCTTGACCATTTGGGTCTTTTGGTTCTGTATGCATAACAAGCGATGCTTTCTTACCAGTTTTCTTCAAAAATTCGTCAAACCACCAAATTACAGAACCAGATTGTTTACGTCTAGCATTTCTATTATTCCAAAAGAAAACAAATCTATCATCATTAATTTTTAGATTTTCTCTCTTAAACTTTAATACATCTTCTTTTGGTAGTTTCTTGAAGATAGTAGTATCAACAGCGTGTGGAACATAGGTTCTATCCACTTCAGGTGCTACTGTAGCAACAATATCGTCTGAGAGTTTAGAAATGGTTGCAACATGGTCGTTTGATAAATAAAACTTACGATTAAACATTGGATATGGGTAATTGTCCCATACATGATAATAAATCATTGGTACATTTGGGCGGATTTCGTTTTCGATTTGCCACAACCAACCCCAAAAACGTGGGTCCGTCATAAACCAAAGAATATCTGGACGTTCAGACCTTAAAAAAGAACGAATCATTTCTGGAGTACCGTAACCATCAACTGGAACGACTACCCAATCATCGCCCCATTGCTGTGTTTTTTGTGGACGATAATCTTGGTGTTTAATTGCGCCACCAAGAGAGATAAATTGATACTTTCCAGTAGCCAACATACCTTCAATAATATACTTTGTCTGCGTTCCAACTCCAGAAGGACTAAATGGATGGTCGGAAAGTGTTAAAATCTTGATTTTTTTACTCATTTAAATCTCATGTACAATGTTGTGTTTTATAAAACTCGCATCCCTTACAAGAAAGGCGATTTTTAACGTGCATATTACCAATAATGCTTCCAATCGCTTTTGTCAAGAGATTATTTGCATTTTCTATCTTCTTTTTTCCGCTTGAAACACGGAAAAATTCAACTCTATTCTTTTTTGCAGTTCGCTTCAAAAGACAAAAGTGAGTTTCGATGTTATCAAGTGGAATGTTGTGCTTTTTAGCAAAAAATTCCTTGTAGTACGTCAATTGATATGTGACCATAGGGTCGGATTTCTTCTTCATATCCCAACCCCATGAACAAGTCTTAAAATCTACAATATGATACTTACCATCTGGTGTTTTAAGAACCAAATCGATAAAACCTTTGAAGTTATAGTCTTCTCTAATGCTTTCTAGAAGGTCTTCTTCGGAGGATACAACGTCGTACTCACCCAAATACGCTTTAATTGACGAAAACAAATCTTCAAAGATTGCTTTGCCTTGCGAAACCATATCCGAAACCAAACTTTCGTCAATTGTAGTTTGTGTTTTAGCACTCTCAATCGCATTCTTAAAGTTGGTTTCGAAATATTCACCGCATTTACCCTCGTCAATTTCTTTAAGTAGGGACTTTTCACAAGTTTCATGAACAGATGTTCCAAAAATTGTATATTCGTTAGAGGTAAATACTTTAATTTTGTCTTGATAGATTAGTTTGCGTTTAAACGGACATTCGTTCCAAGTTTTAAGTTCCGAAAAGGAAATGTGAGGCAAAGCAACACCCTATGTAGCAGTTTAATATAACACAACCACTATACAGAGTCAACAGTTTCTTGTGATGGTTTAAAATCAACATCATAAAGTGCTTGTTGATAACCACGTATGAAGTTTTCTTCTGCAATTGCTAAAACAAATTCTGGAAATTCTTTAGCCATTGCATCTACAATCATTTCAACAGTAATACCACCATCTTCTGGTTTAAATTGTTCTCCAACATAATTTAAAAGCCATACTTTCATTGGAGTTTCTGGTTTTACTTCGGTCATTAAAGTTTCATTTTCAGTCATATATCACCTTATTCAATATTTTCTATTTTTGTTATTGCATTAAACAAATTTGGACTTATTTGCTTAACTGCTAAAAAGTCATTTAAATAATAATGTTCAAATCCATTTGCAAAGTATTCTTTATATGATGTTGCGGCATATGGAGAAACAAAAAGATTTGCAGTTAATGTGTGCATAACTGGATATCCAACTT
>Ga0214917_10004305_pt1 | contig 15909 bp, 10 predicted proteins | sample LL_1208_BB_MetaG_FD_177983 | JGI IMG/M metagenome (GOLD analysis project Ga0214917, IMG submission 177983) | Freshwater microbial communities from Lake Lanier, Atlanta, Georgia, United States - LL_1208_BB | ecosystem: Environmental > Aquatic > Freshwater > Lake | place: USA: Georgia | collected... | reverse complement strand
TTCCAAAGACCTCACGGGGCTCTTGACGGGCAAACCCCCTATGAGCGATTAAAACAAAAGACGAGCCTTGCGATGTAACCAATCAGTCTGAGATCTACAGGACCCTATGTGCCCGGTAAGTACAAAACTGGTCGGGGCGGCGAGACTCGAACTCACGACCCTCTGCTCCCAAAGCAGATGCGCTAGCCAACTGCGCTACGCCCCGACAATTCGAAGGTCTATAGAAATAGCCTAGTTGCCCCCTCGTTGAAAAGGGTAAACTGCTGAAGGACCTTTTATGATTCCAGCCACTTTTAAAGAAGCCCAAACCGCTTTAACCGAATTTTTACCTCGGGCCGGAAGTTACTACGCCCAAGAACGCAACTTCGACCGGGGCCCCCACGACCGCAGTAACGTGAGCCAGCTCTCCTCTGTTCTCTCCCACCGAGTCCTTTCGGAAAAAGAAGTTCTCGAAGCAGTCCTGAAAACCCACTCCTGGCCTGCTGCTGAAAAGTTTCTCCAAGAAGTCCTCTGGCGCAGTTACTGGAAATCGTGGTTGGAGCTTCGGCCTTCCGTCTGGAAGCACTACTCGGCTGCTTCTCAAAATCAGAAAATGACTCCGGCCCTTTCTCTCGCTCTCAGTGGGGAAACCGGAATTGCCTGTTTTGATTTCTGGCGAAAAGAATTACGGGAAACAGGATACCTCCACAACCATGCGCGCATGTGGTTTGCCTCCATTTGGATTTTTACTTTGAAACAGCCCTGGGAAATCGGGGCGCGCCTTTTTGAAAATGAGCTCCTCGATTTCGATGCGGCTTCCAATACCCTTTCTTGGAGATGGGTTGCGGGCCTTCACACTCCGGGCAAACACTACGTAGCGCGCGCAGAAAATATTGAAAAGTTCACCGAAGGCCGATTCCATCCCGAAGGCCAACTCGATGAAGCAGCCCAAGCTTTTCCCTTTCAAGCGCTGCCCATTGAACCCACTTCAGAAAAACTCACTCCAGCAGTTTTGAAAACGGGCCGTTGGGGACTTCTCGTCCATGAAGAAGATTTCAGCTTAGAGCGTACGCAATTAAAAGACTGGCCCATAGCTGCTTTGGCCCTTTGGGACCCACAAGCCTACTGGCCATCTACTAAGAGCCCCGTGGTGAAAAAATACTTTCAAACGATGCAACAAGATGCGGTCCAAAGACTTTCCCAGCAGTTTAAAAAGCCTGTGCGGGAATTTTCAGCTGGCCCCCTTGCGGGAGTGCTCCAGGAGTGGGTGAAAACAGAAAAGCTGGATGGGGTTGTGCTCGTTAAGCCGTGGCAGGGAAGGCTTCTTGAAGCTTGGGAAAAAACACAGCAGGAACTTGCGGGGGCCTGCGTGCCCCTCTATTACTTGCGACGTGATTACGATGCGGCTTTTTTAGGTAAAGCCAAAGCTGGGTTTTTTTCTTTTAAAGAAACCATGAAAGATGCGATAACTCCCTTAGCAAACGCGCCAGCTTTCGCTCTGGAAACGGTATGGCAGACGACTTAAAAAAAATAAAAACTTCAGCTTTCAGCAGAGCTTTTTCAGTCGCTAAAATGGCTGTTTCGGGCACCGTGAAAAGCCAGTGGATTAAATTCACTGAAAGTGGCGACACAGAAAACAGCGAGCGCTGGAAAGCGTTTCTCCTCGAACAAGCGCAGACCATCACTGCTGAATTGGGGCAATTGAAAGGCAGTCTCATGAAAGCCGGGCAAATCGTCTCTCTCTACGGTGAGCGCTTACTGCCAAAAGAAATTAATGATGTCTTTAAAAAACTCCAAAGCCAAAGCCCCGCTCTGGTGTGGACCGAAGTGGAACGGCTCCTTCAGAATGAGCTGGGACCCGAAAAATACAGCCAGCTTGAAATCGATCCCACTCCAGTGGGCTCAGCCTCTTTGGGGCAAGTCCATCGCGCTGTAGAAAAAAAAACGGGCCGTGTACTGGCGTTGAAACTGAAATATCCGGGCGTGGAAGCTGCGATTGAAAGCGATTTGAAGATCCTCAAGCGAGTGTTAACTACCGCAGGCCTCATTCCCAGAAACTTGGACCTCTCCATTATTTTTGAAGAAGCTCACAAAATGCTTTCTCAAGAATTGAATTATAAAAGAGAAGGGGAGCTTCTTTCGGAATATCGAAACTTCTTAAAAGATGATTCCCGCTTTGTAGTGCCAGCCCCTATTCCGGAGTACTCTACTGCTAACTTGCTTGCGATGACGTTTGAAGATGGCGTCCGTATTGACGATCCCCAAGTGGAAAGCCTTTCTCAAGAGCGAAAAAACCGATTGGCGTTAAACTTTTTTGATCTCTTCATGCAAGAAGTGACGGTGTTTGGAAAAGTGCAAACGGATCCGCACTTTGGCAATTACCTCATTCGCTTGGATCCGGAAGGGAAAAACGACCAATGGGTTTTGTTTGATTTTGGAGCCCTTCGGGATTTAGAAGCTGAGTTTTTAGAACCCTATTTAGTGATGTTGCGCGCAAGTTTCCGGCAAGACAGAGCTGCTACTCACCGAGCTTTGGTGGAACTGGGGCTGCTCGCTTCTTTTGAAGAAACCGAATATGCAAAAGCGCTCATCGCGCTTTGCTTTTTAGTCACGGAACCGGTTTTGTGTGAGGGGGCCTATGACTGGGCGGGGAGCGATTTGCCCGAGCGGGCCATTGTGAAAGCCAGACCCTATATGTTTGATAAAAATGTACGACTTCCGCCACCCCAAATGCTGTCCCTCGATAGAAAAGTCGGTGGAGTGTTCACTGTGATGGTGAAGCTTCAAGCAAAAGTTCACACTAAGCCGATTGTGGAAAAATATCTATTTAATCAAGCTGAGGTGTCTTAAAATAGCCGGTATATGGAGGGGAGATGGACAGTGCTTACCGATAAGCTAAAAAACATTTTGTTAATAGTGCTGACTGGCCTCGTTGTAATGATGGGATCCTATTTGTTGCATAACTCCGGTGAAAAAAGCATTCATCCCAGCCTCGTTCCAGTGAATGTCAGCGGAGACAAAGAGAAACCCGAGTACAAATCTCCTTACGAGCAGAACCAAGTGAAGAATACAATTGTGAAAAATAATCCGCAGATTCAAGAGTGTTATTTGAAGCATTTGGAAGAAAAAGATGCAGTGAGTTCGGGGAGGGTGCGATTGGACTGGAATATTTCGCCCGAAGGGGAAGTTCTATCACCACAAGTGATCAGTTCTTCTATGAACAATTCCCAATTGGACAATTGTATTTTAGGGAAATTCAAAGAGTTTAAGTTTCCTGCTCCACCCTCAGACAAGCCAGTGTACACCACGTTTACTTACATTTTCAGAAAAGAGGGAGAGTCGATGGCTCCGAAAATGGTGCCTGTCGTGCCCGACCCAGAAAATAAAAAAACTAATAAGTGATAGTAACGGTAGTGTTGGATTTAACTCCGTTGGGTTGAGTCACTTCAATAGCCTGAGCTCCTGCAGACTGAACGGGTAAAGTGCAAATGATTTCGTTGGGGCCTTGAACAGTGAGCGATGTACAAGCAGTTCCTCCTACTTTTACTGTCGCATCTTTTCTAAAGCCGCTTCCAAAAATTACGACATTCATTTCAGCAGTAGCGCCTGTGTTGGGGGTGACGGAAGTGACGACTGGAGTTGCAAGAGTTTCTGCGCGTCGGAACACATAAACGGCGCCGCTACTAGGTGCACTATTTTCATCAATCACCATATTGCCATTAGTGATTGTGGTTTGGTTGGAGTCCTCGAGGTGAGCCCCAACGACAATGGTATCTCCAGACACATCTGTATTGATACCGAATTGATCATTCAATCCAGCATTCGGCGCTTTCAAGTACGCTTCGTTCGCCCACACAGAACCCGAGCGCTTGAAGACATAAGCTGCTCCACTTTCATTTGTCTGTGATGTTTCAGTGATGGCTAAGGAATTATTATTGATGGTTGTTTGGGAATTGTCTTCACCCCAAGCCCCAACAACAATGGTGTCTCCAGAAATGCCAACGGATTGACCAAAAGAGTCGGATGCTTCACTGTTAGGAGCTTTTAAGTAAGCTTCATTTGTCCAGGTTGACCCCGCTCGTTTGAAAACGTAAGCTGCTCCACTATCCGCAGCCGTTGAGCTATCTGATTCCGAAAAAGTGCCATTGTAGATAGTGGTTTGGCCGTTGTCTTCATAGCGTGTTCCTACTACGATGGTGTCACCACTGATTCCGAGTGTCCATCCAAAGCGATCATCTGTCCCCGCATTGGGAGCCTTGAGATAGGCCTCATTTGTCCAGGTTGATCCGGTCCGTTTGAAAACATAAGCTGCACCGGCTCTGTCAGCGTAGGAAACATCGGCCCCATTAAATGTTCCGTTAAAAATAGTGGTTTGGGAGTTGTCTTCATAGTGGGCACCTACGACGAGAGTGTCTCCAGAAATTTTGATGGCATAAGCTCCAAAATAATCATCACTGCCTGCATTGGGAGCCTTGAGATAAGCTTCATTTGTCCAGGTTGATCCCGTTCGTTTGAAAACGTAAGCTGCTCCACTATCTGTGGCTGTTGAGCTATCTGATTCAGAAAAAGTGCCGTTGTAGATATCGGTTTGCCCGTTGTCCTCCCCAAAGCTTCCAACAACAATCGTATCCCCTGAAACGGAGACCGCATTGCCGAACCTGTCAGAATCTCCTGTATTGGGAGCCTTTAAGTAAGCCTCATTGGCCCAAGTAGAACCAGTTCGCCTAAAAACATATGCAGCCCCTGAACTACTCAGGGAGTTATTTATACTGGCTAAGCTGCCGTTGGTGATGGTGGTCTCGCTACTATCCTCGTAAGATGCTCCTACCACAATGGTGTCGCCAGAAATACTTACAGATATTCCAAAAGAGTCCGCTGTTTCGGCGTTTGGAGCTTTCAAGTAAGCCTCTGCAGCCCAAGTGGAGCCATTGCGCTTAAAGACGTAAGCAGCACCCGCGCCGTTAGCAGAATCATTAGTACTTGCCGTCGTACCATTAGTGATAGTGGTTTGATTACTACTTTCCCCACTGGCTCCAACCACTAGAGTATCACCAGAGATACTTACTTTATAACCAAACTGGTCATTGGCTCCCGCATTCGGCGCCTTGATATAGGCTTCCTGATACCAGCCCGTAGTTCCAGTAGTCGTAACTCCTGAGGATGCAATTCCTGAACTGTTCATTGCACAAACTCTGAACACATAATCTTCAGTAGTCAGTCCCGTCACCGCAATCGAAGTGCTGCCAGCGATGGAACTCGACGGGATGATCTGCCCCGCCGAGCAATTGATAGGTGCACTTGTGCCCGTTTGATAAGCCACTTGATAACTGACAGTGCTTCCCCCACCGCCCGTCCAGCTCAAAGTAATTTGTGAGCTGTGATCGGCTACTGCTGTGAAATTTGAGGGGTTAGGTGGAGTGAGATCGACTAAATATTGAGTAGCCACTTCAGTGCATGGACTTAAGTTTCCTGCTAGGTCCATTGCTCGGATATATATCTGATACAAGCCTTGGCTCAAGGAATTGCTGATGACACTCTGTTCGCCAATTGTTTTAGAAGCGTTAGCTGAAATAGCAGTCGAGCAACTACCACCATTGTAAAGAGTCACTGTGGCACTTTCACTCAAATTAAACTGCACTGTGGGGGTGGCGCTGCTGCTGGGAGAAACAGGTGTGATCGAAATAGAAGAAAGTGTCGGAGCTTGATTGTCGTGATTAATAGTCGCTGTGGCACAAACCGATTCATTGAGTGCCATATCCCTGGTTTTTACAAAGACGGAAGCGGCTGAGTTCATTTGATTGAGTACCCAGGCTGTTTTAGCAGAAGAGAAGTTTTCCCAGGTTCCCCCGTCTACACAACCAGGGGAATTGGTTACATACATTTCAGCAGGGAGGTCTGTAGCCGTGATGCCCAAATCAACTAGAACACTATTGGTAGAGCTTGCACCACCATTGATGCTCAGTACGGGTGTTACTGGGGGAGTATCGTCGTGAACAATTGAATCTCCATAACATGGAGATTGATTTCCAGCTGAGTCGAGGTATTTAACGTAAAGACGATTGATGCCGTTGAGAGTAGTTAAAGTCCACAGTTTGCTGGAATTGAAAGGCTCCCATGTACCACCCGTTAAGCATCCGACCGTAGTTGTTACATACATTTGGTCGCCACCCAGAGCTGCTAAGGTTAAAGTAACTAATGGATTAGAAGTGTATTCGGTGCCCTCTGAAATGAGGATACTCCCTACTAAGTTATTATCTGGGGGATAAGCGGAAACAGTGATCCCGCTCGTTAGCTTTCCTGAGCTATTAGTCGCACACACCCGAAACGAATAGAGAGTACGGCTAAACAGTAGGAAAAGGTTCGAACCGCCACTCAAGCCGACATCGTAAGTAGTAGCGTTTTTAACAGTTGAGGCAGTGAGAATGGTTCCTGTGGTGCAATCCGCAGGAGCCTCCGCACCGCTCTGAAAAGCAATTTGATATTGGTTGGTGCCAGCACCGCCACTCGACCATGACAGCCTAATATTACCCGCATAGCTCGGTAAAGCGGTAAGCCCGGTGGGTTCGGGTGCTGCAGGATAACCCGTAACGGTAGTGCCTGTGCTTAATGTGCCATCGGTGTTGGTTGCACAAACTCTGAAAGCGTATTGCGTTCCAGCACTCAAGCCAGTTACCGTGTAAGTCGTTAGGTTAGTAACAACTCCCGAACTAATCACGGTATCAGTTGTACAATTCGCCGGCGCGGTACCGCCAGTTTTATAAGCAATTTGATATTGAGAAGCACCCAGCCCTCCAGAAGCCCAACCGAGCTGGATTTGACTTGTGCTGGTGCCAGTAGCAGTGAGAGAAGTCACATTGGTTGCCAACGGGTAAGCACTGGAACTAACACCAGTGCTCAGAGTTCCATCTAAATTAGTGGAGCACAATCGAAAGGAGTATTGAGAGCCCTCTATTAAAGATCCGATCGTGTAATTGAGAGAATTATTTACAGTGCTTGCAGCAATCACAGTGCCAGCGCTGCAACTGGGTGGAGCCACGGCTCCGGTCTGATAAGCAATTTGATACTGGTTGGTCCCTGTCCCTCCAGAAGTCCACGTTAACTTAATTTGATTGGCGGAAGTTCCGACCGTGCTAGATAAATTAGGCTCGGGAGCGCGTGGGTAGCTGCGTGCAGTTGCACCTGCACTAAACACTCCAGGAGAAGTTCTCACACACACCCGGAAAGAATACTGAGTGCCTGCCGTGAGCGAATTGACGGAGTAAGAATTGACGGCACCTACATCTAAAGTTGTAATGCCAGTGGCGGAAGCGCAAGAGGTGGGTGGCGTTGAACCTGATCGATAAGCGAGTTGATAACTGGCTGCAGAGGGCGAGGTCCAAGTTAAACCAATAGAGGTACTGCTTTCTCCAGCGCTGGTGAAAGTGCTGATATCGCTTCCTCCGTCCGAAGAAGGGCTCCCTGAAACCGTGACTCCGCTATTCAAATTGTTTCCACTGTTAGTGGAACAGACTCTAAAAGAATAATTTGTTCCTGCCGTTAATCCAAAAACTGCGAACGAAGTGCTAGTGTTGACAATCGAGAAGGGAATCACAGAACCGCTGGAACAATCACTGGGTGCAGTCGCTCCCGATTGGTAAGCAATTTGATACTTGGAAGTGCCAGTTCCCCCACTGGTCCAACTGAGATTCACAGCAGTAGTGCTGCTAGCTGTGACACTGAAATTACTGGGGTTCGGTGCGAGGGGATAGCCCACAGCAGTCACTGAAGTGCTGAACGTGCCATCGGTGTTAGTGGCACAAACTCTAAAAGCGTAAGTGGTTCCCGCGCTGAGAGAACTCACAGTATATGAAGTGGCGCTTCCCACCGTGGAAGCAGACACCGTAGTGCCGCTTGAACAGTTGGCAGGAGCGGAAGACCCGGTTTGATACGCGATTTGATATTGGTTGGTTCCTACGCCTCCCGAAGTCCAATTGAGCGTGATACTAGTAGTACTCGCACCTACGGTAGTTAATCCAGTCACTGCAGGCGCTGAAGGATAAGCGCTGACAGTCACTCCGGGGCTTAAAAAACCATCTGCGTTAGTAGCACAGACTCTGAAGGAATATTGAGTTCCGGCAGTGAGGCTTCCGATGGTACGGGTCGTGGTGCTTCCTTGAGTACTAGCTTTGGTCACAGTGCCACTGAAGCAATCAGCGGGAGCCGTAGCTCCCGTTTGATATGCGATTTGATATTGGTTGGTTCCTGTCCCTCCTGAGGCCCAAGACAATGCAATTTGAGTAGTGCTGCTCCCCGCGGCCGCTAAAGAAGTCGGATCTGGAGCTTGCGGGAAACTAGAACTAGTGATTCCAGAGCCCAGCACTCCAGAAGCATCCACAGCGCACACTCTAAATGAATATCGTGTGTTAGCTGTTAATCCGGATACTGTGTATGAAGTGGCAGCACCCACAGTACTTTCATCAATCACGGTGCCATTACTGCAAGTGGTAGGAGCGGAGTTTCCCGATTGGTAAGCTACTTGATAGGCTCGAGTAGAGCCACCCGCTGGGTTCCAGCTCAAATGAATTGAAGTGTTCGAGTTTCCTGAACTCATTAAAGCGTTGGGATCTCCAATGTAGCTAAACAGCGTGGAATCCGAAGTGGTAGCGCCAGAGGGGTTGGTCACTACAATAGAGTTGGGCCCTGCAAAAGAACCTGGGGGAATAGTGCACTGAAGTTCACTGTAGTCCTGGTAAAACACATTCTCACAAGGGGTTCCAGAAATAGTGACTGTGGCTCCTTTTTGAAAACCCGATCCTTGAATGACCATTTGCCCGCCGCCACTCAAAGGAAAACTACGAGGGGATAGATCAGTAATTAACGGAGTGAGTCCCTCTTTGGGGTTTCTTCTGAAAACAAAAACGGCCCCACTATTCGAAAGATCATTGTTGTCCGAAAAAGAGTCCCCTGAAGTGATATTATTTTGGCTGCTGTCTTCGTTGGCTACTCCCACCACGATACTATCTCCAGAAATGCCTACTGAATAACCAAACCAATCGTCCTTGTCGGGGTTGGGGGGTTTGAGATAGGCCTCATAGCTCCAGGTTGTGCCAGTTCGTTTGAACACATGTACGCCCCCTGCATCGACCAGAGTTCGATCCATTCCCGCTGTGGGGCCATGGGTGATGGTGCTTTGTGAACTCACATCTCCAAAGTGACCCACTACTAGAGTATCTCCAGCCAGATTGACTCGATCTCCAAAAAAAGTATTCATATATGCATTGGGAGCTTTCAAATAAGCTTCGTTGGTCCAAGTGGTTCCGTAGCGCCTAAAGACGTACGCGGCCCCCGACTTGTACAAGCTGTCATCAAAATTCGCAGTGGCTCCGTTCGTAATGCTTGTTTGACTCGAGGATTCACCATTAGCCCCCACTACAATGGTGTCCCCAGAAATAGTAAGTCCCCAAGAGAAGAAAATTCCAGGCGAGTTATTAGGTGCTTTCAAGTAGGCTTCGTTCGCCCAAGTATTACCCGTTCGTTTGAACACATAAGCAGCCCCACTCGTAGCAGCAGTGCCTACATCAGGGCCGGTGAATGTTCCGTTGCTGATAGTGGTCTGCGAGTTTCCTTCATTCCAAGCACCCACCACAATCGTGTCTCCAGAAATTCCCACACTTTTTCCAAATCTATCGCCGGCGCCTGCATTAGGCGCTTTCAAGTAAGCTTCGTTCGCCCAAGTATTGCCCGTTCGTTTGAACACATAAGCAGCCCCACTATTGGCGGCGGTACCCAAATCAGCTCCAGCGAAAGTGCCATTCGTGATGGTTGTTTGGGAATTGCTTTCATTCCAAGCTCCAGCGACAATTGTATCTCCCGAAATGGCAACCACTCCCTGATAATAATTGGCTCCGAACATGTCTCCAGAATCAGGGTTGGGGGCTTTCAGATAAGCTTCCTGCGTCCAAGTGGTGCCAGTTCTTTTAAACACATACGCAGCACCACTAGAACTTAAACTCCGATTGGCACTGGCAGTGGGGCCGTTGGTAATGGTGGCTTGGCTACTGGATTCAAAGGCCGAACCAATCACTATCGTATCTCCGGAAATAGCTACTGTATTAGCAAATCGATTTCCGGCAAAAGTATTGGGAGCTTTGAGATACGCTTCTTGTACCCAGGAATCTCCGGTTCGTTTAAAGACATAAGCAGCCCCGCTATCAGTGGCAGTTCCAGTATCTGTATCTACGGTGGGTCCATTAGTAATAGTGGTTTGAGCGTTGTCTTCATTCGGTGCTCCCACAACAACAGTGCCGTCGGAAATAGCAGAGGCCCAACCAAAGTTATCTCCATTTCCTGCATTGGGAGCTTTGAGGTAGCTTTCTAGATACCATTTACTAGAAGTGACCGTTTTTGAAATAGGAGCTGGCTCAATCGAGACGGGATTAACATTGCGTGGACTACAGCTAGCGAGTAACCAAGAAATTGAAAAGATGAGAACGCCAAGTTTCACCGGATTTTCTCCCAACGTTCAGCTCGCTACCATGCTTGCTTGACTCCTTTATTATATCCGCCAAACACGCTTGAAATATGAAGCAAATATGAAAGAGTTCTGTGAAACAAACAAAAACCCAGTGCCAAACACTTCATAATTTAATTACAGCTGTAAAAACAGTTGTTTAGGGTATTTTTGCTAAGTATTTGGATCTGTTATTTTTTTAACTCATGGGGCTCAATAGCCATTTTGCATGCGAGCGAATTCGCAATGAAGCAATTGCGGTGAGCTTTGGCGTGCAACTCTCGAAGTTTTTCAGGATTGGGTGGTTCCCCTTTGAACTTCACTTTGGGGTTGAGCTGAATGTGGGTGACTGCCAGTTTGCCTTCCGCATTTTTATCTAAAGTAGCGACCGGTTCGTCTTCGTACTGTTCTACAAAGAGCCGGCTCTTTGCGGAAACGGCCAAGAACGTGAGCATATGGCAGCTGGCTAAAGTAGCGGCCAGGAGTTCTTCGGGGTTTGCGAGTTCTTTTTTTCCTAGATACTCGGGCGCCGAAGAAGCTTTGAGAGTCAAGCCCCCTGGAAACTGCACCTCATGGGTTCTATCAAAGGTATCGTAATTGAAATCGCTGCCAGTATTTTTCCACTGAATTTTTGCTCGGTATGTTGACATAGGAGAAGAATTTACCTGAAAGCGGGAATAGAGTACAGTCCCGACATTATGACCTGGTCTGTTAATGAAACTGTTTTAGTGGCGCTTTCCAATTCTGAAACCCGCAAATTGTGGGCAGAGGAAAAAGCTTATGAAGTGTTTCATGAAATTGAAGTGCGCTTGAAACAAGAACACCGGGAAAAAACGCGGATTGGGGCGCTAGGGTTTCAAAACATCACGGGAACCGAAGGACTGCATGCGTGGATGTTTCCCATTGAAGGCCATCCTAAAATTTTAGGGCTCAAAAATACAGTAGAGATTTTAAGTGTGAGTGGCGAGGTGTTGTACCAAGGAACTTGGGGAGAAGTGCCTTTGAGCCTAGTAGAGACTCACCAGGAATTTTTTATTTGGTTGCCGTATCGTCATGGAGGAGCGCCCGAGAAGCTGGATTGGAAAACGCGGGTTTTGGGCGTGTTTCGATTTTTGAAAAATCGGCACAGGAAGAAAAAATGATCACGGTACTTTGGATTTTATTGCTCTTTGTGTTGTTAGCGGGCAGCGCTTGCTTCACTGTGATGGCGCTTCCTGGAAATTGGCTCATTTTGGTGATCACTTTTTTGTTTTCCATGCATTTTCCAGTGACCTCACCACTTTATATTGGCTGGGGAGTGCTTATCACTATGGGCGTTTTAGCAACGCTGGGAGAAGTTTTAGAATTTTTTCTGGGTGCTGCCAGTTTAGCTAAAGGGGGCAGTAAGCGCGGAGCTTTTTGGGCCCTCGTGGGTTCTATTCTGGGCAGCATTGCAGGTGGAGCGGTTTTAAGTGTGGTGCCCGTGCTGGGAACCGCAGTGGGTCTGGTACTGGGAGCAGCTTTAGGTGCCATGGCAGGGGCCGTGTTGGGCGAGCGGTCTTCGGGAAAAGATTCTGAAGAGAGTATGCGGCTTGGAAAAGTAGCGTTTTGGGGCAGGCTCTTAGGCAGTGTTTCTAAAATTGTAATTGCCGGACTCATGGTAGCGCTAGCAACCCTGGCTGCGATTTTTTAGGAGGCGTGATGTTTTTACCTATTGGATGTTTCTTTGGATTTTTAGCAGTGGCTCTGGGAGCGTTTGGCGCCCATGGCTTAAAAAACACTTTCGATGAGTACTCCATGGGCGTTTACAGAACTGGAGTGGAATACCAGTTTTGGCATTCGTTAGCGCTCCTAGCTGTGGGTCTGCTCAGTCGAACCGCAAATCCTCAACTTTTAAAATATAGCGGTTGTGCATTTTCATTCGGAATATTGGTGTTTTCAGGCACTCTCTATTTATTGGCTTTTACGAAGATCAAATGGTTAGGTGCTATCACTCCCATTGGAGGCGTTTCCTTCATGGTGGGGTGGGTGCTTTTGGGAATTGCCAGTTATCAACTGCGCTAGGAGGAAACATGCCAAGTATTGCTATTATTGGAGCGAGCAGCGATCCGGCTAAGTTTGGAAACAAAGCCGTGAAAATATTTATGTCGCGTGGATACACAGTGTACCCAGTGAATCCGAAGGACGCCGTGATTGAGGGGCAGAAAGTATATAAATCAATTCTGGAAGTGCCCGAAAAACACTTGGACATGATTTCTCTGTACTTGCCGCCGCCAGTGGGACTCAAAGTGATTGGGGATATTGCCAAGAAAGGCTGTAAAGAGCTGTGGTTGAATCCGGGTGCTGAAAGCCCAGAACTGGTAGAAAAAGCAGAAAGTTTGGGGCTCACAGTGATTCAAGCCTGCTCGATTGTGAGTATTGGCGCTTCGCCGAATGACGTTTAACCGCCAGAAGTAAGGCCGTACCTTTTGGTGGGGATTTTTGCGCGGTTTTCTTCGAGCCACTTGAGGAAGGGCTTTTTGGGAAAGACTACGGTTTCTAGAGCGTAAGTATCGGGGTGTTTGGGATCCATGCCCCCTTTTTTTACCACCAACCATAGGGACCCTTGATCAATCAGTTCCGGGGCGATTTGACCCGCTTTGAGTTCTTTAAAAAAATCACGATTCCACTGCTGAGTGATTAAAAGGCCATCAGGGAGCTTGGTAGTTTCTAGTTTTTTTGTGGGGTTCCATGAGAGACCCTTAGAATCACTAAAAGTACCTTCAAAAAAATCCTTCTTTCTCTGAGCAGCAAGATTTTTTAAGCGGTGAGGTTCGCGAGAGGCTTGCTTGTGGAAAGCTGCTGCTTCCGCGTATTCCCGCGCATGAAAGTCCGCATCTTTTAAATAGCCCTCCGAGAAAATCAGTTTATCTATCACATTCGGAATCACTAAGATGCGTTTCATTGAATCTGCATCATTTCCAAAAAACCTTTTGGCCCGTTTCCAATCCTGAGTAGCCGACTGATCCAACTTCTCAATTTCCAATTGCAGGATCTGATCGATCCGTTCGCCTTTTTGTTGTTTCAGAATTTGATGGAATTCATAGCCTCGTATCAATTGATCGGTTGCTTTCTGCTCGGTGGGGTTAGGATCGATGATTCTCATCGCTCGCATGCGAAGGAGAATATCGCGGCCTATAACCCGCGACTTTCCAACCGTGGCTACTACCTTATTCGGCTGCCATAAGAGGCGAGAAAAAATCGGAGGATTGAAAAAAAAGTAAATTCCAAAACCAACAGCGATGCAGAGAACAATGGAGAGCTTTTTTTTTGATTGGAGCACTCTCCTATTATCGGAAGGCGCATCGAGCAGAGTCAATGCTTTTAATTCGCACAAATAGGCTCAGGTGAAACGCCATCACAAGTGATTTCAGGCGATATAGTGCCCTCTTCGAGATAGTCCTCTGTATAGAAGACTCCAATTCTTCCAAAGCCCCCGCCACTGCCACCATTCGTTTGTAGTGTTCCCTGGTTATCAAAAGTATAAGCATCAATGATGAGAGTGCCACCGCTCCCTGCGTGTCGCCCACCCCAGTAGGAGGGATAGCCCCCATCTGCGCCGTTTGCTCGGATGGTGCCGCTATTAGAGAATGAGCTTGCTACAATTTTAATCGCACCGCCGCCTGCGCCCCCTGTATGGTTGTACCGGCAGCTGCCGCCGCTTCCTAAGTAAAGTTCCGTCCAGAAGTCGGAACTGCCAAAGACTTGATTCACAGCTTGGTTATCTCCTTGCGAAGCATAGCTACCGCCCCCATCCACACCGCCCCCCAGTGTTCCGGGACCGTTGACAGAGTATCCGTTCACATAGCTACTGTTACAAACTCCTCCTGGATACCCTTTCGCATCCATGTGAACTATGCCCTGGGATCCTACGGTGAAGGAACCGGTAGTGTAGATGATGAGACGGCCGTTTCCTGGAGCAGGGGATGCGCTGTAGTTACTGCCATTCCAAGTGCTGGTGAAGCTGTCTGCAGTCACAGTGGCGCTACCCGAAGTACCGATATCGACTGAAGCGAATATTACTGCGCTGGTATTGATGTAAGTCGTACCGCCTTGAGCGCTTAAATTGGGATGATTAGCAAAAGCAGAATTAATGATGAGGGTGCCATTGGCGCCAACATTCAAGTTGGTAACCGAAGTAGTCGTCGCATTATTGAGATTGATATAGGCATAGTTGGTTATATTCAGATTGGAAATGGTTTTGCCTGCTAGCTGAGCATCCCAGTCGGTATTTTGAGAACCCGTACTGCTGATATAACCCAAGCGATAGATATTGCCATTATCTTGGACGACGAGCTGATCTCTATCAAAGGTGATGGTATCGATAGAGGAGCTGAAAAGGGTGGTGATATTGGAATCGAGCATGCCGTACATATTGCCGAGCGAATGATTGAGAGAGCCCGCTTCGATACGAATGCGGCCATAGCCGCCACCAGAGCCACCAGTGACAGAGAGCGTGCCTGAATTAGAGAAGGACTGGGTAGTGACTAAATAAAGAGTGCCACCGCTGCCTGCATGTCGACCGCCCCAGTAGGAGGGATAGCCGCCATCTGCACCGTTTGCTCGGATAGTGCCGCTATTGGAGAAAGAGCTTGCTACAATCTTAATCGCACCACCGCCAGCACCCCCTGTATGGTTGTACCGGCAGCTGCCACCACTTCCTAAATAAAGTTCCGTCCAGAAGTTGGAACTACCAAAGACTTTATTGGCAGCTTGGTTATCTCCTTGCGAAGCATAGCTACCGCCCCCATCCACGCCGCCCCCCAGTGTTCCGGGACCGTTGACAGAGTACCCGTTCACATAGCTACTGTTACAAACTCCTCCTGGATACCCTTTCGCATCCATGTGAACTGTGCCCGAGCTACCGACAGTGAAACCACCTGTGACATTAATGACTAAACGGCCATTACCTGGAGCAGGGGCAGCGCTGTAGTTGAAGCCATCCCAAGTGCTGGTGAAGCTGTCTGCAGTCACAGTGGCGCTACCGGAAGTGCCAATATCGACTGAAGCAAAGGTTACTGCGCTGGTATTGATATAAGTAGTTCCGCCTTGAGCGCTTAAAATCGGTTCATTTGCAAATGCCGAATTAATATAAGTGGTGCCGTTATCCCCAGTACTCAACGTAGAAATGTTTAATTGAGGGTTGTTGAAAACTACAGTGCCGTAGTTTCTAACGAGTGCTGAAGCCACTGATCTATTGTTTAAGGCTGAGATCCAATCCGGATTATAGGAGGCAGTGTTACTCAAATATCCTAAATTGAACGTGTTACCATTATCTTGGACGACGAGCTGATCTCTATCAAAAGTGATGGTATCGATAGAGGAGCTGAAAAGGGTGGTGATATTGGAATCGAGCATGCCGTACATATTGCCGAGCGAATGATTGAGAGAGCCCGCTTCGATACGAATGCGGCCATAGCCGC
>Ga0214917_10004303_pt1 | contig 15917 bp, 30 predicted proteins | sample LL_1208_BB_MetaG_FD_177983 | JGI IMG/M metagenome (GOLD analysis project Ga0214917, IMG submission 177983) | Freshwater microbial communities from Lake Lanier, Atlanta, Georgia, United States - LL_1208_BB | ecosystem: Environmental > Aquatic > Freshwater > Lake | place: USA: Georgia | collected... | reverse complement strand
CAAGCTCAAATTCAAGCTCTAAATAATCAACTTTCTTTAAACGAAATAAAACCAAAATTTAAAACAGAAGCCATTAGTGATATTTCAAATTATATAAGAAGAGATTTAATTCAAACCTTAATCCTAATTGTTCTCTCGTTCGGAGTTTTATTATTAATTAAATATTTAGAGTCCAATCTCCTTCTCAATAAATTCATCTAAATTTCCATCCAAAACATCTAGCGCATCAAAATCTTCATGGTTTGATCTTAAATCTTTAACTAATTTATAAGGATTTAAGACATAATTTCTAATTTGATTTCCCCAACCAGGAATCTTATACTGACCCTTAATTTCTTTACGAGCTTTTTCAAGTTTTTCTACCTCAAGAGCAAATAGCTTAGATTTTAAAACTTCCATAGCAATTTCTCTATTTTTTCCTTGAAATCTTTCGGTCTGGTTCTCAACAATAATTCCTGTAGGTAGGTGCTTAATTCTAACAGCAGTAGAAACTTTATTTACATTCTGACCTCCCTTTCCTCCAGAACGATAAGCCTCAAATTCAATATCCTCAGGTTTAAGTTCAATTTCTATTGATTCATCAACAAGTGGAATTACTTCTACTAAAGCAAAAGATGTTTGTCTAAGATTATCAGCATTAAAAGGAGAATTTCGAACTAATCTATGAGCCCCGGATTCATTTTTTAAAAAGCCAAAGGCATAAGAAGATGTAACTTCAATAGAAATGTCCTTAAAGCCTGTTTCTTCACCTTGATTTTCAGATATTATTTGGTATTCGTAATCTTTTTTATCAAAATACATTTGATACATTCTTGAAAGCATTGCAACCCAGTCCATTGATTCAATCCCCCCTTGTCCTGAATGAATAGTTAGAATACAGCCTAATTTATCATATTCATTTCCTAAATAGGTTTTAAGTTCTAAATTTTTTAGAGTTTTTTCGAAGACATCCCAATTTTGCTCCAAAAGTAAAAATTCTAAGGTTTCAAAATCAACTAATTCCTTTTCTAAATCTTTTAATTCTTTGGATAATTTATTTCCTAATTCCCAGTTAGTCCATATTTGTTCAGATTGAAGTTCTAATTTTAAAGCTTTAACTCTTTGAATCTTTTCTTCGATTTTTAAATCTTTTTTTAATTTCTCAAATTTTTCTTGATATATCTCACTCATGGCTCAATTTTAACACTCTTTTGGGGCAGGGCAGGATTACTAATTTAAGACACCAAACTCAAAATCAAAAGACCCGCTTTGACCTTGTTTGGAATCTGTAATTCCGTCAGCAGTAAATCTTAAGACGTAACCATAAGTTTTATTGCTTTCAAAGCTTCCCAAATCAAACCCTTCAGTTTTCCATTTGACGAAATTCTTTACACCTAAAGAAGTTCCTAATTCCCCATCATCAACTATACCGTTATTATTCTTGTCATTCCAAGGTAATACTTCCACATATAAAGAATACCTTAAACTTGCAGGGTCGTTAGCGGTGGTATAGTTTGCAAATGATTTAATTTGCAATGGATTAACAGAAGTATTTTGAATCTTAACTAAATAATCATTACTCCATCCGTTGACTATGCTATCAAAAGCTACTCCAGAAATTTCTGAAGTTAAATTATCAGGTGAAACGGAATTAGTAAGATCTTTTAAGAATTTAAGTTCCACAGTTGAAGTTTTAAAAGCAACTCCTTTCATTGCTACTTTATTACTTAAGGCTGCAAAGGCAACACCTCCAACCAACACTCCAGCTAAAAGAAACGAAATAATTCTTCTGAGTTTCGATTTTACTTTTATAAAACTCACCTCCTTTCCTAATAAGTGATATTTTAATTATTGAAATGAAAAAAATTTATGGTAATCTCTAGCACAAATGGAGATTGGAGAACAAATCAAAATTTTAAGACTCAAAATGAATATGTCTCAAGATAGATTTGGGAAACGAATCGGAGTCACTGGAAAAACAATAAGCGCCTATGAGACAGGCAAAGTATCCCCAAGCTTGGAAGTTCTAAATAAAATTGCTTCTGAATTTGAAGTTAATTTTGTTAAAAAAAGCAATAAAGATATTGAAAGAAAAATCGATGAATTACAAAGAGCTCTACACGAACTTCAAAATCTTTTTAAAGAATCACTATCTTTTTAATTTTCTTTGAAAATATTCTATTTAAACTAGATAATCTATTTTGAAAAATAAAATATAAAAAATTTTATCTTTTTGAAAATTGAGCTGATTTTCTTGCTTTTCTTAAGTTTGGCTTCTTTCTTTCAACCATTCTTGGGTCTCTTGTAAGCATTCCATTCTTTTTAAGAACTAAAGAAAATTCATCATTGATTAACGATAATGCTTTAGAAATTGCAAGAGTCACAGCACCTAATTGAGAAGATTTAGAAGATCCGCTAACCTTTACAGAAATATCAAATCTAGCTTCAGGTGCAGCGATACCAAGTAAATAGAAAGGCTTTTTCCAAGTTAGAGATTCTTTTTCGGAAGGGAAATAAGTTTCAATATTTTTATCGTTAACTTTAATATCACCTTTTTCATTTTTCATAAAAACAGATGCAGTTGCAGTTTTTCTTCTACCACTTGTAATTATAAGATTTTTATTTTGAGCCATATTATTTTACTTGACCTCCGTGAGGGTGAGTTTCACCTTCATATACATATAAATTTACGATTCTTCTGTCTCTCAATCTATTAATAGGAAGCATCCCTCTAACAGCATCAACTAAAACCTTTGAAGGGTTTTTGGACATTCTCTTTTCATAAGATTGAGCTTTAAGACCTCCAGGATAGTTTGAGTGAGTATAGTAGATTTTATCTTGAGCTTTGTTACCAGTAACTTTTAACTTTGAAGCATTAATAACTACAACTTTATCAGAAATAACTTGGTTGGGAGTAAACTCTACTTTATTTTTTCCAGTAAGAATTTGAGCAATTCTTGAAGCTACTCTACCTAAAATTTGATTATTAGCATCAATAATATGCCAATTTATAGAAACTTTTTTTGGGTTAAAGGATGTAGTTTTCATTTATTTTTCCTCTTCAGACTTTATAATTTCGTTTTTTACGGGTTTCTTGCTTTCAGTAACAAGCTCAATGGTAGCAAGTTCAGAATTATCACCTTTTCTAATCTTTCCAGTCTTTTGGATTCTAGTGTAACCACCATTTCTTTCTTTAAAACTTGGAGCGATTTCAGAAAATAGTTTCTTTATAGCATCTTCATTTCCAATCCTAGTTCTAAGCAATCTTAAAGAATTGAAAGAATTATCCTTGGCTTTGGTAATTAATTTCTCAACAAAGGGTCTAACAAATCTAGCCTTAGTAACTGTAGTTTCAATCTTACCATTTAATATTAAGGAGGAAGCTAAGTTCTTAAGTAAGGCTTCTCTATGATCTTTGTCTCGATTTAATTTTTTACCAACTACTCTGTGTCTCATGTTATCTTCCTAATAGTTTCTTAATTTCTTCAATAGACTTTTCTCCAAGATTTTTTATGTCTGAAATTTCTTCGTCAGACTTAGTTCTTAAATCAGAAAGGGAATTAATACCATGTTTTTTTAAAGCATTAATTGTTCTTGTTGGTAATGGTAAATCATCAACAGAAGAATTATCAGATTTTACCTCAGATGCCGAAGCGTGATGAAACAATGAATTAATATCTTGAGCACTTTCAGATGTAGTTGCAAATTTATCAAAGAAATCTCTTAAAATTGAAGCAGATACTCTGATTACATCAGAAGCTTTAACACTTCCGTCAGTTTGGATATCTAATATAAGTTTATCAAGACCAGATTGTCTTCCGACTCTAGTTGTTTCTACAGAGTAAGAAACATTTACAACGGGAGAAAAAATTGCATCAACTAATACATTTCCTAATTTAGAGTTTTCTCTTCCTTCAACAGGTGAGAAACCAACTCCTCTTTCAATTGTAAGTTCCATTTCAAATGATGTGTTTTTGTCTGCTAAAGTTGCTATTAGAGCATCTTTATTAACAACTTCAACTTCAGAACTTATTTCAAGATCTCCTGCAGTAACTACTCCAGGTCCTTTTTTGGAAATTTTTCCTGTAAAGGTGCCATCTGAATGAACTTTAAATCTTAATTGTTTAAGGTTTAAAGATAGTTCAACTAAGTCTTCTTTAACACCATCGATAGTAGTAAATTGATGAGTTACACCTGGAATTCTAAAAGAAGTTACAGCACCACCTTTAATTGAAGTTAAAGCAACTCTTCTTAACACAGAACCAAGAGTATGACCAAACCCTGTAGGTAATGGTTCAAATGAAAATACTGCTGAGTTTTTATTCTCAGAAACTTTTGTAAAATTTAGATCGTACTGGTTTAACATTTTTTTAACTCCTTATCTTGAATAATATTCAACTATTAACTGAGTATTTACTGGTTGCTTCAATTCATCACCTGAAGGAAGCCTGTCTATTTTAACATACTTTTCCTTAACATTAGCGATTAACCAGCTTGGTATAGTATAACCTTGTTTCAAGTGAAGCTTTTCAAAAGATATAGGTGTAACAGTATCTTCGGCTTTTACAAGTATTGAAGGAACATTAGCGATATGACCATTAAGTTTGAATAAACCTCTTCTAATCAACTGCCTTGCTTCAGATCTTGAAGTAGCAAAACCACATCTATAAACAACGTTGTCTAATCTAGATTCAAGCATTTGAACAAGAGTTTCGGAAGCGATACCCTTAGATTTGAATGCCTTAGAGACATATAAACCAAATTGTTTTTCTAAAACACCATAAATTCTCTTTAATTTTTGTTTTTCTCTTAGTTGAGTTCCGTATTGAGAAGACATTGACCTCTTTGCACCATGTTGACCAGGTTTAGTTTGTCTTCTTGATAGTGCGCATTTTTCAGTTTCACATCTAGCACCTTTTAAATAAAGTTTTGTGCCTTCTCTTCTACATAATCTGCATTTTGGTCCAGTAGTTCTTGCCATATTTTACATCCTTCTTTTCTTACTTGGTCTACAACCGTTGTGTGGTAGCGGAGTGGTATCAGTAATAGAAACAACTCTTAAACCAGCAGCTTTAAGAGCTTTGATTGAAGATACTCTACCTTGTCCAGCACCTTTAACAAATACATTTACTTCTTTAACTCCAGCATTAAATGCTTTAAGTCCGGTTTCTTCAGCAACTTTAGTTGCTGCATAAGGAGTAGCTTGTCTGGAATTTTTAAATCCAAACATACCGGAACTTCCGTTAAACAATACATTTCCTTTTTCGTCAGTAATTGAAACAATAGTGTTATTCATTCCAGCTGAAATGTAAACATTTCCAGAAGCTGGATAAGTTTTTGAAATATTCTTTTTAGTTACTTTTTTATTTTTAGTAGTTATAGCCATATTATTTTATTTCTTTGCTAATTTTTTCTTAGTACCTCCAACTGTTTTTTTCTTACCTTTTCTGGTTCTAGCATTAGCTCTAGTTCTTTGACCTCTAGCAGGAAGTCCTTTTTGATGTCTTGAACCTCTATAAGATTTAGTTTCAATAAGTCTTCTAATATTTTGAGAGATGATTCTTCTCAATTCTCCTTCAACTGGAATTTGAAGTTCTCCAATTTTAGCATTAATACTCGCAACTTGAGCATCAGTCAAATCTTTAGCTCTTGTATTAATATCAATCCCAAGTTCATTTAGTATTTTTTGAGATAATGGAAGACCAATACCTTTAACATAAGTTAATGAATACTCTATTCTTTTGTTATTTGGTATATCTACACCAGATATTCTTGCCATATTTATCCTTGTTTTTGTTTGTGCTTAGGGTTTCTTTTACAAATAACATAGACAACCCTTTGTCTTCTAACAACTTTACAATCTTTACAAATTTTTTTAACTGACGCTCTTACTTTCATTTTTATTTATATCTATAACAAATTCTACCTCTTGTAAGATCGTGAGGTGAAAATTCCACCTGAACTCTATCTCCAAGATAAACCCTAATACTGTTTTTTATAAGTAACCTGGCTAGAGTGCAAATTGCAAAGGTTTTATCCTCTAGCTCTACTTTAAACATCCCACCCATTAAATTCTCAACTACTAACCCGTCTTTTTTTACTACTTCTTTACTATTCATCAATTTAGAAGATTATACAACTAAACGTATAATCAAGGTGTATTTTATCAATAATTTTAAATTTTATCAACAATTTTAGACACCAAATCCTACTTAGTTAGAACCACAGGGCCGTTTTTAGTGATAGCGACTGTATGTTCGTGCAATCCAGCTAAAGATCCATCTTTAGTAACTAAAGTCCAACCATCTTCTAGGGCCTTAATTTGATGGGATCCTTTTTGATAGATAATCTCTATAGCAAATACCAAGCCTTCTTTTAGTAGTAAACCGGTTCCCTTCTTTCCATAAGGAGGTATCAAAGGATCCTCATGAAGTTCTTTACCAATCCCATGCCCTACAAGACTTCTAGAAACTGTGAAGCCTGCTGATTCTATAACTTTTTGCATAGCATTAGAAATATCTCCTAATTTATTTCCAATAACACATTCAGATATTGCAGCCTCAACACAGTCAATCCCCGCCTTTATAAATTTACTTTCAGTACTAGTTCCAATCTCTTTTGTGGCCGAGGTATCAGTGTTGTAACCTTGATAATACACACCTAAGTCAATTTTAACCAAATCACCTTTTTTTAAAATATATTTATTAGGTATTCCGTGAACCAAGCCCTCGTTTACATTTATACATGTGGCATATTGGTATCCTGGTACTCTCTTAAAAGAGGCGCTAGCTTTATTTTTGGATATAAAATTATCTACTTCATCGTTTATCTCAATAAGAGAAACACCTTCTTTAGCTATTTCTAGAGCTAAATTTAAGGCATTTTTAGCAATATTCCCACCTAATTTCATTATTTCTATTTCTTCTGCAGTTTTATATGTAATCATTTCAAACTTTCTTTTATTTGTTTTAAAATTTCTGGAATACTCTGATTAGCATTAATTTGAATTATCTTTCCTTGTTTTCTGAAGTAATCAATAACAGGAAGAGTTTTTTGTTCATAAATTAACCATCTATTTTCAAAAGTTTCAGTAGTATCGTCAGCTCTCTTCTCTAAAGTACCGCCACATAAATCACAAATCTCTTGGGCATATGAGTAAGTTATTCCATGAATTCTGCAAACGACTCTGCCGAGCACCCTTTCTTTACATACTTCTTTAGGACAGTCTAGAAAAAGAACTTTATCTAAATCGGGATTGTAAACTTCGAGATCGGATAATTGTCTTAACCAGCCATCCAAAACATACCCATTTGGATATTTAACAACTTCATTTTTTACTACCTGACCTACGATTTCATTTGGCGCTAACTCACCTTTTTCCATAGCTTCATGTAATACCTTATAATTCACATCATTTTCAGAAATCTCTCTTAAAAGAGAACCGGTTTTAATGAAAGGAATTTTTAACTCTTCAGTTAATTTATTTGCTATAACTGTTTTTCCTGCCCCAGGAGGACCTACCAAAAGAATCTTAAACATCTTACATCCCTAATAAAGATCTAATCTCATCCTCTTTAGCCTTCATTTCTTTTTGAAGTTTGGAATCCATTTTTTTCATAGCCTCGTTAATTAAATCTTTAATTGCTTTATTTTCTACTCCATTTATAACAATTTTGGTAATTTTTTTATCACCAGTAACCACAACAGAATTATCTCCTTTTTGTTCAAAAACACTTAATCCTTCTACTAGTTTTTGTAAATCGGATTGAGCTTTTTTTAATTGGTACGCTTGTTTAACTTTATCTAACATATTACCTCCTTAATCTAGGAAACTTTCATACTTTCTGGTTACAACCATTGAATCAATTTTTCTAACAGTGTCAAGTACAACCGAAACAATAATTAGTAAAGAGGTTCCCCCTAAAGCAAAAGTGTTAAATCCAATAAAGGAATGAATTATATAAGGCAAGATAGCAATTAGACCTAAAAATACACCACCTCCTAAAGTAATTTTATTAATTACAGATTTAAGATAAACAGTTGTATTTTGACCCGGCCTAATACCAGGAACAAAACCACCTCTTTTTTTTACATCATCAGCTATTTTTTCAGGATTAAACTGAACAAAAGTATAAAAATAAGTAAAAGCAACTACCAAAATAAACATAACAAAATTATAAGTAAACGAGGTATTTTGAAAATTATTACTTAAAAAGTAACCCAAATCTCTAAAAGTACTATTTGGCGAAGAGACCAAAGAGCTTCCTAAAAAAGAAGGTATTAAAATTAAAGAAGCAGCAAAAATAACCGGAATTACCCCAACTTGATTAACTTTTAGAGGCAGGGATGAGGCAACTCGGGAGGATCCACTAGCAGCTTTTCTACCATACTCCAAAGGAACATTTTTGACACCTTCATTAACCATAACAACACTTGCAACAACCAAGACAGTTGCAGCCAAAAAGACTAAGGCACTAAGTATAGTTTCAGGAGTTAATAAGTAAATAAATCTGTAAATTGTTTCCGGAAGACTTGCAACAATACCCACAAATATTAATAAAGAAATTCCATTACCAAGACCTTTTTCTGTAACTAAGTCTCCAATCCACAATAAAATATAGGTTCCAGCTACCATACTAGCAACAACAGTAACCGTATCAAGTAAATTCAAAGAAGGTAAAACTCCCTGAGATTTTAAAAGGGAATAAAATCCAAAAGATTGCAAAATAGAAATAGGGAAAGTTAAAAATTTGGTATATTGATTAATCTTCTCTCTTCCATACTCACCTTCTTTCGATAGCTCCTCCAATGAAGGAATGATTGTGGTGAATAATTGAACAATAATAGAAGCATTGATATAAGGTGCTAAACCTAAAGTTACAATAGAAAAGTTTTTAAGACCACCACCACTAAACAAATCAAATAAACCAAGAAGTTGATTATTCTGAATAAAAGCTCTAATGGAATTAACATCAACGGTAGGAACAGGAATATGAGATAAAATTCTAAAAATAAAAATTATAAATAAAGTAAACAAAATTTTATTTCTAATTTCAGGAATTTTATAAAAAGCTACCTTCATATTACTCTATTTTACCACCAGCTTGGAGAATTTTCTCCTTAGCGGTATTAGAGTATTTGAAGTTCTTAAAAGTTAATTTTTTTGATAAATCCCCATTTCCTAAGATTTTAACTCCAAATTTTGGAAGAGATTTTAAGGTAACCCCAATCAACAATTCAGGTGTAACTTCAGAACCATCTTTGAATTTTTCAAAAATGCTTAATGAAACAACAGCAATTTCTTTAGATCTAGGGTTATTAAAACCAACAATCTGTGGAAGTTTTTTATAGAAAGGGGTTTGTCCTCCTTCAAAACCAAACTTATGGCTATGCCCAGTTCTTGCTTTTTGACCTTTAGTACCAGTTCCAGTAGTATGGAAACCTTTACCCGAACCTGAGCCTCTTCCTACTCTTTTTCTAGGTCTTTCAAATCCTGTTGATTTTTTAATGTTGTTTAATTCCATAATTATTTTAGCTTTTCGAAAGCTTTTAAGGCAGAATAAATATTTGTTACTTTATTTGAAGAACCAAGCAATTTAACAGAAATATTAGCAATACCTGCTAAATCAACTAAGTCTCTAATAGAACCTCCGGCAATTATACCAGCACCTTCTGGCGCAGGCATCATTAATATCTTAGATGATTTAAACTTAGCTTCAACTTTATGAGGAATGGTTCCGTTAATTAATTTAATTTCAACCATTTTTCTTTTAGCATGATTAAAAGCTTGTTGTGTAGCTTGAGTAGCAGTGGAGCCTTTTCCTAAAGCAACACCGACTTTACCGTTTTTATCACCAACTAACACTAAAGATGTAAAAGTTAATTTATTTCCACCGGTAGTTTTTTTATTAACTCTTTTAGTTTCAATAACTTTTTCAATAATTTCTTTTCTATCCATATTAGAATTCTAAGCCTCCCTCTCTGGCTCCATCAGCAAAGTTCTTTACTCTTCCATGATATTTATAGCCATTTCTATCAAACACGGCTTTTTTAAAGCCTTTTTCAATAGCTCTTTGAGCCAAAGCTTTTCCAGCTTCAAAAGAAGCGTCTGCTTTTTTCATTTTATCAAAATCACTAACTGAACTTATAATTGTTGTTCCAGTTTGATCGTTAATTAACTGACCATACATAAATTTATTTGATCTAAAAATAGTTAGTCTTGGTCTTTCAGAAGTACCATCAACTTTATTTCTGATTTTTAATTTAATTTTTTTGTAGTTACTATTTAGTGTTAATTTCATTTTTATTTACCTTTAGCTGTTGATTTACCAACTTTCCTTCTAACAACTTCTCCAGCATATTTAATACCTTTTCCTTTGTAAGGTTCAGGCTTCTTCAATTTTCTAATGTTTGAAGCAACTTGACCTACAAGATATTTGTCAAAACCTTTGATAGTTAATTTGGTATTTCCTTCAACTTCAAATTTAATTCCTTGAGGAGCTTTAACGTTCACATCGTGGGAAAAACCAAGTTTGAAAACAAGATCAGATCCAGCCATAACGACTCTATAACCTACCCCCTCTAGCTCAAGTTTCTTTTCGAAACCTTTACTTACTCCTTCTATCATATTATTGACTAAAGATCTAACTAAACCAAAATAAGCTTTTGAATCTTTAGTTTCATCCTTAATGAAGAAAGTCAAAGAGTTGTTATCAAGATTATGACCAATTTCAGGTCTTAATTTTGATTCTAGGTTTCCTAAAGGTCCAGATACTTTAACTGCATCTTGTGAGAAAGAAACAGAGACTCCGGTAGGTATTGTAATAGGTTTTTTTCCAATTCGTGACATATATTAATAGATCTCGCAAATTAACTCACCACCAAGCTTTTTCTTTTTAGCTTCAGCAAGAGACATTAATCCTCGGGAAGTAGATACTAAGGTTAATCCAAAAACACCTCTTTCATCTCTTAACTCAGTAGAAGCTCTATAAATTCTTCTACCTGGTTTAGAAATTCTTTTAGCTTCGGAAATCTTTGGTTTTCCATTATCAAAGTAAGCTAAAGTAACAGAGATTCCTTTTTTAACACTATCTTTTAATTTAAAAACTTTTATATCTGAAACAAATCCAGTTTCTTTAAAAATTTTCAAAATGGCTTCAGTCAATTTTGAATAAGGAACTTCAGTCGATTGTTTAGAAACCATCGAAGCGTTTTTAATTTTTGTTAATAAATTTGCTATTGTATCCATATTACCAACTTGCTTTCTTTACTCCAGGGAGTTCTCCTTTATGAGCTAATTCTCTAAAACAAATCCTACAAATCCCAAATCTTCCCATATAAGCTCTTGGGTTACCACAAATCTGGCATCTATGATAATTTCTAGTGCTAAATTTTTGTGATTTTTTATGTCTTTGTAGTTTTCCTTGTTTAGCCATATTGATTTGCTTATTTTACCAAAATTATCTTGAAAATGGTAAACCTAATTTTTCAAGTAATTTAGAACTATTTACTGTTGAGCCATTTTTAAACACAAAGTTTACCTGTAGAGATCTAATACCTTTAGTTTTGTTAGCGTCAACCTCAGGGAAAATGATGTGTTCTTTAATTCCAATTGAGTAGTTTCCTAACTTATCAAAAGCCTTTTTACTTACTCCTCTAAAATCTCTAACTCTTGGAAGTGAAACTGAGATTAATTTTTCTAAGAAATCCCACATTCTTTCACCTCTTAAAGTTACAGTTATACCAACTAGATCATTTTTTCTAACTTTAAAACCAGCTTCAGAAAACCTAGCTTTTCTTAAATTAGGTCTTTGACCGGTTAAAGATGTAAATTCATTAAAGAAAGAATCAAGAGCATCCTTGTTATCTCTAAAAGAACCAACTCCAGAGTTCACAACAATTTTTTCTAAGGTTGGAACTTGCATTATGTTTTTAAGATTTAACTCTTTAGAAAGTTCAGCTTTTAATTTAGTTGTATATAGTTCTTTTAATCTATTCATATTATTTAGTCAAAACTTCGTTAGTTTTTTTTATTACTCTAAATTTCTTACCGTCAGAAAGGGAATAACCTAATCTAGAAGGTTTATTTTCCTTTTCATCAAAATACATTACATTTGAAACATCAATTGCTTTTTCAAAAGTAACGATGCCACCTTCTTTATTTATAACTCCAGGTTTAACATGTTTTTTAACTATATTAACTCCTTGAACTATAACTTTATTTTCAAGTTGTAGGACTTTGATTATTTCTCCAACCTTACCTTTATCTTTACCAGCAATAACTTTTACTTTATCTTTTAATCTTAGTTTCATAAATCTTACCAAACCTCCTTTGCTAACGAGATAATCTTCAAAAACCCAACTTCTCTAAGTTCTCTAGCTACAGGTCCAAAAACTCTGGATCCAACCATTGACTTGTCCTTAGTAATGAGAACAGCGGCATTATCGTCAAATCTTATATGAGTTCCATCTTTTCTTCGGTACTCTTTTTTAGTTCTAACAATAACGGCTTTAGCAACAGAATGATCTTTAACAGAACCTGCTGCATCAGCACCACTTATAGCAACAGTTACAATATCTCCTACAGAAGCAAATCTGATTCTAGAGCTACCTGGAATACCAATAAGTTTAAGCTTTTTAGCTCCTGAATTATCTGCAACTTTTAAAACTGTTCCAACTTGTACCATAATTATTTATCTTCCTTTAAAACTTGAACAACTTCAAAGGTTACTCTTTTACTAAATGGTTTTGATTCTCTAATTGAAACAACGTCACCTTCAGATACATCAAGCTCATTATGAGCTAAGAATTTTTTAGAAGATTTAATCTTCTTATCGTATAAAGAGTGTGATTTTACAGTTTCAACAGTTACAACCACAGTTTTATTCATTTTTGTTGAGGTTACTACCCCATTAAAAGTTTTCTTACTCATTTGATTTTTCCTCTACCATTGCAAGCAATTTCTTTTCGTTTAGTACAGTTAGAATTCTTGCAATTTCTTTTCTTAAAAATAGATTCTTCTTAAGATTTTTCTCTGAACCTTTTAACATATTCTTTGAATTCTCTAGAATTTCATTTTTCTTTGAAATAACTAAATCTTCAAGATCTTTAATTGTTTTAGCTCTTAGTTCTTGCGACATCATATTATAACTCATCTTTCACAAATTTAGTCTTTAAAGGAAGCTTAGCATCAGCTCTTTTAAATGCATCTCTTGCAGTAGCTTCATCCACACCACCAATTTCGAAGAGTATTCTACCAGGTTTTATTACCACTGCGAAGTGGTCAACAGGAGATTTTCCTGATCCCATTCTGGTTTCAGCTGGTTTTTTGTGAATAGGTTTATCTGGGAAAATTCTTACCCAAACTTTACCGCCTCTTTTAGTCTTATTTGAGATAGCTTTTCTTGCTGACTCAATTTGTCTTGAAGTAATAAGGCCTCTAGTTGTTGATTTCAAAGCGTATTCTCCAAAAGAAACTTCAGAACCTCTAGTTGCAAGTCCTTTATTATTTCCTCTTTGATGTTTTCTAAATTTTACTTTTTTTGGCATCAACATAAACTTTTATAACTCCTTATCGCCTTTGTAAATCCATACTTTAATTCCAATAGCACCATACAGCATATGAGCATGAACTTGAGCATAATCGATATCAGCTCTTAGTTTTTGAACGGGAATAGAACCTTCTTTCAAAATTTCAGTTCTAGCAATAGAAGAACCACCACCTAAAAGTCCTGATAATCTGATTTTAATTCCTTTAGCTCCCTTATCCATAGCAGCTCTAATAGCTTGTTGCATAGCTCTATTTGGTTTAACCCTTTTTTTCAACTGTTTATAAATATTGTTTGCAACGATATTTGCTTGTATTTCAGGCAATTTAACTTCTTCAGCAGTAATTTTTACAACTGACTTAGTCATTTTCTTAATATCTTTTTCAGCTGATTCTACTCCAGCCCCACCTTTTCCGATTACAACCCCAGGATTGGAAACTCTAATTGTTAAATTCAATACATTTCCAGATCTTTCAATCAAAATATCTTTAAGCCCAGCGGTTTCAAATTTCTTTTCTAAGTATCTTCTAATTTTGTGGTCTTCAATAGCGTACTTAGAGTATTCTGATTTATCAAAAAACCATTTTGATGACCAGTCTTTACTTATTCCAACTCTAAATCCTACTGGATTAATCTTTTGACCCATTATTTAGACCTTTCCGATAAACCAATTGTTACGTGAGTTCTTCTTTTTATAAGTCTGGAGCTCCTACCTTTTGAAGCAGCTCTTCCAGCGATTCTTGGCTGAGCCTCATTAGCAAATATTTCAGTTATAACTAAAGTTTCTTTAGCCATTTGTAAATTATTAACAGCATTTGAAATTACCGAATTTAAAACTTTAGCTAAAATTCTTGCACCTTTTGAAGGATGGAATTTTAGAATTCTTTCAGCTAAAAGAGCATCTTTATTCTTAATCAAATCCATAACAATCCTGATTTTTTTAGGAGAGATTTGAGAACTTGATAATTTAGCTTTTACTGTTGACATATTATTCATATTTAATCTTTCTTAGTTGAGTGCTTTATGAATTTTCTAGTATGGGAAAACTCACCAAGCTTATGACCTACCATTGATTCAGTAATAAATACTGGGTTAAATATCTTTCCATTATGAACTTCAATTGTAAATCCAATCATTTCAGGAGTTATGGTTGATCTTCTTGACCAGGTTTTAAAGGTAAGTTTATCACCTTTTTCTCTAAGTTTCATAACTTTTTGTATTAATTTTTCATCAATAAAAGGTCCTTTTTTAAGCGATCTAGCCATTTTTATTTCCTCCTATCCTTTACTATAAATTTATTAGTATGTCTTCTAGTTCTAGTTTTAACACCTCTAGTTTTCCAACCCCAAGGTGACTTAGGTGATGGCATACCTATTCCGTTATCTTTATAAGATCCAGCGTGTGGGTGATCGGATGGATTAGCCATTGCAACTCCTCGTACACTTGGTCTAACACCTTTATGTCTATTAATACCAGCTTTTCCAAGTCTAGTATTTCTTAAGTCTTGATTCGATAAAACACCAATTGTGGCGTAGCAAGACAATGAAACTTTTTTAAATTCACCAGAAGGCAATTTGATTTGAGCCATATTTCCTTCTTTAGCAAGTAAAATCGCAAAATTTCCAGCACCTCTTACCATAGAGCCGCCTTGACCAGGGTTTAATTCGATATTATGGATCATAGAACCAACAGGAATAATCTCTAACTTAGCACAATTTCCTGGTATGAAATCAGTAATATCTCCACAAATTACTGTACTACCAACCTCTAATGATTCAGGTGCTAAAATATATCTTTTTTCTCCATCAGCATAATTTAATAAAGCAATTAAAGGGCCTCTGTTTGGATCATACTCAATTGAAGCGACTTTAGCTGGAATGTTTAATTTATCTCTTTTAAAATCAACCATTCTATAGAATTTCTTAGCACCTCTTGATTTATGTCTAACAGAAATTCTTCCATTAGAAGATTTTCCTGCAGGTCCTTTAAGAGGAGTAATTAATGACTTTTCAGGTTTAGATTTAGTTACATTTAAAACTAAAGTTCTTTTATTTCTGGTTCCACCTGTTTTTGGTTTATAGTTTTTTAACATTATTTATTTTCCTTTGTAAGATCGATTGATTGACCTTCCATAATCTCAACGTAAGCTTTTTTAAATCTACCAGTTCTAATAGCTGTTTGTTTTCTAGTAGTTCTAGAAAATACAGTTTTAGGCTTGCTTGGCATAATGGAGGTTCTTACCTTCAGAACATCAACATTAAATAATTTAGAAATTTGTTCAGCAATAGAGTGCTTATTCAAAGACTCAGCAACTTTAAAAACATAAATATTAGCATTTTTAAGAGCCGTTGATTTCTCTGTAACTATTAACTTTTTAACTTCATTATTTAT
>Ga0214917_10004302_pt1 | contig 15917 bp, 14 predicted proteins | sample LL_1208_BB_MetaG_FD_177983 | JGI IMG/M metagenome (GOLD analysis project Ga0214917, IMG submission 177983) | Freshwater microbial communities from Lake Lanier, Atlanta, Georgia, United States - LL_1208_BB | ecosystem: Environmental > Aquatic > Freshwater > Lake | place: USA: Georgia | collected... | reverse complement strand
AAGATTGGGTATGTCCGTATCACCCAGTTTGGAGAAAAAACAGGTAAGGAGTTTGATGCGGCGATGGGAAAGTTGGAAAAAGATGGAGCCACCGCCCTGATTCTCGACTTGCGAGACAATCCAGGTGGGTTGGTGGATGCAGCCGTAGAGGTTGTGAGCCGCTTTGTTCCTGGAGGAACGCTGGTTGTAGCGACAGAGGGGAGGAAAGCGGGCGCAAAGCGGCAGGAGTATCTCTCTCGGACGACCCCTTTGAGAGTTCGCTGGCCAACGGTTGTTTTGGTGAATGGAAATACAGCAAGTGCGGCTGAAATTGTAGCCGGGGCCCTGCAAGATCTGGGGTTGGCTGTGATCGTGGGGGAGACGACTTTTGGAAAAGGTTCAGTACAAACGGTGCAAAGGGTAGATCCAAGTGTCATTCCCGATGTTGGGGTTCGGCTCACTACGGCTCACTACACGACACCCTCCCGTAAAAAAATCCACGGGGTGGGAATTCAACCCGATGTAGTCGCCCGATTGACCCGTGCGGAGGAGGAGGCGATCTTTCAAAAAAGAAGTCCTGGATTAAAAAAAGGCAGCGAGGAAGAGCTGGAGGTAAATGATGAGCCGTTGGATCGTGCGATCGATCTTTTGCGTGGTTGGAAAGTGGTGAAGCGAAGAGCTGTCTCCGATCGCTCCTCTTAGTTTTTGTGACCGTTTGTACGATCGGAGTTGAGACCTCCTGCGACGAGACGGCCGTCGCCGTTATGGAGGCAGATGAAAAAGGGTGTCGACTTTGCGGAGAGGCTTTGGCAACACGCCCCGAGGAGCATTCGGCCTTGGGTGGAATCGTGCCTGAATTAACCGTACGGCAACATTTGGAGCTCTTGCCTCGGCTTATGGTTGAGGCAAAGCAAAAGGCGGGAGCTAGAAAGGTTCAGGCTGTTGGGGCTACGGCTGGGCCTGGCTTAGCACCGGCTCTCCTAGTGGGCCTCTCTTTCGGAAAGGCTCTAGCTTGGTCTCAGGAAAACTCATTCTTTGCGATCAATCACTTGGAGGGTCATCTTTTCAGCCCATTTGTTTCTCAAGGAAAGTGGCCCGAGTATCCGCACGTAGCCATGATTGTCAGTGGTGGCCATACGCTGCTCGTCGAAGCCTCTAGACCGCAGAAGCGAAAAATCTTGGGCACAACAAGGGACGATGCTGCGGGGGAAGCCTTCGATAAGTTAGCCCGAATGGTAGGGCTGGGATATCCGGGGGGAGCGGCACTGGAAAAAGAGGCGCGGATGGGATTAAAGGGGCGGATGTCCCTTCCTCGGCCGATGAAAGGCGCGGAGGGGTGTGATTTTAGCTTTAGTGGATTGAAAAATGCGGCTCGGCTCTTGATAGAGAAGAATCCTGAGATTGCTCGGCCGGGAGAAGTTCGCTCGAACTTCTGTGCTGAAGTGCAGGCTGCGATCACCGAATCGCTCGTCGACCGTGCTTCAGCAGCTTTAAAGGAAACAGGGATCTCAACATTTACGGTAAGTGGCGGGGTCAGTGCGAATCAGGGGGTTTTGCAGGCTTTGAAAAGCATGGCGCAAGATCGTGGAGTCACGCTTCACTGTGCAGCGGGCGGTTGGAATACTGATAATGCCTCAATGATCGCGGCAGTTGCGGCTCGACGAGCTTTGGATGGGCAATCCTCTGATTGGGATGCGGACGCAGATCCCCGCTGGTCGGTAGCACGCTAGGAGGGGATTAGCCAAGAGGGAAGACTAGGAAGGCTTGGGGCAGATGAGGGTAAAGAGAGCACAGGAAGTGCTGTCAGCTCCCCCAAAAGAGCGGGATTTGTAAAAGAAGACTCATCCGATTTGGAAAAGTAGTCGTTTAAGATGATGCCAAGAATCGGCGAACGGCTTTGACGAATCGATTCGACGGTAAGTAGGGTGTGGTTGATTGTACCTAGGCTATTGCGAGCAACGACAATAACGGGGAGAGCTAGCTCTTGAGCCCACTCACGAATCCCTAGGGACGAGTCGAGAGGGACGCGCCAGCCGCCCGGACCCTCAATCAAAAAAGGACCAGGATAGTTCTCCGTCAACTTTTTCATCTTTTCTCGTAGGATTCCCCAAGGAAAGGGGCGAGATTCGAGAATCGACGCGGCGTAGGGAGAAAGCGGTGCAGTGAAGTGAACCGGATTTATTTCAGCGGGCGAAACAACTCCCCCGGAGGCTTCTGAAAGTGTGATCGAGTCGCTTCGGTCTCCCGCTGAAATCGGTTTAAGAGGAATGGCAGGGATCGACTGTTGTCGAAGGGCGCGAGTAAGAAGTGCCGTAAAATAGGTTTTACCCACGCCAGTGTCGGTTCCCGTTATAAAAAATCCCTTCATGAGCCAAGCTCCCGGACAATGGCGGAGTGAAGTGCATTGACCATCTGCTCCAGCTCCTCTGGTTGGGTGCAATAGGGTGGTACGAGAACAAGGACATCGCCGATCGGCCGAGTCAAAAGACCAAACTCTCGTGCGGTTTGGCAGATTTCGGCTCCGAGCCTTTTTTCAGTCGGGAATGGGGTTTGGGAGGCCCGATCGGTGACAAGCTCGATGGCTAGAATCGTGCCCTCTTGGCGAACATCACCCACATTCGGATGAATCCAGAAGGTGGAGGCAAGACGTGACATATTTTGGGCAAGATCTTCTCTTTTCTGAATTTCTGCGGGTTGAAGCAGTAAGTCGATGCTGGCGGATGCTGCTGCGCAACCGAGGGGGTTTGCTGTGTAGCTATGACCGTGAAAGAAGGTGTGCTTCGGATCACCATTAAATGATTCGAATATCTTTTCGGTGGTAAGAGTTGCCGCGAGGGGCAGGTAGCCCCCCGTTAATCCCTTGGCCAGTGCCACGACATCGGGGACGACATTTTCGGCATGAGAGGCGAGGGGGGGGCCGGTTCGGCTGAAGCCGGTGAAGACTTCATCCAAAAGCACTTTGGCCCCAACCTCGCGTGCGGCCTGCGCCGTTCGAGAGGCGTAACCGTGAGGATGCATCACCATGCCAGCAGCACCTTGGACACGTGGCTCAAGCACCCAGGCAGCCAGCTGATTTCCAGCTTGGTGAATTGCCTCCTCCGCTTGAGTGGCACACTCGAAGTTACACTTGCGAGTCAGGCGGGCATCTGCCTTTTCAGGCTTGGCTCGGTTGTAAGGGCAGCGGTAGCAAGAGGGAGTCATCACCTTTTGGGTTGGAAAGAGAATAGGCTGAAAGTGCCGATGGAAGGCTGGGCTATGGCTGAGGCTCATCGCGCCGACAGTGTCCCCGTGATAAGAGCCTTTCGGTGAAATGAACTGGGTGCGCTGCTTTTCCCCGCTTTGGGCGAAGGATTGCAGAATCATTTTCAAGCCTGCCTCGATGGCGGTTGATCCGTCGTCGGAAAAGAAAACGCGACGGAGAGTTTGAGGGTGTGGCTTGAGTTGTACGTAGTGGACGAGCTGTTCGGCTAGTCGGACTGCGGGTTCGTGGGTAAGACCAAGAAAAGAGGAGTGGGCGATTTGGTCGAGCTGTTGGCGGATTGCCTGGTTGATTTTGGGATGGGTGTGGCCGTGTAGATTGGTCCAGATCGACGAGTTGCCATCGAGGTATCGGCGACCATCGCTGGCGGTTAACCAAGTTCCTTGCCCCGAGGCTATGGATACGATCGGAGTCGAGGGATCAAGCCAGACGGAGTTGGGTGTAAATGGGTGCCATAGGTGTTGGCGATCCAGCTTTGTGATTTCGGTGGGAGTCACGAGGTGGGAAGGGATCGAAGTGTCACCGCGACCTTTTCAATCTCCTGGGGAGTGTGGCGGGCGGAAAGGCTAATACGAAGTCGAGCGGTGCCTGCAGGAACCGTGGGGGTGCGGATGGCAGGAACAGTTAAGCCTTGTTGAAGAAGATATTGAGACGCGGAGGTGGCCGCAGAATTGGAACCGCAAAAGATGGGATGAATCGCGCCCTCTTGTGGTGATGGGTACGCAGTGCGGAAGTGGGCAATATTTTTATGAAGAATTTGCCGGAGTTGATCACCTTCTTTTGAGCGGAGAATGGAAAGCGCGGTTGAGGCGGCATGGGCAGCTGAGGGCGAAAGAGCGGTACCAAATAGAAAGGTACGTGCCTCGTTGAGAAGGTGATCGATAATCTTGCTTTGGGCTGCCACAAAGCCCCCTGAGGATCCCAAGGCTTTACCGAGAGTGCCCATTTGAAGATCGATTGAAGAGGTGAGGCCGTATTCTTCTGCATATCCTGCACCTTGTGGCCCGCAAACACCGCCCGCATGAGCTTCATCTAAAAGAAGCCAAGCTCCCGCATCTGATTTCAGTCGAACAATTTCTCGGAGCGGGGCGACATCCCCATCCATAGAGTGAAGAGATTCAACGACTATGAGGATCTTCCCCTTCGGGTTCAGGGATCGGGTGGAATCGAGTATCGTTTTTAGCGATGTGGGGTCTTGACGGGAAAAAACTCGTAGTCGGGCGTCAGAGAGCTTTGCCCCATCAAAAAGACAGGCATGAGCCTGTCGTTCCAGAAGGATCGTGTCTCCCGAACCAACGAGGGCAGGAATCACGCCAACTGGAGTTAGGTATCCCGAAGCGAAGAGGAGGGATCGCTCCGTTCCTTTCCATGAGGCAAGGGCGGTTTCGAGCTTCTGGTGTTCGGGGCAAGGACCGGCCAGAAGACGGGCTGCACGGGCACTTGCACCATATTTTTCTAATGCTTTCTGCGCAGCCTGAATCACATCGGGGTGTTGAGAAAGTCCTAGGTAATCATTATGAGAAAAAGAGATTTGGGAGGATTCAGTGGGAAGACAGCGTTGCCGGTCCTCTTGGTGGCGTGCGGAGTGCCGAGTCTCAATTTCGGCCAAAAAAGAGGCGGGTTTCATACCCCTCTATCGTGCCGAGGAAAGGGGGTGGGGGACGAGGTTAAATCTTTTCGTGCTGCGTAATCTTTCCGCCGACACAAGTGACCTCAGCTGGACCGATGCTTTGGAGGATGGCGGGAATAGGATCTTGATCGAGGGGAACACGCCATCCCACCCAATCGGCCCATCGACCCTGCTGCAGTGTGCCGAGGTTCTTCCCTTGGCCGAGGGCTTGAGCGGGCAGGGTTGTGATCATTTGCCAAATCTGGTGAGGAGTCACCGCAGGTTGGGCTTTTTGGAAGAGGCGAGCCTCTTGGCGAAGGTCGAGGCCAAGATTCGATGAGCTAGCGGGACTATCTGTGCCAAGGACGACGGGAATCTGTTGGGATTGAAAAGAGAAGAAGGAAAAGGGTTTACGCTGAAACCACTCGTGGGATGAGGGGCAGTGAACAATTGTGGCATTCTTTTCTTTGAGAAATGGAAGATCGGTCGGGGAGATTTCATTTCCGTGCGCAAGAATGGGATTAGCGGGCAATGCGTCGTACTTGCGACACCATGAAACGGGAGAGTTCCTCTCGGCAAGATCAGGACGTTGTAAGTCGGCAGGTAGAAGTTGCCGCAGGGGTGTATCGAATCCTGCAAGAAGGTCGCTCTCCTCTTTGGATTCAGCTAGGTGAGTTGTGAAGGGCAGATGATTTTGGATTGAAAGAAGGGACAGCGCACGAAAAAGGGATGGGGAGCAGCTATATGGGGCATGAGGGGATAGGGCTAAATGCCAAGGGGCATTTGGGTGGCGTGAAATCCACGACGTGGCTTGATAGAGGAGTTCAGTCGCGGAAGGCCTTTCGTGCAGGTCGATCATTTCGAGCGCCCACCAAACGCGAGTCTGAGTTGAGGTTAATCCAGCCAGCGCAGCGCGCTGTGAGAGAATGGAGAGAATCGATGTTGTGCCGGAACGAGCAGCCTGCTGTGTGGAGTTTAGAATCGATTGTCGGCGAACTTCAGGAGTGATCGCTGGTAGCTGTGGAAGGAGCTGTTGAAGCCAGCTGGCGAAGTCTTTTCCGGGGGTGAGTCTTTTGTGAAGGGAGGCGAGCTCAAGATGAGCATGGAGATTGATCCAGCCAGGGGTCAGGGTGATCTCTGGAAGATGGAGAACCTCCTCGCCAGAGTTGGGGGTAAGGGCAGAGCCAACCTCTGTGATGGTCCCTCTATCGATTCGCAAGCATCCGGGGCGATGAATCTTTTCTGGGGATTCGAGCAGGGCGCCAGCACAGATCAGCACAGCAGATTACTTTCTCGCGAGCTGTTTCTGTTGAAGTATTTCAAGTTCTGGGGATAGGGCACGCCGGACGTCTGGAGACATGCGATCGATAAAGAGGATTCCCATAAGATGATCCACCTCGTGCTGAAGGGCACGAGCTAAAAAGCCTCCTGCAGTTAATGTCACGGCCTGACCTTTCAGATCGAGGTAGTCCATTTGAATTCGAAGGCTTCGGCGAACAGGTCCGTGAAGGTTGGGAAAGCTAAGGCACCCCTCGTCTTCATCGTCTCTTTTGCGGGTAAGAGTTATCACGGGATTACAAAAAAATAGGGGCATGTGGACACGCCAATCGACCGGCTTACCCATCAGCTCCATGGTTGATGGGCGTTTTTCAACCTTCCGGAGGTCGACGACTGCGATTTGAAGCGAGACTCCAATCTGCGGCGCTGCGAGGCCGATTCCCTCTGCTTCGCGCATCGTATTCTCTAAGATGCGAGAGAGTTCGTTTAGCTTCTCGTGGGGAGGTGCGACGTGAGTGGCTTTCTGACGGAGAACGGGATCTCCGTACAGGCGAATGGGAAGAACGGGGGCGGTAGCTTTCAGGGGGTGGCAGTAGCGCCACCGATCTTGGAAGTACGGACGGAGATCGGGACGCCGGCGTCCTCACACGCATCGAAAAATTTAAAGAAAATGGCGATGGGAGTAGTTTCGTCGAAATTCAAGATCATATTTTTCACCTTACGATCCTTGAGAGTTTTTGCGAAATCCGCCCGAAAGGTGTCGGATTTCACGTTGAGATTCAGAGTTTGATCTCCAAGGAAAAGTGGAAATTTATCCGCATCGTACAGTTTGGCGTATTCGGCCGCCTTGGCGGACTTCAAAGTCAGCTCGGGTGGAGCGGTCTTGGCTTCTTCGACTTTTTCGGTTCCCTTTTCCGATTTTGGAGGGGTGACATCGACGGAGGCGGTTTTCTTCTTAAAACTTGTGGTAACGATAAAGAAAATGAGAAGCATGCATAGGATGTCGATCAACGGAATGACGTTGATTTCGACTCGGCGACGACGGCTGGGGTTGAACTTCATCGCGGGCGGACCCGGGGAGGGGGTTAGGCAGGGACTTCTTCGGTGTAGAGCTTCTTGAGGAGTAGCATGGAGTACTCCTCGAGCTCTACGGAGAGAACGTCGATCTTTTTGCTAAAGAAGGTGAAAGGAAACAGCATAATGATGGCTGTGCCGATACCCAGAACGGTGGTGTGAAGGGCTTCGGCGATACCGGCAGAGATTTTTGCAGGGTCACTGTTCTCGCTGCCGACGGCGGCAAAGATGGTGATTAGGCCGGATACCGTTCCCACGAGGCCGAGGAGAGGAGAGGCACCCACAAAGATTTCAAGGTAGACGATGCCGCGTTCGAGTCGGGCCACTTCGGTTCGGGCAAGGGTTTGGAGAGCCTCCACATTTTCACCTCGAGGGAGAGAGGAGTGTTCCAAAGAGCTATTGACGAGACGGGCGAGGGGGGAGTCGTTGCGCACACAGAGGCGTACAAGTGTTTCCGTATTTCCACCAGCTTTCAGGGCACGAATCGCATCGATAATATCTTTCGGGGCAACACGATCACGGCGAAGGCGCATGAAGATCACGGTCGATAGAAAAAGGCCGGAAATTAGGCACGAAACGAGGGGAAAAAGGATGGCTGCAATGATGAAAGGGCTGACCTTGGTCAGATCTTGCAACGTGCTGATGACATCGAGTCCCATAAGTGGATAATCCTAGTGAAAGGCGAAAGTTTGGCCAGCTTTGATCTACTAGTAGATGCGAAAGGCTAGTTGCCATGGGAAGCCGCCAGGTTTTTCGGCTTTTAGATCGGCAGGAAAGGGGCCGATCAGGTTGCTGGACTGCTTAATCGAGTCGCCACTGATCATTCCAAGTATCGAATTGGGGTTGCCTTGGACGATATCTATATCGGAGATAGTTCCGTCTGCATTTACGTGAAATCGAACAACGACTCGATCGACCCCGATTTGAGCCATCGTTTGAGCTACCTTTCCGTTCCATCGGGATCCGATCGCAAGATACAGTTTGTGTTGGTATCGGCCCAGGGCCGTGCCCATCGAGGCGAACGAGGCATCTTGTCCCATAGCAGCCCCACCGGAAACGGCGCTTCGATCCCGAAAAATGTCGGGGGGTGGCGCCATTGCGGAGGAGGAGTCGGAGGCGTTGGAGGCGTCTTGGGCGGCGGAGGGTGGCGAATCGTTCTGATTTTGGGTTGGGTCCTCCTTTGTGTCGGGAGTATCTTTTACTTTTTCGATCGGCGTGCCTGGTCCAGAAGTGGGTTTGAGAAGATCTGGTTTGGGTAGGGCAGGAGCGGGTTTGGGAGTTTGTTGGGCAGGTTTTGGGGTGGATGGGCTGAGACGGGCGGCAGGAGGTGGAGAGGCAGGGTTGGGTGAAAACTGGGAGTCCCGCATGGTTAAGGAGTCATCTTTTTTTCCTTCTTGGCCACCTAAAGTTGTATCGGTTCCGTTCACTACTTTACTGGAGGCCGCGGTATTACGATCGCTCTGGAGGGCGGTTCGAGGATCGGGCTTATCCACTTCTTTGAGTCCAGAGGCATCCACAAATTGGCTTTGCATGGGGGGAGCCATCTGAGGGATTTGAGCTAGCCGTTGAATTTTTAAATTAGTCCGCAAGGGATTCTCCGGAGCTTTTTTTTGTAGTGCGGTCAAGGTTTGAGAGGAGATCCAAAAAAAGCCAAAGAGTAGGAGATAAAGAATGGTAAAAAGAGCCGCGATGACCATGTCCCGCTTGTCGCGCGCGTCTTCGTTCGCATAGGGCAGGGGAGAGACCCCCTCGGGGGGCATGGCCATAGTCATGAATTGAAAGTAGGAAACAAAAGGGGTCAGGACAAGGGTGCTGGTGCGGTTTTTCGACTAGGAAGAAGGCGGTCGATGATGACGTAAAAAGCGGGAACGAGATACAAAGTCAGAAACGTCGAAGAAAGCATCCCACCGACGACGGCGACACCCAAAGGGCGACGACTTTCCGCCCCTGCTCCCAAGCCAAGGGCAATGGGGACGATGCCGATGATTGTGGAAAGCGCAGTCATGAGGATGGGTCGCAGTCGTACCGCTCCAGCTTGGCGCATGGCTTCGATTGCCGAAATTCCCAGTGCACGTCTTTGATTGGCAAACTCGACGAGGAGAATCGAATTCTTTGTAACCAAGCCCAAAAGAAGAACTAAACCGATTAGGCTATAAAGATTGAGATTCATTGAAGGGATTTCGGGCAAAATTCCGAAAAGCCAAGCGAGTGGAGCAGGAAGAGCCCCTGGGGGAGCATACTGGGGGATGACGGCCAACTGGTTGACAAAGCCCAGCGAAAAAATAAAGAGAAGGGCACCAAAGACGGCTAATGGAAGGGCAACCATGATGGTGAAGGGATGGACGAGGCTTTCAAACTGTGCGGCCAGAGCCATATAGACGATAAGAAGAGCCAGGATAATGATTTGCCAAGCCTCGCCTCGACCTGAACGGAGCTCTCGGGCCTCTCCGTCAAACTCTAAGGTCACTTCAGGTGGGAGAATGCGCCGTGCGATCTCCTCCGTCTTTTCAATCGCCTGACCCAATGTCACACCTTGGGGTTGACCTGTAACAGAGGCACTGCGTTGTCGCAAAAAGTGGAAAATCGAGTTGACCGAACCTTGCTCAGAAGTTGTGACAAGATTACGAATTGGAACCAGCTCACCACTTTGGGTGCGAACATAGAGTGAGTTGAGCTCATCGGGGACAAGGCGATCGGCTCGCTTGAGCTGGGCAATGACGTCGTACTGTTTGCCTTCATAATTGAAACGGGAGATATCAAGTCCGCCCAGAAGGATTTGCAGGGCCTCGGAGATATCGCGAACAGAGACTCCTAAGCTGGAAGCTCGTTCCCGATCGATCTTGAGACTGAGTTGAGGCTTCTCGTAATTAAAGTTTGTTCGCGGTTGGCTCAAAAATCCAGCCTCGGCGATTTCGTCCCGCAGTTGTCGGGCCGTTTTTTCAAGAAGTGCCAGATTGGAGGATTGTAGAATCACTTGGAAAGACTCCCCAAAACCGCGCCCGACGGCTTTTGGTAAAAAGGGGATAACGACAGCGCCCTGGATTTCAGAAATCATTCGGGTGAACATCGAGCCTCTGGCTCCCGGACGTGCGAGGACAAGAGCGGAGCGATCGCGGTCTTTTTTCAGGCGTATGAACATAATTCCAAGGTTTGCCTGACCAGGTGCCCCACGAGACAAAGCAACCGCGCTAAAGTAGCTCAGGACTTCCGGATATTCGGAGGCGATCTTTTCTGCCTGACGAAGATAGCGGTCGGTGGACTCTGGAGTGGAACCCTCTGGCGTAACAATTACGGCGATGATCGTGCCCTTATCCTCGTCAGGAAGAAACTCTTGGGGAATCGCTCGGTAAAGGAGGATGGTCAGGGCCAGAATACCCACCCCGAGTCCAAGAAGGATTCGAGGAGAGCGAAGGGCGGCGGCGAGGCTACTGGCGTACGCGGAGGAGAGGCGATAGAGAATTCGTTCGACCCAGCGGGAAAAAGCGGTCGTGTGATCGGTTTTTGGTTTGAGAAAGTGAGCCCCCAAAGCTGGGCTGAGGGTCAAAGCGACAAAAGCGGAAATGGCAACTGAGCCAGCTAAAGTGATGGCAAATTCGCGAAATAAGATTCCAGTCGTACCGCTTTGAAAAGCGATCGGTAGAAAGACGACAATCAGACTGGCGGTGATGGCGAGGACGGCGCCGGTAATTTCCTTCATCGAAAGAATGCTGGCCTCAAAAGGGGACATGCCTTCTTCGATGTGGCGCATGATATTTTCAAGGACGACGATCGCGTCGTCCACCACGATTCCGATGGCGAGAACCAGCGCAAGGAGAGTTAGGATATTGACGCTGTAGCCGAGAAAGTAGAGAAGCCCGAAAGTGGCGAGGATGGATAGAGGAATCGCAGCCGATGGAATGAGTGTAGCACGAGCATTGTGCAGGAAGAAGTAGATGAGAAGCACAACCAGTGCAAAGGAGACGCCCAAGGTGAATCCAACTTCATCAATCGCGGCCTCGACGTAAAGGGACGAGTCGTAGGGAATATCGATGCGAACATCGGGGGGGAGAGTCGGCTTGATCTTTTCCAACTCACGGCGAACCCCGCGGGCGACATCCACCGCATTTGCATCCGACTGTTTGACAACCCCGAGACCGACGGCGGGTTGGCTGCTAAAACGGGCGATCGTATCTTCGACTTCTGGACCAATCTCGATCGTGGCGACGTCTCGAAGGCGCACGGGGGAACCATCGCTCTCCCGAACGATCAGGTCGGCGTACTGCTCGGGTTGGTCCATTCTGCCGCGGGCAAGGATGCTGAGGGAGCGGCTTTGGCCCTCAATTTTACCGGAGGGAAGCTCCACATTTTCTCTTTGGAGAAGATTGCGAATATCGGCGGCGGTGACTTGGCGAGAGGACATTTTCGCCGTATCGAGCCAGATTCGCATCGAGGGGCGCTTCTCGCCTCCAAAGTTGATTCCACCTACTCCAGGGAGGATTTGGAGACGGTCCTTAATTTGCCGCTCCGCCAGATTGGAAAGTTCCAAAGTGGATCGGGAGGGGCTGGAAAGGGCCACCCACATGACTTCCTGGGCATCCGCATCCTGTTTGGCGACGATGGGCTCCTTAATGTCTTGGGGAAGTTTGTCTCGAACACGGCTGATTCGGTCTCGAATGTCTTGCGCACCGATATCCACGTTGCGATTGAGTTCAAATTCGATGGTAATGGCGCTGACCTGCTCGCGGGACTCGCTTCGGAGAATTTTGATTCCGGGAATGTTGTTAATCTCCTGCTCCATGGGCTCGGTAACGTCTGCTTCGACGAGTTCGGCATTGGCCCCCGGGTAGATGGTGGTGACCGAGACAACAGGTGGATCGATATCGGGCAACTCACGAACGGGAAGTCGGGAAAGGCCAACGATGCCGATGACCGCCAACGCCAGATTAAACATCACGGCGGCGATCGGGCGCCGAATGCAAAACTCGGGCAAGTTCATCCGCGGGGGGCTTCGGTTTGCAGGATCAGTTTTCTGCCTGGAGCCAGGCGTAGATTTCCTGAGCGAGCCACCTGATCACCAGGACGAAGGCCCTCAAGAATCTCGATTCGGCCAGGAATTCGAAGGCCTACTTTGACTGGTACGAGCTCGGCAAGGCCATCGGTCGCGCGGTACACGGCAAAGCCGTTATTGTGGGGAAAGAGGCAATCTTCCGGAATGGTGAGAGCATTTTGTTTTGTGCCTATGGCAAGGGTGAGATTGGCAAACATACCGGGTTTGAGGCGGTGATCGGAGTTAGGAACGTAAGCGCGAACGGGGACGGTCCGAGTTGCGATATCGATCTGTGGTTCGATGAGGTAAATCTCACCCGAAAACTTTTCTTCGGGATAGGCAGCCACGTTAAGGGCGAGAGTTTGTCCAGGGTGAACCATTGCGCTGTAGCGTTCGGGAACGGTGAAGGTGAGCTTCATGCGGTCCATCGCGTAGATACTCACGAGGGTGGTCTGGGGATTGACGTATTGGCCGATACTGACGTTGCGATGGCCAACTACTCCGTCAAATGGGGCGGTGAGGGTATACTCCCGCATCCGTTTTTTTGCGAGGTTGAGAGTGGCCACACCCCGTTGGTAGGCGGCGCGGGTTTGGTCGTGTTCTTGTTGAGAAATCGTCCCGTCCTGAAGGAGGGTATCGGATCGTTGAAGAGTTTCCTTGCTGTAATTGTAATCAGCTTCGGCCTCGGCAACGGCGGCGGCTTGTTTCGACTCATCTATTTGGAGAAGCAGATCTCCTTTTTTGACGGAGTCTCCCTCCGTCATCTGAATCGAGGTGATTTCCCCATCCACTTCGGGACGTATGTTGACGTACTCATCTGCCTCGAGGGTGCCGATCGCTTCGAGAGTTTCACGCAGGGGACCGACCTCAACGGTGACTAGCTCGGCAGGAACAGGGGGGTCCTTGGGGGGCCCGCCCCCTTTCATACAGCCCGCGAGGCCAAGAAGAAGACATGGGATGAAATAATGTTTCATACTATGAATGGTTAATAATGTGAAGTATCTAGCCTACCGGGTCAAGCCGGTAGGGATTTCCGAACGGCGTCGAGAAGGGCGGGTAGGCCCTCTCCGCTTTTCGTGGAAATAGGAAAGATGGCACGCCGGGCAGCAGCACGTAGGGCTGCCATGTGTTCGGCAGATTCGGGAAGATCGCTTTTGTTGGCGGCAACAAGAAAGGGGCGTTTTCCCAAAGCGACATCGTGTAATCGTAGCTCTTTTCGAAGAAGTCGATAGTCCTCGACGGGATTTCTTCCATCCACCCCTGCGGTATCGATCACCATGAGAAGTACGGCACAACGTTCGATGTGTCGCAGAAAATCGTGTCCCAATCCCTTGCCCTCATTCGCGCCCTCAATCAGTCCCGGTATGTCGGCTAAGGTAAAACGGGTTTCCTCTGGAGATCCGACGACCCCGATGTAAGGGGCAAGAGTCGTGAAAGGGTAGGATGCGATTTTGGGGCGTGCAGCGGAGAAAGCGGCCAAGAGGCTCGATTTTCCCGCGTTGGGAAGGCCAACGAGACCGACTTGAGCGATCGATTTTAGAATGAGGATAAACTCACCTGCTTCGCCTGGTCGGCCATCTTCTGCGTGACGGGGGGTTTGCCGGGTCGAGGTAGCGAAGCGGGAATTCCCGCGACCCCCGCGTCCGCCTTTGCAAAGGACAAATTTTTCTCCTGGGTTGGTTAAGTCTACGAGCGGGTCTCCCACCTCACCGGGAGGCAGGGAATAGACAACGGTTCCTGGAGGAACTTTGAGAAGACAATCTTTGCCGTTGCGACCCGTGCACTGCTTTCCACTTCCGCTTCCCCCGTGTCCGGCTCGTGCGTGAGGACGGTAGCGAAGATCGATCAAGTTGTTCAGCTGGGATTCGACGATCAGGACTACGTCGCCACCTTCGCCTCCATCGCCACCGTCGGGGCCGCCTTTGGGGACGAATTTTTCCCTCAGGAAACTGACGGCTCCGCGCCCTCCATTTCCTGCATTGGCGTGAAGACGGACTCGATCAACGAACATGAGAGGACTCCATCCATTGGTAGAGACGTGGGGTGATGATGGTGGAGACCAGCGCACCAAGGGCTAAGGGGAAAGCCCCAGCGTAGCCTTCTATTTTTGCAGCGATCCAGCCAGCTCCCATCACAAGACCGGCAAGGGCGATAGCCTCGACCAAGCAAACTCCGCCCCGTTTCCCAGAGGAAAAGCCGAGAGCTGAAGCAAGAAAAAGAGCTAAGAAAATGGTCCAGGAGGGAGGATGCAGCACGGGGGCAGGGCCGCGGGTTAATCCGGTCCAAGTTCGCACCACCCCTTCGGCAAGAGAGCGGCGACCGATGGGAGAGTCGATAATGGGATCCACCTCGGCCAAGCCACCCGCGAGGATGGCGGGTCGTTTTGAAATTCCTTTCAGATCGTAGTAAGGGCGAACACCGATTCGCTCCTGTTCCGCTGCGAGGACGACTCCGCGGATCTCCATTTTTTCTGGGAGCTGATCGGGATGGCTCCAATCGATCGGCACGGAACCTCGGCGATCCAGAGGAATCGCCTGCAGTTCAAAATCGTTTTTGTCGCGAAGAATCAGGCGTCGATCTGCAAGGGCGGAGTGGGAGAGGTCGGCCCCGAGAGCTTGTGCATACAGAGTGAGAAGCCAGGAGGGGGTGACTGCGTTTTCATGCCGAAACACAAGAGGCAGGCGGCAGAGAAGTCCGTCCGATTCGGGGGTGACTTTCCAAGCGGCGGTTTGCGCGGCGCGTTGAATACTTTTTTCAGGGGCGAAAAAAGAGTCAGCGGCTCGAAGGGAGGTAATCGAGCCGGTATGGGGAATTTTTGGCAGAGAGAGAGTTTCGGCTTGGGTGGGGGCGGAGAACGTAGTGGCAGAGATTGCGGGGGAAAGGTAGGCGGCGAGGGCACGAGCGAGCTGGTCATCTTGAGCGGGTTCAAAGGTATCGGGGGCGTCGAGTGGGAGTAGAAGACCGACGGGTTCAGGTCGGTAAGGGGACATTGCGCGTAGGGCGAGGGTGAGATCGAGTCGGGGCCAAGGCCAAGATTCACCAGCTAGATCTTCGATTGAGATGAGGACGGGCTCGGGCGGGGCTTTTGCAGGAGCGGGAAGGTGGGGAAGAAAGGCTTGGGAGTAGGGCACAAGGCTAACGGCGGCGAGAAGGCCTAGGGCTATGGCGGCAAGGAAGGCAAGGATACGGGAAACGAACATAACTCTTTGTAGCGGGAATTGGTGTTAAGGCGATGCGGGAAGCGGATTGAAAAAAGCGGTAGAGGAAGTAGGTTGGAGGAATGCGCGCAGGGATGATCGAAACGCCGGTTGAATCCCCGACGCAACAGAACGACTTTTCAGAGGCTTTTGCCAAAGGATGGCAGGTGTTGGTTTGGAACGACCCAGTGAATTTAATGAGTTACGTCGTTTTCGTATTTCAAAAAGTCTTGGGATTTGATGAGGCGAAAGCAAAGAAGCATATGTTGGAGGTGCATGAGTTAGGAAAAAGTGTGGTGGCGTTGGAAACTCGGGAAAAAGCGGAGATGTATTGCCACCGGTTACAGGAGTTCGGACTACAATCGACGCTTGAGGCCCGTCCCGTTTGAGAATCGAGAGAGAAAGTTCTGGAAACCGCCATTTTGAGTTGGCGGCTCCGGAGGCGGCACTTTTGCGACAGGCTTTGGAGAGCACGATTGTGGCGTATCGCACGCC
>Ga0214917_10004301_pt1 | contig 15921 bp, 10 predicted proteins | sample LL_1208_BB_MetaG_FD_177983 | JGI IMG/M metagenome (GOLD analysis project Ga0214917, IMG submission 177983) | Freshwater microbial communities from Lake Lanier, Atlanta, Georgia, United States - LL_1208_BB | ecosystem: Environmental > Aquatic > Freshwater > Lake | place: USA: Georgia | collected... | reverse complement strand
TCCCCAACGCCTCAAGCCCAAACGCATACATTTTCAGGCACTTAATCCCAGCGGATGAAATTTACTTGCAGTGGAAACAGCCAATTACCAAGGAATTAAGCCGGAAAAGTTGCATTTGAAAAGAAAATTTTGATACTTTTATAACATCCGATGGTTGTAAGCCATCTTTAGTTATTTATACAAACACAGGGCAGCCGAAGCCCACTTAAAATGAGGTTAAAGATGAACATTCAAAGGCAATCGCATCCATGAGCAGGGCAACGAATCAAAGCGGTGTTTTTTGCATGGGCTCAAGGCCTTTTCGCCCTACGGCTTCAGCCGAGTACCGAGCCATGCCCTTGGCCTTTGGTCTGGACCCGGAGAATGCTATTGAACTTTCCTGGCCAAGCAACAGGTCGCTTCAATATACGCGACAAACCTTCGCCTATACAACCAATTTGGCGGATAGGCGAAGGATTTTAGTGGGTATAAGTGAGTTGTGGCTCATGCTAAAACACGACACGAACATAAAATATAAACATGACAACATTAGAAAATATTCCGGTAAAGTACTCTGACTTGATAAGCGAAATAGAAACGGGACAGGTGAAAATTCCACAGTTTCAAAGAAAGTTTGTTTGGGACATTAAATCTTCTGCTAAACTTTTAGACAGTATCATTAAAGGGTATCCGATTGGAACCTTTATCTATTGGCGAACGGATGAAAGATTAAGAGCCGTTAGAAATCTTGGAGACATCGAATTGCCTGAACCTAATAACGGTGAATATATCAATTACGTGTTAGACGGACAACAAAGACTTACATCCCTTTTTGCGACTTTAAAAGGTTTGAAAATTACTGATGAAGAAGGTAGGGAATCTGATTATTCAGAAATGTATGTTGACTTCAATGCTCAAGATGGCCAAGAAATAATAATAACAGACCCATCAAAATTAGCAGAGCGCACATTCATTAAAGTTACAGACCTGATGGAAGGTAGTTTGACTTTGCTGGCAGCATACCCGCAAGAATATCACAAGACAATTGAAGAATTTAAAAAGATAATTCAATCTTACACATTTTCAGTAATAAACCTAAAAAATGCCCCTATTTACGTGGCTACAGAAGTTTTCACTCGATTGAATGTTGGCGGAAAAGCTTTGACATTGTTTGAAATAATGGTTGCCAAAACATATGACTCTAAAAAGCGATTTGATTTGGCTGAAAAATATGATGAGCTAACGGAAGAATTAGCGACATCCCAATATGATACAATTCCATCTGCGACAGTGCTTCAAGTAATTGCGATACTCTTAGAAAGGGACTGTACAAGAAAACAAATACTAAATTTGGATAAAGAAAAGTTCATTGGGATTTGGGATGAGGCGACCAATTGTATAAAACAAAGTGTTGACTTTTTCAGAAGTTATGGGATATCAGTAAGTCGTATTTTGCCTTATAACGCCTTAATTGTTCCTTTTTCTTATTACTTTTTCTTGCACAAGAAAAATCCTACAGGAGAAATCAAAAAACGACTTGAAGATTTCTTTTGGCGAGCCTCTTTAGGTTTCCGTTATTCATCAGGTGTTGAAAGTAAATTAGCTCAAGACATCGAAAAAATTGAAAAAATTGTCAAAGGAGAATTGCCAAAATATGAATGGGTAGTAAATGTTGATGAAGAATTTGTTGAAAATAATGGTTGGTTCAGTACGGGAAGGGCTTTTGTAAAAGCAATTCTCTGCTTGCTCTCGAAACAGACACCGAAATCATTTGACAATAACCTCAATATAATAATGGATAATAGCTGGCTAAAAATTGCTTCAAGCAAAAATTATCACCATTATTTTCCAAAGTCTTGGATGAAGAAAAATCAGAAGGTTTGGGAGTATTTCTATGTAAACCATATCGTAAACATTACCATAGTAGATGACTTCCTGAATAAGAGAACTATAAAAACTAAATCACCAGCCGTTTACATGAAAACATTCCAGAAAGAGAATGAAGATTTAGTTCAAACAATGAAAACTCATTTGATTGACATTGAAAAAGACGGAATTTGGAAAAACGACTACGAAACATTTTATAACAACAGACTGAAAAGAATTACAACGGAACTAAATAAATTCATTATTATGCAAGAAAATCAGAAGAATTTAGAAGTTTATGAAGACGTTGAAGAAATTGAGTCTGAAAGTTTTCAATAAATTAGCATAAGAAATCAGCAGTTTGTGCGTAGCAAGAGTGAGTGCAGTAATAAATTTAAAGGGACATTTTTAATCAACGCACAGCCACATAGAACGACAAAAATTGAGTCTAGTTTTATCAAAAAAACGTTACAATCAAAAAATTTAAAATCAGCTTTCCTGCCTGAATTTTTATCAAAATGAACAGAATAAAAGAAGTGCTTAAAAGTAAAGAGAGTTATGCAGATTTGGCTAAGTGAAAGGTTTGGCAGTTGCTACAATATGGAAACAGCGAGGTTCAAACCCCCAAAAAACCAGACCTGAAATGCTTTTTCAAAATTAAAACCTGTAGGAAATCGACCCGAAATAATTTATTAAAACGTAAATACCAAGCATAATGATATTAGATAACGAAAACGAAAATTTAAAAGTCTACGAATGGATTTTAGATTATACAGAACATGGTAATTTAGACATTGTAACTGGTTATTTTACAATTGGTGCACTTGCTTGGCTTTCAAAAAATGTAAATGATAAAATCACAAACTTTAGACTTGTCCTTGGTGATATTGTAAGTTTTGATTCAACAGAAAATCGCCCGTTAGACCTGCTTAATGAAAATATAAGTATTGAAGCCTCTCTAAAACTAAGCAGCCTATCAAAAGAAGCAGTTGCTTTTCTAAAGCAGGATAAAGTAGTCGCAAAAACTTTAGAAGCAAATTTTTGTCATGCTAAAAGTTATTTATTCAATCCAGGCAAAAAAGACGATAGAAATAAATATTTCATTTCTGGTAGTTCAAATCTTACAGAAGCGGGAATTGGACTAAAGAACACGAATAATATTGAATTGAATATTGCCGATACCGGAAATAATAATCAATACAAAGAGCTTGTAGAATGGTTTGATGCTTTATGGGAAAAGTCTCAAGCACGTAAAGAAAAAACTGTGGTTTCTCCAGTTGGTACTAAATCTAAAATAGATTTCAAGCAATATTTAATTAATGAAATCGAGCGTATTTTTATAAAATATACACCGAGAGATCTCTATTATAAAGTTTTGTTCGAATTATTCGGCAATCAACTTTTAGAAGCAGACAACGACCCTAATTTTAATAGACAAATCGGTCGCTTGGAAAACTCCGCAGTTTACAACACGCTTTTTGAATTTCAGAAAAAAGGAGTGCTCAGTTTGATTCGAATGCTCCAAAAATACAATGGTGCGATTTTGGCTGATGGAGTAGGATTAGGGAAAACTTGGAGTGCTCTTGCGGTGATAAAATTCTTTCAACTTCAAGGGTGCGAAGTGGTATTGCTTTGTCCCAAGAAACTCGAGCACAATTGGAGAAGGTATTTAAAACATCAGGAATCGAGGTTCGAGAAAGATAATTTCGACTTTTTCTTGCGTTTCCACACGGATCTGCATGAAGGTGGCCTCGAAAAATACCTTGACCGTGTGGATAAGTACTTTATTAATGACAAGCCAAAATTGATTGTCATTGACGAGAGTCATAATCTAAGAAACGACAAAGCAAATCGATACAAATTTTTGCTGGAGAAGATTCTAAAAGAAAATGAAGACATAAAAGTTCTACTTCTTTCAGCCACACCAATAAATAATTCATTAAATGACATCCGTAACCAATTCAAATTGATGGTTCAAGGTGATGTAAATGGATATGAAGAAACCTTGGGTATAAAAAGCCTGGATTACACTTTCCGAAGTGCACAAAAGGTATTCAATGAATGGCGTGAAGACTCAAACCCAAGAATTAGTGATTTCATTAAAAAGCTGCCTGCGAACTTTTTTACCCTCACCGATTCTCTAATTGTTGCCAGAACTCGCAAAATGATTGAAGGGCAACAAACGGGCCTAACTTTTCCTGCGAAAATAAAACCTGTAAACTTTTTTGTTACCCCGAGTCAGCTTGGAAATTTCGAGTCTTTCGAAGAACTGTTTGACCATTTACCGCCGATGCTTTCGGGTTACCAACCTTCATTTTATCTTGAGGAAGCAAACAAAGAAGAAAATGATGTTCTACATGACGAAAGACAAAGGGACCGTTTCTTAGTAAAAATGATGTACATCTTGATGGTTAAACGATTGGAATCGTCATGGTACTCTTTTTACTCTACAATTGAGAAAATTAAAAGCCATCACCAAAACGCTTTAGATAAAATCAAGGCCTATCAAGAACAGAAACCAAATATCAAGTTGGATGAAAAAGACGCAAATTTATTTGATGATGATGATTTACAGGACGATTATGAGGAACTCGCTTTAGGTAAAAAGCGAAAAATAAATCTTTCGGATATTGACGCATCAGGAACCTTGGAGAACTTCAAAAAGGATTTGAAGGAAGATTTGGATGCACTCGACAAACTTTGTATTAATTTACAAAAGTTTGAAACCAAAATCAAAAAGGAAATTGTTCGCCCGGGAAATTTAAATTCAGCAGACGACAAACTTCAAACACTAATATCAGAAATCAACAAGAAAAGAGCGTCAGGTGAAAATGGTGGAAACTCAAAAGTTGTCATCTTCACCGTTTACCGAGATACGGCTCAATATCTTTTTGACCAATTAAAAAGTCGTGGTTTTGATAAACTGGCTATGGTTTCTGGCTCTGGTTCACAAACCAGCGATTCAGATGAAGAAACCAAAAACTATGAACCAATTCTAGATCGCTTTGCTCCATACACCAAACTTTTCATGGAGAAGGAATGGGATTTTCAAACCAATAAAAAAGGTACAGAAGCTTATCACGAATGGATTTCATGGGTGGCACAAAACCATCCGAAAACATACACCAAAATTCAACAACCAATTGATATTCTCATTGCAACCGATGCTCTAAGTGAAGGACAAAACCTGCAAGATGCTGATATGGTCATCAATTACGATATCCATTGGAATCCGGTGAGAATCATTCAGCGTTTGGGTCGAATTGACCGTTTAGGTAGTCCAAACAAAAAAATATTCGGCATTAACTTCTGGCCATCCAACAACATTAACTCCTACTTGAATCTTCAAGGAAGAATTGAGCAACGAATGGCAGCCATGAAACTGGCAGGTGCAGAAGTAGATGAAAAGTTCTCTGAAACATTCCAAGAAATGATTCACGATGAAAGTTTAGACCAACGCATGAAGAACCGCATGATGGAACAAATGCAGGTGACTTTCGATGACTTGGATGGAAATGAATCTTTTGGCTTTGATGACCTTTCTTTAGAACGCTACCGTCAAGATTTATTGGAAGAATTCAATAAGGATAAGGCCAAGTACCAACGCATGCCAAAAGGTGTTTACACAGGTTTTAAAGCCGACACTTCTGTTTGTGCAGAAAACGGATTGATTGCCTTACTGGGCTATCCTGCTCGTCCTTCAAAAACCATCCATCACGAATACAAAGTTTTTGATCTCATTTACATCAATAATCAAGGCAAATTGGTATTGCTTAACCAAAAAGATGTGTTGGATGCTTTGACCCATCACAAAGACAAAAATCGTTTTGTGCCGGATGCGATAGATAAAGGAGATGATGAAGCAATTCAGGAATTGGTTAATGCCATAAAAGCATGGTTGGATAGCCAAGCTGCCGAAGAACAAGTGCAAGAAGACGGCACTGTCAAAAAAGTAATGGGAACAGAAGCAAAAGACCTTTTATCAAAATTAAGAAAAGGAGACAAAGACGCTTTATCTCGTGTAAAGCAAAACGTCAAGGTGGATGAAAAATTCCAACTCGACAATTTCGATTTAATCACTTGGTTTTTGGTTTCAGTTTAATTATGGCGAATGAGCCATAATAAGAAAGTGTATGGCAAAGAATAAAAAAATAGAAGTAATAGGCAGGGAAATAAGCCTCTATTCGGAAAAATCAGACGATTATATTTCACTGACAGATATGGCACGTTACCGAGATTCAGAGCGAACTAACTATATTATTCAAAACTGGATGCGCACCCGTAGTGCTATTGAATTTTTTGGTCTTTGGGAGCAAATGAATAATCCTGATTTTAAACGCATCGAATTCGATGCGTTTAAAAATGAGTCAGGTGCAAACAGTTTCACTCTTACGCCACAAAAATGGATAGAAAGTACCAACGCAATAGGTATCATCTCAAAATCCGGTCGCTATGGAGGAACTTTTGCCCATAGAGATATAGCCTTTGAATTTGCCACTTGGATAAGTGCAGAGTTCAAGTTTTATCTCATCAAAGAATTTCAACGCCTCAAAGAAGACGAAAACAACCGCCAAAAACTCGACTGGAACCTGCAACGTACCCTTGCCAAGGTAAACTACTCCATTCATACCGATGCCATAAAAGAACGATTGATTCCTGAAAAGCTCTCACCTATACAAACATCGTTTGTATATGCCTCCGAAGCCGATTTACTCAATATGGCACTCTTTGGCAAAACAGCTGCGGATTGGCGGGCTGAAAATCCGGATGCAAAGGGGAATATCCGTGACCAGGCCACTTTAGAACAATTGGTGGTACTCTCTAATCTGGAAAGCATCAATGCCGTGCTCATACGCCAAGGATTAGAACAAAGTGAGCGGCTTACGCAACTCAACCAAATTGCCATTACCCAAATGACCTCTTTGGTCGATAATGCAAACTTGAAAAAACTGAAATAAATGGATTTACGGATATTTTCTCAACTCAATTTCCTCCCTGCTCTCAAAGCACTTTTCAAAGACTTAAAAGTGCCTATGAACTATGTGGCAGACGAACCCACCACGGCCAATGAAATACTGAAAGACACCTACAAGGACAATGACACTTTCCAACTCATGGATGATGTGTATTTCGTGGGGATGGTGGACGATGCTGCATTTGAAGGAAATAAATCATTAGACGCAGGAAAAATCAAATCCGATTATGACGGCATCCTGATTTTTGGGGTAACCCTTAAAAGCCGCCCCAATGGACTACTGCCTACCCGTTCGCAATTGGCAGAAATCTCAAGAGCCTTCAACCGTGAATTCTACTATAGCCCGGTTGTGGTGGTTTTCAAATACGATAACTTCTTGGCTTTTGCCAATACAGAACGACTCAAATACAAACAAGAGTGGCGAGAAGGTGAAAAGGCAGGCAAAGTAAGTTTGTTGCGTGAAATTCATATTGAAAAACCTCATTCCGGACATGAACGCATTTTAGCCGAACTTCAAATATCTACTACAGGCACCAAGAAAGTGGATTCCTTCGCCAAATTGTATGCGTATTGGCAGGAAGTGTTCAGCGTAAGTCTGCTCAACAAGAAATTCTATCAGGAACTATCTAATTGGTATTTCTGGGCAACACAACATGTTACGTTTCCCGGTGAACCAACCATTGCTGATGCCCATCACAAAAATGCCAAACTAGAAGACCTCCTACAAGAGCATAGAGCTACCAATGTGATTCGTATGCTTACTCGATTGCTCTTTGTGTGGTTCATAAAGGAGAAAAAGCTAATTCCAGAAGAGCTATTCGAACTTGAAGATCTTCAAAAAGATATTCTTAACGAAATCTCTCCGTACAATGAAGTAGGCTCAATGTTTGCTGAACGTAACAAAGAGAGTATATATTACAAAGCCATTCTGCAAAACCTATTTTTTGCAACACTGAACTGCCCTATTGAAGCCGATAGTTTGGACAAACGCAAAAGGGGGTTTCGGGGTGATGGCTATGGCACACACAGGGGTATTGATTACCTGATGCGTTACAAACAGTATTTTAAAAGTCCCGATGCCTTTTTAGAGAAATTGAATAAAACCGTTCCATTTTTGAACGGTGGACTTTTTGAATGCTTAGACGACAAATTCAACAACGTTTACATTGACGGCTTCTCCGACCAAATGACCAAGGGTGAACAGCTCATTGTGCCAGATTACCTCTTTTTTGGCGTGGAAGAAGAAACCGATCTGAGTGATATTGTAGGTATAAAGGACAAGAAGTACAAGCAAGCGGCCGTAAAAGGGCTAATAAACATCCTCAAATCCTATAAGTTTACCATTACTGAAAACACCCCGATTGAAGAAGATGTAGCCCTTGACCCTGAACTATTGGGTAAGGTATTTGAAAACCTGCTGGCAAGCTACAACCCTGAAACCCAAAAAACAGCTCGAAAGCAAACCGGTTCTTTTTACACACCACGGGAGATTGTAAATTACATGGTAGACGAAAGCCTGATTGCGTATCTGAAAAACGCCATTTCTGATTGGGGTGGTTTGGATTATGAAGCCTTAGACAAGAAACTGCACGTACTCACATCCTTTGACAGCAAAGTTCCTTTTGCTGATAATCCGGAACTACAAAAACAAATCATCACCGCATTAAGCAGCTGTACCATTCTTGACCCTGCTTGTGGTTCGGGAGCATTCCCCATGGGGATTTTGCTAAAAATGGTGCATATCCTTCAAAAGCTTGACCCTGACAACAAGGTTTGGAGGGAAGTACAACTCGCAAAGGCTGAACAGGAATCTAAAGCTGCCTTTGAAATTGAAGACAAACAAACTCGTGAAGAACGCCTGTTGGAAATCAACGAAGCCTTTGACCAAAGCATCAACGACCCAGACTATGCCCGTAAGCTGTTTTTGATTGAAAACTGCATTTATGGGGTGGACATCCAGCCAATAGCCACCCAAATCTCCAAACTTCGTTTCTTTATTTCATTGGTGGCAGAGCAAAAGCCAGGTGATACACCCGCGAGCAACTTCAACATAAGACCTCTTCCAAACCTGGAAACGAAGTTTGTAGCTGCTAATACTTTGATAGGAATTGAAAAAGAAGGCGGCTTGTTTCAAACAGATGAAGTACAAAATCTTGAAACCGAACTTAGGATTGTCCGACACAAGATATTCAGCCTTAAATCTAAAGAACGAAAAATAGCATGGCGTGAAAAAGACAAAGAATTGAGAGAAAAACTCTCAGCAGTTCTGAAAAATCAGGGCTTACCATTAGATGTAGCTGAAAAATTGTCGGGATGGGATCCTTATGACCAAAATGCTTCTACCTCCTTTTTTGATTCGGAGTGGATGTTTGGAATTAAGGATGGTTTTGATGTGGTGATTGGGAATCCTCCTTACACTCAAGTATCCAAAGGTTTATTCAGTGAAAAGCAATTTCCATACTCAGAAGGAAAAGATAAAGGAAAACAAAATCTTTACAAGGTATTTGTTGAAGCCTCCAAAAATCTCAGCAAAAATGAAACAGGAATTGCTTGTATGATTGTTCAAAGCAGTCTTCTTTGTGACCTATCTTCAACATACACAAGAGAATTATTGCTTAAGAAAACTATAATCGAAGAAATTCTAGAATTCCCAAAAACAGCCCCTACTAAAGAAGGTCAGGTGTTTGAAAATGTTTTACAAGGCACTTGTATTTATCGAATAGTAAACAATCATCCTGAATCGAATCATAAATCAAGGATTTCGATTAACAATGATGTAACAACCCTGCCGAATTTAGTTTTCGAGAAAGTTCAACAAAATGCAATAGCTAAGCTATATCCAGACTCGCTTTATATTCCTCTAGTAAATAAGGGGGACTTTGAAATTCTAAATTTGATTAAAGACTCTTGTGTGACTTTTAAAAACTTCATAGCAGATATAAATAAAGGTGATATAAATCTAGGGTATGCTAAGGACAGTATTTCTAAAAATGTTGATGGAATAAAACTTTTCAGGGGCAAAAATGTACAAAGATTTTTATTTGATAATAATAGTGATGAGTTTGTTAAAACCCAATATGCCCTTACTAAAGCAAATAAAAATATAAGTAGGAAGTACATAGCAATGCAAGAGATTACCGGCACTACTGATAAATATAGAATTCACTCTTGTGTTGTTGATTTACCTTTTTCGCACTTATTTGGAGATACCGCTAACAAAATTGATTTGAAAACACCCAATCAAAGTGAAGCAGTCTGTACGTTACTGAATTCAAAGCTAATTGATTGGTTATTTAGGAAAACATCAACGAATAATCACGTTATGGGATACGAAATAGTTCAATTCCCAATTCCATCAAAATTTGACAAGTGGAGTGTAATTCTTAAATCTTTCTACTTTATAGCAAATTTCTTACAAATAGTTGGCAATTCAAAAAGAATTGTTCTGGATCAAGTAATGAATGGCTTAATCTTCAACATCTATTTCCCTGACCACATGAAAGAGCGTGAAATAGATGTTTTAGATTTTGTGGAGCGGGATATAAATGAAGTGTTGAAAGGTAGAGAATTTGAAAAACTAAGCGATACAGAAATAGAGCAAGTGATTGAACAGCTCCATGCCAAGTGGAGCCACCCGGATAATGAAGTGCGTAACCGCATCAAGCTCTTTGCCGTGCGTAGCTCGGAGATTTTAAAACCCATATTGGAAAGGTGATGAAGAAGATTAAGGAAATAAAAATCCAAAACTTTAAAGCTTTTCAACACGAGCAGGTTTTTCCTATCAACGGAAAGCACGTTTTGGTTTATGGCAACAATGGTTCGGGTAAGTCCTCATTGTTTTGGGCTTTGTATACCCTATTACAAAGCAGTATCAAAAACGATGATGGGGTTCAAAAGTATTTCAAGAAATATGTGGCATCTAACAAGGCGACTCACCAAACCTTAAAAAACGTGTTTATGGACGAGAATTGTATCCCCCCGAGACAACGCTAATGAAGTTTCTAAAAAAGATATGGGGAAAATTCAGAGGTATATTTATAAAGCGACCTCCTTCGTCTGAAAAAATCATTTCGGAAGAAAAAGCTGTATTGGAGCGTTCAGTAAATATAACTGAAATATTTACACAAATTGCCGAATCCGAAAATGAAAACGAAAGAGCAAGTTTGATTAGTTTAATTGCAAAACAGAAAACAGCAGAAAGCATTGTCGAATTTGTAGAGCAAGGCGGACAAACTATTACAGCTAATAAAATAGGCAAAAAAAGGCTTTACGAATTAAATGAGTTAAGGGCTGAACTGCAAATTTTGGAAGAAAAAAGAGCAGTTCTTGAATACGCTGAATCTAAAATTTTATTTGCGGATTACCCAGACACTTCATTTATTGAAAGACGAGTTGATTCCTTAACCACTCTTTTTTATAAAAATAAAAATGATGATAAGGTCGAACTTTCAAAAATTTCCATTTCCGCATTTGACAAATCGTTTCAACAACTTGAAAAGCTATTAAACGATAAATCAACGCTTCGCAGACACGCAACCAGAGAAAATGTAAAACATAAACAAGAGGAGATTTATAAAAATCAGGTAAAGAAAAAACTTTCAACTCTTGAAAGCTTTATCAATCAAAACAAACTTGTAGAAGCCAAAAGGCTTATCAAACTACTTTCTAATTCATTAAATCCAAACCTGCAAAATGAGTTAGCAAGGCTTACAAAAGCCAAAGAAATATACAAGGAAAAAGAACTTTACAACTATAAAAAGCAGGAAGAAGAACTTTTAAAACAACAAACGGAAAAAGTAAGAATAATTAAAGAATTACAAGAGCAACAGAAAAACGAAGAAGCATTTGAAAAAAGGAAACTAATTGAGCATCAAACAGATTATTCAATTCAACTTCAGTTTGATAAAAATGATTTTAGTTGCAATACTATTTTAAAATATAGGAAACAAAATAATTTACATGAAAATTTAGAAAGAGGTGTTGCTTTGCTTAATGGAGATAAAGAACTAAAACAGTATATATATTCATTTGGCAATATGCATATTGCAAAACTAAAATCTGCATTTCAGTTTTTAATTACACCTAATAATTTTAGCCATTCAACAGAGCAAATTGAAATATTCGATTGGGGATGCGGTCAAGGTCTTGGAAGCATTGCATTAATTGACCAATTGAAAATTCACAAAAGCAAAAATGGCCTAATTGATAAAATAACACTTATTGAGCCTGGAACAGATGCATTAAAAAGAGCAGCTCTTCATGCTAGTTTAGCTTTGAAATCAGAAAGCAAAATCAATCCTATAAATAAATACATAGATAGAACTCTGAATGACAAAGATTTGACTAATAAAAAACACTCTATTAAAATTCATATCTTCTCGAACATAATAGATGTTAATGAAGTTGATGCTGACCTTATAAATGAATTGATAACTAGCAAAATGTCAGGATTTAATTACATAGTCTGCGTTGGTCCACGATTCGGGGATTCGAAAGACAGAAAGATGAAATATTTTGCGGATAGTTTCAAATATTGTAACGACTTTAAAATTATTTCAAATAGAGAAGATGGGCAAGGATGGAATCATCACAAAACATGGACAAGAAAAGAGATAATACTTAAAATAAATTTATAACATGGACTTATTCAGTATTGATGATAATTTTTTACCAATAGCATTGCCCAGCGCAACGGGATATGATTATAGGTGGGTTGAATCAATGAAAATGTTTGAAATAAATATTCCTAATGGAAAAGTATTATACAATCTTACCTATTTTGACAAACTAACAAGTGATTACTATTTAAAATATTTACTTGCAAATAGTAATAATTTGGAACCGCTTAAAACAGATTGGAGATTGTTCGAAAAAGAAAAATTAGATGCAATTAATTTTGTTAATATAGGATGGCATCATGACTCTATAAAAATGTATGGCAAAGATGTTTTTTTGCCGAGATATTCTGCATGGCATGGAGATAGCGACAAACCTTATACATATTCTGGTCTCACATTAAGTCCCAAACCTTGGGATACAGGACTTTTAGAAATAAAGAAAAAAATAGAAATCACTGCAAATACAGAATTTAATAGCGTCCTTTTGAATTGGTATAGAGATGGTGCCGATTATATCGGTTGGCACACAGATGCCGAAAGAGAATTAGGTAAAAATCCAATCATTGGGTCTGTCAATTTTGGAGCCACAAGAAATTTTCAAATTAGACGAATAGACAATAATTCGGAAATATTATCTTTTCCCTTGTCACATGGCACAGTTTTAATAATGATGGGTGAGCTTCAGCATTTTTGGCAACACGCCGTACCGAAAGAAAAGAAGATAAACACCACAAGAATAAATTTAACCTTCAGAACAATTAAGTAATCATGGAATTTGACATCATATTTATATTAGCATTAATTGGCTTACAAGTATTTGTATTTGCTAATGTTTATAAGAAAATAGTCTCTTTTAAGCGATTTTTTCCAAGTTCTTTTAAGGACATTAAAATTCAGAGGTTCACAATTACAAAATCTATTTTAATCGATCCCGAATTATTCGACAATTATTTAGACACCTTTTCAAATGAGGTTCAAGTAATTGATAAAACAGGCGATTTCGAACAAGTTGAATTACTTGTTATTCCTAATTCAACAAAAGCGTTTCATTCTCCCTTTTCAGAAGTAATAAAGTCTACTAATGCTTACTTGTGCAAAAACAAAGGAGCATCAGCAGACTTTGGTATTTTAAAAGATATATGCGAAAGACATCTTGAAAAGGTTGACAATGAAATCGGGAATCTTATAAATGTTCCTTTGTATATAGGTTTAGCAGGAACATTTGTGGGAATCATTATTGGTTTGTGGGGAATTGATTTTTCTGCAACTACTGAAGGAACGACTACAACAATATCGTCAGCAAGTATCGGACAGTTACTAAATGGAGTTATTGCTGCAATGTTTGCAAGTTTGGTCGGCTTGACTTTCACAGTAATTAATTCTGCTTTGTTTTACAAGCCAGCGGCCTATAAAAATGATACAGACAAAAATCATTACTACGATTTTCTTCAAAGAGAACTTCTTCCATTTTTAAATATCGGTGTTTCTAAATCACTTGGAAGTTTTAAAGACGTTTTAAATCACTTTATCATCAAGTTTGGTGAAAACATGGATGATTACAAGGATTCAGGATATTTATTAAATGAAAACTTACAAAAGCAGCAAACCGTTCTTGAAGAAATTAACAAGTTAAGTTTAACTAGAACTGCAACTAAAATTGCAGAGGTATTTGCAGACCTTAAAGAATCAGCAGAACATTTAGAAAAATTTCAAACGTATCAAAAGGGGTTAAATGGTTATGTCGACAAAACAGAGAAAGTTGCCCATGACATGAATGTAATCATTGAACAGTTTAAGGACTTCAATGTAAATCTTAAAGCAATAAGCAACAATAGTGTTGCCACAATCGAATTACAGAAGCAATTCAAAGATTCTTTAGAAAAACATTTCCCTACTATAAACGACCATCGAGAAGTTTGGCGAAGTCAAGTTGATGAACTTAATCAAGATATTAAAGAGGTTTACAAGGAACTCAATAGTTACTTTAAAACATCAACTGAGCAAATTCAATCCTTTATTGGCAGTAACAACAACTTTTTCACAGGAATTAATGAAATACAAAATGCCATTAAAATATTTGTTGAAAACTCTTCCATTCAAAAAGATGAATTCAATGTTTTGAAAGATCAGATTGTAGAAATGCGAAATGACTTCAAGGATTCGCAGAAGCAGTCCATTGAAACAAATAAGGCACTCATTGACGCTATCATAGACTTGAAGAAAACCATTAGTAAAATAGAAATTCCAATAGAGAAGTAAAATGGCTAAATCTAACGAGAAAAAAAAAGACTTCTTTTGGTTAAGCTTTGCAGATGTAATGACTAGTATGTTTTTCGTCATGCTAGTTCTTTTTGTTTTGGTTTACACTATGCAATCAAAAGTAATAGAGGATGCCAGGCAAGCCAATGAAAAATTAAAAGCTTTAAATGAAAAACTTGGAAAGACTGAAGAAGAGAGAGAAAAATATTTAAAAGTATTAGAAGCTAAAGCTGAAGAACTAGAAAGAATAAAAGCTATTGATGCAGCAATAAAAGAACTAGAGAAAGGAGGTCTATATGAATATAATACAACTTGCAAACGTTTTGAACTCAAATCAGATATTTTGTTCGATCAAAATAGTGCAGTTATTCCTAATTCTGTGAAAAGCAACTTAATATTAGCAGGTCGTCAACTTAATGATTTATTACAAAAGTATCAAGGTAATCAACAAGTGAAATTTATTGTAGTAATTGAAGGAAGAGTGGCAAGACACGAAAATGCAAGACTAAATTTGCAATATAAAAACAATGTAAAAGATTTAGGTTATAGTAGATCATTAGCTCTTTACAACCTTTGGATGGATAATGGTATTACACTTAACAATAATAACTCGGAAGTCTTTATTTCTAGCACTGGATTCGATGGCTTATGCAGATATTCAGGCGTAGAAGAAGGAAAAAACAAAAGATGTATCATTCAAGTGATACCATATCTAATTAAATAGCGAACGCATTTGGTGGGGTAAGTGCCTGGTTTTTTCAAACTGAGGTGGTCTAAAAAACTAGACAGTAAAAGAAGCTCCTATAAGCTTATCCACGCTACTTATGATTGGTTAATGCCTACCGATACCGATAATATGGCCAAAGCAGTTAAAAAACCCAATGGAAATGGTAAGTGGCTGGTTTTTTCATACAGTTTAAAATTTGATTTTCTAACTTAACTTCAATTAAAAAACCGATGAAAAAGACCAAATTCAAAGAAGAACAGATTGTATCTATTCTTAAAGAGCAAGACCTAGGGCAAAAGGTCTCCGAAATTTGCCGCAAACATGGGATTTCTGAACAAACTTTTCACAATTGGAAAAGGAAGTATGGTGGCCTGAGGTGGTCTAGTTACTCAAACAATACTTGATCAAAGTTAAGTTAAATTTTGGTTGCCGGGAAAGTTATTCTGGGATTTTTCAGCGCCCTCCCAAGAGGCGCTATGAAAAATACCGGAAATAAC
>Ga0214917_10004299_pt1 | contig 15927 bp, 13 predicted proteins | sample LL_1208_BB_MetaG_FD_177983 | JGI IMG/M metagenome (GOLD analysis project Ga0214917, IMG submission 177983) | Freshwater microbial communities from Lake Lanier, Atlanta, Georgia, United States - LL_1208_BB | ecosystem: Environmental > Aquatic > Freshwater > Lake | place: USA: Georgia | collected... | reverse complement strand
GACCGCGGCGGAAGCGATCCTCCATTCGCTCACGAACTGCGACCGTGGTCTCGCCCCGGTGGCCGGGTTTCCAAAGTTCGGCCGCTCAGGCGACAGCCACCACGCTGCCACCGCGCAGGGTAGGGCCGTTGCTGGTTTCGTCCGTTCGGGTGACGGCGGTATTGACCGCCAGCCGATAGAGGTGGCTCCAGGCCGAGGCGTCGACGTCAGGCCGCAGGCTCCGGCTGCGGCGGGCCTCGAAGGCGTCGCGGAAACAGGCCGTCTCCGCGCCCGTGCGGCTGTCGCGGGAGGGAACGATGCAGCGGCGGCAGACGTTCGTGGCCACCAGCCGGGCCGCGCCGATCGTGAAGGGCCGCGGCTCGGGTGGCGGCAGGGCGGCGTAGGGGTCGGCGGGGAGGCCGGCCTCGGCCCCGCCGATCACCGGCTCGAGGCCCGGTCGGGCCGGACTCGCGAGCGCGTCTTCCCAAAAGGCGTCGCAGCCGCCGATCTCGAGGTTCACGCGAAACCGCCGCCGGCTCTCATCGAGGTCGAAGGCGAACCAGCGGGCCACCTCCGCGAGCGTGGCCGTGGCCGCAAGCGTCGGGCCGGGGGCGTCGCGGTCGTCGGGGAAGCCCCCCTCGGCCCGCTCCATGAGCAACACGCCGAAGCCCAACGCCTCGGAGAGCCAGGCACACGGACCCGCCGAGCCCGGCACCAGCGGAAACACGTCGGGGGAGAGGCTGCGGAGCCGCTCGACGCCCGACACCGCCCTGGCCGCGAGGGCCGCCGGATCGACGGCCAGGGCGATCACGTTGGCCGCGAGGCTGGGGAGCTCACCGCCTGCCGGTGGGCCCGCCGCCGCCAGCCCCTCGATCGCATACTCCGCCCGGATCGCGTGCAGGAGCGCCGTCCGCTTCGCGTTCACCACGCGACGATCGAGGTCGACCAACTGCCAGCGGCGGTCGTGCTCGAGCCCGGCTCCGGGCAGCAAGCGGGCCTCCCTCACCGCCACCCCGTCGAGGCTCTTCACGGGAAAGACGGTGATCCGCTCGAGGGTGGGCATCACATCCGAAAATTGAACGTCTGCCAGAGCAGCCGTAGCAGCCACTGGCCCACCGTGCGGCTGCCCACCTTGATCCGGGCGGTGCCCCGCATGCCCGGCGTGAACACGCCGTCGGGGTCGTCGAGCGTCACCAGGGCCTCGTAGCTCGTCGAGATCGGCGTCTCCCGCCCGGCCTCGTCGGTCTTGGTGGGCACCGCGCCGCCGGCCTTCACGCTGAGCCGCTCCGAGCCGGTCTCGATGTGGGTCTCGGCGAGCTGCTCGACCGTGCCGGAGAACGTCTGCGACGGGAAGGCGTCGAGCTTGAGGTCGACCGTCTGCCCTGGCTTCACGAACTCGACCTCGCCCTGGTCGACCACCATCACCGCCTCGAACTGGTTGCGGTCGCCCACCATGCAGAGCACGGTGCCGGGAGTGAACGTGGCCCCCAGATTCCGCTTGCTCAGCGCACCGCCCGTCCAGGCCGCCAGTCGGCCCGACGGATCGGGCCGGTTCGGTACGTCGGGCGCCGGCAGCACCACGCCATCCCGCGGGGCCACGAGCACGAGCTCGGCCCGGTCCTTCCGCTTCCGCTCCAGCTGCTCGACCGCGCTCTTGAGCGTTTCCTGCACGGTGCCGATCTCGAGGGCGGCCGAGGGATCGGTGAACCGCTCCCGCTGGAGGCTCGCCAGCCGGCTCTCCGACTGCTGCACCCGCCCCTCGAGCTCGGCGATCTCGAGATCGAGCTCGATGCTCGAGAGCACGGCCAACTCCTGGCCGCGACGCACCTCCTGGTCGGGCTCGACCAGCAGCTTCTCGAGCCGGCCCGCCTCCGAGACGTAGACGGTCTCCTCGCCGCGCGGCCGCAGTTCCGCGGCGCACCACACCCGCTGCGGCAGCGGGATCAAGGCGATCGAGGCCGCCACCAGGCCGACCACGCCGGCCGTCGCAAGCACGTTGACCGCCTTCACCTCGTCGCGCCTCCCGGGAACCTTGAGATACTTGATCATCCCCTGGAGCGGCCTGATCACCAAGCCCCAGAGCGCCATCCCGGCCAGAAGCTGGCCGATCACCTGCAGGCGATAGGGTTTGAAGACGTTCCAGACGAACAGGAAGATCGACAGCGACACGAACCAGCCGTAGAGGCTCGAGGCCACGGCGTAGAAGGCGAACCAGCCCAGTTTCCGCTGCGGCAGGAACGGATCCTCGGGCTGCTTGATCCCCAGGCACCACTTCGAGGCCAGCCGGCCCAGGATGGTGTTGGCCTTCTGCCGCAGGTTCGGGATCTCGAGGACGTCGGAGAGGATGTAGTAGCCGTCGTACCGCAGCAGCGGATTGGCGTTGAACAGGATGGTGGACACGCTCGACACGAACATCACGTCGAGGCAGAGCTGATTGAAGACGCCGGGGTGCGAGTTCCACCACAGGTAGGTGGCGATCGCCGCCATGATCACCTCGACGTACATCCCGGCCGCGCCGATCGCCGCCCGCTTCCACTTGTTGGGCAGCATCCAGCTGTCCGACACGTCGCAGTAGAGGCAGGGGGTGAAGACCAGGATCATCACCCCCATCTCGTGGCACTCGCCGCCGTAATACTTGCACGACAGCCCGTGGCCGAACTCGTGGATCACCTTCGTCACGCCCAGCGCGACGGCCAGGTAGAGCCAGTTGCCGGAGGCGAAGAACTGGTGGAACTCCGGCAGCTTCGCCCGGAACACGTCGAAGTTGACGAGCACCAGCATCAGGGCCGAGAGGGCGAAGCCCATGAACACCGCGATCGCGGCGGGCGAGAAGATCCAGCCCAGCCAGGGACTCAGCCACTCGAGCATCCGGTCGGGATCGATGCCGCGAAACCGCAGCGACATGATGTTCGAGATCCAGGCCACCCACTCTTTCCACTTCCGCTGCCGGCGGCGTTCGAAGAGCTGCGGCCCCTGCCCCGTCCGGTCGCCGATCACCAGGCCCGAGCGGTGGAGCGTGCTCACGAACCGGGCCAGTTCCTCGACCGTGATCCGCCGCGGCGGAAACCGCTCCTCGAACTGCTCCTTGAGGGAGTCGAGGCTCGCCTGGCCGTCGAGCATCTCGAGCAGCGCGTATTCCTCCGGCCGGAACCGGAAGTAGTGGAGCGAGATCGGGTCCTTGACCACGAACCAGGCCTGCCCCTGGTAGACCTGCCGGTTGACGTGCAGGTCGCCCCGCTTTCGCAAGCCGACGGCGCGGGTGGTGCTCGAGCGAAACGCCTCGGCGGTGGCCATCGCAAACGCCTTTCGGCTACTTCTTGGGCGCCGGCGGCAGCGGCGAGCGGGTCGAGTGGATCGTCATCGTGACGAACTGCCCGGCCCTCAGGAGCCACTCACCGGTGGACTGGCGGTTGTCGACCTCGGCCACGACCCGGTAGCTGCCGCTCTCCATCCGGGGCTTGACGTTGAAGATCCGTCCCTTGAAGGTCTCGGTCTTGCCGCCGGCCAGCCGGGACTCGACCGTGACGGGCCGGTCGCGGATGTCGGCCGGGTTCCAGCGGGCGGCGTCGACGTAGCCCTCCACGTAGAGCCGGTCGGTGCGGATCAGGCGGGCCACGGGATCACCGGGCTGCAGCCACTCCCCCTCGTGCGGAATCACCTCCTCCACCTCGCCGGCGAGCGGCGACCGGATCACCCGCCGCTCGATCGCCTTGGCGGCCGCCTCCACCTCCACCCCCTTGCTCGTCGCCTCGAGCGTCGCGAGCTTCCGCTCGAGCTCGGCCTGCTCGATCTGCAGGCTCGTCTTCTCCCACTCGAGCTTGAGCCGCTCCCGTTCCACCTCGGTGACCGAACCCGGGATCCGGACGTGCGAATCCTCGGCCTTGCGGTAGGTCATCTCGGCCACGCCCTTGGCCTTCTGCGAGTAGCGGACATCGACGTCGCTCTCGGCCTTGGCGAGCGTCTGGTCGTGTTCCGCCTGGGCCCGCCGCTTCTCCATCTGCGGCTGGTCGTCGTCGATCTCGGCCAGGATGTCGCCCTTGGCCACCACCGCCCCCTGGCGGACCAACAGTTTCATGATCACGCCCGGCTCCTTGGCCGGCACCTTGACCTCGTCGATCAGCGACACGAGGCAGCCCTCGAGCACGGGCTCGCCGGATCCCGGCGCGGCCCGCGCAGCCTGCGGCGCCGGCACGGCAGGGCCGGCGCCACGGGGGATGACGGCCGCCGGGCCTCCAGGCTTCGAGTCGCCGAACAGGTCGTCGGCCTGGGCCACGGCGACCACGGCCGCGACGAGGACGACCAGGCGGATCACGGCGTTCGCGAATGTCATCGGATTCTCCTACCAGAGCCGGAACAGAACCTGCGTCTGAATGAACGAGAGCACGTCGTGAAACCAGACGTAGCCGAGCGACCGCTTGCCGCAGGCGATCCGGGCGGTCACGCTCGCCCCGGCGCCGAGCTCCTCCTTCTCGTGCTTTTTGGGGTCGATGGTCACCCGCACGAGCACGGTGTTGCCGTCCTCGCCACGCACCTCGGCCTGCTCGTGGATCTCGCGGACGGTTCCACGGTGCCGCGTGCCCGGGTCGGTGGCCAGGATGTAGTCGACCACCAGGTCACGGCCGGCGGCCTTGGCTTCCCGGGCCGCGCGGTTGACGTGGCCGAGCCGGTCGTCAGGCATGTGGACCTCGAGCTCCCAGGGGCCGGTCTTGTCGGCGATGCTCAGCAGAACCTGCCCCTTCTCGACCGGCCGCAGGAGCAGCCGGTCGCGCACCTGCCAGGTGACCACGACGCCGTCGAGCGGGCTGGTCACCTCGAGATCCTTCCGCCGGGCCTCCCAGAGCAGCCGCTGCGATTCCAGGCTCTCGATCTCCCGCTCGAGCTGGGCCGCACGGCCCGCGAGCCGCACCTTCTCGTCGGCCGAAATCTTTTCGTCCTCGAGCAGCGACCGTCGCGTGGCCCGCAACTGCTCCTCGCTCGAAGCCTTGCGGCCCAGCACGTCGGCGAGCGCCACGTCCACCTCGGTGTTGCGGAGGCGGGCCAGCGGGGCGCCGGCCTCCACCACGGCCCCGTGCTCGATGCCATCGGCGACCGACTCGACCACCCCGTCGATGCCCGCGAACACATCGCGGCGGTGGACGGGCTCGAGCGTGCCCTTCCCCTCGAGCCGCAGTTCGGCCGGCACGAACACCAGCGCCAGGATCCCCGCCAGGAGGCCCAGGCCCGCGAGCACCGTCCGCGGCAGGTTCCGCGCCGTGGTCAACACCCGCGACTTGCCGGCGAGATTGATCAGCGGATAGAGCGGCAGCCCCGTGTGGGCGAGGGAGTTGGAGAGGGCCACCTTGCCATGCTCCGCCACCAGCTCCACGCGGGCCTTCTGGGCGGGGCCGACGTTGGCCGCCTTGAACCATTCGACGACGAGCGCGGCGATCGGCTCGGGCACCGCCTTCGGGGCCGCCTCGGCCTTGGCCACCGCCACGGCATCCACACCGCCGGGCTTGACCACCGGCGTCGGCCGCGGCTTCTCCAGCGGGATGATCGCGAGCGCCGAGGTGTGGGACTCGTCGATGTAGTCCTCGAGCACCTCCTCGATCTGGGGCGGCAGTTCGCGGGCGGGGTCGGGGTGCCAGAGCGGCTCGCCGGCCCGGGCTACGACCTCGACGAGCGCCTCGATCGCCTGCACCTCGCTGGCCCGCCGCTCGATGCTCTCCTGGCCGCTCACGGCCTCGAGCCTCAGCTTCCGCCGCCGCCGGACGAGCACGCCCACGCGGTCGCAGCCGATGATCCGCCGGGCCTCGTTGGCGATCACCATCGCCGTGGCCACGGGGTCGAGCGACTCGTGCACGGCGCGGGCGAACCGCTCCACCTGGGAGAGCGCCGCCTGCTGGTCGCCCAGCGCCACCACCTGTCGCTGCTGGAGGTAGTCACCCGCGACCTCCGCCACCTGCTGCATGAACACGAGGTAGCCCCGCTCGACCGGTTCGTCCTGCGGGTGCTGGAAGACCTCGATCAGGCCGGCCCGGGTGCCGTTGTTGTCGATCGGAACGGCGATCACCGAGAGGGCCGTCGAGTTCGCGGCCAGGTTCTTGCCGTCGGGCCCGCTCAGTTCGGCCCCGGCGGGCACGACGAGGCCGGTGGGGCTGCCGAGCAGGGACTGCACGAGTGCGAGGTGGCCCTGCTCCGCCTCGGGCGAGCCCGTGACGCCCGTGGCATTGAGTCCGGCATGACAAACCGGCTCCACCCGCCCGCCGTCGCGGGAAAGCCAGACGAGCCCGGCGACGGCTTCCATCGCCTGGAGCGTCTGGTCGAGCAGCGCGGAGAAAAACTCCGCCTCCGACTTGCCCTGCCGCGACATCGCCTTGATCTGGTCGATCAGGCCGCGAATCTGCTCGCGGGCCCGATAGACCTCCTGGGATTCGTCGATGCTCATGATGGATGGGGATCGCCCCGGGATCGCACCGGCCAGGGAGGCTGGCACGGGCGATCCACGGGGCGAACGCGTTGCTCTCGATGGGGAAACGAAACTCACGCGGACCGAGGGTCAGCCCCGGCCCTGCAACCCCGTGGGTCAGGCGCGGGCCTGCTGAACCACCCGCTTCTGCACGTCGGTCTCGAGCGTGCCGAAAGCCTGCTCGTGACGGGCGACGGCATGCCCCAGGGCATACGCCAGCCGCTTGGCCGTGAAGAAGTTGACGATGATCCGCTGGGTGAGTTGGATCGTCTCCGGCGAGGTGCCGCCGACCTGCTTGTTGAGGCCGAAGTCGACGATCAGTTCCTCGGGCGTCCCGGTCACCCGGCAGAAGTTGGCATAGGTGGCGACGATGTGGGATTCGTCGACCGGCACGTGAACGGGTTCGGGGCGGTTGGTCTGCTCGTCGGCCATGAAGGGCTCCGGTGCGAAGTGAGAGATTCCCCGTCGTACCAGCCATCCCGCGTCGGGAAGGCACTGGCCGTCGGGTGTCCGAGTCTACCACCCTGCCCAAGCAGGGGCCAATCGCGGGCGCGATCATCGGCCCTGCGGTCGCGTCATCCGGGCGGGCGACTCTCGAGGCCGCCGTGACGCGCGATCCAGTCGGGCGAGACGAAGCGTCGCAGGATCGAGCGGCAGCCGCGGATCGCGTCCCGCTCCCACGGCCCGCCCCGCAGATCTTCTTCAATCCCCGCAAACCGCAGCCGGCAGGGCCAGCCCCGCTCCAAGGCGAGGCCGTTGAACCGCTCACAGATCCGTAACGCCCACGCCGCCCCGAGCGTCTCCCGGACGGCGAGGAACGCGGGATCGATGGCGGCGGCGAGGCCACCGCCGTCGCGTCGGCCCGACCCCAGGATCGACTGCCCCACGGCGAGCAGTGCGCCGGCCGCGATCGACCAGCTGCAGGCTGCGTCCACGGATGCCGACGGCGGGCTCTCCGGCGATGCCCCCGGCAGGAACGGCCAGATGAGCCCCAGTTGCCCGGCCGTCACGAGCGAGGCGGCCAGGCCGCGCCGGGTGGCGACGAAGTTCATCCAGCCGACGCCGACCAACACCGGCAGAAAGAATCGCTCGATGACGTGGATGTCGGGCAGGCTGCCCGGCCTGACGAGCACGGCCGAGGCCGCGGGCATCGCGAGGACGAAGGCCAGCGTCGCCACGATCAGTTGCCAGACGCCGTGCTGCGGTCGCTTGGCTCCCAACAGCGACATCGCCGGACAGACCGCCAGGGCGACGACCGCGAGCCGCGAGGCCGAGCGGGCCGCCGGATCCACCACCCAGTCACCCACGCGAGCGGCTGCGTCGGCGGCCAGCGCCAACGAAGCGACCACGCTCCAGGCGGCGGCGGGCACGGCCGTGCTCCCCCGGACGAGCCACCCCCCGGCGGCCGCAGCCGCCGCCGTGACCAGGGCCGCGGCGCAGGTGATCGTCTCGGGGCTCATGGCGACCGGGGGCTGGCGAGGCGGAGCGTCCGATCCGCGAGCCTAGCGAATCCTCGGCCGAGGAGCCCGGTCCACCGCGCCGTTTGGAGCGGCCGTGACGATTGCGGAGGTTCGAGACGCCCGCCTCGGGTTTGCCCCGCCCAACCGCCGAACTTCCTTTCGGCCTCTTTTCCCAATGGCCTTCTGGAACCCTCCATGCGCCCCCTCGCCCGGGCCCGCCGCCGGCTCTCTCTCGCCGGCGCGGCAGTGGCCGCCTGCCTCGCGTGCGCCGACGGCTTCGCGATCGAGATGTTCACCTACTTCGGCGACGGCAGCCGGATCGGCCTGCCGAATCTGGAGGTGCCGATCGAGGCCTACCCTGGCATTCCGCTGCGGAGCGACCGTCTCCGGGCCCGCCGCCGGGCGATGCGGACGGGGCCGGGCGCGGCCGTGACGGTCGGCCCACCTGGCTACGCCCGCGGGATCACGATCCGTTCGATGCCAATGGGACAGCCGATCCAAGCGAACCCCGCCGGCCCGGCGGTTCCGGCCGTCGTCAGCGAGGAAGCGATCCCCGCGCCCGGCCCCGTCGCCCCGGCGGCGCAAGAGCCGCCGGTGGCGCCGGAGCCGGCGGAAGACGAGGCACCGCCCGCTCCCGTCAGCCCCCCTTCAGGGTCTTGAGGAGGTCAACGGCGTCGGGACGGGTGGCGAAGACGGCCTCGTTGGTCAGCACCTCCTCGAGGATCGTCTTGGCCCGGTCCTTCTCGCCGCGGTCCGAGAGCAGCTTCGCCACGTAGTAGGCGCCGTCACTCGTGAGGGCGTTGTTGCGGGCGATCTGGTCGAGGATCTTCTCGGCATCCTCGCGGCGGCCGAGCTTGTAATAGACCCACGCCAGCGTCGTCAGGGCGTTGACCTGCTGGGGCGAGTTCTCCCGGTAGCGGGCGACGTTGGCCTCGGCCATCTCCACTGCCCGTTGCTGCGATTCCTTGTCTTCGGACTCGATCAGCACCAGGGCCAGCGAGTTGCTGGCGGCGAAGTTGCCGGGCGACTGGAGGTGGGCGTCGTTGAAGAACTTCACCGCCGTCGGGTAGTCGCGGGCCACGCGGGCGATCACGCCCCGCACGATCTTGCCGTCGAGGCTCTTGGCGTCCTTGGCCAGCACCTGCTCGGCGATCGCCTGGGCGGTTTCCAGGTCATTCTGACCGAGGTACCACTGCGCGGAGGCGAGCAGGACCGCCGCGTCGTCCGGAGCCGACTTGATCGCGGCTTCGATCCACTTCTTGGCGACGTCTTTCTTGCCGCCTTCGTCGTACAGCCGGGCGAGGGCCAGCTCCGGCTGGAGGGCGTTGGCGTCGAGCTTGCGGGCCTCCTGGAACTCGGCCAGCGCAGCCTCCTCCTGCTCCAGGCGGAACAGCACGTTGCCCAGCCGGAAGTGGGCGCCGGCGTTGTCGGGGTCGAGCGCGATCCAGGCTTCCAGTTGCTTCTGCGCGTCGGCCCACTGCTCCCGCGCCTCGGACACGGCGGCGGTGCCTGCGTGACCACGGATCTCGAAGTCGCGCTTCCGCTTGGGATTCTCCTCGAAGGCGGTCGTGAGCTGCGTGGCCCGGTCGAAGAGCACCGCCGAATCGGTGACCCGCCGATCCTGGAACGCCAGGTCGGCCAGCATCAGGTACGCCTCGGGATCGGTCGGAAACTTGGCGGTCGTCTGCTCGAGTTCGGCCCGGGCCGGCAGCAGTTGGTTCACGTTCAGCCAGAGCATGGCCATCATCACGCCGGGCGGGGGCAGCTTGGGGTTGTTGTTGCGGACCCGCTCCAGAATCGCGCGGCAGCCGTCGATGTCGCGGTCGCCGAAGCGGGTGATCGCGCCGTTGATCTCCTTGTATTGGGCGTCGTCGGACACCGCCTTGCCCACGAGATTCTTGGCCGTGAGTTGGGCTTGACCGACGCTTGGCCCACAGAGGAGCCCGGCCAGGAACGCGACGGCGACCAGGCAGGAACGACGACTTGGCGCGCAGAAAGACATGAGCATGCGACTCCGTAGGAACGACCCGTCCATCCCCGGCACCCCCGGGCCCCCGAGACTATACTGCGGTCCCGCAGAGGTTTCCATCGCCCCCGCGGCCACAGGATGCCGGGATGATCGGAGGCGCGGTTTTCGAGCGGGAACTGCTGGTCGCCCCGCGGACCAGGGGTTTGTACCTGGCCCGGGCCGTGACCGCGGCGACCCTGCTGGGCATCGTCGCCACCTGCTGGCTGGTGGTGACCGGCTCTCAGGCCGTCGTCACGATCGGCGACACGGCCCGGTTCGGCGCCTCGCTCCTGCGGATTCTGGCCCCCGTCCAGCTGACCCTCGCGGTCCTCGTCTCGGCCCTCGTGGCGGTGCTGGCCGTGAGCCTGGAGAAGGATCGCCGCACCCTCGAACTGCTGCTCATCAGCCGCCTCGGCCGGGCCCAGCTCGTGCTCGGCAAACTCGCCGGCAGCCTGCTCCGGGTCGGCCTGCTGCTCGTCGCCGCAGCACCCGTGTTCGCGATCGCCGCGCTGTTCGGGGGCGTCACACCGGCCCAGCTCGGCCGCCTGCTGCTGGTCACGGCGGCGGCGGCCGCCACCGCGGCGGCCCTCGGCAACCTGCTGGCCTTCTGGCGCGACACCACCTTCCAGTCGCTGGCGATCACCACGTCGCTCCTCGTCGGCTGGCTGGCCGCGGGCGAGGCCGTGGCGACGCTCGCCGGCCCCGCCTGGGCGGCCCGGGTGTCACCGGCCCGGGCGGCCCTCGCGGCGCTCACGCCCGCCGGCAGCGGCTCCACGCCGTTCTTCCTCGCGCTCTGCGCGGGCATCGTGGCCGCGGCCTCCGGCACGGCCATCGCGGGCGTGCGCCGCTGGAACGCGGCGAGCGAGCCACGGCGGCCCCGCGCGACCGCCGCCGCAACGCGACGGCGCGACGTCTGGGCCAATCCGGTGCTCTGGCGGGAGGTCCGCACCCGGGCCCACGGCCGGGCGATGATCCTGGTGCGGATCGCCTGGCTCGCGCTGTTCGCCGCGGCCGTCGCCGGGGTGATCGCCGCCGGCCGGGCCGACCGCCCCGACCGGCTCGCGGTGGCGGCGGCGATCGTGCCGCTCTGGCTGGCGAGCATCCTGGCGATCGCCGCCCTGGCCGTCACGAGCGTGACGAGTGAGCGCGACCGGGGAACGCTCGATCTGCTGCTCGTCAGCGACCTGGAGCCGGCGGAGTTCGTCTGGGGCAAGCTGCTCGGCGTGCTCGCCGCAGCCCGGGAAATCGCGGTGCTCCCCCTCGCGCTCTGCATCGCCCTCGTGCCGGCGGGCGTCGCGACGCTCGAGCAGGGGCTGTTCCTGCTCGCCGGGCTCGCGGTGCTCCTGTTTTTCGCGGCGGTGCTCGGGGTGTATGCGGGACTTTCCCACCCGGCCTCGCGGCAGGCGATCGGGGTGACGCTCGGCATCATCGCCTTCCTTTCCGTCGGGGTGGCGACGGCGATGCGGATCATGGTGGCCTTCGGCGGAAGCTTCGAACTCCAGTTGGCGCCGTTCCTGGCGGCGATCGTCGGCGGCGCCGTGGGGTTGTATGCGGCCCTCGCCGCCCGCAATCCCTCGCCGGCCGTCGGCTGGACGGCCGCGCTGCTGCCGGCCTTGACCTTCGTGGCGATCACCGGCTTTCTCCAGGGCAGCAGCCTCCAGGTGCTGCTCGTGGTCGTCACGGCGTACGGGTTCGCGACCCTCGCCCTGCTGATCCCCGCGATCACGGCCTTCGACCTGCTCACCGGCCGCAGCGCGGAGTGAGCCGGCCGCGACCGGGGGCTCAGCGGGGAGCGACCTGCGGCTGACCGGCGATGACCGGTCCCATGGTCGACTCGAGCGCGGCCAGCCGCCGCGCGGCCTCGGCGGGGGCGTCGACGCCGGCCACCGCGCGGCGGTAGCTGTCCACGGCATCGGCCGGCCGACCGAGCGCCTCCTGGGCGAGCCCCTCGAGCACGAGCACCTCGGCGGGCGTTTCGGTCGGGCCGTAGGTCTCGCCCAGGATCGCCAGGGTCGCCAAAGCCCGCTGCGGACGGTCGAGCCGCCGATACGCCTCGGCGGTGTCGAGCAGGGTCTCGCGATGTTCCGGCGCGAGGGCGAGCGCCCGATGGAAGTCGGCGAGCGCCGGCTCCGCCTGACCGCGGGCCAGCGCCACCCGGCCGCTGAGCCCCCAGGCCTCCGCGGATCGCGGCGCGAGGCGGACCGCCTCGCGGGCGAGTCGATCCGCCTCGTCGAAGAGCCCCAGGTCGAGATACATCCCGCCGCCGGTCACGCACAGCGCGGGATCGGACGGCGAGAGCTTGAGGGCTTGGGCGATCTGCCCGACGGCCTCCATCTTCAGGCCGCGCCGCCAGAGCACGTCGGCGTAGTGCTTGCGGGCGTCGATGTCGCCGGGACACCGCGCGACCGCCTCCTCGAGCAGGCCCTCCGCGCGGACGAGATCGCTTCGGTCGGCCGCCGACAGGCCCTCGTTGCACAGCCGACGGGCATCCGCGACGTCCGGCGGCACCGGTCCGCGGCGCTGGACGAGCCTGCACCCCGAACCGCACGACGCGACGAGGATCGCGACGCCGAGCGCCGGCACGACGAGGGGGAGCGAGCGGGTCATCGCGGGCCGCGCAGCCGCGCGGGGCCGGGAGGGTAGCGACGCGGGCCCGCCGCGCACAGGCCCTTCGGCGATCCGATCGTTCTCCCCGCTTGCCGACTCCGCCCAGCTTTCGCCGCGACGCCGGGCCGCCGTCAGGCCGGGGTTGTCGCTTCCGGCGGGCCCCTCCTACAAGCCCGTTGCCAGCGGCTTCCTTCGCCGCCGATTCGTGCTCCCGCAGCGTTGACCCGTGACTCGCCGTCGTTCCCTCAATCCCCTCGTCGCCCTCGCTTGCGGCCTGTTCGCCGCGGGCTGCGACGTGCGCGACGAGCAGGCCCGCCCGGGGCCGGCGGCCGCCTGGCTGGAGACGACCGCCCTGCGGCTGGCGTCACCGGCCGCGACGCTGGCCAACCGCCCCGCGAATCCCGCCATCGAGTGCTGCGACGGCTTCGAGACCGGTTCGCGGCGGGCCTCGGAAGCGGGCCTGCCGCTGCTGCTCGTGTTCCGCGCCCGCTGGTGCCGCTGGAGCGGCGACCTCGTCGATGCCGTCGTCGCCGACGAGCGTCTCGCCGGCGCCGGCGGGCGGTTCATCTGCGCCTCGATCGATGCCGACCGCGACGCCGCCGCGTGCCGGTCGTTCGGTGTGGCCGCGTTTCCGACCGTGATCGTCCTCGACGCCGACCGACGGGAGCAGTTTCGCGCCAGCGGAGCGGCCGCCCGGCAGGGTCTCGCGGCGTCCCTGGAGGGCGTCCTGGCACGCCCCCGCTCCCGCGTCGCCCGCAGCTCGTCCGACGCCGGCCCGCTCGAATGACGCCGCAGGGTACCATCCAGGCTTTCCGTTCCCCGGCCCGTGGCCCCGGCCCTTGCTTCCCATGACCGCCGCCCCGCAGCCGCCGGCCAGCCAGAAGCCTCCGGGCCAGGAAGCCTTCCACGCCTACCCCTGGTGGAGCCCGCGGTTCTGGCACGGGATGCCGCTGGGCGTGTGGCTGGGACTGGTGGGCGAGAACGGGGCCCGCGTGCATCCCTCGAAGCTCGGCCTCGTGGCCACGATCTCGGCCGCCGCCGCCTTCAACTCCCTGGCCGGCCCCTTGAGCGAGGCCCGGTTCCGCCGCCGGCTCCGCACGCCGCCGGTCACTCCGCCGCCGCTGTTCATCCTCGGTCACTGGCGGAGCGGCACGACCCTCCTCCACGAGCTGATGATGATCGACCGGCGGTTCTGCTGCCCCTCCACCTACCAGTGCTTCGCGCCGGGCCATTTCCTGCTCACCGAGGACGTGCTGACGCGGCTGCTCGCCTGGATGATGCCGGCCAAACGGCCCATGGACAACGTGGCGGCCGGCTGGTCACGACCGCAGGAGGACGAGTTCGCGCTGGCCAACCTCGGCGCGCCCTCGCCCTACCGGCGGATGGCCTTCCCGGCGACGAGTTCCTCCGAACCCGTGGCCCTCGACGTCACGAAGCTGGCGCCGGCCGAACTCGACCGCTGGAAGCAGACGCTCCGCCGGTTCCTCGACCGGCTCGCCGTGCGGGATCCGCGCCGGCCGGTGCTCAAGAGCCCGCCGCACACGGCCCGGCTGGGCGTGCTCGCCGAGATGTTCCCGGAGGCGCGCTTCCTGCACGTGGTCCGCGACCCGTTCGTCGTGTTTCCCTCCACGAAGCGGCTCTGGATGTCGCTCGACGAGGTCCAGGGGCTGCAGGTGTCGAAGGGCGAGTCACTCGATCACTACGTCTTCGCCTGCTTCGACGAGATGTACGCGGCCTTCGAGCGCGACCGGGCCGCCGTCGGCCCCGACCGGCTCCACGAGATCCGCTACGAGGACCTCGTGGCCGACCCGGTCGGCTCCCTGGCCTCGGCCTACGAGCGGCTCGGCCTCGGCGGCTTCGAGGCGATGCGGCCCGCGCTCGAGGACCAGGCCCGCTCGATGAAGCAGTACCGCACCAACACCTACCGGCACGAGCCGGGAATCGTGGCGGAGGTGGCCCGCCGGTGGCGGCCGTTCATCGACCGCTACGGCTACGACGTTCCCTCCTGTTGAGGCCGGGGTGAACGCCGCTGATTCAGGAGCCTGACGCGGGGATCGGCCTGCATCTCCTTCTGCTCCTCGGCGAGTTCCTGCGGCGTCATCCGGATTCGGCCCTCGAAGCGGCGGCGGGCCAGCAGCCACTGCCCGACGGCCACGGCCCCCGCGCCGGCCACGACCCACGCCATCGCCCGCCAGGCCACGGCGGCGACCGGCCCGATCGCGCCCGGCTCGGGCAAGGTGGCCTGCACCGCGAGCAGCGGCCGCCCCGCCACCACCGCCGCGCCGCCGAGGATCGCGAGCCCCACCATCGCCGTCAGCAGCGTGCCGAGCGTGGCCCGGGAAAAAATCCGCGCGATCCCGGCCACGGGGTCGACGCGGCGGAGGTCGAATGCGGCTCGACCGGGCTGCCAGGAGAAGCCGTCGCAGGCGAACCGCACGACGAGGCCGGCGGCGGCCGCCGCGGCCACGACCACGAGCGTGGGCAGCGCCACGGCGACGGGCAGCGGCCAGGCCGGGATCGTCGAGCCGCCGGCCAGGGTGCTGGCGAACACTTCGCGCAGTCCCTCGGCCGCCATCGGGATCGTGGCCCGCGCCCACCACGGGGCGAGCGCGAGCGCGACCGCCACCGAGGCCGCCCAGGCCGGCAGGTCGGCCGGGGCCGAGAGCCCCGCGCGGCGGGCCGCCTCACGGCGGCGCGGCGTGGCGGGGATCGTGCGGTCGGATGCGTCGGCCATGATGAAGGGGGCTCAGGGACGCAGGTCGCCGAGGGTGCGTTCGATCTCGTGCCGGGCGGCGGCGGCGAACCCGCTCGTCCAACCGCCTGCTCCGACGCAGACTGCCGCCAGCAGGACGAGTGAGACGGCGGCCTGCACGAGCCCTGGGCCCGCCGTGCAGCGGACCGCGCGGAGGCTCACCGCGGCGGCCAGTTGAAAGGCCAGCACCGCCGCCAGCGCCGGAGCGGCGAGCGACAAGGAGAGGTTCAGGGCGGCCGTCGGCAGCGTGGCGACGAGGTCGGCGAGCCCGTGGCCGCCCGTGGCCGCGAGCGTGCCGACGGGCAGCCGGCTGACGCTGTCGACCAGTCCGGCCACGATCGCGAGGTGGCCACCGGCCAGGAGAAACCCGGCCATGCCCAGCCACGCGGCCAGCCGCGCAGCGCCCCCCTCCCCTGCCGGCGCATCGGGTGCGATCTCGGCCGAGCCCGGCATGCCCGACACGGCGCCGAGGATCTCGCCAGCCCAGGCAGCGGCGGCGAAGGCGAGCGCGGCGGCGAGGCCGAGCCCCAGCCCCACCACGGCCTCGCCCACGAGCAGCGGCACGAGCGCCGGCGGGCCGGCGGCGGGCACGGCCGCCGGGAGGGCCACCGCGGCGAGCGCGAGCGTGGCGGCAGCCCTGATCCGCAGGTCGAGCCAGGGAAACACGGGCAGC
>Ga0214917_10004298_pt1 | contig 15929 bp, 13 predicted proteins | sample LL_1208_BB_MetaG_FD_177983 | JGI IMG/M metagenome (GOLD analysis project Ga0214917, IMG submission 177983) | Freshwater microbial communities from Lake Lanier, Atlanta, Georgia, United States - LL_1208_BB | ecosystem: Environmental > Aquatic > Freshwater > Lake | place: USA: Georgia | collected... | reverse complement strand
GGATCCGCCGGCCGGCGGCGGCACGATCGCGGGGACGTCTCCGCCGAGCACGGTCGGTATCCGCGGCTCGAGCGGCGTCTGATCGGCCGCGCCGGCCACGGTGGTGGGCGGCGCGACGCCGCCCACATCGCCCACGGTCAGCGTGGTGGCCGCCGGCTCCGGCTTGTCGGCCCGGTGCGACTCCTCGAACGCGGCGAGTTCCTTCGTGAGCGCCTCGTAGCGGGAGCGCTCGTCGTCGGGCAGGCCGGCGGGCGTGAACGACAGCTGCCGCAGCGCGAAGAGGGCCAGCTGCTCCTCGCGGGGCGTCCGGCGGGCGGGCGGCGTGAGCACCATCGCCTGGATCTCCGGCGGATACCGGCTGGCGGGCAGCTTGCCGGCCCAGGCCTTCTCCGTGGTGGCCTCCTCCTCGATCGCACGGAGCGCCGCCCTCAGCTCGGCGACTTTCGCCGCATACGCCCGCTGGCCGTCGGTTCTCGCGGCGGCCTCGGCCGGCGTCACCAGCGGCACGTCGTCCCGCCAGCGCAGGGCGGCGAAGAAGGACTGCAGCTGGTAGTAGTCGCGCTGCAGGATCGGGTCGAACTTGTGGTCGTGGCAGCGGGCGCAGCCCACGCCCATCGCCAGGAAGACGTCGCCCGTGACGTCGGTCACCTCGTTGAGCACGTCGGCCCACGACCGCTCGATGTCGGCGATGTTGTATTCGTAGGGAGTCTGCCGCAGGAATCCCGTGGCGGCGACGGCGTCGGGATCGTCGGGGGCGATCTCGTCGCCGGCGAGCTGCTCGCGGACGAACCGGTCGTAGGGCATGTCGGCGTTGAAGGCCCGCACGACGTAGTCGCGATACCGCCAGGCGGTGGGACGGAAGGCGTCCTGCCGGTAGCCGTCGCTCTCCGCGTAGCGGGCGACGTCGAGCCAGTGGCGGGCCATGCGCTCGCCGTACCGCGGATCGGCGAGCAGCCTGTCGACGAGACGGTCGTAGGCGTCGGAGGATGGATCGTTGACGAACGACTCCACGTCGGCGGGGTCCGGGGGCAGGCCGACGAGGTCGAAAAACAGCCGCCGGATGAGCGTGCGCCGATCGGCCTCGGGCACGGGCTCGATGCCTTCCGCCGCCAGACCCGCGAGGATGAAGTGGTCGACGGCGTTGTGGACGGACGGCCGAGCCGCTGCGGCGGTCGCGGGCAGCGGAGGCGGTTCGGGTCGCACCACCGGCCGGAACGCCCAGAACCCGCGATCTTCGGCGGTGATGCCGCCCTTCTTGGAACGCTTCTTGGGGCCGGTGGCGGGCGAGTCGTCATCCACGTCGGGCAGTCCGGCCGCGAGCAGCTCGGCGGCGGGCGGCGAGCCGGTCCACGCGGCCCCGCGGCGCACCCAGGCGACGATCGCGTCGATCTGGTCGTCGGGGAGCCTGCCGTCGGGCGGCATCTCCCACGACTCGTGACGGATGGCGGCGACGAGGTTGCTGGCGTCGGCGTCGGCGAGATCGACCGCCGGCCCCGACTCGCCACCGCGGAGCACTCCGACGAGGCTGTCGAGCCGCAGGCCCGCCTTCTGCGTGTCGGGGCCGTGGCAGCCGACGCAGCGTTCGACGAGCACCGGGCGGACCTTGGCCTCGAAGAACCGCAGGTCATCCGCGGCGGGCGGTGCGGCGACCGCGGGACCCGCCAGGCATGCCAGCAGCGCCGCCGGCCCCACGGCCTTCAGCCCCGCGACCGTCGTCCATGCAGCCGTCAGCCATGCGGCCGTCAGCCACGCAGAGGGGCGACGCGGCGCGGGATGCGTGAGGGAGTGGGGTTCTCGCATGCGAGGCACCGCGTCGCGGCGTGTTTCGGGCGGCGGTGACGATCCGCTACCATCCTGTCGGCAATCCGCGGCCGGTTCCTCACCCTGATCCGAGGCCGAACCGGCACGCATCCTTCTATAGTAGCCCAAAAAACCGCCGCCGACGCCCCCGGCGGCCTCCCGTTTCACAGGTGCCAGATGACGCGATGTATCAGGTTTCTGCCGACACTCGTGGCCATCGCCGCGGCTGCCTGTGCCGGGGAGGGGCCGGCGCGGGCCGAGGTCGTCGTGCTCGCCGGCTCGGCGGCGGGCCGCACGGAGAAGGCGGCCACGTCCGACCTGGTCAACGAGCCCTTCGCGGTGGCGTACGACGCCGCGGGCACGCTCTACGGCGTGGAATACACGCGGGGCAACAGGCTCTTTCGCATCACGAGGCCGGGCGAGCCCGGGGCGGCGTCGCGGGTGGAGTTCGTCGCCGGTGCGTTCCACCAGTCCGATCCGAAGCAGCCGCTGCCGCCGCAGACCACCACCGATCCGCGCGAGGTGAAGTTCAAGGGGCTGCACGACGTGGCCGTCGGCCCCGACGGCACGATCTACCTCGCCGACACCTACGCCAGCCGCATCTGGTCGTTCGATCCGCGGCAGGGAGTCGTCGGTGGCTTCGGCGGCACGGGGACGCCGGGATTCGCGGGCGACGGCGGCCCGGCCGTCGCCGCCGAGTTCAACCAGTCCTACTGCTGCTCGCTCACGCCCGACGGCGCGGCGCTGCTCGTCGCCGACATCAAGAACTCGCGGCTGCGGCGGATCGACCTGGCCGGCCGCGTCGTGACGACGATCGTGGGCAACGGTACGGCCGGCAAGCCGGTCGACGGCGCGACGCCGCTCGAGACGCCGTTGGCCGGTCCCCGCGCGGCCTGCATGGCCGCCGACGGCACGATCTACCTGGCGCTCCGCGAGGGCAACGCCCTGGTGGAGATCAAGGGCGGTGCGGTGCGGGTGGTGGTCAACGCCTCGGGCAAGGCCGGCTACGAGGGGGACGGCGGCCCGGCCGTCGCCGCGCGGCTCGCCGGGCCGAAGTACGTGTCGCTCGACCGGCAGGGCCGCGTGCTCATCGCCGACACGGAGAACCACTGCATCCGGCGGTACGATCCCGTCGCCGGCACGATCGACCTGGTGGCCGGCACGCCGCCGCGCGGCGGCGCGGCCGTCGGCGCCGACCTGCTCTCCACGCAGCTCCTGCGGCCCCACGGCTGCTGCATCGATCCGCAGGGCAGGCTCGTGATCGCCGACAGCGGCAACGATCGGGTGCTTGCCGGCGACGTTTCCGCGGGCAAAGAACGCTCCGGATCGCCCTGAAGCCGGTCTTGCCCGGGATCGTCCGGTTCGCGACGATCACGGCCTGGCTGCGGCGCGGGCCGCGGAGAGTCGGCAGGAGCATGCGATCGAGGAGCATGCGATCCGGGAGCATGAGATCATGGACCAGCTCACGACGGCCATGCAGGGCGCGCTGTCACTCGTCGCCCGGCTGCTCCTGGCAGCGGTGTTCATCTACAGCGCGGTCACCAGCAAGATTCCGCAGTTCAGCTCGACGGTGGAATACATGGCGCGGGAGGGCGTGCCGAATCCGAAGTTCGCCCTCTTCGGTGCGATCGGCCTGCTCCTGCTGGGCGGCCTGAGCATCGTGCTCGGTGCCTGGACCCGGATCGGCGCGATGTTCCTGCTCGTGTTTCTCGGCGCCGCCACCTACTACTTCCACGATTACTGGACGATCGCCGACGCCGCGCTGCGCCAGACGCAGCTGATCCAGTTCCTGAAGAACCTGGCGATCGGCGGCGGCCTGCTCTCGCTGGTCGCGTTCGGCGGCGGGCCGTGGAGCGTGGACGGCTGGATCGGGATGAAGCGCGAGGAAGCGGAGAGCGGCGCGGCCGCGTCGAAGCCGCGGGTCACCGCGAAGCCGGCCGAGCGGGGCTGAGGACATCGCGGGTTGCCTCGGGTGCCGGTTCATGGCACGCTGGCGGCCTCGCGACGCTGTGACGCAGTTCGGTGCGGCACGCTGTTTTTGCACCCGGTGCTCGAGGGGGCCATGGCATTCGTCCGCATCGTCTTGTTGTTCGCGCTGGTGACGGCAGGAGTGGCGGCAGCCGCCGAGCCCGGCGCCCCGTCCCAGTCACCCGGAGGTTCGAGCAGCATGTCCCGAGAGTCGTTCGCCCCGCCCCAGGCCAGGCCCTTCGGCCGGCTCGCCGACGGTCGCGAGGCCCATCTCTACACGCTCGAGGTGCCCGGCGGCTGGAAGGCGACGGTCACCGACTTCGGGGCGATCCTCACGACCCTCCTGGTGCCCGGCCGCGACGGGGCCGCGGCTGTGGACGTGGTGCTCGGCTTCGACGCGCTCGACGGCTACGCCGCGAAGCATCCCTACTTCGGCGCGACCTGCGGACGCGTGGCCAACCGGATCGCGGCCGGGCGGTTCACCCTCGACGGCAAGAGCTACACGCTCGCTGTGAACAACGAGCCCAACCACCTTCATGGCGGCGCGGTGGGCTTCGACAAGAAGCTCTGGAAGGCCACGCCACGCGGTGGCGAAAAGGGGCCGAGCGTCGATTTCGAGATGGTCTCGCCGGCGGGCGACGAGGGCTATCCGGGCACGCTCGCGGTCCGGGCCACCTACACGCTCACGCCCGACGGTGAACTGTGGGTGGAGATGGCGGCGACGACCGACGCCCCGACGATCGTGAACCTCGCCCACCACTCCTACTGGAACCTGGCGGGGCACTCCTCGGGAACGATTTCAGGGCAGGAGCTGTCCGTGGCGGCCGACCGCTACCTGCCCGTCGATGCGGGCAGCATCCCCACCGGTGAATTCGCCCCGGTGGCCGGCACGCCCTTCGACTTCCGCCCGGACCGTCCTGCCGCCGCCGGGGCGAGGCGGCTCGCCGACGCGATCGCGGCCCTGCCGCCTTCGGCCGCCGGCGGGAATCCCGGCGGCGTGGACCACAACTTCCTCGTCCGCGGCTGGAAGCCCGACGGGGCCCTGCGGACCGCGGCGGTGCTCCGCGACCCGGCGAGCGGCCGCAGCATGGAACTCCTCACCGACCAGCCGGGCATCCAGGTCTACACCGGCAACTACCTCGACGGCTCGGTGAAGGGGAAGGGCGGGACGGCCTATCCGCGGCACGGCGCGATCTGCCTCGAGACGCAGAAGTATCCCGACGCCATCCACCACGAGGGACAGCCCGACTGGCCGTCGGTGCGGCTCGATCCGGGGCGGACCTACCGGCATACTATGGTCCACCGGTTCGGCCGCTGACCCGCGGCGCTCCTTCCCACGGACACGCACATGGTCTTTCCCATAGCGGACGACAACTCCGACCGCACGACGTTTCCCTTCGTCACGGTCGCGCTGCTGCTGGCGAACGTGTTCGTGTTCGTCGTGCTTCAGAAGATGGGGGCCAACGACGACGTCACGCTCGCCTACTGCCAGGTGCCGGCCGAGATCATCTCCGGCAAGGACGTGGTCACGGAGCCCTCGACCCGGATGATCCGCACGCCGGAGGGCGTGGTCGAGGTGCCCGACCCCGGCCTGAAGCCCACGCCGATCCCGCCCTGGCTCACGCTGCTCACCGCCATCTTCATGCACGGCAGCATCATGCACCTCGCGGGCAACATGTGGTTTCTCTGGATCTTCGGCGACAACGTCGAGGACGACATGGGCCACGTGAAGTACCTGATCTTCTACCTGGCCACCGGCATCCTCGCGTCGATCGCCTTCGTCGTGCTCAACAGTTCGGGTGAGGCGGCGCTGACGCCCTGCCTGGGTGCGTCGGGCGCGATCTCGGGCGTGCTCGGCGCCTACCTCGTGCTCCATCCGCACCGGCGGGTGAGCGTGATCGCGCTGCGGATGATGATCGACGTGCCCGGGTACGTCGCCGTGGGGATCTGGTTCCTCTTCCAGCTCGTGAGCGGCTTCTTCGATGCCAGCGGCGGCGGGGGCGTGGCCTATTCCGCCCACGTGGCCGGCTTCATCGCCGGGATGATCCTGGCCAAGCCGATGAGCCACCGGCACGTCCGCGCGGAGGCCGATCCGCTCGTCGTGCTCAGGCGGCGGATCCCCTGAGCCGAGTCGCCGAGAAGATCGCCCCGCGCGAGGCGTCGCGGCCATGGCCGGCAGGCCGGGGTCGTGCCCCCGATCTGCCGGGGATTGACCGCGGTGTGGCTCCGACGAGCGTCGTGTGCACCAGACGAAACCCGGGCGCCGCCGCCACCGCGGTGCCCCGGGCGGGCGGCGCATGCATCGGCGCAGGAAGATCGGTTCATGAGCCAGGCCATCGGCTCAGCCACGCCGGAGGCGGGATCGCACCTCGTCGATCGGCAGGGAGTGCCAGGCGACGGACTCGCGCGGCCGGACGGAGACCAGCCGCCACGAATACGGGCGTGCGGGCGACCGTCGCCCCGATCGGCGGGCATCCTTAACTGGCCGCGTCGATCGCCACGCGGCTGGAGTGCATCCAGAGCGGTTCCCAGTAGGCCGCGAGCGCCTCGCGGGCGAGCGACGGCGACTCGACGACGTAGCCGAATTCCTGCAGGTTGTGGGGGTAGAGGTTGTCGGAGCCGATGTGGAAGGCGCGTTCGTCGACCATCCAGAACTTGGCGTGGTTGATGATCTTGAGTTCCACGCCGCCGTGCACCCAGCGGTCCCCCTGCGGTGAAAACCGCAGGGCCGCGAGCCGCATGCGGCCGGAGACCGGCCGGTCGCCGATCATCCGCCGCATCTCCGCGACGATGTCGGCAAGGGTGGTGCCGAACGAGTAGGGACCGCCGGCGGCGGTCTTCGCCCCCGGCTCGCTGAGCACGAGCATGACGTCGACGGCCCGGGCAGGGTCGGTGAGGACGTCGGCGAGGGCCGACACGACGTCGGCCGACCAGAAGTTGACGCCGTCCCAGTGGAAGCCGAAATCCATCTGGCTGATCCGGATGCTCGATCGGGCCTGGCGGAATGCCAGTGCCGCGACCGCCGCCCCGACGTTCGCGATCCGTGCATCAATGATCCTGGCATCCATGATCGTGGCATCGGGGGTCACTCCCGTGCCCAATCGGCCGACCGCGAGGGCGGGGATCGAGCCGGACGGTGCGGCCGCGAGCTCGACCGCGGGCGGCGGCCCCGCAGGCTCGATCCGCCCGCCGGCCCAGCGGATCGCGTGCACGCTGCCGATGGCGGACGGCGCGGCGAGCTGCCGGCCCACCCACCCCCAGAGCCGGTCGAGGAAGGCATGGGCCTCGCCGGCCGCGGCCCCGGTGATGCGGGCGGAAAGGTCGTGGACCGGCGCCAGTCTGAGGTAGTCGGGATGCCAGAGGTTGTGGCCGCCGACGATCGCCTCGCGGCCGTCGACCGCCACGATCTTGGCGTGATTCCAGGAAGGAGCCTTCTGGTCGTTCGACGTCTCCATCCGGCAGGCGTGCAGCCGGACGGCGCTTTCAGGCGGCAGGTCGGCCGCGAGGTCGCGAATCGCCGCCGCGAAGTCGGCATCGGTCTGCGTCACGAACCGATGGCGGCCGTAGAGGACGCGGATCGTGAGCGGCCGGCCGCGGCTGGCCGCCCGGGCGAGCCCCCGGCGAATGGCCACCGCGAAGTCGCCCGATGCGAAGGGCTCGAGCGACGCGATGTCGACGAGCTGCTCGGCGGAAGCGATCACGTCCTCGATCGCGGCGAGCAGCCGGCGGCTGCCGGCCGGCAGCGGGGCGGCACCACCGCCGGCCACGAGCCAATACGAGTTGTCGGCGGGATCGTGCCCCCAGAGGTCGGGCGTCTGCAGGAGTTCGAACCGCTCGATCGTGGTTCGCGACAGGACTCCGGGCAGGCCTCCGTCGGCCGCGCCCACCGCCGTGCCGAGCGCAGCAACGCAGCCGGCTATGATCGCGTCGTCCATCCGCGTGACTGGCTCCTCGCGAAGATGAAGGTCCCTCGTGCGTAGCATACCAGCCAGGTGTCGATGACCCAGCAGCCCCGAGCGGCGTTGCTCTTCGTTCTCATGGCGGTGCTCATCGACATGATGAACGTCGGCGTGAGCATGCCGGTGTTGCCGGCAACGGACTGGCGGCTCGGGGCCCCGTGCCATGCGTCCAGCTTCCTGCTGGCCGTCGCTGCGTCCATCGCCGCGATCACACGTCGTGCGGATCGATCCCACTCGCGAGACGACCCGTGACAGGCCACGGAGCGCTCAGCCGATCGTGCTGACGACTTCCTTCAGGTGGTGGACGAGATCGGGGGCCAGTCCGCCGCCGGCGATCGCCTCGTCGACCTGCCGCCGCAGGGCATCGACGCACTCCACCGGCGTGGCGTCGTCGGGCAGGTCGATCACGGCGTCGAGAGACACGTGCGAGTCGCCCGTCAGGTAGCGGAACAGCTGCGCGATCGAGGCGAGCCGGGGATCGCCGCTGCCTGCCGCCGCGTCTTCGAGCTTCGTGCCCGCAAGGGCCGTGTTGATCGACAGGCGCCGCTGGACTTCGGCGGCGGTGGCCGCCCGGAAGCCGGGCTCGTGCTTGAGCGACGCGAAGTGCTGACTGTCGATGACCAGCGCGTCGAGTCGACTCCGCTCACGGGAGAGCACGGTGGCCACGGCCGGCTGGCCCCGCCACATGCCGATCTCGCCCAGCACGGTCGGAGCGGTGAGCGTGGCCACCTGAATAGGCTCCGCCGCGGCTGCCTCGCGGTGGAGCACCACGAGCGGGGCCGTGGCCGAGACGATGACGTACATCTCGCTGATTTTCTCCCCCTGCCGGATCAGGGGCTCGCCAGCGGCCAGGTCGATCGTGCGGCGTTCCAATGGCCGGACGTCGTCGCCGCGGGCGTCGATCGCATGGAGCAGGATCGCGCCGATCAGGCGGTCTTCGGTCAGATCGGTGGTCGCCGCCTCGTAGGCCGCGCAGAGGGCGGCCACGTCGGGCCGGTTCCAGATCGACGCCCGCGCGGCGGAGCGGCCGCGGATGGCCTCGATCGGCCTGCGGCCGCGGAGCCGCCGCCCCCATTCTCTCCGCTGCTGCTCGAGGTCGGCGCCGGGCGGCTCGGGAAAAAGATTGCCCGCCGTCTCCGGATCGATGTGGCGGCGGATGTGGTTGCCGACCGTCTCGTCGGCGAGCGCCGCCGTGACCGGCACGATCCGCCGGGCGATCTCGCGGCCCATCCGCCGCACCCGCGGCGATGCGGGCCGGTCGCGCAGACGCCGGTCGTAGGCATCGCGAAACCGCTCGTGGGCGGCGAGGTCGCGGGGCATGCGGCGCAGGCCCGCGAATCCCGCCAGCTGGTAGAGCACCGTGCAGACCTGACCGGTCAGTTCGCGGCCACGGGGGCTGTCGGGCGGCAGTCCGCAGGCCGCCATGCCGCGGCGGATCGACTCGATGAACGCGGTGGCCACGTAGGCGTGGTCTGCCTCGTAGCCGTCGATGACCCGATAGCCGCCGTCGTCATGACGCGTCACCACGCCCGCGACATGGTGCCGCAGGTTGACGAGCCTCACGATCTCGCCGAACTCGGCCGACGACCGCGGCAGGAGGAATCCGCCCCGGAAGAAATCGCTGGTGCCCTGGATCCGCTCCCCGGCGCGAAAGAGCCCCTCGTTACGGTACGACGTGGCGACGATCGAGCCGACGAGAAAAGTGCGGTAAATGCCTCCCCAGGCGAACCCGAAGGCATCGCATGCGAATCGGCCGCGGTGGACCCACAGGTTGCGGAGCGTGCAAAACCGCCAAGCCAGCGCACGGCCCGGCGCCTGCCGGACCGCATCCCACTCCGCATCGGTCATCCCTGAAACCGGGATGATGTCCTCGGGGGCGAGGAATTCGTCGAGCGTACCGCGGTGGGAGCCGCTCACGGCGGCGGGGGTCGTTTTCATTCACACCGACAGCGGAGGTGTCGTATGATCCCAGCCATGGTTGCAACTACCGTGCAGGCGGTGGACATCCACGGAATTGTGGCGGAGAGCCGGTTCGGCGTGCAACGTTTCGTGAAAGTCGATCGATGCCCGGGATCCTCACGCGACTGCTCGGCGGAGACCTCCCCGCGCTGGCGCAGGATGCATGCGGCGAATTCGTCCGCCGCTCCCGACAGGGGGGGGTCGTACCGCTCAAGATCGGACTGACGCGGGGCCACCTCGTCTCCGATCCAGTGCTCGTCCGCCACGTCCTGCTCGACAACATCGACAACTACGACAAGCACACCCCCGCGTTCAACGCCGTCCGGGTGGTCCTCGGCAACGGCATGCTCACGAGCGGCGGGGCGTTCTGGAAGCGGCAGCGGCGGATCGCCCAGCCGGCCTTCCTCGGGGAGAGCGTCCGCCACTTCGGGCCGGTCATCACGCGGCTGGCGGCCGAGACTGCCGGCGCGTGGGAGCGTGCCGCGGCGGCCGGCGAGACGGTCGACGCCTGCACCGACATGATGAAGGTCACGCTGCGGATCGTGGCCGAGACCCTTTTCGGCGACGATCTCGCGGGCGATGCCGCAGAAATCAACCGTGTCTTTCCGGTGATCCTCGCCTGCCTCGCCGCACGGGTGACCTCGCCGATCCGGCCGCCGCTGTGGCTGCCGACCGCGAACAACCGGCGGCTGCGGCCGGCGCTCGAGTCGCTCAATCGAGTCGTCGAGCGGATGATCGCCACGAAGCGACGGCGGCTCGATGCCGGAGGTGGGCCGCAGGACGGGCATCGCGACGTGCTCACGACCCTGATGCTCGCCCGCGACGAGGCGACGGGGGAGTCGATGAGCGACGCGCAGCTCCGCGACGAGGTGATGACGCTCCTGATCGCGGGGCACGAGACCACGGCCAACGCACTGTCGTGGATGTGGTACCTCCTCGACCGGCACCCCGACGAGCAGGAGCGGCTCCGTGCGGAGCTCGTCGTGGCGACTGGAGGGCGGTCGCCGACCGTGGACGATCTGCCGCAGCTGCCGCGGCTGAAGGCCGTGTTCCAGGAGACGCTCCGGCTCTACCCGCCCGTGTGGATGTTCGACCGCCGTGCACTCCGCCCCGATGATCTGGCAGGCACGAAGGTGGCGGCCGGCGACCTCGTGATCTTCTGCCCCTACGCGATCCATCGGCTGCCGGAGCTGTGGAGCGATCCCGAGGCGTTTCGCCCGGAGCGGTTCGAGGCGGGCCACAAGGAGCAGAAGAACATGTTCGCCTACCTGCCGTTCAGCGCGGGCCCGCGGACCTGCATCGGCAACAACTTCGCGACGATCGAAGCGCAGATCATCATGGGCACGCTCCTCTCGCGGTTCCGGGCCCGGCTCGCCGATCCGTCACCGGTGACGCCCAAGCCGCGGGTCACGCTCCGCACGTCGCGGCCGATCGTCCTGCGGCTGGAGCGAGCGCCACTCTCCTGAGGGTCGACACGCATGCACATCGGCCTCACCTGCCCCGAGCTGTCAGGGCACATGAACCCGCTGACCACGCTCGGCCGCGAGCTCGTGCGGCGGGGTCATCGCGTCACGGTGGTGGCCCGACCGGACGGCGAGGCGAAGGCAGTGGCGGCTGGGCTGGGCTTCGCTCCCATCGGCGGCGCTGAATTCCCCCGCGGCGCGATCGCCAGGCAGGCGGTGACGCTCGGCGGCCTGTCGGCCGGTGCGGCCCTGCGGTTCACGGTCGACATGATGCGGCTGGCGGCCGAAGTCACGCTCCGCGACCTGCCGGCCGTGTGCCGTGAGATCGGCATCGAGGGCCTGCTCGTCGATCAGGTCAATCCCGCCGCCGGCACGGTCGCCGAGATCGACCAATTGCCCTACGTGCAGGTCTGCAATGCGCTCGCGCTCAACCGCGATCCGGCCTGTCCGCCGGCGGTGCTCACCTGGCGGTATCGGCCCGGCCCGCTCGGCCGTCTGCGCAATGCGGTAGGCAACTGGTTTCTCTACCGCGTGACGGCGCCCGTTCGCGATGCGATCAACGCCCACCGCGTGCGGCACGGGCTCGCCCCGCGGGTCGGCAGGAGCGAGCCGGCGTACCTCGCCGAGATCGCCCAGCAGCCGGCCTTCTTCGACTTCCCGCGGGCCCAGCCAGAGCCGCGGCTGCACTTCACGGGGCCGTGGCACGCGGCCGGCGGCGGCGAGGTGCCGTTTCCCTGGGAGCGGCTCGACGGCCGGCCGCTCGTCTACGCATCGCTGGGCACGCTCCAGAACCGGCTCGTCGGCACGTTCACGGAGATCGCGGAGGCCGTCGCGCCGCTCGACGCGCAACTGGTGATCACGCTCGGATCGGCCGATCAGGATGCAGCGGCGCTCGCCGCCCGTTGCCGCGGGAACCCCGTGGTCGTCCCCGTGGCCCCGCAGCTCGCACTGCTCGACCGGGCGGCGCTGGCCATCACCCACGCCGGGCTCAACACGGCGCTCGAGTCGTTGGCGCGGGGCGTGCCGATGGTGGCGATCCCGATCACCAACGACCAGCCGGGCGTGGCCCGCAGGCTCGAGTGGCTCGGGCTGGCGGACGTGGTGCTGCCGCGGCAGCTCACCGTCACGCGGCTGCGGCACGCGGTCGAACGGGTGCTCGGCGATCCCGGATACCGCACCCGCGCCCGCCAGCGGGCCACCGAGATCGCGAGCCTCGACGGCGTCGGCCGGGCCGCCGACATCGTCGAGGAGGCCTTCAGCACGAAGCGACCTGTGCTGGCCGGAGGCTGATCTCGACGAGCGGCCGCGTTGCCAAGGCTCACCACCGCCGCGCTCATTGCGGCCGCAAGGCAGTCGAGACGTCGCGGATTGATCAGCGGTCGACCGGCACTCAGACCCGCCCCATGCCCTGCGCCCGCCGCCAGGCTGAAAGCTGGCCGAGGTGCATGTTTTCATGGGCCGTCATCACGAACACGAAGCCGTCGCCGAGTGTCGGCAGAAAGCCGCGGATCTCCTCGATCGGCATCGTCTCGCCCCAGCGGGATGCGGGCACGGCGGGCAGAGCCGCCCCGATGCCGCCGTGGACGGCATCGAGCGCGGCGAGCAGCTCGGCCTTCGACGGATACCGGGCTGGATCGGCGACCGGGGCCGAGTTCCAGTCGAACGTCGGCTGCCAGCCGGAGGGGCAGACGGGATCGAGCCCGACGAGGCCTCCGAACATGTCGCCCGTGCACGCGAGGTGCCCAAGCACCCACGCGGCGTGGTTCATGCCCGGTGCGGGCTGAAACGCCATCCGGTCGTCCGCCACGTCGGCGACCAGTCGCCGTGCGTAGGCGAGGTTGAGGTTCCAGGTGTGCAGAAGGTGGCTGATCATGGGAAAGCTCCTGGAGGTGCTGGTCGCCGTCACGCGATGGTACTGCAATCACTCGCCGCGCAGCACCCGCAGAATCCGCGCGGCGGCATTCGCGGTGTGTCGGCCCGACTCCAGCGCGAGGATCGCGCCGTCGCGGGCCACGACGAGCACGTGGATGTCATCCACCGAGTCGATTCCGCACGATTTCAGGAACGCCTTCCGGTCCGTGTACGCCGTCCAGACGTGCCCCCTGGCATCTTTTTCTGGAATCCCGCGCTGCATGCCGGTGTCGATGATCCAGCGCATCACCATGCCCGGCTCTTCGATCACCGGCATCTCGATCCAGGGGAGCCTATTTCCTGGCTCAGTGAGCCCCATCCCAGCCGTCCAGGTGTCGATCGCCGCCTGCTGTTCCTGCTCGTACCCCAGGATCACGATGGTGCGGTCGGCCGGAAAGCCGGCAGGAGCCTTCCAGGGGTTTCCATTGAGATCCCTCCCGTTCACCGAGGGCAGTTTTGCTGAAGGTGTCACGTCGGCGGCCACTGATGCTGGAAAAACCCCGCCCGTCGCGTTCCCGATGGCAAGCAGGGTGACGATGAACCAGCGAAAGTGTGCCTTCATGACAAAAGTCTCCGGGCTGCGAAGACGTCGGTTTCCGCGATTCATCCGGGAAAGCAGCGTCCAAAATCCTTGAGTCGCGACAGGCCGCCGGTGACCCGAATCTTACCCCGGACGATTGCCCACACGATCGACTTTTCCTTGCGGAGGAATCCCAGCCACGTGGCGGCGTCGGCCCGAATCGTACAGTCGGCGGTACCGACAAGCCCGGGACGCACGTCGAGGGACTGGCCACGGATCGTGACGGTCGCCTCGGCCGTTTCCGCACCGGTGAAGACGAGATGGTAGACCGCGTCGACGCCGTGTGCCTTTCCAGATTGGAAGACGACCTTCAGGCCGTCGAGGAAGCCGTGGATCGTCGAGGGCCGGATGCCGGTGACCCGCTTCGGCGTCTTGTGCGGAAACGCCCGGGTGACGTGCGCTTCGGCGTCGGAATCGGCCACGACGTAGACGGTCTCCTCCTTCTGCTGCAGCGGCTTCACGAACTCGGCCAGGAATCCGCCACGGTCGTCGAGAAACGGCGCGATGACGTCCTCGCCCGCCGGGCAGACCGCCAGGCAGTAGGCGGCCTTGTAGTTCGCGCCGAAGCTCAGGCTCTGCCACATCGACACCGACTCCTGATCGGTGACGCGGCTGCGGTATTCCCGCGCGTCGCGGCTGTCGGCCACCGTCTCCACCCAGTCGGTGAATCCGTTCATGAACTCGCGGTAGTTGTGCGTGAGACAGGAGCCGGCGTCGAACCGGCCGTCGGCCTTGATCGCGCCCACGGGGCAGGCGGCCACGCAGAGCTTGCAGCTGACGCAGGGGTCGTACGCCACCGGCTGCGATTCCTCGTCCACTTCGGCGGCGAGCAGCACGGTGCCCAGGAGGATGAACGAGCCGAAGCGGGGATGGATCACGTTGCGGTGGATGCCCATCTGCCCGAGGCCGGCGGCGACGGCGACCGGCTTGTGCGACACCACCCAGATCTTCCCCGGGAACTTCGTCGCTTCCATGGGAAATCCCATCGGCGCGTTCATCGCCCGGACGCCCTCGGCCTCCAGGACGCGGACGATCTCGCGGGCGGCGTCGTTGACGTGATCGCCGGTGCGATGGAACTCCAGGTTCGCGACCGAGCGGGCCGGGTTCCGCACCGGTTCACGGTTCATGCGGCAGACGATGCTGACGAGCGTCTTCGTTGCTGGAAACGCTCGGAGGATGTCGGGCCGGTCGGCGGCGATCTCGGGCCTGGCGACGGACACGAACCCCACGTCGTCGGCGCCGGCGGCGAGGCAGACCTGCCGCAGCCATGAGGCGGATAGCCGCTCCGTGGCCGGTCGGGGGGCCCGGCTGCGGACCGCGACGACGGTCGGATGCTGATCGAGAGCGGCCATCACGAAATCCTTGTGGCGGGCGAGTCGACGTTTTGTGTGCCGGCCATCGACGCTTGCATTATGCAAGTATTGGCGATACGGTCAAGGTGTGCGGGCACGACGCCGCGGTGGTCCAGGGAAACAGTTCATGGCACGTATCAACTCGCGATCCACGCGGCGGTCGATCTGCCCGGTCGCCTGCGCGCTCGACATCTTCGGCGACCGGTGGACGCTGCTGCTGATCCGCGACATGGCCTGCGGGAAGACGCTCTTCAAGGAGTTTTCCGCGTCCCCCGAGCGGATCGCTACGAACATCCTCGCCGATCGGCTCGAGCGGCTGGTGACGAGCGGCCTCGCAGAACAGTTCCTGCCGAGCGATGGCGGCGGCCGGAGCGGCTACCGCCTCACCGGCAAGGGCAGGTCGCTCCTGCCGGTCCTTTCCACGATCGCCGACTGGGGGCTGCGGCACATCCGCGGCACCGAGGCCCGCCTGCGGCCGGCCGGAACCTGAAAACGGGGACGCAGCTCTGTTTTTCCCCTCGGCGGCGTCAGCGCACCGCGCGATTGCGGCCCAGAGCCGCCCGCTCCTGCCAGCGGAGCAGGAGGATCGTGATCAGCGTCGCCGCCACGATCTGCGCCGCAAGCGCCGCATGGGGAATCCAGAGCCTTCACCTTTTTTGTTCATCCGGCCCGAATCTGAGCGAGCCGGGCGAGAATTTCCGGTTCGCCCTTGAGTTCCACGAGCGGCCGGAGCTCCGCATCGATCAGGCTCCAGTCGAGACGATCACCCTGGCGAATGACGATGCCCTCGACATCGATCCAGTCCTTGGGACGCGCAGCGAACGCCTTCATCACGATCAGGTCCTCGGCCGAGGCGGTGCGGAGCGAGATTCCCGCCGAGAACTCGTACGGCGTCGCCCGCCGCACGGCTGCCTCCTCGAACGGCATGCCCCCGAGA
>Ga0214917_10004296_pt1 | contig 15932 bp, 15 predicted proteins | sample LL_1208_BB_MetaG_FD_177983 | JGI IMG/M metagenome (GOLD analysis project Ga0214917, IMG submission 177983) | Freshwater microbial communities from Lake Lanier, Atlanta, Georgia, United States - LL_1208_BB | ecosystem: Environmental > Aquatic > Freshwater > Lake | place: USA: Georgia | collected... | reverse complement strand
GAGCTCCTGATGATGCCCGGCTTGAGTCGGCCGACATGGGTGCTGGCAGCAACCGACGCCGCACCGGATTCCGCAGCCGCAAGCGGCAGGCCATCACGCAGATCCTGATTACCGGCGACGTGCTCGAGCAGTTCACCGACGACTACCGGCTCCGTGTCTTCCGTCGAGACCAGTACGTCACCTGCCGCGACTCGTCGCAGGACGTCCAGTTCCATATCGTCAGCGAGAAGATCGACCCAGCCACGCTCTCTCCGGAGATCATGGAGATCGTTGGTATCAGCGGCGAAGACCTTGACCGCAACTACGACGAGCGTGGCGTGGACCTGTACACGCGATGCGCGTGGCAACCATACTCACGGGTCTGGCTGGTGGAGCAGGAGATCAACAAGAAGATTTTCCGCACCAGCGAGGAGCCTGTCAGCCCGTACATGAGCACGCCGTTTGAACTCGCTCCTGGCGAGGACTACGGTCGTGGCTTCATCGAGGCCAACCTCGGCGACGTGCGTACTCTCAACGAGCTGCACGAACGCCTGCTGGACTTCGCCGGCATGTGTTCGAAGTTCGTGCCGTGCATCGACTACAACTCGCAGGTCCGTGCAAGCGACCTCGCGAAGCCAAGCGGGGAAGTGATCGAGGCCCGCGTTCAGGGCGGGGCTGTCCAGGACATCGCCTTCCTGAGCGTCAACAAGGGCAGCGACTTCCAGGTCGTGTACCAGACCGCCCTTGAGAAGCGCCGTGACCTTGCCGTCGCCATGCTGATGGAGGCCGACGCGGCACCCAAGGGTGAGCGCGTGACGGCGTTCCAGATCCAGCGAATCGCCAGCGAGCTCGAGGGTGCGCTTGGTGGCGTCTACGCACCGATTGCCGACGCCCAGCAGGTGCCGCTCGTCGAACGACTCCTGTACCAGATGCAGCGTGACGCGATCTTGCCGGCGCTGCCAAGGAACAGCATGGACATTGAGGCCGTCACGGGCATTGCGGCCCTGAGTCGAGAAGCCGACAAGGCCAAGCTGCTGCAACTCGTCAGCACGATGGCTCAGTTTGGACCCGAGATGACCAAGCGGATCGACCTCGGAGTCCTGTTCGACACGCTGCTGCGTCAGAGCGGGATATTCGAGCCCGGCTTGGTCAAGACGAGCGAGCAGGTGGCAGCGGAGGCATCCGCGGCCATGCAGCAGGCCATCGAACTGGAAGCCCAGAAGCGGCTCATCCAGGTCGGCGGCGACGTGATGACAAACGAACTTTCACCGCAGGAGACAAGCAATGCAGGAACCGCAAACGCCGCCGCCTGAAACGGCATCCGCCTCTAGTCCCGAGCCGGCCCTCGCGCCCGCTCATATCCCAAGCGAGCCCAAGGCGGCGGCACCTACCCAGAAGCCTGAGAACACGCAGCAGATCGCGCCAAAGCGGTGGGCTGGAAAGTTTGAGAATCCAGAAGCACTGGAGCAGGCGTATGCCGAGGCGCAGAAGCTCATCGGACAGAGACGTGTGGACAGCCCGGAAGCGCTCGCAGAGCGGGCTGGCGTCAAGCTCGAGGACATTACGACGTCGTACCTGGCCGACGGAAAGATCGCCCCACATCACCTTGAAGCCATGGAAAAGGCTGGTGTTGGGCGAGCAATGGCGGAACGGATTATCCAGGGTGAGGCTGCTCGAGTGCAGCTTGCACAGACGCAGGTTCAGCGTGCCATTGATGAGGTTACAAACATGGCCGGCGGCGCGGCACAGCGAGACAACGTCCTCAACTGGGCTGCCGGAAGCCTTTCAAAAGACGACATTTCACGCCTAAACGCAAGGCTTGCAGATCCAGCACACGCCACATCCGCCATGCGTGAGCTCATGTTTATGCACCAACACGCCGTTGGTGCAGGCAAAGCAGCTCCGCTTGTTCAAGGACTTACTCCAGCTGCTACAGCGGCTGGCTTCTCCAGCGTTGACGACGTTGTCAGCGCCATGTCTCGTCTTCGGAAGCAGGGATACGTGGACGAGGACACAAAGCGGCGTCTTGCGAACACGCCAAAGCATCTCTTGCAGGGGATTCATAAGCCATGAGCAGCCTCACTCGCGCTACGCCAGAACAATGGGACCAGTTGAACGCGCTCGGGAGCACGTACCTGGTCAACGCCATGATGCGTGGACCGATTCAGGTATACGTTGTTGACCTGATCGACCAGAAGACGCAGAACCCGTGGCACAGCGGGGAGGGTTCGTCACCACAAGAGGCGTTGCAGAACGCCATCAAGACAGCAAAGGGTTCTTCGCGTCCGAAGACAGCGGCCGAGATTGCCGACGAGAATGCGAAACTGCGAGAAATGGTGGAGGCGCTGCAAGCAACACAGGCGACTTCGCCAAAGCGCAAGCAATCACCAGAAACAACCTGATCTCCTGCGCTCATCGTCGGCCTTCGGGCCGGCGGTGGGTTTCTGCCACGCCAGTCGAAAGACTGGTGGGGCATTTTGATTGCTCGGCCCGTGACCGTCTGGACACCCTCGCAAGAGGCCCAGAACTAGGAGCGGACACCCGCGCGTCTCGCGTACTCATCCACCAAGCAACCCGAATACAAGGGACTTTCACATGTCGATTGTCAATACCGAACGCGCGCTGCTCGACAAGCTCAACAGCGATGCGTCCATGGCCCTGACGCTGTTCAGTGGCACCGTGCTGGAAGCATTCCAGCTCTCCAGCGTGTTCTACGACCGCAGCAATTCGTTCCTCTCCATGAAGCAGATCACTGGCGGCTCGTCCTACCAGTGGCCCATCCTTGGAGACGACCCGGCGGCTGCATACCACAACGTGGGCACTCCGCTCAACCTTCAGGCGACACAGGGAACCAACGTCCGTCGCGTCGAAGTCGGTCAGAAGTCTGTTACCGTCGATGAGATCCTCGTCAACTCGCTGGACGTGGGTCTGAACGATCTGAACACCCTGCACTTTGACGTGCTTGCACCGTTCGCAACGAAGCTGGCGCGAAATATCGCTCGCGTCCTTGACCGCAAGATCGCCATTCTGGCTGTCAAGGCTGCTGCTACGGGTGCCGAGCAGAACATTCACGATGGTGGCTATCGCGTGTGCCGAAGCGTCGGTACGGCATCTACTGCCGCAAGCGTGAGCACCACCTACCCGCTCGGTCCCCAGGGCGCGTACAACTTCCGCAGTGATCTCGCCACCATGGCGCAGGGCATGGATCAGAAGGGTGTTCCCGAGAGCAGCCGTTACCTGTTCATCACGCCGTACATCAAGACGCTGCTGCGATTTGAGGCTAACTGGACTGGTGCTGCTGTGTCGGCCAACCCGATTATGCCGAGCACCTACAGTCGCGATCTTTCGGCCCAGCCGAACGACGTGAATGCTCGCGTCATCGGCCAGCTTGAAGGGTTCAACGTCGTGGTGACGAATAACCTGCCGAGCTCTGACCTGTCGGGAAGCAGCCTGACTGGCGAAGATGCTGCGGTGGCGTACACCTCGGCTGCTGGCGGAACTGGCGGCAAGTACCAGGGCCGTTGGGACGGTGCGTTTAGTGCAACAGCTGCAACCAACCGAGCTCAGGGCATTCCCGTTGCCGTTGCGCTGTGTGGCGCTGACACTGGCAGCCCTGCCATCGGTATGGTGCAGGCGGCTGGTCTGTCGAGCTACATGATGGACGATGAGCGTCGGAACACCAAGTTCCTCAAGGCTCAGATCCAGTGTGGTCTCGGAATCCTGTGCCCGTGGTCTGCTGGCAGTATCGTGGCGGTCGGTGGCAACACTGACGGCAGCCCGACCAGTGCCGGCGTGCTGGCCTGATTCTCACTCATCACAACCCCCGGAAGGCTGGGGGTGGGTCTTCGGACCCACCCCTGGCTTTATCCAGGAATCAAAGACATGACCATGCCAGACGGTCGAATCGTCACCTTGTCGTTTCGTGATTGGCTGGGCCTCGTCGCCCTGGTGGTCACGATCCTCGGAATCGTCGTCGGTTGTTGGTCTCAGCTCATCCGAATGATGGAGCGGATCGACACCAGCGTTCAGCACCACTCCCAGCGGCTCGACCGCATCGAACAAAATCTGGACCGAAAGCCATGAACATCCAATCGAACATCGTCACGAAGGCTCCTGCAACCTTGGCGACGTCCATGACTGGGAATGCCGTCGGCGCGTTCCTCTGCACCCCGCAGCCCAACTACGGCAAGGCAGAGATGGCTGCAAGCATTTCCGCCAATGCCTACGACGCCGCAATTCCGACGACCACTGTCCCGACGTCAACAGGTCAGACACTCCTGCTTTATAGCCCGACCAATGAGGAACCCAACCTTCTGAAGATCACGCCATACTCGGAGTCTTCAAGCGCAGGCTCGCCAATGATGCGGGTGATTGGATGGAACAGCTACATCCAGTCCGCAACGACTTTGTATGTTCCAACGCTGCTTGCAGAGCTGACCATGTCGTACAGCACCGCAACGGCCAGCGTGAGCATCGACGGAAACAGTCGATTCTTCTTCCACAACATTACCGCAAGCAGCGGCGTGCCAACAGTAAACCTGTATTCACCAGGTACGGCATCTGCGGCGAACAATGTTCCTCCAGCCTTTGCGCTTATTGATTGCGTTGGTTCGCAATTCGTGACGCTGCAATTCAAGTCCAGCACCACAACCGGAAATAGGTGCGGTGCCCTCTGGTGCTCAATCTGACTCATGCGGAGTCTTATAGGGCGGTTGCGGCGTCCGATCAATCGGTCGCAGCTCGACAAGATCGGCACGATGGTTCTCGATGGCGACGGCTCCACGCTGTCGCTTGACTTCACCACGATGTCGTCGCTGGATTCGCGGTTCACATTCAGCCGCAGCAGCACCGCTACCTTCACCAACTCCAGCGGTCTAGTGGCATCCGCTGGCACGAATATTCCTCGCTTCGACTACGACCCGACCACGCTCGCGCCTCGCGGGCTGCTTCTGGAAGGTAGTGCGACGAACCTGATGACCTACAGCGAGGACTTCAACGCTGCTGCGTGGACGGATACCAGCATCACGCGAGCCACAGGAAATGCTGATCCGGCTGGTGGAACGACTGCGGTGCGCTTCACGGCATCGGCGGGCAATGCAACGGTGATTCGTGCTGCGGCCATTGGCACATCGGCAGAACGGACATTCAGCGTGTGGCTTCGCCGCGTGACTGGTACAGGGAACATCCAATACACGCAGAACAACGGTACGAACTGGACTACGCAGGCAATTACATCGACATGGACGCGGTACACGTTCACGCACACGGTCGATCATCGGGTCGGCATCCGCATCGTGACGAGCGGCGACGCCATCGAAATGTGGGGCGCACAACTTGAGACAGGCTCCGGCGCATCCTCGTACCTCCCTACGGGCGCAAGCACCGTGCAGCGAGCGGCTGACTCGTGTTCGATTGCATTGAGTACCTTTGGTTTCAACACCTCCGAAGGCAGTTTTTATGTCGATTGGTTCCGAAAGAACTCCGGAAGTGGGTCAGGGTCGGCAATCGCAACAGATTATGCTTCGCCTCGATGGTTGGGTCTTGACACCACAACGGGTTCGAACACGGTGAATCTAAATAGTTGGAGTGGCCTTACCTCAAGTGCAAACGGCTCTGCGCGCAACAAGGCAGCGGCTTCCTATGGGGCGTGGACGGGAACGGTTGTTCCAGTCAGTTTGTGTGTCAACAACACAGCCGCAGTAACGGGAAATAGGGATTTCAACCCTTCTACGGCAACCTACCTTACGCTTGGTGCAGCAAGTGGTAGTTCGGGCACAACGCCAGCATACGGGGTGTCTACGCGAGATTACCTCAACAATTGCATTGCATCGGTAAAGTATTGGCCGTCTCGTCTTTCGGACGCAACCCTTCGGAGCCTCACAGCATGAACGACTACTACCTACGAGCCGAAACCGAAGCCGACATGGTGGAGGCGTTTCACAACGCTGGTTTGGAGATCCCTCATGTGGAGGGCCAGATCATCGACGGCACCGTGCTGGACTGCAATGGCATCCGGCTGGATCTTGGCTGGATCGGTCCCATTACCCGCATCGTAAACGATGAGCCCGTCACGGACTCCGGGTTCCATGCGAACCTGCGGGTTGCTGGCGAGTTGCCTCCTGAAGTGCTGGCGGAACTGCCGATCCTCGACCCGCCGCCTGCGGTGCCGATGCGCGTATGGGCGTGAGGCAGGCATTCATCTGCCTTTTGCTGTGCGCCTGCTCTCCAACAGCGAAAATCGCGTCTGACGCAAACGAAATTGGTGACAGGGCGGATCGCATCATTGAGTTGACGGATCGAATTGGAGACACTTCCAAAGAAGTGGAGTCGATTCGCTCCGCTTCGGACATCCAGCTTGAGGCCCGCAAGATCAAGCGATCGGTATCAGACATCCACGCGACACTTCCTGGGACTACCGACCGGACGCCTTGGTGGGCTGACTTGCTCCGCTGGCTGGCTATTGCTTCAGCCGGTGCCGCTGCGGTTTGGATTCTGACGGCCTCTGGCGTGCTCGGAGCAGTCCGGGCTGCGCTTGGATGGATACCTCGCCGCAAGGTCACAGAAGCCCAGATGATGGCCGCAACATTGGCCCAGGACAAGCCAGAGACCGTTCGCGAGCTCGTAGCGATGCTGCGGGCTCAGGATCCGCTGCTCGACAAGGCGATGCGCCAGGTCAAGCAGGAGAACTCACAACCCTAACGAGAGGACACACGATGGAACATGTGCTCGGCACTGCGTGGTGGAGCGTTCTGATGTTTGCTGCGGGCGCCGTCATCGGCCCGCCGCTGTGGCGATGGGTGAACACCTTCCTGCCCTGGAACAAGTGAACCATGAGTGAGCTGCGCGTCAACACGCTTCGGCCGAACACAGGCTCAACCCTTACGGTGTCCAACGACACCAACCTGACCATCAGTGGTACGGGAAAGGTCACAACGCCGACGGTGGAAGCAACCGATCTAGACATCAACGGCACTACGACCCTTGAGCTGAAGAACAACGGCATCACCAAGATTGCCGTAACCACGAGTGGTGCCACCGTGACCGGAACAGTGACGGCCACGGCGTTCAGTGGCGACGGATCGGCGTTGACGGGCATCATCGCCTCTGGTGTTGGCGGAGCGTCGTCTACCGGCAACCTTCAGATGATCTCAAACAGCGGTGGAGCAAACCTCAACCGCGACATCATCTTTCTCGACCAAAACTCCGAGAAAGCTCGCCTGTACGGAGCGACGGGCAACCTGGCCGTTGACACCGACACGCTGTTTGTGGACGCGACTAACGATCGCGTTGGCATCGGAAAGAACAATCCAACCTCGACGCTGGACGTCGATGGGACTGCTACCGCTACGGCGTTCGTTGGGCCGTTGACGGGCAATGTCACCGGAAACGTGACAGGTGATCTAACGGGCAACATCAGCGGGAACACGACGGTTAGTGGCGATCTTGCCGTCAACGGCGGTGACATCACGACTACCAGCACGGGAACGGCGACGGTGTTCAACACCAATGCAACCACGCTGAATGCTGGTGGTGCGGCGACCACGGTCAATATTGGAGCCGCTGCCGGAACCGTTAGCGTCGGCAATCTTTCGATGAACGCTGGCTACGGTTCGATTGCGCCCGTGTACGGATGTCGCGCTTGGGCCAATTTTGATGGTACTTCAAGCACCACAACATTTCCTAGCGGTCTAACGGCTACCGTGTCACGAACATTAGGCTCAACAACGGCAACAATCACAACAAGTGGCCCACATGGAATGCTGACCGGACACAATGTGTCTACATCAAGTGCCGTTATTGATTCTAGCACGGCAAACTATCTCATCACCGTTACTGGATCAACAACTTTTACTGTCACAACCACAGCCACTACAGCATTGTCATCTGTTTCTATTTCATTTGTTTGGCAGAACATTCGAGCGAGCGGAAATATTCATTCCGTAAGCAGAGAAACAACTGGCATATATTCAATCAATTTGGCAACCGCGATGCCAGATGGGAATTATGCAATAATTCAATCTGCTTCCGATGAGGTGTCTAGTTCTGCAAGCCCGGTGGCAATGCACGGCTACGGAGCAATCACGGCAGTTTCGGCAACGCGATTTAGATTGCACTATCACCATCCCGGAAATGGTAGTGTAACTGGTGGCGTGGATAAGTCTGTTGTTTGCGCCTCAATCTTCCGCTGAAAGGATCACCCCATGGCGATGACTCGACCCACATCGGATCAGATCACTTTTCAGAACACCGTTGCGCTTCCGGGCCAACTGGCTGTTGACACCAACACGCCATTTATTGGGAGCAGCAAACCGAATTCTGCATTTTGCGGTATTCCGTTGAGTGACCTACAGCACCAATGACCAAACTCGAAGCCATCAACGCCATCCTCAGAAGGCTGGGGCTGACCCCTGTCGCCGCGCTCGACACCGGAGGCATCTCAACGCAGGCGCAGGTAGAGCGGTATCTCGATGACGCCGACCGCGCCTGCCAGGCCAAGGGCTGGCACTTCAATACGCGGTACAACGTCGAGCTGGCACAGGACGGACAAGGCAAGATCGCTGTGCCTGCCAGCACCCACCGCATCGACACCGATGGAGCCGATTCCGATACCGACGTGAGTGTCGTCGGTGGGTTTCTCTACGACCTTGGCAACAACACCGACGTCTTCAACCGGAACGTCCGCGTGACCTACGTGGCCCAGACTGCGTTCACCGATCTTCCGCAGACATTCGCGGACTACGTCATCACGGAAGCCGCGTACAACTACAACCGAGCCCACAAGAAGGATTCTGCGCTCGACGGAATGCTCCGTGACGAGGCGGTTCGACGAATGAGCGAGGCCAAGCGCGAGGACGACTCCCGCGCAGATGTCAACGTACTCAACACAGCCGACATGATCCAACTCAGGGGGAGACCCCGCATGCGAGATAGGAGCGTCTGGTAATGCCAGCAATGACCAAACTTGACGCCGTGAACGCCTGCCTGGCCGCCATCAACGAGTACCGTGTGACGGCCCTCGATACTGGCGGCACCAGCATTGCAGCTGAGGCCGAGCGTTACGTGGACGACAGCACGCGCTACCTGTGTGCCCAAGGATTCCCATGCAACACGCTCCGGGCCAAGCCGTACACGCCGGCTGGAGGCACGTTCGAGATCACGCTGGGCTCTGACGTGCTTCGCATCCGTGGTGCAGGCCCGGATCAGCACCGGAACCTCGTCATGCGCGGCACCAAGGTCTACGACGCCGACAAGGGTCAGTTCAGCATGACGAACACCAACCCGGTCTACCTCGACGTCGCCGAGCTGCTGGCGTTCGCTGACCTCGACCCCATGCTCCGCGAGCAGGTTGCCCAGCACGCCGCCCAGCGGTTTGCCAGGCGCACTACTGGATCCCAGATGGCAGACGCCTACCTGTCCCAGGAGCTGGGTATCACGGACTCCATCCAGCCCCGCGAGGGCACGTTCTCGAGCAGGCCGCTGTTCGTGCAGGCACAGACCCAGCAGCAGCAGGGATAAATGGCGACAACGGATTTCAGGCAGCGGATCGGCTCGCTGCACAACGGCATCTCCACCCAGAGTGCGAGCAGCCGGTTCCCATCGCAGGTCGAGGATGCCGAGAACGCGCTGTTCAGCGTGGTCAGCGGCGTCTCCACGCGAGCGGGATCGCGACACTTCGCCCAGACGGTCGCCGGCGTAAACACGCAGTACTACCGGGCCCATCGGATCGTCCGCGATGCCACCGAGCGGTACATGGTCATCTACGGCCGCGACAGCAGCAATACGATCCTGCGAATCGTTGACCTGGCAAACCCGCGCAACAGAACACAATACGTCACCGGACCGGGGAGCGGCACATTCACGCTCACATTCGGCGGCCAGACAACGTCGGCCCTGAACTTCAACGCATCTGCCGCAACCGTTCAGACGGCCCTCGAGGGACTCACAACGGTCGGTGCAGGACGGGTGACGGTCAGCCGGTCCGGAACGGGCCCGTATGTCTTCACGTGCGTCTTCGACGACAGCGTGATGACCCAGACCGTAATGACAGCCTCCGCTGGCTCCGTGGTCGGGAACATCATCACTCCGACGTTCAACAGCACCACTCAGACATACCTGAACACGAACAGCCCGACAGCCGACGACCTGCGCCTGCTGACCATCGTGGACACGACGATCATCGTCAACACGAAGGCGCCGACCGACACGGGCAAGCGCACATTCTCTGCAACGGCAACTCGCTCAAGCGGTTCAACAACTGCCACGATCACAACTACAACTCCTCACGGGCTGGCGGCGAACAACTCCATCAACACCCTGACCGCGAGCTGGATCGATACTGCGACGGGTACCTATTCGGTTGCTTCTGTTCCAACTACGACGACATTCACGATCACAACGACAGCCACGACGGCTCTGACTGCCGCAGCAGGATCGTTTGAATGGGCGAACACGCACACCGCGATTGACGAGACAAAGTTTCCTGTCAAGCTCGTCCGCTCGTCCCTGGCTCCACCGACATTCACCGTTTCATTCGTGACGCAGGCGACGGAATTGAAAGCGGCCAACACGAATGCGACATCGTGGCAGGCTCCATCTCCATTCCAGGCCGACACCGTCATCTCGGACATCGCATATCACCGCGGCCGACTCTGCCTCGCGATGGGCGAGTTCGTTGTGTGCAGCCAGCCGAACGACCTGTTCAACTTTTTCCCGTACTCGTCCAGCACATTTGCGTCGAACCCGGCTGATCCGATCACGGTTCAGATCGGTTCCAACACCATCTCGCTGATCGACTACATGGTTCCGTTCCGCAAGAGCCTACTGCTCTTGACTCGCGCCGGGACGCAGTTTGAGCTCGGTGGCGACGAGACCTTCACGGCCAGCAACGCAACCTTCACGCCGAGCACGACCTACAACACGCAGAAGGTTCGTCCAGTACCCGTATCGAGCATGATCTACCTAGCTGGAGCACGCGAGGAATCCAGCCTGATCTACGAGTACGTCTACGACGACATCCAAGTCTCCAACCGCGCCAACACCATCACGCAGCATGTGGATGGGCTCTTGCCGACGTCGTTGCGCTCGCTGATCGGCAGCGACAACAACGACACGCTCGTCGTGGTGCCGCAGCCAACGACGACGGATCCGACATCGACAATCACCAGCAACGGCGTGGGCGGCGGTTTCTTCTCGAATCCATCGACCTGGGTTGGAAACAAGTGCCCAACGCCCACGAACACGACGATCATCGCCACGGGCGACATTGTGATCTTCGACGGATACGGGAACACCGATGGAAGCCTGTACGTGTATCGCAGCACCCGCGTTGCTGACAAGCTTGTGCAGTCCGCTTGGACGCGATACTCGTTCGGTGGCGACATCATCAACGATGCCATCGTCATTGATGACACCCTGTACATCCTGCGTACCACGCTCATCAGTTCTAACCTGAACATGATCGTGGAGTCGATGCCGTTGACAAGCGATCCGCTTGCGCCCGCATCGTTCAGCGAACAGCCGCGCTTGGATCACCGCCATGTGATAAAGGGCGGCACGTACAACGGGTCGGAAACATCATGGACGCTTCCATACGCGGACCCGTCGATCAACACGGTCGTCTGGATGGATAATGGCGTCTGGAAGCAGCGGTTCATCTCGATGAGTGGAACCACAGCCACCAGCACTCCAATTCCAAACTCAATCACTGGAACGGATCTCACCGGGAAACTTGTCGTGCTCGGTCGGGCGATCCCGTTCCGGGTCACGTTCACGCGCCTGTATCAGCAGGATGGCAGCGGCAACCCGATCATCGAGGGCGAGCTCGAAGTAAGCAAGGTTGTGACGGACCACTTCAGGAGCGGACCATACAAGGTCAGCGCGAACAGCCTCAATCGACAGACCCGCACCAGCACGTTCACGCCACCAACCACGTCAGACTTTGACGCACAGGGTCGCTTCACTGCATGGTGCGTCGGAAGATCCAACGACCTGACCGTGACCGTCGAGAACATCGACGCACGCCCAACCATCCTCACCGGCATCGAGTACTACGGCCGACACACCAGCATGCTCCACGGAGGCAATACATGAGCGCGTTTGCCTTGCAGGGCGGAATGCTCACGGCCGGCGGCGGAGCTTCTGCTGGCGGCGCGGCAGCCGCATCAAGCAGCTTCCTCACGCCGCTTCTTGGCATCGGACTGGCTGTCGGTGGTGCAACGAGCATCATTCAGGGGTTCCTTGGATACCAAGCCCAGAAGAAGCAGAACGCCGCGGCTCAGCAGGCCATGCGACTCCTCGGCCAGCAGAGCGACTTCTACAACACCTCGTACCAGCAGCGGCTTGCCATGCTGCGCGAGGCCCAGATGTTCAACATGGAGGGCACGCTCGAGGCCATCCCGCAGATGCGCCGCGCCGTGCGCCAGGACTTTGAGCAGACCTCCGGTGCGGCCCGTGTTGCCCTTGCGGAAAGCGGGGCCGCATTCACGGGAAGCAAGGCCGACCTGCTGCGATCCATTGACATTCAAGGTGCCCTGAACAGCCGAACACTTGAGAGCAACATTCGCCGGACGCTCGTTCAGGACAGCCTGAACTACCGGGCTGCACTGTTCGGAGCAACGCAGTCTTACGCGGCCCAGCAGTTCCAGATCCAGAACGCAACGGGCCAGCTGCAATCGCAGTTCGGATCCAGCGGCCTTGCGATGGCGCAGGGCGCACTCGGTGGGTTCGGAACCGGACTTTCCATTACCGGCGGCATCGCGTCACTGAATAGAACCAGTGGCGTTGCATATCTGAACAGATAACCATGAGCCAATTTGAAGCATCGGCCGCACTCGCTCCACAGGCGGGGGGTTTTCGCCGTTCGGCCCCGGTCCAGATCAATCCGCAGCAGCGGGTGATCCCTGTCGCCGAACTGACCGCGCCACCAGTCGGTGCCATCTCTCCGTTCGTCGCTCCGACGCTGGACACCAAGGCCGCCCAAGACCTTGAGCAGGCCATGCAAGTCGTCTCGAATGTCGGCACGGCGTTCTCGCAGTTTGGGCAGCTGGCTCGCATGGACGCGGCCATGACCGAGCGAGCTGACGTCTACGACACACAGATGGCCGCGGCAAAGCGGGTCGCCGAACTACAGCAGCGGTTCCAGAAGGGCGAACTCAACCAACTGATCGACGGCACGCCGAACGTCATGGACTTCGCTGAGACTGCGGCAGGCGGGTACAACGCCAGGACTCCGGCCGGAAATGCGGTGTGGCAGCGTGCGGTGCAAGGTGCGGCTACAGAGCTCTACCTACGTCGATCTGCCGAAAGCCAGAAGCAGGCTTCGGAACAGTTCCTTCGGTCGCAGGTCGCCGGGTTCTTCCTTGACAACGTGCCAGACGCGCTCCGGGCCACGCCGGATCAGATGTACGAGGACGCCTCGGCCCGGTTCCCTTGGATGGACCGCACCACGTACATGTCTGGCACCTACGGGCTTGCTCTAAAGCAGGCGGCCGAAATGGGCGACCAGACGATGTTCGACCGCATCAGCCGTGATCTGACGGATCCGCAAGAGCGACTGCTGCTGTCCGATGTCCAGCGCCCAGACCTGCGACGCAAGATCGCCGCAAACGAGAGCGCCCGCATGACCTTGGTCGCGCAGCAGGCGAAACAGCTCACAACCAGCACGGCACCGCTGACCGAACGCTTCCTCGCGCTAAATGACGTGCTCGAACAGAACATTCAGGATTCAGCACTGCGCGATGGCATGAGCCGCGACTTCCTGAACGAACAGCTGGACAAGGCCAAGGATCCGGAACAGTACGACGCCATTGTTGCCATGTCAGAAACGCTCTCCCCGGAGTCGCAGGCGTCCGTGCGGGCGACGGCCACTGCAAAGATCATCCCGCTGATTACAAATGCCATGCAGGGTGCCGCCAAGAATGGCGACGAGACGTTCTTCCGTCTGCGTGATCGCCTGGTTGAGGCTGGCGCTCCCGCCGACACCATCGCAACGAGCGAGCAGACCTTCATCAAGGCTCAGGATGACAATGTCCTTCGGCAGGTCGCAAACACCTACGCACTGAGCCCAACGGCCGAGACCCGCGACACCATCGCCACGCGACTCAGCGAGGTGGCTTACGACCCCAACCTTTCGGCGATTGAGAATGCACAGCGGAAAGCGGTCTCAATCGACCTGCTACAGCGAGTGGATTCGGAGTTCACCAAGATCGACAAGATGGGAGAGACCCGTCGGCTGGTCGATGATGTGATGAACCGAAACGTCATCCTGACTCCATCTGATCCGAAGTGGAAAGATGTACTTCAACAGACTGGCGCGGTTCAGCAAAGCAAGATCAATCCTGCGGTCGCAGCAACCGTGGTCTTCCAGACACAGACCATGCCAGCGGGTCTGCTCGACACCCTCTACGGCAGCCTGAACGGTCGTCCAGACCAGCGTGACGCGGCTCTTGATTTCATTGCACGGCTTGCTCCCCTGTACCAGGACGACGCGATGGCTCAGGTGACAGGGTTCAACGTCCGCGACACAGACACCGCCGGTAATGCACCCGTCATCATGGCCGTTCGTGACGTCTTGAGTGACCGTTCGGTCGCTGGACTACCACGCGATCAGGACGGCAATCTGACTGCCGAGGCGATGCCAGCCCTTCGATCCATGTTCGCGTCAGCGGTTGACCGTAACCAGGACGCACAGCTCCCGACGCTGCCGTCTGGAGAAATCACGACCGCATTCGTTATCAATCAGGTGACGAGGATTGGGGGCTACAGCATCACTAACGCCACGGCGCCAGTACCGACGATTGCAACCATTCAAAACGCTGTTGCACAAACTGCTGCCGCGACCCTGAATGGCCTCGGCGTCAGTGGATCCGCTTTGAACGAACTGGCGCTTGAGGCAGCCCAGCGCACCATTTCGCAGTGGAACCCGGTGTCCGGAGCCTGGACTCCAGATCGTCGAGCAATCGAAACGCAGATCGCCGCCGAATCAAAGCGCGTCTTTGAGAATCACGTTTTCCCGAAGCTTGGTGATCGCACGTTCGCAGCCTACGAGCGCGGACCGGACTACCCAACGATGCAGTGGGATCAGCCGATGGCGGATGCCTGGCTGAAGACCAACAACATCCCTGCTGACCGTGTTGAGTCTGTCGTCCCCGTGCTGTACTCCAACGACAACTCGTACCACGTGTTCATCCGCACTGGTGAACCAGATCAGAATGGTGCTTCGCCAGTGGTCATCCGCACGATGCGGCTTGTGTCGCCTGAGCCAGCCTCGCCAGCAACCGCCGATGACGTACTCCGCAAGATCCGAAGCAAGAAATGACTCAGTTCCAGCCGTCGCCGCTCCTTCAAGAGTTTGGTGGCATGGGTGTATCGCCTACTGGCGAGCCGACACAGGAACTTGATTTCGGACACGAATCCGCCAACAGGTTCGTCATCTCATCCCGCCGCGACGAGGATCCCGGCTTCTGGGACACCGTCACGGCTGGCATGGCCCTGAATCCCACCGTGCGTGCCACCAACGGATTCAGCGACTGGCTCGCAGAGCTTGTGGTTCCGTTTCCGGAAGATCAGCGGCCGTTCGACATGAAGGCTGAGATCGAACGCATGGCCGCTCCTCGCCTTGCTCTCGTCAACCAGTTGGCCGAGGACGGCTACATCACTGAGGACATGACCCGCCAGCAGTTCTATCGCGTGCTCGATGATGCGGCGGGCGTGCTCGAGGATCAGCAGACGATGGCACGCTACGCCGAGACTGCACCGTGGTACGCCACTCTTGGCGCCGGTGCTGTCTCCGGCCTCACGGACCCGCTGTACATGATCCCCGTCGGAGGCCAGGCCATTCGTGCCGTCGGTACTGCAAGGGGTGCCATCACTCAGGTTCTGGCTGCTGGCGCAAAGAACGCACCAGTGTTGGCTGGTATCAACCTGGCAGGAAAGAAGATCACGGACGGATTCTC
>Ga0214917_10004295_pt1 | contig 15935 bp, 39 predicted proteins | sample LL_1208_BB_MetaG_FD_177983 | JGI IMG/M metagenome (GOLD analysis project Ga0214917, IMG submission 177983) | Freshwater microbial communities from Lake Lanier, Atlanta, Georgia, United States - LL_1208_BB | ecosystem: Environmental > Aquatic > Freshwater > Lake | place: USA: Georgia | collected... | reverse complement strand
TAAAACCGTTCGCTCAATTGTAGCGAAACTTTCCCGTGAAAAAGTTTACATCGCTAAAAGTTATGTAAACAAGAACGGCGAAAAACCCGTTAAAAAAGATGTAACGGCTGATGCTATCGGCGCGATCTTGCGCTTGAGCGAAAACGATGTCGAATCGCTTACCAAAGCGAACAAATCCGCTCTCAAGGCGATTTTCGACGCGCTGGCAAATAGCCGTCCGTTATAAATCTTAGGGGCTTCGGCCCCGCTATAAAATTCACAACACTCTAGGAGTTATACCGTGCTTACCACTACTCAAAAATTAGAACGTAAAAACCTCAAAGCGTTTTTGCGCGAATTTGGCGGATTTGTTCACACCAAAAAACCGAACGATCTAGAACCTGGCATGACCATGGTTTGCGAACCTACTATCGACCGTGGCAATGCTAAATTTTATAACGTAAGCTTTGCTTGGTGTTCTAGTAATGATAAGTTTGATCGCAAGATGGGCGAGCTTATCGCACTTAGACGCTGGAGCGATATGGAAACTGTAAAGATGCCTGCTCACATTGTAGATGTATTCGTCGAGCATGACCTAGTTGACTAGGTTCTAGAAACCATAACGGCCCTGATCGGGCCGTTATTTTTCGTATACCGCTATAAATTATAGAATTTAGACTGTTATAATTTTTATAGCGGGGGCGCCAATTTTATCATATAAAATTGCAACGTGTCAAGGGTTTTTACCGCCGATAATCGGCCAAAACCTGCCGCTGGTCGGTTGAAGTTTGCCTACAAATTTTGTTATAAAAATCATAAGCGCAGTAATTCTCATTATATACGAATTATAGCGCTTGCTATGTACATAGCCCAATTATAAATTATATAATTTAGAACCATGTGGCGCCAAATTTTACCATAAAATTTGGTGACGTGTCAAGGGTTTCGGCCGCCGCTGGTCGGCTTGTATCGACCGTTTGTCGGCTGACCCTAAGTTGCACCAAATTATATAATTTATCACAATTCCGCTACAAATTCTAGAACTTGGAGCGATATAAAAACCAGAACGGTTTAGGTTCTAGAACTCAGCACACCCAGGGGTGTGCTGCGCCAGTGCAAAAACTTGAGTGCAAAACTTTGAGGTGCTTGCGCCAACATTATACAGTGCAAAACCTTGACTTGTCAAGTAAATATTTCTGACCCTAAACTGCAGAAGCTGACCAAGTCCAGAAATTTCGACCGGCCATTTAGGCACCCACAAACAACCACAGTTTAGGGTCAGATTTTTAGTGGTTCTGCGCCAACATTATACAGTGCAAATCCTTAACCAGTCAAGTAAATTTTTCTGACCCTAAATTGCACCGAACCCACAAGTCTACACAATAAAAAACCCGCCACAGGGCGGGTTAGTTTTAGCCGATTAACTCAGATTTTTGCGATTTAGGGTCAAGTAAGCGATTTTTTATAAGAACAAGTACATTTTTGTTTACTTTTTCTAGTGATTCTAGTTGATCGCTGGGAACTTGTAAAATTTGTGCCAAGTTCTCGATCATCTCCCACTTTTTGATTGGCACCTCGCCACGTTTGTTCACATAAACCTTTTTATTGTAAACACCGAGACTCGACAATTTAGCGACTACACTACGGTCAGGGACTCCAAGACTGTCGGCAATCTCCTTAACCAATTTTCCTGCTTTATAGTCCTCAACAATTTTATCTGTAATTTCTTTAGTATATTTCATGTTTTTACCTTTTGACCCTAAACCGTAAAGATTGTGTTCTTCTACTAACCACAGCACCCAAACTATTAGTAGAACCAATATAATTGCTAAAATTACCAGGGCACATCACTAACCACTTGTTTGGTTGCTTTAGTGCTAAGGTAAATTTCACTAATAAGTGGTTCGGGCTGGTGATCCCAATTATTAGGGTCAACAATCATAGTTTCACGACGATGCTGTGGATGTGCTAGCCAACATTGACACAGCATAGTCTGTTGCAGTTTTGGCAAGTCAGCAATTTCAGTGTCTTGTATGCCGTAGAGTTGCCAGGTGCTAGTAGCCGATCTGGTTTCTCCAGCTTGGGGTCCAGTTTTATAGACTAATCCTTGTTGCCTAATTGCTAGTAATCTATCGCGACTAGGAACTATACAGCTTTGTATACTAGGATATAGGTCTGGTTCTACTAGCCACTCTAACCCTAGAAAATCTCTCCAACTTTCATAGCTAATATTTTTGCTGCGACGAAATCCTAGTAGTACTAGTGGAGTTAGCTTTGCATACTCTGGTTGTTTAGTTTGATTTTTTACTAGTAGTCCACGGGTGATTCTGGAGAGTAACCAGCACCCTCGTTGAAAGTCATTTTTACAGTTGTTGACTACAGTTGTTTTGCCACACTCATGTTTATGCCAAGTGCCAAAGTGGGCAACTAGTTGTGGTAGTAGCCAACTGCTATAGTTGTATAATTGATTTTGCTCAGCCCAACTAGCTGCCTGTTCTATTGTTAGGTTGGCCAGTTGCTCAAGCTGTAGTGATTGTAGATCTTGCCGTTTTAGTCTCATTTTGGGTAGAAGGTGAAAATTGCTTTGGTTTATTAATTTTAGCGGTTAATATAAATTTTAGTATATAATAATTTTTTAGTTTAAAATACCCCAACTATTTTAGTGGCTTTAATGATTTTGCTACCATGACCCTAAATTGCACCTATTAAACAAAAATGTTAGGTTGTTCCACTCGGCTGGCTCGCTCAACTGTACATTTTTGCGGTGCTTTAGGGTTGGGCAAAATCAAGTATTTAAATTTTTATAATTTATACTTTATTATATCATACAGTTGTGTATATTTTCAAGCTAAAATTTTCTTTGCTATAGGAGGTGTTGAGTTTTTATTATGTACTTGGTGAGGTCTTCAAATTCTTGTTGTGTAAGGTTTTGCTTGTAAATGATTAAACCTACTTGTACTAGTGCTGCGGCTATTTCAAATCTTGTATGGTAAAAATCTAGCTTTTGCACAGTTTCCCATACATCTTCTGTAAGTTGTTCAAGTTTAGGGTCATGCATGTGTTAAAAAACAAGGAAAAAAGTTTTTGGTTGGCATAGTCTGTTTTTTCTAGGGTTTTTTAGAAAAACTAAAACCCGCTAAGCGTTAGCTTGCGGGTTTTAGAACTGCAGTTTTTGTAGACTTATGTAGTAGCTTGCTACTGCTAGTCTAGCTTTGCTCTTCAACTTTGCTGGATAGCTAGCCAGGGTCTTGGAGTGCTAGAGCGAACCTTAGGTTCTCAACTTGCTTTTAGTTACCAGTATCAGTGGTAATGGGCAGTTGGCGCTAGTAGGGCTTGCACCTACATCACCACTCATAGGTGGTGTCTTGCAATTAGTAGATAGCGACTTGCACGGCACTAGTGCAATAGCCTTGCCAGTTTTAGTCTGTTGGCGCAGTTGCCTGTTAGGGTAATACTACATTTCTGTCTGTAAATACCTTATGGGCTAGTGGTTAGCTGCCATGTTCTTGAACAGAATCAGCTCCACTGTATGCTTAACTCTCGGGTAAGCAAGCCGCAACACTTGGTGGTTGATACCGGTACTATTTGTTTACTCAGTGTACTTAACTGAGGCACGTTTCATTTTAGGTCATTATGCGTCCGACCCTAAACTACCACAATTTGTAGTGGCTTAGCTAAGCACAGTGAGGTCCACAGCGTTTCAGGCGTTGCCACCATCATGTCCACAGAGCTACAGTGTGCTTTATTAAAACTTAGAGTAAATGGTTGTAGTGTGTTTGGTTATAGTACTTTCGCGTTCTGGCCTGAACCTACTGGTACCTTGAAACCTTGCACTAGTTACAACACAACCTGAAGCTTGCAGTCTCTAAATTTTAATAAAACACAGTGTTAGGGCTGGGCTGTTGCTAAGGATAATGGTTCAGCAACAATTAAAAACTTATCTGCTCGGTGGGTCGCAGTCCTGGTTTACCCAAAAGATCAATTTATATAATATTATAGCACTAGGGGGTTTGATAAATCAAGTAAAAATTTTTAGATCACAAGAATGGGGTGGTCTTCATCCAACACATCATTTTCTTGACCGCTAAAGTAGATAGTAGTCATGTCGTTATACTCATCATAAGCACGATCTAGTACTACTACTGTGCAGTTGAGCTGTTCTTTAGAAAAACTTTGTAGTCGCTTAAGCAATTGACCATAAGTAATCACTGTTTATCTCCTTTAACTATTTGTTTAGTGCTATCGTGCAAATTTAGCAATAGGGTGCTTCCCTTGCAAAGCCGATGCAGTTATCTTAGGATTCGTCTCCGGCTGATTGAACCCGAATAGTGTATACGTCTATACACAGTACCTTGATAACACTAAACAAATAGGTCAGAGTTGCTTTGTATTGTTCTCTGACTCAATATAAATATTATACAGGGTTTGAGTTATAGTTTCAAGTAAATAATTTTTATTGTGTTAGAGGAAGCACCGCAATAGTGATATTTAGTTGGTTGTGCTTTCTGGCGATTGTTCTCTAACACAATAATATAATTATACAGTATTGGGGTCTCTAGTTCAAGTAAAAATTATTTGATCTGTTCTACAAGTTGCCTATAACCAACCAGACTAGGGTGTATGTTATCTGTTGCGTACCTATCAGTCCATATAACGCGATCACCCCAACCGATAGCTGTTGTAGTAACTGCTAGTGATTCTTGACGTTTTGTTATAGTATTAGGCAACACCCAGTAAACACGATTGCTACGAATATTTTTACGCACTAGGTCAAGTTGATCTAGTAGTCGAGCGCTATAAATATCATTAGTACCTAGGCTAATAATTACTGTAGGCGCATTGATCTCTTCATAGTTTGAGAGTTTAGCAAAAGCACTAGTAGTAATTCCTGTTTTAGCACGAACTTCACACTCTGGTAAGAATCGGTGCAGTCCGATAGCAATTGAGTCGCCTAGGATTAGGCATAGTACGGTTTCTGGTATCATAATTTTTGAAGCTGCCAACTGTTACTATTACCGCGTATACCATCCGCATACTCTACTACAACATTACCCCAAAAAGTCTCTGAACCATCATAGTGCAATCGCTGTATGACTACAGTAGCCTGCATGTTATTTGGTCTCACTAAGACACGATCGCCTAGTTTAAACTGTGGTGGGTCGCCGTTGCTGTCAATTTCGCACTGGCAAAACTCAAACAGCTCATGTTCGTCGTCAATATCACAACCTGCTTGGGGACAATAGTGTTTATAGTAACTCATTAGTAGTGTACCACACCACCAACTACATGTTTAGTACCGCCTTGAGGTACATAGTTACTAAACATTTCTTCAAAGTATAATTGTTCTAGCTGTTGTTGTGCTAGTCTTTCAAAAAACAATTCTTCTTCATCAGTAACTTCAACGTCTGGATACATACTTTCTCCTCTTACCATATTATAGCACACTACTCAGATATTAGCTTGGGCCTCTGTGGGACAACTAATGTGCTAGAATATGATGATAGTCCCACATATTGTCTTGTGGGACTAATTTTAGTTGTTTACAGTGTTGTTACTTTCTACAACAGAAATAATATTATAGCACTGTGGAATAGCAATTTCAAGTAAAAAAATTTTTTACTCAGCCTTTAACCGCTTTTCGTGTGCTCGCAGTTGTATTAGTTGTTTTGCCGCTATGAGGGCTCTGTTCCAGCTGGACGTATCTATGGGATCACCACCATCATCAACACCGCTGTAACCTAGTAAATCTTCTAGTGCTTCGATACACTCGTCATCGTTCATAATCTAGTTCCAGAAAATTAGTGGTCTCGGGCATGAGTTGTATGGTACTAGTAGTCATGTTTTCCTGAAGATCCGTAAGAACAGAGCCAGTCAGATAATTCGTGCGATATAAGTTTTCATGGCATCGATATCGACTACCGCTAGATCCTGTAAACACATAGTAATCACCGTCTGTTCGAACGCTCGTACAACCACTGTTTAACTTCCAGATATCGTACCAGCCAGCAAGAATTTTATACACAGGCTTTGCAGGTACCAGCTTACTAGTGATCCGTAGCATGACCCAGACATCGGGTTGATTGATTTGTTCTGGCATCATTACAACCCCTGCAATGCAACCATTAGATCGTCATAATTGTTGAATACTTGATCAGCAGCATGACTAGATCGAAGAATTATAAAATTTCGATTATAGATTTCCACTGTAGCATCAAGTGATCTAGCACGACCAAAAGTCACACTCTTGAACTTGGTGCCTTTTTTGTTGACATGTTCACCTTGTAATACGCCATAAGGTGCTGTAAAGTCACTACGACTCAGGGCGTAGTTATACACAGCATCACTGATTTTTTGGCTATTCATTGTTCAACTCCGAAGTGTTTTATGATTTTGTCTCTGCAACGTTTGTAGAATCTTTGTTCAAACTCATAATCAATTTCTTTACTATATAAATCTGGCTCCAGAAATAATAGGCATTCTTGAACAATCAACAGGGCGAACATTTCCTGATCGAAATGCCGACCCTTTAATCGCTGATCCCAACATTGTTCAGCAAGTTCTCGAATTCGTTCGTTCATACATAATCTCCATGTAGTCCATATTTTACTTCCATTGACCAAGCAATAGATTCTGCGGCCTCATGGTCGTAAGTTTCTCGCACATAGTCGGCACATTCCCGAACAATCAACTCGGCGAACTTTTCATAGTCAAATGTGTTATATGGACGAGAACCAACACACTGCTCGGCAAACTCTCTAATTCGTTCGTTCACGATTTATCTCCAAAATCCAATCTGCCCAGGTACTTAACATTAAAATCATGCAGCTTGTCAAACTTGTCGCTGGGTAGGTCGTCCATGTTCCAGATAATCATGGCTACCAACTTCCTTAACATCTTTTCCTCACTAACACCACAACTACGAGCTGCTTCCACAGTTTTTAACAGCTTTTCATAGGCTTGTAACATCTCTAGCGCAGATTTCTGTTCCATAGTGTGTCCTTGATTTCTGTCAATTAAAATAATATTTTACACTGTTTAGCAAGGTTTGTCAAGTGTGATTAACCAGGTTCATGAGGATTTGCACGCATTGTAACGCTACCACCAAGGCTAACAATCATGTGCTTTAGCCCCTCTAGGCTAATAGGTGTGTAGCCAATACGTTCTACTGACACGTTCCAGTAGCGTAGATCTGCCACACCATTGCTGTCAACAACTTCACGGTAATGTAGGTGACCATGTATGTTACAGCCAAATCTACCCAGGCTATCTGGATGTACTGGCACATGACTAAGTATTAGTCCGTCTAGTACATGGTAGGCTTTTATGTCGTCAAAGTACTCTAGATATTCGGCAGCCTTAAAAATATCGTGATTGCCCTTGATAAGCATCTTACGACCATTGAGACGGCTGAGTGTGTTGAGTGCTTTACGATTGATGACTACATCACCAAGGTGGTAAACGCGGTCCTTTGCGCCAACCACACTATTCCAGTTGTTAATCATGCACTCGTCCATTTCCTCAACACTACTAAAATCTCGCAGCTTAGTGCCGTCATCTCTAGTAAACTTAAGTATATTCTCATGACCAAAGTGCGTATCGCTAATTAGCCAGGTGTTCATGTTAAATTCCTAGTGTGTATATTAAGGTCATATCTGGTTCAAAAACTTTTACTGGAAAATTTCCATTATGTAGTGTCCATGCTAGTTGCTTATAGTTTCGGTGAGTAGCAGGAACTACTTCAATAGGCTCACCAGTATCTGGGTCGTAAATATAGACTGTGTACATAGTTATCCTCTTTTGGTGCCCCTTGACAGAATCGAACTGCCAATTGATGATTACAAATCAACCGTTATACCATTTAACTAAAGGGGCTTGTTTGGCACACCGTATGGGTTACGATCCCATCTCACTAGATTGAAAGTCTAGCCGCCACACCAGCTGCGTCACGGTGCATATTTATTGTTTTTACTTAAATTTTCGTGTACTGGTAAATACTGCAAATTTTCTAATATATGTAAACCACAAACTGTTTTGCCGTTTAGTGGGATGATATGGTCTACATGATATCCTTCTGGTCTATTTTTATAAAACTCTATTATTGAATCTTTATTTGCCCAACTAGGTGTTTGCAATGTATCTCTTTGTCTTTTGCGAACACTATTCATAGCTATTTCTTTTTGAGGATCTTTTGCATAACAATCTCTTCGTGCTTGCTTATTGCAATCTTTGCATAGGTCCCCTAATCCGTCCCGCTTTGAGCTGTTAGTATAAAAATATATTTTTTCTCTAACTTGTTTGCAAGAAGAACAATGTTTTAACTCTCGTTTTGAGAGTAAAAATTTTATTAAACTTCTATCATGAATTGGGTCCCTGTCTGGAAATGCTTTTCGTATTGCTTTAGTTACTGTATCTTTTGCACAGCCAGTAGCTTCTCTTACATAGGAAACTACATTACCCCTTAAACTACCTTCAATTAATAGTTCCAGTGATATACCAGAATTGTTTTTTGGATCTTTATACCCCGATTCATGGGCTATTGTTAATAATAAGTTTTTCATATAAGTGTCCTGAAAAATTATATTTTAACATATGCCCGCACAAAATTCAAGCATAAATTTGGCCTCGGAGGACGGATTTGAACCGCCAACATCTGGTTTTGGAGACCAGCGTTCTACCAATTGGAACTACTCCGAGATAAAATAATTTTTATGGCTACTACTCCCCGTTTAAGAGACTAAAATCGTCTCTCCGTGCTTGATTGTAGTTGACTAGACTACATCACGGATTCTGTCTTACCCTAGTAGTCGGGCTGTTAGTCAAACATTTTGCACAGAGCCATAAAAATTACTTCCAAACTTTTTGAAATTCACAAGCATATCTTGCTGCTTCTATATAGTCGCGATCACCCTCTTCTAAAATACTCCAAAATTTGCTAATGCTTTTGATTAACTGCTCAACTTGATCACGATCTTCTAAGTGTATATTGTTGTCTAACAAATCTTCTAGTTCAACAAATCTAGCTTCAATCTTTTTGTATAGTGTATTCATAGTATTCAAGAAAAAAATAGCCAGCTTAGCTGGCTTGTATCCTTACCCTAAACTTAAGCAGGTGTTAGTATTGAAGCTAACAGCGAACTGCTATATGAGTTTAGGGTTTCACTGTATTGCAACAGCTCATCAGAGGATTTTGTAATCAGTGGTAGCTACATTGCACATTTTGTAAGATATAAATATTTATTTATTTGTGTGGCAAAATGTCAATTAAAGCGGTCAACCTGTTAAGGTCTTGTGTTCCTCACTGACTATACAATAATTATACAGTGTTTTAGGTTTAGATTCAATACTAAATTTTTGGACCTAATCCAAACTCCGCTAGTGTTTGCTGAACCCAATCATGTTTAAGAATACCAGACTGTTGTGCCATTTGGTTGTTTTCACAACGATTAATAACCCAACGAGCAAGTTCATGACTATAACGCTCAAACTCTTTGTGGTAGTCAACACTCCAGTCGATATGGTTGGGGCCAGGCCCGTGCGGTTCATCTTGCCAAAATACAAAACCACACTCCTCTGCTAATATACGAAATTTAGGATTCATAGTTTATCCAGCTATGTATGTATTGTTGTGCAATAACAAAGTCGTTAAAGTAATATTCGTATTCTTTTTCAAAATAGCTGTCAATGAATACTACTCTATATCCACTGCCTCGTTGTACTAAGAAAGCATATTTATGTTTATTATTAGCTTCATATAACTTCATTTTACTTCCCAAGCCCAGTTTAGTATTATCCAGTCTTGTAGACAGTCTTCAAATGTAAATTCACTATCAACTGTTTCCTTACCAAATTTCTTGCACATACAACTATACCACTCAGGCCAGTGCTCTGAACGGATTTCTTGCTCGGTGATTAGTGTAGGCTCACGATCTTCGTACTCATTATACTTGTACACTCTCATCGCGCTCTGCTGATTGTGGATAGCCAAAATGCTTGCGAATATTTTGTACAGCTATAAGTTTACTTGGTCCTTTGGTATTTTCAATTACTCTAATACACTCATCAACTACCAATTGCATAAATACTTCTGGATCAATTGGCTGAGTTTTAGCCCAGCGACTAAATGCTTTGTCATGAAATTGTTTAGCTAATTCTTTATTCACTGCTACATCCTATAATTTGATCTACTGTATGCTGAAATCTCTGATGTGCTAGATCAATGCCTACAGCATCGCTTAAGATGTTATTTACTAATTGATTAAAAGTAATGTCCAGTTCATGTGCTCTACGTGCTAGATTTAGAAATTCACTGTTGCTCAATTCTATATCAATTGTTTCCATTACATCCATGTCCTATGATCTTCTGCTATCCACTCACGACCATCATGCTCTTGAATATGCCACTCAACTCTGTCAGGAACTTCAACAACTTTAAGTGCCGCATTTCTACCCCACGACCTGTCACCTAGTAGTTCTACACAGTCAACGAGGTCTGGGTCCGTACGTGGTAGGTCTACATCCCAGATTTGGTGGCCATATACGGCACATTCTTGACTGTCGATAGGTGGCTCCCACCAACGTTCATAGCTATCAGTTACTTGATAGTTCCAGCCTTTGCGAATAGCAATAAATTCCATTGCTTCGCCACTAAGGCCGAAACCACCATAGTCACTGTTAATGACTACTTGCATTTAAGCACCAAGCTTTTGAGCAAGCTGCTCAAGAACTTCTAAGTTGGCCTTCTCCAAGCTCTCAAACAACTCGCTAGGAACACCTACTGAGGCCGCAATGCGCTCAACAAGATCTGACTTCTTAACACGCGGCTGTGCAGTTTTGCTCTTAGCCACATAAACACCTTCGCGACTAAGTTTAGCAACAATCGAGCGAGTGCTCTTACCAACAAGTTGAGCAATTTGCTCAATAGAAGTACCTGCTTGATACTCTTCAACAATCATTTTGGTTTGTTCTGGGGTATAGTTTTGTGCTTTATTTTCCATTTGTTTATCTCCGTGGGTTGTCTATCAATCAATAATATAATTATACAGACAAATTAGTTGTTAGTCAAATAAATAATTTTAATCTTTAAAAAATTTTGCTTTAAATTTAGGCGCTAATGCTGTGCTCCAACTAGCAATCTGCCAGCCAGCAATAGCACTAATAATTAGTGTGTATAATTCACGATTTACGAGTATTGCTAAGCCTGCTAGTGCTAAATAACTAAGTGCAAATATTAGCACAGCACAAACAAAGTTTTTATCTTGCCAACTTTGTTTAAATTCAGCTATCCATTGATTCATTATCAGCCTCCGTTTCCGGCCACCAACGAATATGTTGTACAGCAAAATTAACATCTTCAATTGGGTATCCATTATCAACTAACCACTGCTCTACCGGCACTTTACGATTCCACAATTTAGGAAAACCATAACGCCAGCCACTAGGAGGATCAATCCACATATTATTCATAGTGTTCCTGTATGTATCATTGCTTGTAAATAGTGCGTTTCATTTTTAGCAACGCCGCCTTGAGGTTGCCAACCCAAACGTAATAAGGCATTAATCTCAATCACTAAGGTTTCAATGCTTGTGGACTCTAAGATTACATACCTATTAGCCCTGGAATGGAGAGTGGGATTTGAACCCACGATTGTACGGTTTTGCAGACCGTTGCTTTGAACCACTCAGCCATCTCCATGTTAGTTATAAAGCAAACTTAGTGCAAAGTCGTGTAACAATTCATTGTGGCGACGATCATACTTATCAAACCACCAGTTTTCTGACTCAGGATGACAGCCAATCAAGCCAACATCACCATCAATAACTGCCATTGGCATTGTATTGGCTAAATAAGTAGCGTACACATCTGCTCTGCCTGGTAAGTTGTAGAAGGTACATCCGTCGTAAAAGTACATTTGATGACGTTCATTTAACCACTTTACATTAACATGTGTAGGCTCTTCATGGTTTATATCAGCACCATGACTACGAACATATTGTCTAACACACATGTCGGTAAGATCAAAGTATAACTTATCGGCCCAGTAAGCACCCATGCAAATACCTAAGTATCTACCAGCATCATGCATATACTGTTTGATAACATCTTTATGTTCTTGTGTAAATAGTTGATAAAAAAGATCGCTATCACCAATACCACCACCAACAGCAAATATATCTGCATCCCAAATGCCATCGACCAGTGTATCTAGTGTAAGCATTTGTACCTTAAAGGTTGGCTTAAGTGCTGATGCAAGTGCATGTGCACAGTCTAGTTCTAGAACAGGATCATGTACTAAAATTTTAACAGTTTTCATGGTTTGTTTTCCTAATCAATATAATATATTGTACTATGACTAGGATTATATGTCAAGTTTAAATTTTAGGGCCTTTAGGCCACTGCCAATAACCTGCATATTGGTGTAGATTAGGTTTTGTATAACTAGCATTAATCCAAGCTTGCCTTGTTTTATGCATAGCTTTTAGTTGTTTAATAATAATTACTAGTAGTGAAAAAAAGATTATAAGTAGTAGTATTAAGTCCATAACTAATCCCATAGTGCTTGATAGTATTTGCCAAATAAACGAAAGCCATTTGCTTTACGAGCTTGATGCTTGTCTAATCCTTCACGATCAACTTTGATGTTTTCAATCATTTTTTGTAAACTACTAAAACGCTCAGTAGGATGAATATAGAACTCATCAGTATCGTCATCTTTAACCTGCTGTTCAAACGTCCAGATCATCTCACCAAGAATCCAATCCCAGCGCTTAAAATGATTGCCGTCAACATCATACTCATCCTGTTTAGGTTCAGCATTGGTACTCTTTAACTCATCAGGCACATCACTATCATCTACTTGTGGAGCACCATGTTTAGTTGCATTAAGTTGTTTAAGCATTGGTAGGATGATATGGGCTAGTGTATGATCCATAGACCAAGTATCCCACTTGTCAATTCTAACATAGATATGCCTACTACGACGCTTATCAATCCAGTTGCATAACTTGTAAAACCAAGTTTCGTGATCTTCACCACCAAAACCGTGTGCAAAGAAATCGCCTAATTTTTGTGCACGATTGGCCCATACACAATCGTCACTATCCTTTTGCCAGAAGATGAGTCTATCTGCTAGCTGATAGGGGCCAAACCAACTTTTGTAAGAGCCAATAATTACTTTCATCCTAAGTCTCTGTTAAATTTATATTCTGGTAATTTTTCACCGTATCCTAGCCCAGATGGACAAGGATAAATATTACAAACAAAACCTACTACTCTATCTAATAACATACCACAACTAGTACAAGTATTAGGTAAATTATTTACAGGTTTTACTGGCTGTATAGGCTGTACTCTAAGTGTATTTTTAATTTCCATAACAGCTTCCTCTAACACCGTAAGTCGTTGATTAATTTGTTCTAGATGATCGTTTGCTAAATTAGTTTTCCACATTTTTATTTCTCAAGATTTTGTTGCGCTTTAGCACCTTCATGAAAGGCTTGCTCAAGCCAATATCTTAGTGTATCACTATTAAAATTATTACTACTATTAAAAAATTGATTTAAAAAATTATTACGATTATTGACGCTATCATAGTTGGGAAATGGTTTGTGAAAATACCACTTAATAAACTCTTGTTGAATTTTAATGTTCACTACCAGCTCTCTATATCTGTTATATCTACGCTAGTATCTGGTTTTTTACCAAATATACTAAACTTAACGCTTATCATTGGACCTATTCCAGACATATTACTTTCTTCTAGTTCAAATAAGTCTATTTCATGAAAATGATCTGTAATTTCGCATAACTGTTCAATTTGTTTTCTAGTTAGTTTCATGTTATCTCCGCATTGCTGAAATATCTTTGGCTTCTTGTTCACTAAAAATAGGTACAGCATTTGATTTGTGTAGGGTGCCAATACCAATAATATTAGTACCAGTATACATAGTAGTATCTTTTCTAGCACCTATACCATAACCGCTGTCACGACTAGGAATATGCCTAGTATCACGATTTAGTGGAATTTTTGGTAGGTTAAGTTTTAGTATGTTACGAGGTTTAGCCATTATATATCCAATAAATAAAAATATATTATATAACAATTATAGATTATCGTCAAGATTATTTTTTCGTAATTGTTTCTTTAGTTCTTTGCTAAGCCAGTTAATTGCTGCTTCCATATTTTGTACTTGTAATCGTTGACCAGGCAACCACTCAGGTTTTAGTGTTAGTGCTAATACATCATCTTCAGTTACTAATATGGTTTTTACTGTGCCATCTGCCCATTTTAATCTAGCTTGACGAATGGTTACACATTCAGGACCCTCAACCGTACCAATTGCTACACGTTCGATAAAATCCTGGGTAACTGGACGCTTAATAGCAACCTTTACACCACCGTACTTTTCTAAGTGATCAAGCATCCACATTGGTAGGTCAATAACAGTAATTGGCTCAAAGTCTGTGGTGTAGAGTACTACGTTCATATTATTCCTCTGGAAAAAATGCTTGCATAGTAATTGGTGCTACATATTGCAACTGTTTAAGTGCACACTGTGCTATTTGCCTATGCTCTTTCTGGGTACTAGGATCAAGTCGCTGTTTTAGGTAAAATATCCAACTTCGTAGTGTACCATTCATGTACATACGACTAGGTGTTAAACCTTCTGGTAGTAGGGCACGAGCTTGTTCCTTAGCAATGCCTTGACTAATAGCCCACTCATAGTGTTGTTGTGCTTGTTCTGCAAAACTTTTAATTCTAATTTCCCATTGTGCAGCTAGTATGCGTTCTCGATGATTAGCATAGTCTAGTTTAATACTATTTTGTCTATTTTTATTATCTTGCAACCTAGGCTCACGTGTTATGTCTAGCTGACCCAACGCTTCAACTGTTTGATAGCGTTGCGAAAACTCCTGAAAACTAAACGACCTATGGCGTAGTATTTGACGAGCAATATCACGTGTTGTATTAATTTCCATACAAACATTAGCCATTTCAAATGGACTAACATGACCTTCCTTTATCATGTATTGTAAGAGTTTTTTAAACTCTTGATTCATTTGATTATTAGGATTACTTACACGAGCAATTTGTGCTATGTTTTTATCTATATCAGGTGTTGACCACCAAATGTGCGCTGTATTCATTTTGTTTTGAAAAGTTATTAGTGTTTATATTATAACAGAAATGCAGAGGGGTAGCAACTCTATTTTTAGAATTGCTACCCCCAAACTACAAGTAAAAAATATGTTTGCCTATGGTAGTAATATACTGCTTAGTATTTCTCCAAGTTGGTTTTGTATAATTGGCATGAAAATATAATGCTTCAAAATTTTCTAAGAATAGTTTACCTTGTAAGATACCCTTAGCTATATGTTGAGCTTCCTCCCACTGATAGTGATCTTTGATAGGATTCTTACGATCATTAGTCCAACTAAATTGATCCTTTTGGTAGACTACACCGCAAATAGTCTTGTTAAACTCCGATTGATGTATTACGCGGTTTAGGGTTACTTGTCCTATAGCTATCTTTCCTTTATGTGATTCTCCACGAGCTTCAAAGTAAATATTTTTGGCTAAACATTCTACGTCTTTTTTAGTGTGCTTTATTTTATATTGCTTGTTAATAGTTTGGAGTGGCGCACTGGATGCGCTAGGAAAAGACAAACTTAGCACCAGTAACACAGTTAGTGTTAAGCTGGCAAAATTCATTTGTGTTCCTGGGCCTTTATTTAGTTGCGATATTTTTATTATAACACTTAGGGAAAAACTTTTCAAGCGAGAATATGGCCAGGTCGGCGCCAAACTGCAAAAAAATTCACTTGTAAATGTTTGCCAAGGCTGCTATAATATATGAAATGGAGGCCTTTTATGTCTAAAATTGTAAACTATACAGCAGAGCTGGAACAGTTAATAACCAAGACTTTATTACCAGCTTATGAAGACTATTGTCGTAGA
>Ga0214917_10004294_pt1 | contig 15940 bp, 28 predicted proteins | sample LL_1208_BB_MetaG_FD_177983 | JGI IMG/M metagenome (GOLD analysis project Ga0214917, IMG submission 177983) | Freshwater microbial communities from Lake Lanier, Atlanta, Georgia, United States - LL_1208_BB | ecosystem: Environmental > Aquatic > Freshwater > Lake | place: USA: Georgia | collected... | reverse complement strand
GGGTATTACCCGGCCATAACTTACCGGTTCAGCTGCACTGGTCTGTTCGCTTAATTTTTTTACAAGCTGATCAAAACTGCTCACCCTATTATTTATCTGCGTATTTCTTCTTATATTCCTCCAACAGCACCTTTGCTCCTTCCAAATCCTGCTCATTTATCTTGAGGCTGCTCATGACATATTGATCCTCCACCTGCACATTATCCTTTTCCAAACGGTACAGGATGCGGCTGGTCATTTGTTTCTTGTATTTTTTTATAAAATTATCTGCACTTTCGTTGAGTATGGTTTCAAAACTTTGGAAATAATCAGCGTCTTTCCCCTCCTTTGTTTTATTTTTTATAAAATCTTTCAGATCGTTTTCAAGAGCCAGTTTGAATGATGGAGAGTTGATCTTATCATCATACAATGCGGCCAGCTTCACAAAACTTGCATGCACCACCAATCGTTTGAGCGGATCCTCAAACAGCTTCAATGTGGCTTCATGATCATGTTTTAGTATTTTTGTGAAATATTCGCTGTTCATCTTTTATCCCCGCTTCCGCCCAGTGTGCCCCGTTTCTGACGAAGAGCCAGTTTGTTCAGGTTCAATGCAGCAGTTTGTTCCATGTCCAATCCAAGGCTGCTCATGCATGTGGCCAGATACCACAACACATCGCCCAGTTCCTGTTGCAGTTCGCCCACATCATCCGGACTCATGTTGCCCCGCTTGTCCCTTATGATCTTTTTATATTTGTTGCAAACCTCGCCCACCTCGCCACTCAGTCCCAAAAGTGTATAAGGAACGGCCATGTCTTTGGGAAAGATGGCGGTGCCATTTGCTGCCCGTTGATAATCGTTCAGGTTCATACCTTTTGTTTCTTTCCTTTTTTCTTGTAAACAGCAAGCGTTTTCTTTTGCTTGCCCACGGATTTGAGGAACGTGTCTTTATATAATATTCTTTTTATTTCCCGCAGTTCATGCAGCAGATCCAGATATTGCCGGTAAAGCTGCAGATATTCATTCTCCAGCTTCCGGTCCCGAAACAGCAGTTCCCGAAGAAACTTCATGCCTCGTTCCTCAGTTCATGGAAATAATGGTCCAGTTTCTTTTTAAGCTTTTCCAGCTTGTCTCCCGCATCATTTTCAATGCTCATTTCATCCATGTGCCATTCCATCTGCTCCTGCAGATAACTCAATGCAAAGTCCAGTTCCCATTGGGTGAAGTATGTTTCCGGATTCATGTGTTCTCCTTTTTGCTCAATTTATCCAACTGATCATAATAGTCCAATCGGGTGCGGTCATCCTTGTCAAAATAATTTTTAACATAATTTTCCGCCATTTCCTTGCTTTGAAAACTGGCCACGTGCAGTCCCTCGGCAGGGCTTCGGTTGTTGTGTTCCATCACATCCCACACCTTCTGATTGTCTTTTTTGTTTTCCCGAATGATGAAAAATCCGCTCATCTTTTCTTCTTTCCTTTCTTTTTGGGTTTGACCTTTTTCCAGAGCTTTCCGTCCGGATCCAGATCAACACTGGCCAGCATGATTCCATTGTAAATGGAATAACCGTAACCTTTTCCCCAACGCATGGTGGTGCGGCTGATCAGATCTCCAAGGTGATACAGCAGATGGCTGAGAAACAGTTTCACCAGTTCTTCCTGTATTTGTTTTTCAGTTTAAGGTATTTTTCCAACAGCTTCTTTTGCTTGGGTTTACCCTTTTGTTTGCTCAAACACACGAACAAACTTTTGGCACACTTCTTCCAATCCTTGCGTTCCTTATCCAAACGCTTGAATTTATTGATAATAAACTGGGCTACGGGATCCTTGTCAATGTCCCGAGGCTGGTCTGTTTCAACCTGTGTTTGCGTGTTTGTTTCGTTTTGCTGTTCGTTCATTTGCTTTTCTCCTTTGGTTTATCCCATCCATATAAAAGAGTTTTAAGCACTTTCACTTCTTCTTTTAATATTTGGTTTTCTTGTTCCAGTTCCCTTATTTTTTCCTGTAGTTTTCGATAAGGTTCCAGAAGGCTCATTTCCATTTCCACACGCCTGTTTTGCTGTCATACAGGGCGTAGTTCTTTTCAATGGCTTGCTTCCTGAGTTTTTTCAATTCATAGGAACAATCCAATACCAGATAAGCAAGCAGGGCCACCAGTATTCCGACCGTGACGCTAAACGTGTTATTAATATTAAGCATGAAGGTATGGTAATAAAACCATAACCATTGTCAAACATTTTATATAATATCTGTTTTGGGTATCAGGTCTTCGGGCTTCTTGATAAGTTCGGGACTGTATTGCGGAGGTGTCACAATTCCCTCCCTCTTAATACTTTCCATCTTGTGTGTGCGTTCCCGAAGTTCGCTGCTGCTGTATACGTGTCCCCGTCTGTGGTAGTGCAGTTCAATGCCATTTTCCAAACAATACTGTTTTCCAGTGAAATCCCTGTTTTTATATTCCTCGCTCAGAAAACGCACATGCATGGTCTGGGTCATGATCAACTGAAGCAAATCAAACTCGGTGTTGTACACAAGAATTTCGTCCACATACTTGCATGCCTGCAACTGCACATATCTTTCATAAATGCTTTGGATGGGTCTGTTTTTGATGCCGGGACGATCCACGGTGGGATCCACCTGCAATCCCACTTTCAGGTAATCGCAAAGCTCTTTTTCCATTTTAAACATCGTTACATGACCGGCGTGCAAAAGATCCAGACTACTGCAGTTGAATCCTATTTTCATATTTTTATATACTCACCTTTTCCTTTTTTCATCATTTTAATTAATGTAGGAAAACTTATTTTTAATTTTTTGCAAGCGATTTTAGCACAAGGATACGACACATTATTTATTTTCAAAGGTTTCCAACATTTTTTATTCGGTATTCCTTTTCTTTTTTTCATAGCATTAGCATGGTTTAATTTGTATTCTTTTTTATTTCTAAAATTGGATTTTTTAATCGCTTGTCTTATTTTTTCTATAGTTTCTTTACTGTGTTTATAATTAGGTCTGTTATATTTTTTCCCTTTTTTTGCTTCACTTATTGCTTTTGACCATAGTTTTCTTTTTTCAATTGTTAAGGATTTCCAAGTTTTTTTTAATTTATTTTTTCTTTTTATTATTATATTTTGTTTTTTTCTTTTATTTAAAAAAGCCAATGTATTTCCTCCACACCCTCCTGAAGCCAAATTGTATTGTGGTTTTAATTTAAAAATGAAATCAATTTCTTTTTCGTTTATATTTTTTTCATTATTACAGTAACACAAAACTTTACATTCGAAATTTTTTAATCCATATTTTTTAATTGCTTGTCTTATCAAAATTCCACTTCCAAAATAATTTTTATCAAATTCTCCATATTTTTTACCAATATAAATCTTATTATTAATTAAATTTTTTGTAATGTAAATATAACCAAACATAGTTTATAACTATATTTAGTTAAATCGAACTAGGAACAATTAAATTATTAATCAAGACGGCAACTGATGGCTTCCCGTCCGGTCTTTTCCTTTATGGCCCGGTAAACCTTGCAGTTCAGGTTACCAAACCCCACGGGGATGTCATTGTATTTGCTGATGTCCAAGGTGAGGCGGGTGGGCAGATCCTTGTTGCTGCCATAGTATCGTATGTCCTTTACCCGCACCGTTTTCATTTTATTTTTATTTAGTCCAAACCTTTTCAAAATATCCGTCCGAATTTACCCGGGTTGCTCCCAAACATTCATAGTTCATGGTGAAATCTTCCGGGGCAATAATGCTTAAAAATCTCCGGTCATCGGCTTGATAAAGATAATAGGTTTGACCCACGATGGTTTCCATTCGGCATTCAAACGTCCCAACAAACAGATTCCATTCATGAAGATCCACAAGATCATCATATTGCTTTTTGATTTCCTCCAGTTTGCTGACGATCTTTTTATGCAGATTGGCTTGGCGTAAATTGGTGCATTTCAACGTGTCAGGCAGTTCTATCTTGGGAGCGCTGTATTCTGCAATAAATGTTTTGGCATTTCGCTCCATTTCTTCAGGGTAATACAACATGTTATATTTTCAATTTTTTATTAAATAATAATATGAGTTGCAAGTGTTGTGGGGAAATCAAGTTGGATGTCCGGCATTTATTGTTTTTGATTTTGTTTGGTTGTGTTGTGTTTGCTTTGGCAAAAAAAGGCAGCCAGCTTAAAAAGGAACAAATTGAAAAGATCGAAAAAGCACAAGTGGTTAAAGCTTAAACTGTTGCTTGGATTCAAACTAATTCTGGGCTTGGCAGTTGCCGCATTTGTTTATGGGTTGTTGGAAGGGCGAAAGACTGCTGTTCATTTTTATACGGATTTACCCAACAGCTGCTTCGTGGAAAGCATGATTCATGCAAGCAGGGCCAATCTGTTGTTGGGAATGGAAACAGGATTGTACAGCAGCGTGTATGGTTTCACTTATTATTACCGGGATGACTATGATCAAAACAAAGACAAGGCAAAGATATTTGGACATGCCGTTTGCATTTTTGAATATAAAAACATCCTATGGATGTATGACGCTGTTTGGGGAACCATGCCGGTAGGAAAAACCACGGCCCGCAGTCAGTACGACCGTATGCTGCGAGAACACATTGAAAATTATTACGATTATAAAATCGTGAAAAGTTTTGTGGTGGAGGATTGGCGGCTTCCGCAACGTTAATCCCGGGGACGAAGTTCGTCCGGATCACTGAAAGTTGCACGACCAGAAGAACGCACTCCGTCAAAATCTCCCCGTTCTGCAGCGATGTCATTTGCCCGGTCCTGCAATGCATATTGAGCATCCCGCATCATTTCCGGCATGGGATTTTCCACCTGACCACCCCTACTGCCGTCATCATTCAACACGTGAATTTCAAACAGTTTCACGTCCACATTAAAATTGTCCTGTACCCCATCATATTCTATGGTCACATCCCCATAAGCCACATATTCAAAATCATGAAAATCAAATACTGCCTTGATATCCTCGTATTGCTTGGTCTTTTCCAATAACACTTGGCTTACCAGTTCGTTCCAGTTCATGACTTTATTTATTTGTTGAAAGCCTTGGTTACCAACAATTTATTGTATTGTTCAAGAACGTGCCGAACGAACAGGCATTCTTTCATTCCGCCCGATTTTGAAATAATATCCTCACATTCTTTCAGGGTGAGGTGGTTTACTTTCTTTTTTTTCTTAGGTGTCTCCACCTTATTATTTATTATATTTTATTTGTCTCTTTCAATCAGCATGTCATCTGCAATCTTATAGGCTTCCCGGCACAATCCTTCGTTGTTTCCCTTCTCTATTAAAAGGGCATGCATTGCTAATATTGCAAATATATCCCGCAGGTCGTTATCGTTACTCATGCAGATATATATTCTGCAAATTTATATATCAATTATTTCTTTTCAAGTTGTGGGGACGGGGCAAGTTCCTTGGCTTTGTCAAGGCCAGATCGTAGAATTTCAATCACAACGTTGATTTCCGGACTATTCAATTCTATCTGAGAACCTTTGAGACGTTGCAAAGCGACACTGATAGATCCTTCCAAATGACCAAGAGCTTTGGAAACGTCCATGAATCTTTGATAAGATTCCGGCAACTTCTGTTCTTGTTCTTCCCGCAACACTTTGCGTATATTTTCGTATTTTGAAATTAATTCATTATCACTTCGGGTCATATTCTTTATTTAGTGTCTGGCTTGTAATCATTTACCTTATAAAGTTTGGCAGGATCTTTCAGATTGCTTATGGGCAGGTTGTAACAGTCTGCCTTGAATTTCCATCCAGTATCACCGTCCGGTTCACCTTTGCGACGAAAGATTGCTTTCTTTATGTAATCACCCTGACCAATATACCCAAGTATCCATCCTTTCTTGTAATTCTCCAATACCCGGCAAAATATATAATATTCCGATTTTTGATTGGGGTTTGAGTTGGCTATGCTGCACTCATAGTGCGACAAGGGAACTGATGTGCAACGTTTGGTTTTTACCTCAAACTTGATGTGATAAAAATGAATGTCGGAATCATATGTGTTCTCCCGTTTGAAATTGTTGAAAGTCTTCAGTACCATTTCCTCTCCCAAAAAACCGGCCACATTTCCTTCCCCCTTGGTGATGCTGTTGCGAAGCCTTCCCATTTCCTTGGCTTTCTGTTTGGCCCGGGACAACATGTCCGGGGTCAATTCCACCTCTATCATAGAATATGTCGGGTATTTTTATCCAACCTGCGAGCCGCTTTTTTGGCTTCATTCAGTTGATTTTTTTCAAAAAATCCGGCATGCACGGTCTTGCCGTTGACCCGGCGCTTGACCACAAACCTTTTCACGTCCTTGCGCCATGTGATACCCAGTTCACCATACTTGGGTTTGAAGTTTTTGTTTTTGTTGTTCATCCGCTTGGTGGCCGCCCGAAGATTGCAGATGCGGTTGTCCGTCTTGATCCGGTTGATGTGATCTATTTCCATGGGACGTTCCGGCATGCTGCCATAATGCATGTACCATGCAATTTGATGAAGCGGATATGCTTTGCCCAATACCTTGGCTGTCATATATCCCTTGCTGTTCACTCCGCTCAACACATGCTTTCCTCCGACAATATCCTTGCCATCAAAACCCCGGATCTTTTTCAAACGAAAAACGTATCCAGTGACAGGATTGTATTGGAAGTTCTCCCGCAGATATTCCACTTTTACCCGTTCTTGCAGCTTGTGCTTCATAGAATGATGTTCATTTTTGCATCCAACACATAAACCCGGTTTGCCTGCACCTCGTCCGGATCGTTCAGGCTGACCCGCTTCTTTTCGCTAAAATTATAACTAACCCCATCAGTAAGATCCACAATGTCATGGTCATAATGGTTTTTTCCCTGTGGTTTGATTTTCATGTATATGCTGTGATTGGTGCGTTTGAGGCTGTTCATGTCAAAAAAACTGAAAACTTCTCCGGGCTTCAGCTTGCTGAAGTCCACGAGATTGTCTTTATCTTTGTCCAGAATTGTGTATTTCATCCCCATATTTTATGGGGAGGGCCGTCTAAATCAATTTTTTTCTATTTGTTTTAATTTTAAATAATAATCGGGCCGTTCCCAAAGATGATCGCTGGCTATCTGACGGGCCACTTTGGAACACTTGGTGTGTTCCATTTCAACGTTGGTTCCAATTTCCAATTGCTTCATCACTTGTTCCACACTCACGCCATGTTTGTCAGCAATCTGTTGTTCTGTCTTGCCAGTTGCCAATCCTTGCAGAAGGTTTTCAATCAAATGATCAAATTGCATAAAGGTATTTATTAAATAATTTCATGGATTTGGTCACTTTTCTGATCAGCAGTGCAGTTTTTTGTTATGTGCTCAGTCTTATCGTTCGGATGGAATAATCACTGGTCCAAATAATTTTTAATCCGTTCCTGAAGTTCCCGGTTTTCCCGCAATCTTTTTCGGCGTTCCAGTACGGTGATTAATGTGGCAATACTGATAGGAAAAAATATACGCAAAAAGAACTGCATGTGATCTTGTGGTGTAAGTTCTTCAAAATAAGTGGTATACAACTCAACCATTCCCCAGATCGTAAACAGCGCCGGAGGCAAAAACAATGCCCAAAACATCTGATCCCAAGGCTTGAGGTTTTTGAACCATTTGATCATCAAAACTATTTAATACCATTTACTTTTTTAAACTTTTTTTAAATAAAACATGCGGTGGATATTGGCATGTTTATTGTTGAGCAGTTGTGCAACTGACCGTAATTATCTGACACCAGACCACGAACGAAACACCGCTGAATATAATCTGTTGGACAGTCCGGATGGTATGACGGACCCTAATCTGAGAACTAAATTGTTTAAAGTGAATTATTAATTTCCCGGATTATTTGTAAAATATATTCCCGATTCATTCTCAGCATTTCTTCAAAAATCATTTTGCCAGTTTGTGCCGCATTGGTTTCTGCATCCGGAATGCTGTGCACTCCTTGGGCAATATCCAAAAGACGCAATATCAACTGCTTTTGTTCCTGTGTCAGGTTCATTCTTGTTTGGATGCTTCGCTGATCTTGTTGGCCAGATGCGTGGCAATCTGGGCTGTTTGCAATCCAGTGGCTTTGACGGCCACATCAATAAGAGCCAAAAGAGCTTCAGCTTCCTGCTTGTTCAGTTCTATTTTCATATTTTTTATTTATATATTATCAAAATATTACAAGGCTTGAACAGGCACTTTGTATGCAGTTCCTGTGCTGTCATATAATATAATATATTTGTCGGGGGTGAAGGTACCGGCACTGGCCGCCTGATCTGTTTGCAGCTTTCCTTGCAAATATGTGTATTGACTGTCATCTCCGGTACGGGCTTGGACCGTGGTGCTGGTTCCTTTGATGGCAGGTGTGGTAGAAGAAGTGTTGGTGAATTGAATCAAGCCACTGGGTCTTAGGAATAATTTATCATTTAAATTCAAAACTCCTGCAGATGTATATGACAGTATGGTTGAACTGTTGCTACTAACGATCTGAACAAAATTTGATAACTGCTTTACATCTTGAGTAATTTTTAAATAAGGAAACGTATAGGTTCCGGGTTGTTGAGTTGCAGTAATTTCTATGGTACCATATGCAAAAGCACCATTGTATCCCAATTCAAAAGGATTCCATCCTTGGTTATCACTTCCATTAAAATATATTCTTCGACCTCCACCAAAATTATTTGTTATGTAAAGATGGCCATTATTATAAATTTCTGGTCTATTATTTCCAACTTCAACAGATTCGAATCTAAAACCAGCTTTACCTGCCCTGCTGCTCAATCCAATAAGATTAGTGGACCAATCATATTCCATGGTGGCACTAAGCGGTCTTACGAAATTTGACCCGTCAAGAGATGCAATTGTAAATCCTAGTTTTCCCCCGACCTTAACAGCTAAGTTGGAAATAGATTCTTCAAAATTTCCAGATCCAATAGCTGGTATACCAGCTCCACTAAAGATAGATCTACCGGCAAGAATACCATTTGAAGCCATATGAGCTAGATTATTCAATCCACCATTACCATACGTGGCCAAGCTTACACCGTTTCCAGTAGAATAAATTCCGGGTTTGAGTAAACCTGACGTGTCATTTGCTATTCTTAAAACTCCGTTGTTAAAGGCTGGGGATGAACCCACCGGACCAACATCTAAAAATTGTGCACTCAATGCACTGTAAGAAATTCCGGTGGTGTAAAGAGTTCCAGTTGCGCTGATATCTCCCACAACTGTCAACTGATTGTTAGATACTGTTAATATGTTTGAATTGTTTCTTTTTACTTCGAAAACATTTGATATTTGTGTGTTAAAAGCGCTGACCACCAACGCCGGTGTATTGGTGTTGTATGGTGCCATGTATACCCGGGCAGAGGTGGATGGTTGTGTTGTTCCCACCTGCAAAAACCCTCCCATCCGAACGACACTGCCTGCACGATCTCTGGCAACACTTGTGTGAAATTGAACTGGAGATTCATTATTATAATTAAAACTTATGGCAGAATTAGTTCCGCCTATTTCAAGTGCATTCGACCCCCCATCCCCTAATGTTATTGTTACATTTTGTCCGCTCCCATCTGTGCGAATCAATCCATACACATTTGGATTGTCAGATCTTCCTATGTTTAACAAGGTATTGTTGTTAACAAAATTAGGAGCGATGCTTATGGTCGATGCTGACAAAGCTGAAAATATAAGAGGAAGACTTTGAGAAAATTGCAGGCTTCCTCCTGCACTCAATATCAGGTTGCCCGTGGATTGTATGGTCAGATCCCGGCTCACCCCGGTGCCTGCAAATTCATAAGCTATTCTGTTTCCTGATAATGCCAGCCGTTCATAGTTGCTGGCATCTGTAAACATTTTGTAAATTTTAAGAGATGCCTCGCTAAATCCTACTTTTGAAAAAGTTTCGTTATAAGGACGTAATCCTATGTTATATCCTCCCTCTCTGAAAAACCCTATGCGAGAATAAGGATAAGTTAAAGATCCTGCTGCACTATCGCTCCACCCAAATCCTGCGCCTGTTGGAACTATAAATCCACCGTTCTCTTGAATACCACCTATGCCAACATTGTTATAATAAAATCCCAGCATGCTTATTGCTGTACCAAAATAGGTGGAAGCAATTCCATGTCTTGCACTATTTCTTATCAACCACATACCGGTCAATTCTGGTGTGATTTCATTGACGGTTGAATCTTGAATTACAACATAGGACGATGTTGTAGCCACGCTGGTTCCGGATAACGTAAGACTTGCGGAGGAAATTGTTACTGCGTTACTAAAAATTGTATTTCGCCATCTGTTAAACACTAAATTGTTCGCTCCAGCATTACCCAATATATTCAGATTATTGTTTAAATTAACATCATCATAAATGCTGAGTCGGGAAGTGCCTGCTCTGGTTAAATTATATACAGTGGCAAAATTTGGCCCGTTCCAATTGTGACCAATACCCCCTTGTGAAAAACTAAATTGACCAGCACTTCCTCCATCAATATAAATTCCTGCCCGATTTCCCGCACTTGGATTTGCTGTGGTAAAAACAAATGCAGGAACATCAGTTCCAAATTGATTTGGTGCCAAAGAAATATTACCAGACCATAATGAACCGGCCACACCCACAGTGGCTTGGTTAAACTGACTGATGACGGATGATATGAGTGGAACGCCTGTTTGAAAATCATTTTTAGTATAATAAAGACTGGGAACAAAATTGCCGCTGATCTGACTTGCCACTGCAGTTGCATCCACATAACGCTTGGTTACCAGTTCATCCAAAGCAAATGTGGCAGTGTTGGTCTTGGTGGTGGTGAGTCCTCCTGTCAATTGATCTCCTGCTTTCAATACCCATGTGTTGCTGCTCAAAGCACTCAATGAAGTATAAGCACTGCTGGCAAGGGCATAGGCCGTGTTCCATGTGTCAGAAAGACTTTTCACAGTTGAATATGTGGTCACACCTGTCCATGTTGAACTGTTGTTCCGCACTGTGGTGTAACTGGAATCCCAGTTTGCGCTGTTGGCTATGATGTTGGAAAATGTGGTTTCGTACTCGGCACTGTTTGCATTGAAAGAACTGTATACACTGTCCCAGTTGGATGATGTTGATTTAACATTTGTCATGTCCGCATAAAGCGGAAGCGATTGATTCAGGCCGGTTATGCTTATCTTTTTGTTCACCAGTGTGGGGATGCTGGTGTCCACAATAGGAATAATGTCAGTGAGGCTGGCTTGGGTGAGCGCACTCAGCTGGCTGAACCGAACCGTGTTGTTTCTTTCCGGAGGCATATTATGGTGTTCCTATCAAAAACAATATAGGGGTTGCACTATCAACATTTATTATGTCATATGTGCTGCTGGAGTTAACTGAAAGCGAAGATGGCCACAATGCTGCATAAGTGGTGCCAATCGTGGCGATGCTGATAGCTGGTGTGCAGGTAAAGTTTGCAGCAGGCCATACATTTGGATAATCCATGGTAGTAAACAATTGTGCATGAAATAAATCGTCCCGATATTTTGACATGGTGCCTGTAAGAGCACTGGTTGCAAAAGCCACAAAATACAGTCCCCGAACCAAGGTGACGGGATTTGTGGCATAACTCATAAGACCTCCGGTTTGAGTCAGGTCCAACGTGCCGAATTGGGAAGAAACCAAGTCTGTGGCCCGGGGTTTGCCATACTGTGTGCGCCATTTGTAGATGGCTAGTTTTGCTGTGGTGCCTGCTCCTGAAGCAACTTGATTGTTATATAAACGTATGGCAGATACAGATATTGTCTGGGTGATACGGAATGGCACAAGAAAAATGCTTCCGCTGGCAATGGTTCCGTCTCTTGTCGTTCGTTGCATCATGAAAGGTTGATAGTAGGAAGTTTGGGCGTTGTAATAGCCCGGAGGTTGTGCTTGATCCCAAACATTTAGGTGAAAGGTTCCATCCCCCGCAAGATTGGCATTATCATCCCCTCCTTGTGGTGCCGGGACCAAACCCTGCGTTCCGTTGCTGGCAATGCCTGCCGGTGTGAAAGGCCCAAATGCAGTGGCACTTGCCGTATTGTATGAACTATAAACACTCTCCCACTTTGCACTGTTAATGTTGGTGGTCGTGTAATTGCTGTTCCAATTGGCGGATGTGGCAAGCACGCTGGCTTCCACACTCTCCCATCCGGCACTATTGTTACCCATTGTCGTATAAGTGCTGTTCCAATTTGAAGATAATGAATTTACAGAGCTATAGGTTCCTTGCCAGTTGGCACTGTTAAGGTTCAGATTGGTGTAACTATTTTGCCAATTGGCACTGGCACTTTTTAAAGAGGCAGTGTCCTTTCCTACCGGAAGAGAAAGATTCAGATCATTTATATTGATCTTTTTATTCTGATTGGTGATTGTTTCTACAACTGGAAGTATGTCCCCGGCTGCTACAGAAGATACCGGATCCAGCTCGGTGAAACGAATGTATTGCAGTGCCATAACATACTAGAACGTCACCATGTGCCGATACATATCAAAAGTGCTACCGCATCGGTGATAGTAAAGAAACTTGAGTCCATCCACGTTCAACATAGCAATATGACGTGTGCCAGTATAACCGCTGTTGCTGCTGGTGTAAGGATAGAATCCTCCGTTGTATATCTGCATATTGGTTAGATCCAGATAATAAATGAGACGGCTGTTTCCGCCCGGATTAAAATAGATCCGGTCTTTATAATCATACAGGCTGCATTGACCTCCGTTACTTCCCCCGTATGGATATTCACTGGTGTTTTGTGCGGGTGCATTGGATGCGAACAAGTTATATCCAAATGTTTCCCATGCCATTGTGCTCACATTGTAACGCTGACCATACATGGCCACAGCACCGCCCCGGTTGAAATAAAGATATTTGCCTTTATTGGTTGTTGTGTTGCTGGCATAATCCAAAAGGATACCTGCTGCAGCCACAGGTAAAGCACCCAATATCACATACACGCTGGTGGTATCTGGTGTTCCTATGGCCGTGGTCAAAGTGTTGTTTGTGTTGGCCGTGATGGTTGCTTCTGTTCCCGCCAGTGTTCCGGCAATGATCAAACAGCGTTTGTTCACATGAACGTTGGTGGCCCAGTTTTTGGTGTTGTCTGTGAGTGAATTCAATCCCCCTGTGGAGCATACACCATAAGTAAGCTTGGTGGCACTGAGTCCTTCCAACTGATCATAGCCCATGGGCATCAACGGCAATATAAAATAACGACAACCTGCACTCGGGGTGAATCCCAAAGCACCCCGGACCGTTATGCTGTTCCGGTCATTTGCCTGAATGATACGGGCATTCAACGTGGGTGCCTGATTGGTTTGTGTGTTGAAAACATAACAAATGCTGCTGACCCATTGATTAACAGTCCATGCCTTGGTTGCATCAAAAAACCGGGTGGTGCTGTTGGTATAACCAAATGTGGCATTGGCTGCAGGTGTTCCGCCCATGATGTACTGGAATGTGGTGGCACTGAAAGGACTGGCGGAAACTGCAAAAGTTCCGTTATAAAGAGGATCAGTGGATCCGGAAATGTTTAGTGTAACTGATTGAAGATTTGAGTTGATTAGATGGGCCCGGGATGCCACGGCCACAGCTTGGTTTCCGGTGCGGCTGATGCTGACCAAAGGTATGGGAAACTCAAATGCGGTGCTGGTGGCATATGCCGTATTCACATGACCATAATCCTGAACATAAGGATGATGGCTCCAGAAATCATATTCCACATGATAATTGTATAGTCGGCTGTCTGTTGTTCCTCCCATGCCATAAACAATGCGGGTGTTGTTGTTGATGCTGTAAGCACTGGTTTGATCGGGTACCACATCCCACGGTAGATCAATCGTGTATCCGGAAAGAGCTGTGCTTACGATATGTCTTATCTGACCGGTTCCTGTTCCGGAAAGTATCTTGACCTGATAATTGTCATAGGTGTAAAGATCAAAAGGATTGGCGCTGTCGGCAAAAAACAAACTGCTGGCACTTGTCACGTTGGCAGAAATGGATGGTGTTTCGGATGTGTAACCGCCCGTGAACGCATAATCAGTCGCAAACTGGCTGGTACGCAATCCATAAATTGTTTTGTAATCCACCATCTGTGTGGCCAAATCATATTCAAAAAAGCTGAAAGGAGAGTTTACGTTATGAATCAAACTCACTTTTCCTGTATCCAATATTTCAAACTGCGAATCGCTGGTGGGCAAGATTGTCCACGGACTGTCCACAATAATGTTGGAGGATTGGATCAACACAATACTGTTGGCGGCAGGACTGGTGGGTACGTGAGGAGAATGGTTGTATACCACCCCGGCAAGACCGGGATCAGCAATTGTGATGGCATTGTTTGTGTTGTAAAGAATCCGACGCACCTGACCATAACCTGTTCCAAAAACCACTTTACATTCAAAATTTTCATACTGATTGGCGCTCATGCTTTTGAGCGTGTCGGTGAAAATCACTGTTCCAGCGTTGGTACCCTGATTGTTTGTGACAGCGGTAAGAACCATGCGATCAACAGTTACCGGGGCAGATACTGAAAGAATGGTGCGTTCCTGATTTTTTCCCGGACCTTTGGTGATTCTTATCCTTTTACCCACAAAAAACTGGCTGCCATCATATGCCGCGATGGAAAGACCGGAAACGCTGGAGGTGATCACACTGCCACAATAACCTTTGGTTGTGTAAAACATACTGCTCAAGTTGTTGCTGGCTTGGGGCGGATATGCCATACGAACAAAGCTGTCGCTGTAGGCATCATAACGTTGCATGCTGCCTGCATCGGCCCGATACCAATACATGAACCGGTCTTTGCCTCCCGGTATGCTCATCAATCCTGCGCTGTTGCCGGTGTTGGTGAAAAGATTGGGCCGCAAAAATTCGTATACGGGAAGATCCAAACCTGCTTTTACGTTGCTGGTAAGTGCCATATTAGCTTCCTGTTATAAGAGGCCGAATGCTGTTTCCAAAATTGATTCGGTCAATGTTGTAAAGCATTTCCCGCATATCAAATTGTGAAGTGGTTATATTATTTAAAGAAGAAGTAATATTACCGGTGTTCTGGGAATCAAGAGCCACACGAATACGATCACTGTTGTCCACGTTTTGTGCGCCTCTCAAGCTTTGAGATATGCGCTTCAGATGGTAAATGATTTCATTCGTGGCAGCATTATCATCGTTTTCATAAAATATCTGAAGCTTGTCATTGGCATTCATTCCGGCCGTGTTGGTTGTTAATGTGAGAACGTTTCCGCTGATCGTTCCTCCCAAGGCAGGGCTGGCAAAATTATATATAATAGTATTTCTTGTGGCATTGGTTATGAGCAATAATCTGTTTTGATCAACAGTGGCTAAGTTGCTGAACTGCACAGTTTTAGCTACAGGATTAAAAGAGTAATCTGTAATCAATACCTTCATGCTTTTATTTATTTACCATAATGCTTTACAAAGCAACTGCATATGCTATTGCCAAAATCTCGGTGGCATAGCTGGCACTGTTGGCATTATAGGTGCTGTACACGCTTTCATATTTTGCACTATTTGGACTAAGGCTGGAATAAGTGCTGTTCCAATTGGAACTGGCTGATCGAACCGTGGTTTCCGTGCTTTCCCATCCGGCACTGTTCAGATACAGCGTTGTGTACATGCTGTTCCACAAAGGAACATTATCCAACTTGCTATTTTGTATAAAATAATAATTGCCATCCTCGGTCCAGAAGGCACTGGCCGCTGATGTTTGGGTCACATAAAATGTGAAAATCTCATCCACTGCCGCATTCCAGAATGCGCTGAAATAACTGGTGGTGGTATAGTTGCTGTTCCAGTTGGAGGATAGGGAGGGAATGTCGCCCAGTTCAACGGCCGTGCCGCTCAAATAGGCCGAGCTGTTATAGATCAGGTTGGTATAAGCAGTGTTCCACTGATTACTATTGCCACCCAAAGCAGTTAT
>Ga0214917_10004293_pt1 | contig 15940 bp, 13 predicted proteins | sample LL_1208_BB_MetaG_FD_177983 | JGI IMG/M metagenome (GOLD analysis project Ga0214917, IMG submission 177983) | Freshwater microbial communities from Lake Lanier, Atlanta, Georgia, United States - LL_1208_BB | ecosystem: Environmental > Aquatic > Freshwater > Lake | place: USA: Georgia | collected... | reverse complement strand
CCGAGTCGCTGCTGCGGTCGCTCAACACGATGATGCGTGCACCGTCGTCGATGAGGTCGCTCACCTGGTTGCGAATGTTGTCGATCGCCGTGCGCATGCCGTAGTCGCCGTCGGCCACGCGATACAGCCCGCTCACGACCGCCGAGCGCAGGTGCGGCAAGGTGCCGTCGTCGTTGATGTGAATCACCTTGGCGAGTTCGTCGTTGTCAATGATCGGAAACGGCAACACCAACTGCCGGCAGTTCTCGGGCCCAACTTCGAGCAGGTTGGCTTCGGGCCCGAGCGTCGAGCCAACCGACGTGACGACTTCTTCGCGAATCGCGTCGAGCGGCGGGTTCGTCACCTGGGCAAACAGCTGTTTGAAGTAGTCGAACAACAGCCGTGGCCGCGCCGACAACACGGCGAGCGGCGTGTCGGTGCCCATCGAACCAATCGGCTCGGCACCCGCCTTGGCCATCGGCGCGATGATCACCTTCATGTCTTCGTGCGTGTAGCCGAACACTTGCTGTCGACGCAGCACGCTTTCGCGGCTGTGCACCACGTGTTCGCGCTCGGGCAACTCGGGCAGCGACACCATGCCGTCGGCCAGCCACTGCGCATACGGCGCAGCTGCGGCGAGCGAACGCTTGATTTCTTCATCATCAACGATGCGACCGAGCGACGTGTCAACCAAGAGCATGCGGCCAGGTTGCAGGCGGCCCTTGCGCACCACGCGCTCGGGCGACACGTTCACCACACCCACTTCGCTCGCGGCAATCACGAGATCGTCATCGGTGACCCAATAACGACTGGGGCGCAGACCGTTGCGGTCGAGCACCGCGCCGATGACGGTGCCGTCGGTGAAGGCGACGCTGGCGGGGCCATCCCACGGTTCCATCAGCGACGAGTGATAGCGGTAGAACGCACGCTTGTCGGCGGGCATAGTGGCGTGGTTTTCCCACGCTTCGGGGATCATCATCAACACCGCGTGCGGCAGCGAACGCCCCGAGAGGTGCAACAGTTCGAGCACCTCGTCGAAACTCATCGAGTCGCTGCCACCAGGCGTGCAAATGGGGAACGCACGCTCGAGCCCGGCGATGTTGGCGGTGGCGAGCAGCGATTCGCGGGTACGCATCCAGTTGCGGTTGCCCTGCACGGTGTTGATCTCGCCGTTGTGCGCGATGTAGCGATACGGGTGCGCAAGCGGCCACGACGGAAACGTGTTGGTGCTAAACCGACTGTGCACGAGCACCAAGGCAGATTCCATGTCTTCGTCTGACAAATCGGCGAAGAACATGCCCAGTTCGGGCGTGGTGAGCATTCCTTTATATACGAGTGTTCGCGACGACAACGAGGGGAAGTACGTGCGCAACTCTTCGGGCAACTCGTGTTCGGTGCGTTTGCGGGCGACGAAGAGTTTGCGATCGAGCGCGATGCCGGTTTCACCCGTGCGTGACGCCACGAAGCAGTGCTCGAAACTCGGCATCACACGCCGGGCACTCGCCCCCAAGCACGATGGGTCGACGGGCACGCCGCGCCACCCGAGCACCTGCAGACCTTCTTCATCAAACGTGCGCGTGATTGCGGCGCGAGCCTTCTCGGCGAGGTTGGTGTCAGCCGGAAGAAACGCAAGACCCACTGCATAGGCCCCACTCGGCGGCAGCTCAAAGCCAGCGGCGCCATTGGCACCCGTGCTGCTCGCTGCACGACCCTCGCGCTTAGCCACTTTGCGCAAGAACTTGTCGGGCACCTGCAGCAAGATGCCCGCACCGTCACCCGTGTCAGGCTCGGCGCCGGTGGCACCGCGGTGCTCCATGCTGCACAGCGCACCGAGGCCGGTCTGAACGATGCGGTGACTGGCGACACCCTTTACGTGCACCACGAACGACACGCCGCACGAGTCGTGCTCGAAGCGCGGGTCATACAGCCCGCGCGCAGGCGGCAAGTCGTGAAGCATTGGGGCTGTCTCGCAAACGGTCGTGCTGCTGGTGCACCCACCGACTGGTGAGCACCGGGACGACGCTGGCCCGCCCCGTCAGCCTACTTGGCTCGAGCTACGCCGATGACGGTTGTGTCGTTGTGACGCTCAGCGCGGTGGGCGCAGCAGCCGACTCGCGGTCTACATCACCGACAACGGCAAAACCGACCGCTGGGGCCCCTTCCCTATCCCACGAGATTGATAACTCGAAGGGGGAAATCCGGCAAATGGTATGCGCCTCAGATGGCTTATCTGTTGTATACGACTAAGATCATCTGACTTAACTCAGCAATCGCTGATGTCGCTCTCTCAGTCAGCCGTGCGCTGAATCTCGGTAATCTTGCAGACTGCACCATCGGGAATCTCATTGGCGATAAATCCCTTCTCGGTCATAGTCTGGCCGGAATCAAGCGAAGAGATCGCAATAATCGTTTCGTCATATTTCGTGCTGCCGTCGGCAGATTCAAACTCCACTGTGATGAAATACGTCGAGGTTTTCTCAGAACGATTCGTGACCTTAACCTCGGGGTATCGAACGCCTATTGCATCTGGCGTACCGCAGTCAATACTGTCAATGTCGCCACTTGCGTCCTTTGAGCCGAGTCCTGTCCCAATGGTGTCTTCTGTGGCCGTCGCCCCACTACTTTCAGCCTCAGAACTGGACTCGTCAGCACCAGGAGTAGTCGTGGTCGTGGTGTCTGATCCACCTTGTGTAGCGACTGCGATAACGATTATCGCGATGCCACCGAGAAGCCAGAAGCGCTTCTTTTTGAACCAAGGTCGCATGGCCTTCGCTGCGGCTTTCGCAGCTTTCGCTTGAGCCTTTGCTTCTTTCTCGGTGGTCATAGAAATCTCCTATCTGGGAAAGTCATTAGCGCCTCAGAGAATACCACAAGTACCCCGTACAAGTCCGCGAGCTTTTGATGGCGACCTTCCAACAACCAATCGGCGCCGCCCGCTACTACCCCAAGTTCGGCCGCACGCCGTCGGCGCCACCAAACGACGCCGGCGTCCCATCCCCCAGCTCCCGCAACAGCGCCCCGGGGTCGCGCACGTCGTCGACATACCCCAGCGCATACGCACCGATCGTGTAGCCGGCGAGTTTCTGCAGGTCGCGCGGCAGCGTGCGCGCCACCGCAGGCGGACACGACAGGTACTGGTTCTCTTCCTGACGCAACCACCCGAGCACATAGTCGACGTTCAGCGCGCGCCGCACACGCTCGCTGCGGTTGGCCCCACCGCCGTGGATCGTGCGCCCCGTGTACAGCACCACCGAACCCTTCGGCATCACCGCCTGGTGCGTGCGGTGCTCGTCGGCGGTCGCCTCTTTCGGGTCGAGCAGCGAATGCGGGATGATCCGCGTCGCACCGTTCTCTGCGGTGAAGTCGTCGAGTGCCCAGATGGTCGACACCTCGACATCCAACTCGGGCGGAAACGGAAAGAAGTCAAAGCACCACTGGTCGCGATGCAGCGGCTGGGCGGGCGACCCGGGCCCGATGCTGATGATCTGCGTGAGGTGCAACTGGAAGTTCGTCGCGTTCGGCCCCAGCACCGCCTCCACCGCCCCCAACACCAGCGGATGCGCGATGAACTGCCGGCTGGCCACCGAACGAGCCAGCAACGCCCCGGTGCGCTTGGTGCGCCGCCCCACGAAATCGTCACCACCAAACGGCGTCGCCTCGATGAACGGATGCATCTGCCCCAGCAACTCATCGACCAACGACCCCGGCACCAACCGCTCGATGATCGCCGCACCCGCCGTGGTGAGCGCTCCGGCAATGTCGTGCGCTGTCGCATCAGACGAAAAACGCGGAATCGAAGTCATGGGAGGACTGTAGTCGCGGCGGGTTGAACCAGAGATGGAGCTAAGTCTCTCGTCATGAACACCCTCCGCGTTCGCATTACTCTTCAATGCGAAGGTTTCTGCGAAGCTGACCTAGCAGTCGCCTTGGACCCTGCAGACTTCTTAGCGAGTTTTCTCGGTGTCACATGACCCGCGTCGACCAAGTAGTCCTAGCGGTGATACTCGGCTGCAAGCTGCTTTTCGAGCTCCTTCGAATGTTGTTCAGTAAAGACGACGCGGTGTTCGCGCAGGCTAAAAGCTCGATTCTTGGTGGGCTTCGCCCCGATATCCTTCCCGCTCTTCGAGGCTCTCTGACGGCGATGCTGTTCGATTCGGACGTCGAGCGGATTCGACGATTGACCAACGTAAACGTAGCCCTTCTTCCGACTACCATCCCTGTTCGTCATCTGCTGTTCCTTGCCAGCTGGGTCGAGGTTGAAGACATAGACCACGAATTCATCGGCCCAAGTTGACCTTAAGTTGTTGACGGCGTGACCTTCGCGAATCAACTGCTCTTTGCACCGCTTGAGCTCGTCCTTAGCTTTGGCTCGGTCGCTTTGAACTCTGTAGCGAGGTGGCGTCGGGTACAGCTTTAGGTGATGACCGATCGCGAATTCGCTGCCAGCGCCTCGCTGAAGTTGACTGAATCTAACATCAGGGGCGCTCACTGATAGCTCCACATAGAGATGGGACTTGTCTTTGAGCCTGCGCGGGAATGTCTCGTCGAGCTCAGTGATCACTACAAAGTATCGGGGCCTAGTCATTTTTGCGTTCTACCCTCCGCACTCTTAAGTCGATTTAGATTCAGACACTGCATTGAACCGAGCCACTTATGTTGGCCATGGTAGGCCCCCGATCTGAACCTCTTAACGAATGCTTGTCATGGTAAATCTCAGAGGCCTGAACTTCGGACACGAGGGCGATGTTCGGCGGTCTACGCGCTCAACACAAGATCATGGAGCCTGATATCCCCCTTGCCTCTAATCGACCGTTAGCACCAGAGTGATTGCCCCAACTGCCTTACGGGACCAGAGCGAGTCAGGGCCACTAGGAATGGGAAGATTCATACGAAGTGACGGTGCAATCGAAAGAGGACGGTCCGATTGAGACGGTCAAGTAATTGGCTACAGTCTCGTCTCACAATGATGTAGGTCCTCTCCTGCAACCTATTCCCGAGGCCTGCAGAGTTTTCGGCGCGGTTTACTCGGTTGGGTCGACCCCATATCTCTTGAGTAAGTCAACCAATTCGCTCCAGAAACTCGCTGCCTTTGATGACTCTCCAATCCGAGGAAGCCTCTCGCGCAATCGCCGAAAGTTAGCTGCACTCTCCGGTGAGTCCTGCGCCGTCTCGAGAATCCACCGATGCACCCTGCAAAGTGTTCGACCGTTGTCCACGTCGAGTTTCCCCCCGCGACGGGTGGATTTTGCATAGCCCACGAAGACGGGAGTTCCATCTGCGGGACCCTTCCCGCAGATCCTGCATCTGAACTGGTCTCGTTCCAGAATCTCCATCTTCTCTGCGTCATTGAACTCTTCAGGTTGAGAGTCCAGGTCTGGGTCGTACCAAAATTTTTGTTCTGAGCCCTTCTCGTTCCGCTGAATTCTTCCTGCCTGCACCAAGTTTCTTGCTGCGCGATTGGGGTCATTGAATTTTCTATGGTGTTCACTAAGGAAGGCTTTTGGAAGTAACTCTCTAATTTCCTCTGGCGTGAATTCTCTTCTTGGATAACGTCGAAACCACTCGAGAGCAAAGTCGACTTGGTTCATCGGCAAGACCTACTCCTTGTACGGTCCAAGAACTCCCGAAACTGCGAGCGTATGCGTAATCTCGCGCCCTATACGTCTTACGACTGGTACTGCCACTGAATTGCCGAATTGACGGTACATCTGAGTTCGTGATACCGGGACCTTGAAAGATTGAGGAAACCCCATAATCGCCTTGCATTCTTTCTCGGTAAGAAGTCGCAGCCCCGTCGGGCCATCCTTTACGAAGGTTCCTGTGATGCGCTGAATCTTATGGTACGAAGCAACGAGGGTCTTGACCGGGAAATCAGATTTTGGCGTGATGACTTCAGGATGACCATCGTTCTTCTTGTTGATATACACACGCTGGAGATGTCGAGAAATCGAGTAGCCGGTAATGCCTGTTTCTACATGTTTCCCAATCGACGAAATCCCCCTGCTGGGTCGAGGCCAGCCGAATTCAGAGTTCTCTACCTGTTTCCTATCGAAGGCAACGATGTAAACACGCTCTCTCTTTTGGGGTACTCCGTATTCTGCAGCATCGAGAACACGCCAAGTCACCCAGTAGTCTGCCTCGCGTAGCGAGTTTTCAATAGTGTTCATAGTGTCGCCACCGTTATGGCTGAGTAACCCTGTCACGTTCTCGAGCAGTACCGATGCGGGTCGTCTCGCCTTAACTATACGTAGAACATCCCAGAACAAGGTGCCCTGAGTTCGGTGGGCGAAACCCTCTCGCTTTCCAATAGAGCTAAAAGGCTGACAAGGAAACCCTGCCGCAAGTAGGTGAATCTTTGGAATCTCACTTACTTCAACTTCGGTGATATCTCCATGGGGCACCTCGCCAAAGTTGGCTTCGTAGGTTTTCCGAGCAAACTGGTCCCACTCACTCGAAAAAACGCAGACTCCACCGTTCGCTTCCATGGCGAGACGTATGCCGCCAATACCAGCGAACAAGTCAGCAAAGCGAAATTCCGCACTGGCAGTTCGCCGCCGCTTCGGCGCAAGCCCTACATCGAACAAGCGCTGTTGTTTTGACGTGGATTTACACGAGGCAGACTTTCTATTCTTCATGTCTTGACGTTTTGCCTCTGGTCAACTTCTACTGTTCGGCAAGAGGCTTAGGTCAGGGAACGAAAGGACGCTGACATCTTCTCCAGCAGATGCGACGGCCTCGATGTCCTTGAGCCAATGACTAAGGAACTCCTTCGAGTCGAAGTCCTCTTCGGTCGCGTTCATGAACCTGACCTTACTCGGCAAGGTGATTTCGCGCACGTCGCCAGGTCGTGGACCGTCCGCTTCAAGGGCACTGCCCAGAGCAAGGCCTTCTGCAAATCGACGTATGTCGGTGACGAAGTCGAGGACCAACACCTTCTCCTTTCCCGCTTTCAGTCTTAAACCCCTTCCGAGCTGCTGGATGAAGATTCTCCTGCTATGCGTCACTCGCTGAAACACGACCAGGTTCACATCGGGGACGTCGATGCCCTCGTTCAGTACGTCTACGGCACATAGGACTCCAATTTTTCCAGAGGCAAAGTCCCAAAGTCGACGCGATCGCTCCACTGGCTTCAGTGGTTTGCCATCATTTCCCTTGCTCGCCAACGTCTCTGCTCTTGCAAAGCCGAGCGCATTTATCTTCTTTGCAACAGTGGTGGCATGGTCGATAGTGCCACAGAACACTATGGCGCGACAGCCGGCTCCGAGTTCGCTCCAGCCCTCCTGAGTACGCTCGATGATTCCGTCGGTCCAATTTGTGATAAATAGTGTCCGATTGATTTTTTCCGGAGTGAAGCGATCTCCTTTCATCTCACGAAGCTGTGCCCAATCGACATTGTCAGTAAAGATCCGGTAGTCAACGTTTGCTAAGTAGCCGTCGCGCAGGCCTGTCGGCAAATCCACTTCAATAACCGGCTCGTCAAATCGATGGTCAAGCCCTTCGCCCCCAGGGCGCCACGGTGTTGCGGTCAGCCCTATCAGGAATGGTCCGCCCTCTTTCCCAGCTCGCAGCGAATCCAACACGGATTCGTAGGTTGGCGCCCCCAGATGATGGCATTCATCGACGACCACCACATCAAAGATTTCGTTCGGAAACAGGTCACGCTGTTGTGCTTCGTGTACTGAATCTCTGGTTGCGAATACGAACGCATATCTCGATAGTTCGTCAAACGAATTTGGGCGCTCTCCTCCACCAAGAACGCATGTCGCATCTGAGCTAGCCATGAATGGCCAAAAGCTTCGTTCCAGCTGGTGCACCAAATCAACGGTGTGAGCGATAACCAAAACGCGACTCGACTTGTTGGACCCAGAGCGGATTCGACGAATAGCTTCTCCTGCCGTCACAGTTTTGCCGAGGCCCGTTGCAAGTACTACGAGCGCATTAGTAGAAGAGTTGTCGGTGTAACGATCAAGTATTCGGTCAATTGCGATCTCTTGGTATCTGCGAAGTCGCAGATGGCCATCGGCTTGAAGAGCCGGCGGGATGGCCGAAAGTTTACTTCCCAATTTCTCTATGCTTGACGCATCCCAGAGTTGAAGATTGATTCCATCCCGAACCAATTGTTCTCTTCGCGCATACACCGACGCAGCAAATCCTTTGGCGCTGACGATTAAGGGGACTTTAGCTCCGTACTTCAGTAATGCATTCAAAGTTTCATCGATAACCGAGTCACCAACTGGACGACTGAGCTTCTTGACCTGAACGAGCCAGCGAATGTCCTCGCCGCCGGACACGTTGCTCCTAGTCGCAATAACATCGGCACCACCATCACCTGATTGCCCGACAAGCCAGACATGTTCAAAACCCTGGAGAATCAGGAGTCTGTGAACGAGTCGTTCAAGTCCCTGCCAAGTGGCTGCGGCAACCTGGGTCTGCGAGTAGAAGGGTTGAAGGCTGCTCATTGCAGCCTGGCTCCTACAAATTCGACTGAGAGCTTAACTTTTCGAAGAGTTGTCTCATCGACTGTTGGGCTTTCGAGGAAGTCAGTGCAGTCTTCAAGTGCACGCATGATTGCCTGTCTCGCTTGCTCGGATGCGCGTTGAGCCAATAACGGGGCGACATCTTTGTATTCCGCCGATTCGTCAGTGAAAACAGTGCCACTCCATCTTGCGAAGTCGAGACGTAAGAGTCTTGGGAGCGACGAGGGAACATAACGAAGAAACTGCCCGCTCCCCTTGATTTGCTCCAGAGTCGCGAGCTTGCCGACTTGCTGGAGTTTCTCAACCAGAGTTTCCACTTCTGCGTTAGTGAGTTCTGTGCTCAGCGCGCTGCACCATGGCATTGCCGTGACTCCATCTGAGATTGATTCGAGTAAGTCCTCAACACTTCTTCGGACGGATTCCTTGGTCAGACTGACTCGCTCACCGAATGCTGTCTGAAGGACCCGATGTGCAAGATTAAGCGTTGTCATTCCGTTTGCGGTCGAACCAACGAGAGCTTGCAGAAACGAGGCAACTTGGGTTGCTACGGCAAACTCGACGGTACACCCAAGCTCAACAAAAAACGGGTGTTGGCGGTCGACGAATATGTCGATTTGGTCAAGGCTCGAGCTCGGTGGTGTGTAAGTGGGAACTGGCGCCTGGTTAAAAAACGGCCGCAGCGAGTTGCTGGTAACCGAGAAAGTGTTAACTGACAGGGGCTGGGACACATTCCCGTTGACTAGTTTGAACGTCAACGACTCAAAAGAGAGTTCGTCAAGTCTGTTTGCAGCACCTCGTAGTTGCGATGCATCCATCGGATTACCGGATCCCTTGGCAAGTTCACATTGCGAACAGGCAATCTCATCGCTGGCATTTAGAAAACTACATGCAGCACATTTCCATGGTCCTGTGATTTGTATTGTCTGGTCTTCGCCACAAATCGGGCAGGAGCTTGCTGATCTGAGAATCTCAGCACCACACTTAGTGCATTCCTTTCCTAGGAGAATCTTCCCACACCCGACACACTCTTGCGCACTCTCCGGATTATCTGCACCACACTCATCGCAACTCTTGAGGGGCTTATTCGGCGGAATCGTGGCATTTTCTACGAGCTCCCACCACTTGTGGTCGTCATAAAATCCAGGTTCTCTGGCTTTGAAGCGTTTGTAATACTCTGCTTCGACATCACGTGATATTCGGTCTGGCTTGCTTTCTGACCATGTACCCATGTACATGTCTTCCTTGCCATACCGCTTCACTTTTCGGTAGCCGTCAAAGATCCTTCCCATCGGACTTTCGTTTCGAACCCCCTCAAGTCTGTTCTTGGCTTGAAGCGCTCCACCACGAATGAACTCCATCGCCTCCTGCCATTCCCTGCTTGGTCTCTCAAAGTCTTGTTTCGTGTAGTCAACGGGAACGTGGTCGAGGTGTACCTCCCCTACGATTCGTCCTGTGTTCTGATCGATTGGGTATTCCTTCTCAGTTTCGCCCAATTCATCGGTGTAATTGAAGAAAGCTTCCTTCTCTGCGACCCGAATTGCCCGTCCGTTCCTGATGAGGTCAATTCCAAAATTGCTCTTGTCGTCAAAACGTTGTACACCAATCCAGCCGTGGATTCTCTCATTGATCTGCTTGACATCGGAACCGCCACAAACCCCGCATTTCTTCTCTGATGCCTCGAGAACGTTTCCATCCTTTTGGCATCTACGCAGGACGCGTCGCGTCTCGTCGAATGTGATTCGCGCTGGTATCTGACCAATACCTTGCCTTGTAACGGAGCGATTCTCGCTCCACACGCAGTGTTCAAACGGTATAACTAGCTCGTCATTAACCGTCATGTTTACTTTCTTCTCGTCATCTCGCAAGATCGTGCTGTAGCGACGACCGAGCTGTTCAATAAGTTTCGGCTTGGAAACCCTTGCAAGCTCAAACGCAAAGCGCTGATTGGGAGTCCCATTGGGCCACCAATCAGAAATTTCGACAACCGTGCCGCGTTCCGGGTTTGCAATCTCTTCTAGTGGGACCTCGAAATCACCTCGACGCTTGAGCTCCTGAAGGTCAATTGTTGCCCTTAATGCACGTTCAGATGTTCTGTTATTTAGGTCAGCTCGAGCGGTCGTTACAACTGTACGTTGCCCAAGCTTGGCAGTCGCGATATTGAATCCAACACCAAAGAGCCCAAGAGCACCGAATTTATTCTTTGTCGAAAACCCGGCTTGTAGCGCCCCTTGTAATCCGTCTCGGTCAAGACCAATACCGTTATCGACTACTCGAATTACTCCCTCACCGTTCTGTATTTGGGTGGAACTGGGCAAGTGAATTCGAATCCACCGACTAGTAATAGCCAAACCTGCGCGACGGGCGGCATCAAATGAGTCGAGCGAGTTATCGATAAGCTCACAAAGCGCGTCAATCGGCTTAAGGGGTGTGTTGGATAGGACTATGAGGATGTTGGGGTCAGGGCTGATGTTCAACATTCCTTTATTTGCCATGGTCACAATTGCCCCTTAACTGAGTTTTTAGAACATTATCTCAGGGGTCTACACCAATTAGTTTCTGGGCATGGATCATCGACACGAAATCATCTGGAGAATCTCCGGTCGGGTTATAGAGACCATTTACAATCCTGGCCGAAAAGACCGCCCATTTTGGCAAGTTGTGATTGAGCTTGACAACGGATTTGCGTGTATCTACGTGCGGCGGGAAGACCTGCGAAGGGTTGCTGAGAAACTTGGAGAGGGCGATCTAATTGAAGCTTCTGGCGTTACAACCCCTCATCGGGTCGTCAACGCTGCGAAAAAGCCGCTGTTTCTAGACCCAGTTGAACATCTTGCGAAACTGAATTCCTAGGCGAGCTGGATCCAGCGATGCCATCGATTGATGAGCGACGAAAAGAGCGCGAACATCGAACCCAAGAAATTTGCGGACTAAATCGAGAGACATCCAAAGAAGCCTGGGAGGTCGTCGCCAAATACTCCAACTTCAAACGGGCTGTCGAGGTGCTTGGAATAACTCAGTGCTATCTGGATCGGCTTCTGCTTACCGAGTTTCGATACTTACTCAGGGACGGCGTTCTCTACGACAACCTCGCCGCGGTCCTGAAAGATCGGGAGCACGTTATAGTCAGGTCTGCTTGCAGTTCAATTCCGAAAGATGAAGTTGAGACTCTGAATTCTGCTCGACGTGAATGGATGACCAAGGTAATTCTGGAGGACTTTCGCTCGACGGGTTCCCTTGAATCTGCTGTTGACCGCCTCAAGGTTGACGCCGAACTCGGTAGAAACCTGCTAATTCACGCCCTCGCGCGGGACGGGCGCAGTCTCTCAGATATCTCGAAGCTGATTTCCATCTCAAGAGAACGAGTCCGCCAGATTCTCAAGAAAGAATTTGATTTCAATGTTCGCGACTTCAAGTCATTGCGAGCCGATGAGAAGCGAGTCGAGGACTCACAATTGCAAGGGAAGTTAGCTGACTGGGTGAAGTGTCATCCTGGCTGCACCTACGCAGAAGTGGCAGTCGTTTTCAACCTGAGTCTCGAAGCTGCCTATCGGCAGTTACCGCGTTTCGCCCGACACTTGGTGCTCGCTGAACTGAATACACCGAGGAGCAAAGCGAGTTCCGCAAGGTTCACCAGAGATGAGATTTTGGAAGCACTCAGGCATGCTTTTCGACTTCGCAATCCGTCCAGCTCCATGTATTCGACCACGGCGATGCGTCCAATAACAGGACCCTCCTACGACAAATACCGAAGATCTGGTGACGTATTCGGTCCGTCCATTCCACGCATACTTCAGGTGTTCGGCACCTGGAGGAAGGCCTGCGAACTTGCCGGAGTCCTGGCCGAGGAGCCTGTGCGCACTGACTACGAAAGAACGTGGACCGACGAAGAGTTGCTCGACCAGCTATCGCTATTCCTTCTCGAGTCAAAGACGCCCTCAAATCAAGCATTCGATGAGTGGTGTCGCATCGAAACCTCACGAGCCAGCTTTGGGACCCTACGTAATCAGCTTCAGCTTTCGTGGTCAGGTGCCAAGAACGAGGCACTGATTCGACTTCGACAGTCGTGGGACAAATCAAATGGCAGCTTGTGGACCTAGGTAGCAGTCACGCCCAGTCGTGAGCTCAGTCTCTTCATAGCCCGACGGCAGCCTTGTCCGTATTTCAAAAAAGGTTGCGAATAATTGAGACTAGCCATAGTGGTCCAAGCACGCAGAAAAGCACGAGATGCGAAATTTGGAACTTGAGCTTCTCTGACTCGTGATAAATCTCATCCTCGGTTACTTGCTTATTCCAGATGAACCAGCGAACTACTCCGACTCCGATCCAGAGGGCAACTGCTTCCATAGAGCAATACTTTAGTTGGCTGCGCAATCTCTTTTCGAATCTGCGTGATGCTCACCTTGCATTCTTTCGACAGATTCGACATTCTCGCTCACCATCTGGGCGGACATACGTGTTCTCGATGCTGCGTAGGTGACCATTTCGACATCGTTCGGTCTCACTTCTGCCTCGACGGAAATCTTCAGAACTTACCCTTCCACGACTGCGACTCAGATCTAAGGAATTGGAATCATCTCTAGGCTGGCAAATGAGGCATCGCCTGCGACCCTCACGGCTTACTTGCGTGTTTTCAGGCGTCCGCCGGTGTCCGTTACTGCAGTATTTCTCGGCGTACTGCTTGTCGCGAGTGTTCTTGCATCTCGGATAGTTAGAACAGCCGAAAAACCTACCGTTGTTCTCTTTGTTGACGTGCTTTATCCATGAACCGCCGCACTTCTCGCAGCGGTCAATTGGCTGAAAGCCGCTGGTCGAACGCTCGAACTCCCCTGATGAGGGCTTCGTAACAGTCGTATTCGAAATAGCTCTTGGAACACGCGGTTGTCCATTCGAAAAGAACTGGTCGTCCTGGGGCTGCTTCTTGGGTTCGTATAGCGCGGGTTGGATGAATCGTGTGTTGCGCGAGGAGGGGGCTGGCCGGCTGCGCGAGGCAAAGAAAACAATGAATAACGCGACTACTGCTATTGGGATTAGTCCCTCCACATTGCCAGATTCTAGGTAGCTCCGAGCGCGGCGTAGTTGGTACCTAGTGTCCAGAAGATTGGCCGCAAAGCTGAACTCATCTCTTCCAAAGGGGGATGATAATCAGCAGTGCTTTGCAAGTTTGAGCTGTTGAAACAGCCCGAGTCCATGAATGGACTGCATGGCGCGCTTGTCGCCAAGTGCGGTAGCGACGTCTTGGGCCGACAGCTACATGCGAGCATGAATCGGGTTGCTATTCCGCGTGATGGTCCACGGGCGGCGCCCACCAAACCTGGCGATCCAGAGCAAGTCCGAGTCGTGAGATAAAGCCTGCAAACTCGTCTCCCCCACCAGAAGTCCCATCAGGCAGATTACTTACATCTCCTTTTTGAATCCTTTGACAATCTGTCGTCAACGCTTTCCCAGACCACACGTCGCCCAACACCGAGCCTTTGCAAAAGTATCGTTTCAGGTAACCATGGCACGAAAGGAGATCAAAGGCGATGATCTCCTGTATCGGTTCTTCAATGAGGTGCTACCTGAACACCCAGAGCTGATTGAGAAGATTCCGCGGATGCTCATACTCTCTATGAGCGTTTGGTTTCCCAAGAGCGTGTACCAAGAAATGCCTGTCTTGTTGCCTTGGGTGCTTCGTGATCCAAAGTGCCGAGGCAAGAAATCTAAAGGTAAGGTGATCGAACCCGACCAGTGGGCTGCACCTAATCTCGACGGCTACCTTCGCGACGATAACTCGCTCGTCAAGGGTCTTCCGAAGAGTCTTGCAATCTCTAGCGGGCGCTACCCATTCGTGAACGGCCGACAACTGGGCGGTGAGTTCGTGGCCTCGCATATTTGGAGAGAGAATCTCTCAGGCATCCTCGCATCGAGAGTCCCCCTTCTCAATACTTTCGTGCCAAACCTGGTGTGGTTGCCGTCGCAGGTGTCAAAACTCTCCGATAGGGAGGATGGTCCCTTCCAAACTGCGCTGAAAGAGATTTCGTGGGCTGTGTATCGTGACGTACCGCTGAGTGCAAGAGCGAGGGTTGTGGCAGAAAGTTCTTGGTCGCTTCTGCCACATCCGACCAACACCCCCGAACTGCTTGATGAAGAACTCAACTGGTTTGTGTCGACACCGCGGTTCATCAAGACACGAAAAGCGAAGCTCGCTCGCGTACTTGAGGCTCTGGGTCAACTTGACGATGGTCAGCCGATTTCAAACAAACTCGAACCGTCTCGATACCGCGAAGGCTTGCCGAGTGTCTCGCTGTCTAGTCGGCAAAAGTTGCGAAGAGATCTCGAGCTTCACCTTGATGGCGACCCGTCTAATCGGATCTCAATTGAGGTAGATCGGTCACCTAGCTGAGTGTCTTGGGAGCACCTTGTCAGGTCGATCTCCCCCAACCACCCACCACCTAATCTCCTCCCGTGCTCTCTGACGACGTCACCCGCAAGGTGCGGGCGCTGCTCGACCGCGCGAATCACCCGGGCACTCCGCTAGCCGAGGCCGAGGCCGCCCTCGCGATGGCCTACCGGTTGATGGCGAAATACGACCTCGACGTCAGCCTGCTCGGCGAGCAGCCAGATGCAGCGACGAACGCAAGCGACCAGATCGTGCGACGCCGCTATGAAACCGTCGGGCCCTACCGCGTGCGCCGCCACTCGCTGTTCATGAAGATGGCCAACGTGCTGTCGTGCGCCGCCTATCGCGCGAACCTCGAAGAAGACACTGGCACCGTGGCGTGTTACGCGCTCGGCACCGAACGCGACCTCGACGCCCTCGAGACGCTCTTCCACGCAGCCGAGATGATGGCGCTGCGCCTCTTGCCGTGGGGCGACCGCGGCTTTCGCACCGCGTGGTGGCACGGCTTTGCCGACGGCATCGAGGCGAAACTGTCGAGCGAACGCCGCAGCGTCGAACGCAGCACACCCGGGGCCGCACTGGTGTTGCGCGACCGCGCCCAACACGCCGAAGAAGAGATGATGCGCATCGAACCCAACCTCGTGTGGCGCACGACCAGGTATCACGACTCGGGCGACGCCTACCACGACGGACGCCGCGCCGGGTCGCGCTTCTCCTCAGGCGCAAGCTCAGTCGGAGGGGGCCGTGCGGCCCTGCCCCGTGGCCGCTAAGTCGCGACGCCGGTCGCCGCGCATGAGCGCCGACGCCCAACGCGTGGCCGCCGCCGAGGCCGCGCTCGAAGCCGAGACTCCCACACGGCGCCTGTCGCTCGCCGAGGCGCAACGCTTCGTCGACAACGTCGCCCACGCCGAAGACTTCGACCCGCCACTCGTGGTGTATCGCAAGGTGCGGGCCAAGGTCGACGGGCTCGCCGTCGGAGACGCTCACGCCATCGTGGTGACGTCAACGACCCCGAGCGAACTGACGCTGCTGCACGAACTGGCGCACTTCATCGGCGGCATGGACCACGGGCCGAGGTTTCAGGAGGTATATGTGGGGTTGGTCG
>Ga0214917_10004292_pt1 | contig 15944 bp, 12 predicted proteins | sample LL_1208_BB_MetaG_FD_177983 | JGI IMG/M metagenome (GOLD analysis project Ga0214917, IMG submission 177983) | Freshwater microbial communities from Lake Lanier, Atlanta, Georgia, United States - LL_1208_BB | ecosystem: Environmental > Aquatic > Freshwater > Lake | place: USA: Georgia | collected... | reverse complement strand
GTCGGGGCGGAGCATGGTGGCGGCCTTGAAGGCCCCCAGGGCCTCGGTCCAGTGCCCCCAAAGTTGGTGGAGGTGGCCAAGGTTGTAAAGGGCGATGGCGTCGGAGGGGTCGAGTTGGAGGGCGCGGTGGTAGGCGGCCTCGGCCTCGGCGGGGCGCCTCAGGTCCTTGAGCGTGTTGCCGAGGTTGACATGGAAGAAGCCCCTGTCGGGGGCCAATTCCACCGAGGCATGCAGGTGAGACAGGCCCAGTTCCGAGTTGCCGGCCTCGTGCTCGAGCATGCCCAGGAAATGGCGCGCCTCGGCGTGGGCGGGATCGGCGGCGAGGATGGCGAGGTAGGCTTCGCGGGCCTGGGGCAGCATGCCCTGCTGGTGATGCGAAACAGCCTGGGATAGCGACTCGTTCATGAGCTCTTCCGTGGGTTTTCTTTCTTCAGCTTATGGGAACAGGGGCGACCCCTCACTCCGCCATGAATCGGTTTAAGGCGAGCGTGGGGCGTCAGCCCCATGATTCGTTGTTTGTAGTTGATTCTCGCATCGCATGGGGCTGCCACCGCCCGGTTCGTTCCGCCCGGGTTTTTCATCGGGGCGCGGCCCGGCTATCATGCCGTTTTGTTCCCGGCCTTTTCGGCCGACATGGAGACACGCGCATGACAGCCGGTTTGATTTTCGCCTTTGCGTTATTTTCGGCTGACCCGGACTTCAAGCCCGCGCAGGAAAAGCTCCCCGCCCTTGCTCCGAAGGGGGCGACCGTGCTGCTGGATGAGAAGGGGAACCACCTGTTCCTGTCGATGGCGGGTGGCCCCACCGACTGGACCGTGGCGGATGGCGCGATGGTCCCCACGCACAGGAAAAACCAGAACCACATCGTCTCGCGGCTGCATTTCAAGGACGCGGACATCCATGTCGAGTTCATGCTGCCTGAGAAGGGCCCGGCGAACAGCGGGGTGTACATCCACGGGAACTACGAGGTGCAGGTGCTGAACTCCACGGGCAAGGAGAAGCTGACCCAGGAGGATGCCGGTGCGCTGTACGGCTTCGCCGCGCCGCTGGTGAACGCGTGCCGGAAGCCGGGCGAATGGCAGGTCTTTGATATCCGCTACCGTGCACCTCGGCGTGACGAGGCGGGGAAGATCACGGAGCAGGGTTCGGTCACGGTGTGGTTCAACGGCATGAAGGTGCAGGACGGGACCCGGTTCGGCGAGCCAAGGTCGGCATTCCACCCGTTCCGCTACGGCACCACGCCTTACCTGGAGAAGATCCGCGACCGGCAGAAGAAAACGATGACGGGACCTGTCTTCCTGCAGGACCACGGTAACCCGGTGAAGTTCCGCAATGTGTGGGTGCTGCCGGCGGATGACAAGGCGTTCATGTATGAGCCGGACAAGAACTGACCCGCGCGGGATTGGTGGGCCGGCGGTCATGCCGCCGGGGGCGCGGGGAGTGAGCGGAGAGGGAGGGATTTGAACCCTCGGTACCATTGCTGGTACAACGGTTTTCGAGACCGTCACAATCGGCCACTCTGTCACCTCTCCGTGCCGGCCAGTATAGCAGGGCGGGTGTGGGGAGTCCAAGGGGGCTCAAAAGGCCGCCAGGATGCCATCCCAGAGTTCAAGCCGGGCGCGAAGGCAGGCCTCCGCGGTGGACATGGCCGCTTCCTCGCTTTCAGGGGCATCGCAAAGCGAGGCCAGAAGTTTGCCCGCGGCAGGGCCGTGCTGGTCGCCATCGAGTTCCACATGCCTGTTGAGGTAGTGGACGAGGCGGTCGAACCTTCCGGGGTGCCTTGCCGCCAGTTCCCTGAGAAGTTCGGGAAACACCCGGGGAATGAGGTCCTCGCGACCGATGGTGAAGGCCGCCGCCAATTCGGGAAGGTCTCCCCCGGTGGCCAGGGAAAGGCTCAGCGTGACAAAGCGCCTGACACATTCGGGGACAGGCGCTCGGGCCAGCGCCACTTCCCAAGGCTGCCCGGCGCGCATCGAGGAGACGAAGCGGTCGATGGGGCCGGTGTCGGCCCCGGCCTGGCGCATGGCGCGGAGATAAAGATCGAAGTGGCTGCAGTGACCGCCCTCGCCGTCTTCGTCGCTTTCCTCCCCCAGGACAATGGAGTTGACCAGTCGGGCGGATTCGGTGTCCGCGGGGGGGATCCATGGAACCGAAACGCATGTCAGGCGGGCCTGCAGGCCCTTGAGCAGCGACATGAAATCCCAAACGGCCCAGACATGGTGCTCCATGAACGAGACAACCCGGCCTGGGGTGTTCATCGCCTGGTAGACCGCGTGGCTTACCAGGGAATGGCGCAGGGATTGGATGGTGTCGGTCGCCATCAGCACGAGGCGGGTCTCCTCTGTTCCCCAAGGGCTGTTTCGGCCCCGTCAATCCCTATAGTAGTTCCAGGAACAGAAAGTCCGGAAAGAGACAGGACCCGCCCATGACCGTTTCGCCCCAGACGGTGGCGGCCAAGCCCGGGGTTGCTTCGGCTGCCCCCGGCGCCGGCCGGACGGAAAACGACAATCTCGCGCGGCTGAACGAAGCCGTTGGCGCCGTGGGCCGGGTTTTCCTAGGCAAGCCCGAGCAGGTGCGGCTGGCGTGGGTCTGCCTGGTCGCCGAGGGGCACCTTCTTCTTGAGGATGTTCCGGGAACCGGGAAGACCTTGCTGGCCCGGTCCTTGGCGAAGTGCCTTGGAGGCGAGTTCAGCCGGGTGCAGTTCACGCCCGATTTGCTTCCGAGCGACCTCTTGGGCACGAGCGTGCTGTCGCCGCAAACGGGCAAGTTTGACTTCGTTCCCGGGCCGATCTTCGCGCATGTGGTGCTGGCGGACGAGATCAACCGCGCCAGCCCGCGCACGCAGAGCGCCCTGCTGGAGGCGATGTCCGAAACGCGGGTGAGCATTGACGGCAAGACCCACCCGCTGGGGCCGCCCTTTTTCGTGCTGGCGACGCAGAACCCGCACGAATTCGAGGGTACCTACCCGTTGCCGGAAAGCCAGCTCGACCGTTTTCTGCTGCGGTTGACGATCGGCTACCCGGACCGTGCCGCCGAACGGGCGATTTTGGAATCGCACCGGCAGGGGGACCCGGCCGAGGGTTTGTCGGCCCACCTGGATCCGGCGACGGTGGTGGCTTTGCAGCACCTGGCGAGGCAGGTGAGGGTTGATGCCGCCCTTGCCGATTACCTGCTATCCATCGTGGAGGCGACGCGGCACCACGCAGACATCCGCGTGGGCGGAAGCACGCGGGCGGCGCTGGGCTTTTACCGCGCCGCGCAGGCCCAGGCCTTGTTGGCGGGCAGGAACTTCGTGACCCCCGACGATATCAAGGGCCTGGCGCAGCCAGTGTTGGCCCACCGCCTGCTGGTCCGCCACGGACAGGGTCGGGACCACGGCCACATCGCCGGGGAGGCGCTGAGGCAGATCCTGGACAAGACCCCCGTGCCGGCGTGATTTCCGGCGGCAAAGCGGAATCCCCACCATGCTGCCACGCGCCCTGACCTTCGCCGGCGTCGTCTGGCTGGTGATATCGGTCTGCATCCTGGCGTTGGCGCTCGCCAAGGGAATAGGCCTGCTGCTGCTGTTGGGCCTTTGGATGCTGGCGGCCTTGGGGTGGAACCTGGCCCGTTGCGGGGCCGGTCTTTACAAGATTCGCGCGGCGGTCCGCGATGACGACACGCTGGAGGCGGGGCGCCCGGGAACCGTGAGGGTGCTGGTCTGGCGCGAGGGCACCGGCGCGCTTCCGGTGCGGGTTTCGGGGCGGGGCGAACGCGGGGAACAGGTGTTGGTGTCTCTTGGCGACGAGGAAACCCGGTTGCCCGTGCATCCGCGCCGGCGCGGATGGCTGGAGTTGCCATCCGCCTGGCTTTCATCCAGCGCCCCCTACGGCCTTGCGGAGGCCCATCGGGACATTTTGGGTGGGGAAAAGGTTTTGGTGCTGCCCCGGCAGGGATGGGTGGACACCCGCGAGCTGGCGGCCTGGCTTCAGCAGGCCCGGGAGGGGCGCTCGCCCGAGCCGGAGTCGGGCAGCGTGGTGGCCGCGGCGACGGGGGAGGAGTTCCATGGCCTGCGCAACTGGCGCGCGGGGGACAGCCCCCGGATGGTGCACTGGCGCACAACGGCGCGAACCGGCGTGAAGATGGTGCGGGAGCACGAGCAACCCCGGGACGAGGCGCTGGTGGTGCTGCTGGAACCGGGCGACGATGACGAGGGCGAGGCCCTTGTAAGCCTTGCGGCAAGCGTGGTGTCGGCTTGGGCCCGGGGCGGGACCCGTTGGCTGGGCCTGGTGGTGACCGGATCGCGGCCGGTGGCCCTGCAGTCGCAGGGGGCGGGGACGCCTGTCGTTGAAATGCTCGAGGCGCTCGCGGAATGCGGGCATGGCAGCGGTGGATTTCCCGAGATTGGATCATCGTGGAAAAGGGGGGCGCCCGTGCTCAGGCTGGCGCCCCGCCCGGGTGGTGTTCCCAAGGAGATTCACCCGGGGCCGACCCGGTGGGTTGGCCCGGCCCAGGTGGCGGGGTTGCGTTGGTACAAGGAAGGGGAGAGCGCGCCATGACGGGCGGAAGTTTCTCCGACCGCCGGTTGCTTCACGGGGCCCTGGCGGTCTCGGCGATGTTCCTCATGATTTCGGAGAGGGAATTTCTGGCATGGCCGATCCTTGCGGCCATCCTGACTATTTCGCTGGTGGCGATCGGTTTCGAGGAGACCACGGAAGGTCATCGGCCGCTGCCCGATGGGGCGGGAAACCTGATCGGCGGTCTGGTCGGTATCGTCGGGGGAGGTTGGGCCTTTTCACAGGCGCTGGCCAACCGTTACATGCCGTTGTCGGTTGCCCTGATACCGTTTGTCGCGGCTCTGATACCCGTGCTGACCGTTGTGAAATTGCTCAAGCGCCAGATTCCCCGCGACTTTTGGGTGCTGCATGGCCTTGGGTTGGTTCAGGTGGGCCTCGGGTGTGTTCTGGGGGCCGACGACGCGATGGTGGCACTTGTGGGCCTTTACGCGATTTTAAGCCTGGCCAGTTTGCGATCGCGATTGACGGGAGGAAGCTGGCCAGGCCTGAAGACCATGCTGGCCGAGGGCGCCGTTGTCGGACTGGCCGCGGTGGCGGCGTACATTTGGCTGCCAGCAGCCGACCTTCCCGTTTGGAACCCGACCACCACCTTCAGCGCCGCGAGGCTGGCGACGGGATACGGAACCGAGGTGGACCTGAACCACAACGGGCGCGTGACGCTCGATGACGAGATTGCCATCGAGTTTGACGCGGTGGATCACAACGGCAAGCCGACGACGATCGCCGGCGACCAGCGTTTCCGCGCGGTGGACCTTGAGGTGTATCGGGCGGGCCGGTGGCGCGGTTCGGCGACATCGACGGGAGGGCGGGGCGTGCCGATGGCCCTTCCTCCCTTGCCTACACTGACCACCCGGCAGAATCTCCTGAGTTTCCGGGTGATATCGCAGGACATCACCACGCCGGTGATCGCGGACCCGCCGCTGTTTTTGCCTGTGCCTGGTCCGGGGGTGAACCGGAGGGGCCTTGTCCGCAGGCAACTGGCTTACCAGCAGATCGTGGCGGCCGGGATGGCCAAGGACAAAACGCCCCTGCAGGACGATGTGGACAACCGCTTCCGCCTTGAGGATTTGCTGGGAATTCCGGAAGGCCTGAGGCCCTGGGGCTGGGAACTTCTCGAATCGATCGCCGACGGCGGGCCGAAGGCGCCGCGTTCGGATGCCGGCCGGCTTCCGCTGGCCGCGCTCCGCGAGGCGGAAGGCAGGCCCGAGTTTGTCCCCATCGGGCTTTTCGAGGAGGTGGCGAGGCGGCTTTGCCGCCACTTCGCGGAGTCGGGGGATTATGAATACACATTGGATCTGGAAAGATCGGATCCAGGCGTGGACCCGGTGGTGGACTTCCTGCTGAACACCAAGCGCGGGCATTGCGAGCGGTTCGCCTCGGGCCTGGCGCTGACCTTGAGGTCGGTGGGCGTGCCGGCCCGGCTTGTGAAGGGGTTCCGGGGCTGCGAGTCGACCGAGGAAGGCAAGTACCAGATCAGGAACTACCACGCCCACAGTTGGGTGGAGGTGCTGGTTCCCCGCTTCGAGAGGATTCCACAGCAGCGGGTCTCGTGGGATTGGCTGGTCCTTGACCCCACCCCCGGGGAATCCGCCATCCAGGCGGAAACGAAGGGGCCCGAGGGATGGCTTGGAGCGTTCGGCGGCTGGATCAACCAGCAGCAGCCGTTGGTGCAGGAGTTCCAGTCGTGGTGGTCGGAGCAGGGTGCCGGCGGGGTTCCCAACTGGGCCGGCCCGGCGATGGCGACGGCAATCGGAGGGCTGGCGCTTTTGGTGATGCGCCGGGTGAGGGCCAGGATGGAGCGGGTGGGACGGGAGATCGTGCCGCGACTGCGGGCGATGGCCGCGCTTGAGGGAATCAGGGTGACCGCGGCGCGGACTCCCAAGGAACTGGCCCGGGAGATGGAGGACCGCTGGCGGCAGGATCCGGTGCTCGGCCCCCGTGCGGGTGATGCCATTTGGCTGGCGGATGAGCATTACCGGTGGGTATTTTCCGGAGCTCAGCCCGACCAGAACGCGGCCAAGGCGGTATTCGCCAAGCTGGGTGAATTGGAAGCCCTGGTTCGCGAATCTTTTCGGAGGCGTCGCGGCCGGGTACGCTGAGTTTTTGGGCGCGGCGCGTTGACGGGGGTGTGCCATGCATCGGATCGATCGTCGGGGCTTTATTGGCACGGCGGGCGCGCTGGCTGCCACGGGAATGGCATCCGGTGGCGGCGCGGCACCTGGATCCCAGGTGCTGTTGGTGCATTTGGTCGGCGGCCCGTCACAACTGGACACCTGGGATCCCAAGCCAAACGCCTCGGCCGCATGCCGCGGGCCGTTCGGATCGATCCCGACGCGTGTTCCGGGGGTCAGGGTGAGTGAGCTTTTCCCGCTTCTGGCCGACCGGCTTGACCGGGTGACCCTGGTGCGAACGCTGCACCACGACGGTGAACCCACGCACGAGGCCGGTTTTCGCATCCTGAACACGGGGACGGCGGGCGAAGGCGGGACGGCCTTGGGTTCGGCCGCGGGTGCCGGTTGGACGGTTGTCCCCGGATGGGTTGGAACCTTGGGCCAGGCAGCGATGTTGGGCCAGGAGGGTGCCGCGGAGGCAGGCGGTTGGCCGCGCGACGGATCCCAGCCGGAAACGGGCCGATTGCTTGCGGACGCCCTCGGCCTGTTGGAGAGGGGCGACCGGATGGTGACGGTGAACACAGCCGAGACGGTGTTCAACCGCGTCACCTGGGATTGCCACGCCGACATGGGTGCCTTGGCCGGGACATTGGCTGATTATCGCGACCATCTGGCTCCCGAGTTGGACTTCGGGCTTGCCTGGCTGATGGATGCCTTGGAGCGGCGCGGGTTGTGGGACCGCGTGCTGGTGGTTGTGGCCGGCGAGATGGGGCGTTCGCCGCGGCTGAATTCCCGGGGTGGCCGCGACCACTGGACCGGCGCCTGGAGCGGCCTTGTGTTTGGAGCGGGTGTTCCCCGCGGGCTTGTGGCCGGCGCCACCGACCAGGACGGGGCGTATCCCGTTGAGCGCCCCGTGGCGCTTTCGAGTTTGCACGGATTGATGGCGCGCGCCCTGGGCTTGGGCGCTGACGGGGGGATCTGGTGATGACGACCGGCGATGATTTCATTTTCGACTGCACGGCCAAGGACTTCGAGGCCCGGGTGATCAAGTCCGAGGTCCCCGTGCTGGTGGACTTCTGGGCCCCTTGGTGCCAGCCGTGCATGCAGATGAAGCCCATCCTGGAGAAGTTGATCCGGGAACGGGGCGGCAAGATCGCGCTGGCCAAGGTGAATGTGGACGCCGAGCAGCGGCTGGCCATGGCCTTCGGTATCAGCTCCATTCCAGATGTTTTGATTTTCCGCGACGGAAGGCCGATCGACCGTATCCAGGGGATGCTTCCCGAGAAGGCCCTGGCCCAGCTCCTGGACGGCCTGATGCCAACCAAGGAGGAGAACATGGCGGACCTGGCGCTGGCCAGGGAGCAGGACGGCGACATGGAGGGGGCGGAGGCCTTGTACCGCGAGGCACTCAAGGGCGAGGAGTTCCTCGACCAGGCGCGGGTGGGCTTGGCGCGCATCCTGCTGGCGCGCGGGGAAAAGGCCGAGGTGATGACGCTTCTGGACAATGTCTCGGGAGGCGGTCCCTTGGGTGAGGAGGCCCTGGCCCTCAAGGCGCGGGCCTGGTTTGCCGAGAAGGTTCCCGGGCCGGCGGACATCGACACGGCCCGGGCCAAGGCTGCCTCGGCAACCGGCAAGGCCAAGGCCCAGGCCTTGTACGAGCTTGGTTGCAGGCTGGCCGCGGCGGGCGAATACGAGCTGGCGCTGGAGGAGCTGATCGAGGCCGCCGAGGGCGACCAGGCGCTGTTGACCGGCCCGGCGCGCGAGGCGATGATTCAGGTCTTCCATGCCCTGGGCGACGCGCATCCCGTGACCCAGGATTACCGGTCCCGGCTGATGATGCTGCTCTGCTAGGGTGGGCGGCGGTGGCCGAGGCCGCATGGCCGGAGCCGCCCCGATGCTTCCCTTCCTGATCGCGCTCGCCGCATTCCAGCCGGCTCCCAAGCCATCTCCTTACGAGATCTACGAAAAAGCCAACCTGGTGGCCTGGTGCGTCGTGCCTTTCGACGCGAAAAAGCGCGGGCCCGCCGAGCGCGCCGCCATGCTCAAGGCCCTGGGCATCCGCAAACTGGCCTACGACTGGCGCGACGAGCACATCGCCACCTTCGACAACGAGTTGCAGGCCCTTCAAAAGAACGGGATCCAACTCACGGCGTTCTGGTTTCCCGGGGCGATACCTGGAACGGGGCAGAAGATCCTCGACGCGCTGGAGCGCAACAAGGTGGTCACCCAGCTTTGGGTGAGCATGCCCGACCCCGGCAAGGACGGCACCGACGCCGAGAAGGCCGCGCGCGTTGCCGACAGGCTCAGGCCTGTGGCCGCTGAGGCCGCCCGGCGCGGCCACAAGCTGGGCCTTTACAACCACGGAGGCTGGGCCGGCGAACCGGAAAGCATGCTCCTTGTGCGCGAGGCGCTCGGCACGCCGAATGTCGGCATCGTCTACAACTTGCACCACGCCCACGCGGCGCTCGATCGCCTGCCCAAGGTGCTGCCGCGCCTGGTTCCCCACCTTTTGTGCCTCAACATCACCGGCATGGATCCGAAGGGAGACACCTTCGGCAGGAAAATCATTCCGCTGGCGCAGGGATCCGAGGACGAGGCCCTCATCAAGCTGATCGTGGAAAGCGGCTACCGCGGGCCCATCGGAATCCTTGGGCACACCCAGTTCGACGCGGCGGACACCTTGGCTGACAACCTCGACGGACTGGCGTACCTGGTTCGCCGGGCCCGGGGTTCCGACGCCGAGGAACCCAAGCCGCGCACGCCGGTGCCGCCGCGCCCATCGAAGGTTGGCGCCCAAGCCGACGCCGGCTGGCTGGTGCCGGGAATGCCTGAATGGCGCGAATGGCCGCTAACCATCGAGTTGAACGCCACGGTTCGCGACGCCGCCGGTTTTCATGTGCTGATCGCCTCGGACACGAAGGCTTCGGGCAGGCACTGGGAGCTTTTCACGCGCCCGGGAACCGGTGCCCTGGCAGGCTATCTTCCGGGATTCAAGCCTGACCATGTGAACTCGGAATCATCCGTTTCAGACGGCAGGCCGCACACGGTGGCGATGGTGATCCGCGAAAGCGGCGTCACCCTGTTTGTTGACGGCAAGCAGGTGGCCCAGGGTGACATGCGGCCATCGGGCCCGGTTGGATTGGCCGGGGCCCTGGGAATCGGGCGGCTGGCGGAAGGCGGCCTGGATTCGGGCGGCAGCGTGTCGTGGGCGCGGATCCGCAAGGGGGCGCACGCTCCTCACGCCGCGGCGGTTCCCCCGGCCAAGGACGCCGACACCTTGGGCCTGTGGGTGTTGGACAGCCTGAAGGAAGCTTGCGAGGACCTCGCGGGCAGGGCCGGTCCCGCCAGGCGGGAGTTGGCGGCCCGGGCCAAGGAGCATGCCAGGCATGATCCGGCCCGCGTGAAGGCGGTGCTTGGCAAGGCTATCGGGCGGGGTGACGCCAAGCGGGGCGCCCTGGTGTTCGCCTCGGCCAGGCACGCTTGCCTGGGCTGCCACAAGGTGGGAGCGCAGGGCGGCATCGTCGGCCCCGACCTGACGGAGATCGGCCGTTGCCAGCCGCCCGAGGTCATCGTTGAGGGTGTGTTGTACCCGGCCCATGTGGTGCGGGAGGGGTATGTGGCGCACGCGCTGGCCACTTCCGATGGCAAGGTTCTTCAAGGATACAAAATTTCCGAAAACGCCCAGGGCGTGGTATTTCGCGAAGCCACCACGGGCAAGGAGACCACTGTCAAGAGGGACGACATCGAGGACCTCAAGGCCATCGGCAGCCTGATGCCCGCCGGCTTGGCGGAGGCGATGCCCGAGGCGGACCTCATTGACTTGTGCCGCTTCCTGTTGGACTTGGGCAAGGATCCGGCTGTCGCGGGGGCCCTGCCCAAGCCGCCAATGGTGCACAAGGTTGTGGAATTCGAGTTCGCCCGCGGGCCGATGGAACCGGCCGACTGGCCGTGGCACGACAAGTTCCCCAACCGGGAGCGTTTATACGAGTTTTACCAGAAGGAGGCCGAGCACTTTGCCAAGGTGCGTGACAGGCCCGCCGTGGTGATGCCGTTTCCCGGGTTGGAGTCGGGCAAGCACGGCCACTGGGGCAACCAGAACGAGGACACCTGGAAGGGCGCCGAGTGGACGCGCGCCGACTTGGGGCCGGTGTTGGCCGGGGTGTTCCGGGCGCCGGGGGTGACGGTCAGGCGCGGAGTGTGCGTTCGCCTGGGTGACCAGGGCGAGATGGCCGCCTGCTTCAACCCCGAGACCTTGTCCTACGAGGCGCTGTGGAAGGGCGGTTTCCTCAAGCTGGGTGAGATCCGCCACGGGTTCATGGATGGACTCAAGCCCGCCGGTGAGATGCTGCCCCGGCCGGAAGGTGCCAAGCCCGCCAAGCCGTTCACCTATCAAGGTTATTACCGGCACGGCAACCGCGTGGTGTTCGCCTATTCGGTTGACGGGGTTGACCATCTCGACTCCGCCTGGGTTGAAAATGGCCGGTTCAAGCGCGTGGTCGCACCCCGGGCAAGCCATCCGCTCGCGCATGTGGCCGGGGGCGGACCCGCCCGTTGGTCGGAGAGGATCACGGTTAAAGGGGAATTGGGTCGGGGCAAGCCGTACGCCGTGGACACGATTCCCGTTCCCTTCAAGAACCCGTGGAACAGCCCGATCTTTCCAGGCGACCTCGCGTTCCTGCCCGGCGGCGCGATGTTGGTCTGCACCATGCAGGGCGATGTTTGGCGGATCGACAACCTCGACGCCTCGCTTTCGGCGCCGGTGTGGCGCAAGGTGGCCTCGGGCCTGCACCAACCCCTTGGCATGGTGGTGGCGGACGGGAATCCGCTGGTGCTGGGCCGGGACCAGATCACCCGGTTGAAGGACCTTAATGGCGACGGCGAATACGATTTCCACGAGTGTTTTTGCAACGCCTACGAGACATCGACGGGCGGCCACGACTTCATTTGCGGCCTACAGAGGGAGAAGGACGGTTCCCTGGTTTTCGCCAGCAGCAACCAGGGGGTGGTGCGGGTGTCGCCCGATGGCAAGTCGGCCGCCGTGATCGCGACGGGGTTCCGAAACCCCGATGGCATAGGCCTCTCCGCTGACGGGGCCGTCACGGTGCCCTGCTCAGAGGGCGACTGGACCCCCGCGAGCATGATTTGTCAGGTCCGGCAAGGCGGTTTTTACGGCTTTGGCGGGCCCAGGGGCGGGAAGGCCCCCGACCTGCCGCTCGTCTACCTGCCGCGAGGCCTCGACAATTCCGCCGGGGGACAAACGACCATCGACTCGGACAAATGGGGCCCTCTCAAGGGACTCGACCTGCACTTCTCATTCGGGGCATGCTCGCATTTCCTCCTTCTGCGCGACACGATCGACGGTCAGCCCCAAGGCGCTGTGGTGCCTCTGCCCGGCGAGTTTGTCTCCGGGGCCCACCGGGGCCGGTTCAGCCCGACGGACGGGCAGCTTTATGTGGTGGGGATGCAAGGATGGGGGACCTACGCGCTTGCCGATGGCGGTGTTCAGAGGGTTCGCCACACCGGCGACGCGGTTCGGCTTCCCGTGGGCATCCGGATGCACGCCAACGGCATTTACCTGAGGTACTCCGCGCCGGTTGACGCCGCGATGGTCTCCAACCCGGCCAATCGCCTGGTGATGTCGTGGAACTACCGCTACGGTCCGGGATACGGGTCGTCCGAGTATTCCTCCAGGCATTATGGACTGAAAGGGCACGACATTCTGGAAGTCACCGGCGCCCATGTCACAGACGGCGGTATGGGGGTGTTCCTGGAGGTGCCGGAACTGCAACCGGCCAACCAGGTGCAGGTGTACCTGAAAGCGGGCGAAGGGCGACCCACGCACCTGTTCGCCACGGCCAACAGGCTTGCCCCTGATTTCACGGCATTCGCGGGGTATGCCGCCAGGGCGAAGACCATCCTGCCGCATCCGGTTCTGACAGACATCGCCACGGCGGTGAGGTCGGTGCCCAACCGCTGGCGATTCCCGATGTCGGGCGCCCGTAAGGTTTCAGTGGAGGCGGGGCCAAACCTTTCGTTCAAGCAGAAGGTGTTGAACGCCAAGGCCGGCGAGGTACTGGCGCTGACCTTCATGAACCCCGATGTTGTTCCCCACAATTGGGCCCTTTTGAAGCCCGGCACGCTCCAGAAAGTGGGCGCCGAGGCGAATTCGCTCATTTCGGATCCGGAAGCCTTGGCCAGGCAGTACATTCCCGCGGGCGGGGATGTGATCGTCCATACCGATGTGGTTCTGCCGGGTGAGAAGTTCACCATCCATTTTCAGGTTCCCAAGGAGAAGGGACGCTATCCGTTCGTTTGCACTTTCCCCGGGCACTGGATGGTGATGAACGGCACGCTGGTGGTGGAGTAGGGATGACCGACGCCGAACTGAGGAGCGCCGCGACCAACGCGGTGGAGCGGTATTTCGCACTGGCGGAGGAACGGTTCGGTCGCGTCTTCAAGCGCGTGGAGGTGTTTTTCGACCTCAGGGGCAGGACGGCCGGGCAGGCGTGGTTTCCCGCCGACGGGTCGCCATTTTTGCGTTTCAACTTGGAATTACTGCGGGGCAACCAGGAGGATTTTCTGGTTCGCACGGTCGGGCACGAGGTGGCCCATGTGGTGGACCGGGTCATTGCTGGCAGGGCAAGGATCCGGCCGCACGGGCCGAGTTGGCGGGCGGTGATGGCGGCTTTCGGCCTGCCCGCGAACCGGTGCCACCAATACCAGACAACCCCGGCGCGGCAACCGAGGCGAACCTACCCCTTTCGCTGCGAATGCCGGCAGTGGCAGTTCACCATCGTGCGCAAGCGCCGTTTTGCACGCGGTGTGGTGTACTCTTGCCCCAAGTGCCTTTCGATCCTTCGGCCGGAGTGAGGCGGGTTGCTTGCCCCGGTGGCGGTCCTGTGGTTCCATGGGACCATTCGGCGGACGATGGTGTCCGCCGCCCCACAAGGATTTCCCTCCCATGACGCGCGTATTCCCCGTGCTGGCCTTGGCCTTGGCCATGCTCGGCTCCCAGGCCCAGGCCGCCAAGGTGCTCATCATCACCGGCGATGAGTTCCACGCCTGGAAGCAGACCGCCCCCCTCATCAAGGACCTGCTCACCAAGGCCGGGCATGAGGTCACGATCACCGAAACCCCGGGCAAGGACCTCACCCCCGACAATCTCAAGAAGTTCGACGCCTTCGTGCTGAACTACCGCAACACTCCCAAGGGCGCGAAGGAAAATCCCGGAAGCGTCTGGTCCGACGACAACAAGAAGGCGTTTCTCGAAGCCGTGAAGGGTGGCAAGGGACTTTATGTTTACCATTGGGCATCCTCTGCCTTCACCACCGACGCCCCCCTTGACAAGGAATATGAGCGCGCCTTGGCTGGCGGTTGGCGCAAGCAGGGCAACCACGGGAAGCCCCACGCGTTCATGGTGACCGTTCGCAAGGAGCACCCGGTCACCGCGGGTGTCACCGAGTTCAAGCACGGTCCCGATGAGCTTTACCAGAACTCCGTGATGTTCCCCGAAAGCACGGTCCTGGCCACCGCGTTTTCCGACCTCGCGGTCGATCCCAAGAACACCGGCAAGCACGAACCCGTGGTGTGGATCGCCAACTACGGCAAGGGCCGGGTGGTGGAGAATGTTCTCGGCCACGATGTCGCCGCCATGCAGGGTGCCCCGTTCCAAAAGCTTCTGGTGCAGGGCGTGGCTTGGGCCGCCGAAGGCGCCAAGTAACCCGTTTCACGCCGAACCGCGGCAACCCAGACCTTGCCCGACGGCATATCCGGGTTGCCGATGGCCAAAGGGGCGGGAAAAGTATTCATGACGGACTTGTGGCTGGAATTCACCCGTCTGATAACTGCCGGAAATGTGCGCATTTCCGAACATGGCTACGACGCTTTGGCGGACGACGGCCTTACAATTGATGAGTTAATGGAAGGCGCTTGCGCCGCCGTTGTTGTGGAGGAATATCCCCTGTATCCGAAGGGGCCATCGGTTCTCGTTCTTCAGCGTTGCGCCGATGGCCTGCCTGTGCATGTGGTATGGGGCATTCCGAGAGGACATTGCAAGCCTGTGGTTTTGGTGACCGCCTACAGGCCCGACCCTTCCCTATGGGATGCCACTTTCACACGGAGGGCCGTTCAATGATTGCCAAAAAGAAGATTAAAATCATTCACGAGTGTGGTTTTGCCGCCGAGGTTGAGGTCGACTTGATCCATGATGAAACGGGATGGTCTCCATACCTGAGTGTTGAAGACGCGCGCAAACTTGATCAAGTGCGCTCGGCATTGAAGGGAGGCCGGATCGCGGAGGCCGCATCCCTTGCCCGGGTCTTTGAATTGCAGCCAATTTCCAATGGTGTTAGCCACTGAAACCTATCTTGGAAATTGAAGGCTGAGCCGGGCAGATCACGCCGGAATGAAAAGGCCATTATCGATAAATCAATTCAACGAAATCCTTGTCTTCTGTCAGCGGCACTGCTCCGGCGATCTCCCTGCCGGTGAATGCTCAATCCATCTTCACCAGCACCTCGGTGTCGAAGGCCAGCGCCGGGTCGTCGCGCTCCTCAAGCGTCTTGGCGATGGCCGCGATGGTGCGCGCCGGCTTGCCCTTCCATAGCACCTTGTCGCCCTTGGAGACGCTCACCGGTGAATCGAGGTCCGCCACCCTGTCATCCAGGCGGATGACCAGCGACGCCAAACCTTCCGCCTTTTCCACCGTGAACGAGTTGCCGCGCCGGGAAACCGACACCTCCTGCCTGGCGCGCGACTGCCCCGGCGGCATCGCCAGCCAATAGAAGGCGTCGTGGAGCACATCGTCCTGCCGCCACACCACCCTTTCCGGCACCGGGTCGCGTCGCATGGGTGCCATCCACGCAAGGGCGAGGCGGTCCTGCCGATCCATCCAGTGCCCCTTCCCCTCGTGGATCTTCACGAGGTGAGGATAGCCGCCGGGGTCGTCCTTCCGGAGTTTGTCCAACGCCTCCCCCCACGACTTGGCGATCGTGGCGCGGTTGAACGCCTTGTCGAGTTCGCCCACCTGAAGGGCGAAGGGCAGGTTGCGAAGGCCGGCGGGTTTGGTCTCATTGGGGTGGCCAGCCATCATCGCCGCGGCGGCGAAGCGGTCGGCCATGCGCGGCGCCACCTGGTAGACCCCGTCGCCTCCGGCGGAGTATCCCATGATGTAAACGCGGTCGAGGTCGATGCCGTGGGCGATTTTGGCCACCAGGATGAGGCGGCTGAACAGGGCGTCGATGGCCCCCTTGTGCCAAAGGTCCCAGGTGTCGTAGGG
>Ga0214917_10004290_pt1 | contig 15956 bp, 10 predicted proteins | sample LL_1208_BB_MetaG_FD_177983 | JGI IMG/M metagenome (GOLD analysis project Ga0214917, IMG submission 177983) | Freshwater microbial communities from Lake Lanier, Atlanta, Georgia, United States - LL_1208_BB | ecosystem: Environmental > Aquatic > Freshwater > Lake | place: USA: Georgia | collected... | reverse complement strand
CGAGAAAAGGAGTGTGACAATTAAGGACTTATCCAAGCTTTTTTCGAATAAGTCTGAATAACTGGAGGCCTGTGGAATCCGGTAAGAACGAGCCACCCAGTTTGCAGACTCAAAAATTGGAAAACTGCTAGGGCGGCCAGTCCCTTGGCCGCCTCGTGGAAAGTTATAATGAAGAAAGACTCAACGAGGCGGGCTGGGACAGCCCGCCCTACCTTGGCCTGAACTTCGGGCGCTGGGTTTCATGTAGGTCTCCAGGTTCTGGATCCACATTCGAATCCAAAATCCAACTTCCGATTTTCCCTTTCCGCCTTTCGAACTTCCTTAATTGCAAATCCAAACCCCGAATTCCTTAACCCCTTAACCCCTTGATCCCTAATCCTAAAACCTCCAATTCATTCCGAACTCCGCCGCTTGGGTGAAGAAGTTATTCATAGTGTAGCCAGCAAAGTCGGGGGCGAGCACCCCGTTCATTCGGTAGGCGAGGGAGACGTCAAAGCCCGGGGCCACTTGGTATCCAAAGCCGGCGAAGGCCTCCCACGCCCCCATAAAGTTGGACTGGTTAAAGTCACCCTGCACCTGGATGTCACCGGTAAGCGTTCCGATGGTCATTTTCTGGAACATCCCACCTCCTCCGGCACCGACGAAAGGACGCCACCCGCCTTCCAGCGGGTAGGACAACTCCACATTCACAATGAGTGGCACCTGCAGGAGATAGCCCTGGGCGTCGGCGGTGGTGGTGCCGTTCAAAGTGGTGTTTCCGCCGGTGCCGGTGAAGGTGCCGTTGCCGCTGATCGTGTAGGAGTCGACCGTGTTGTAAATGCAGCCGGTCTCAAACTCGAACCCGATCCACTCGTTGAGGCGGTAGCCGGGGGCGAAGTCGAACCGGAAGCCGGGGTTGAAGGCGACCGATTCGTAGCTGACCGTGCCGGTAAAGCCGCAGTTACCAACGAGGGGGTTGATGTTTTGCTGTGGGTAAGAGCGGCCATCGCGGGTGGACACGGTCATGTCGGAGTTGACGGTACCGCCGAGGGCGAGGCGCAGGTCAAAGCCTGGCTCGTTCGGCGATTTGGAACTTACATCGGTGATATCCAGGCGTTGGGCACGAAGGTCGAAGGCTAAAAACAATAAAAGTGCCAGGCTGAAAGCAGATTTCGAAAATCGGATTTGGAAATTCGAATTCCGAAATCCTAATTTCCTCAACCCCTTAACCCCTTCCCCCCTTAATCCCTCCGCGTGGTTGGAGGTTGAAAACTTTTTCATCGTGATCACGAGCTAGAAGCGAATCGTCACCGTCCCCATGATCGACATCGAGGGCACGGACTGGCCGGCGAGGGAGTTAAAATAGCGGAACTGGACGTCGACCATCAGGTCCGGTTCGCCCGGGTTGATCTGGATCCCGCCAAAGCCCTGGAAGGCGGAGACCGTCTGGCTGCGGGTGACGTCGTTGGGTCCGCCCGTGATGAACATTTGGCGGAAAATGCCGCCCGCGCCACCCCCGGCGACTAGGCGCACCATGGAACCGGCGAGTGGATCGGTCCGGAAGATAAAGTTCCCCATCATCGGCACCTGAAAAAGCTGCAGGTTGGTGACCTGGGTCATGTTTGTGGCGGAGATCCCCGAAAGCTGGTTCTGGTAAACCGAGTTGTAGAGGAGGCCGCCCTCGATCTCGAAGGCCACGTTGTCGTGGAACTGGGCACCGAGCATCAATCCGGTGGCAAAGCCAGGTTGGAGGGGGACGTCGCCGCTGATGCCAAAGTCCGGATAGTCGACCGTGGTGATAAAGCTTAGGCCGATTCCGGTACGAACGTAAAAGGGAGACAGCGCGGAGGCGTCACCTTCCGTCGTAGCGGGTGTGCTTGCTTCGCTCGGTTTCTGACCGGGTAGCGGGGCGTCGACCAGTTCCTGGTTGGGGTCCAAGGGGGTGGGTTTGGCGGTGAGGGGATGAATTACGTCGTCAGCCCGGCCCCCGGAGTCTCCGGAAATGAGCAGAAGGCAGAGCACACCCCATCGGCGCATGGGCTGACGCTGGGTGCGGCTATGGCCGCTTCAAGTGCCTATCAGAGAGGGAAAAAAGAACGTGTGAATAGACTTCGAAATGTCACAAAACCGAGGCGCAAAAACGGCCGTGATCTATGGTTTGGGAGGATGAAAGAGGTGGGTGGCGTCGGCCCTGTTTTTCCGGAGAAGGAATCCCTCACCGACCGGAATAGTATCCAAGTAGGAGGTGGGCATGGCCCAGCGTGCATTGACAAAGACAGGATCCAAAAGCCTCCAACGGATTCCGCCCCCAGCTTGGGCCTCTGGGGCAAAACTGCGCCGACTGGTACCTGCGAGAAGCTCGATCCGGTCTTGGGCAGGGGAAGGCCTGGCAAGCGCCCGGAAACCTTCCCGCGAGGTCCCCCAATCCATACCCAAACGCATGTCTCTCGGATATGGGTAGGCGAGTAGGTTTGCGCCTGCCTGCAGGGGTGCGGCCGTCGGCCACGAACGGGACTCCCCGGTAAAGCCCAAAGAAGAACCTCGGCGCTGGCCGAAAGTTACCGCCACTGCCGTACCCGGAGGGATCAGCATGGGCAGCGTGACTGGGCTCCGAGTAAAGGCATCGATCCACCGCAGCGCATCGGTGGGACGGGGCAAAGAGGCAGTGACGGACCGGGTGCCCCCGGCCGTGCCCGGCGCCGCCACGGAAAAGGAGAAGAACGTGTCTTTTTCCCCGGCATACACGACGCGGTTACGGACAGTTTCCCCCCACAGACCCGCGACGGTCAGATGCGGGCGCACTTCCAACCGGGCGCCGACGAGTGAGCTGTTGGGGAGACCCCGGGTGTTATAAGGAGAAGTGACAGCCACTAGGCCGTGGTCCGTGCGGGCGGCCGTCGCCGCCTCATCCAGTTCGAAGCGATGCCCCAGCCAGGTGTGCCCGGTCGGCCCCACCACCTCCGCGTGGTACTCCTGTCCCGCCCGCAAGGCCGTCCCAAAAGGGCGGTCCGTGAAAGAAGGCGACCAACCCACCAGCGTGCCTGCGACGGTATTGACTGTGCCCGAGTCCAGGGCGGGGGAGTGGACGGGTAAACCCACCAACTCCAGCTGCGTGCCCGTGCCCACCAAATAAGGCAATGACTCTTGGGCCAATCCGACCCACGGGGCAGATAAGAGCAAAGTAAGAATGGCCTTGATCCGGCTGGACGAGTGGGTGGGAAAATCTTTCATCTGAAATCTCCTTTACTGGACGGTGAGCGTCACGCTTCGTTTGATCCAGCCCCGCCCGTTCTGGATAAAGACGGTGGCCGTATAGGTTCCCCGGTTGGTCGGAGTCCCGTGAATTTTCCCAGTGGCACGATCCAGTAAGATGCCCGGAGGCAAGCCGTAGGCGGCGACGTTCACTCCGTTGTTGGCCGCATCGAGAAGATATTGGTTGTCCGTAAGCGCGATCGTTGTCCCTAGGGTCAGCGTACCGGGGCTGGTCGGGGCCAAGGTGGTGGGCGGGCGGGCGTTGGCGACAAAAAAGACGAACGGTTTGATCCCTGTGTTCCAATCGCCTCGGTTATTGGTTTGCCCGGGCCTGCTCGTGTTGTACGCGAAGACCTGGACGGGGTAAGGGCCAGGGGAGGTGGGGGTTCCCACGATTCTGTCCCCAAAGATCTGCAACCCGGGCGGGAGGTTGGTGGCCTCGTAAAGAAAAGGGGAATTGAAGGCGAGCAAAGGGATGGTCAGGCTGCGCCCTACGCTGGCGAGCACCCGGTTGGTTCCGGAAGAAAACAGCGGAGCGTTTCTATTTTGGAGCCGCAAGGTCACGTTACTGGTTAATTTTCCGCCCCCCTCATAAAAGCGGGAGGTATCCGCAACGATGCTGACGGGGAACTCAAAGGGACCGCCCGTGGCATTGTTAGTGCCCAACAAGCGGCCATCTCCCCGTGAGCCGACTGTGGGCCGAATAATGTTGGCAGGCAGACCTGAAATTTCATAGTCCTGCAAGGGGCAGCTTTCCGAGGCGCTTGTGAAAAGGCGAAGGTCATACGGCTCACCCACAAACACCTCGAGGCTGTTGGTGGCAATGCTCGGATCAAACTGCCCGTTTTCCGCGCTGTCGATGAAGGGTTCGCCGGCGTCATAAACTCCGTTGGTGTTGCTATCGGTGTAAACCTCCACAAAGCGGAGATTCGTCGGAACCGGGGCCTCTATCCGTAACGGAACAGTGGTGGAGGCAGAGACCGGGGTTCCGACACGAGTAGCCGTCAAAGTTAGGGTTACATTCGTCGTGCCCTTGAGCAACGGCTGGGCGTTGGTGCCGATAGTCAAATGAGTGCCGTCAAAGCTCACCCCGGTGGTGGCGGGGGATACCGATCCGGTCAGGTTTGTAAAGCCGGCTGTTTTGGCCACGGTACTGGTTCTGGCTGTGCCCGCCGTCACCACCAGCTGGCCTGCCGTCAGATCCCCATCGGAGATGGAAATGGTGGGTTCGACCAGGCTCAAAATAAAATTCGTGTCCGGCCCCTTCCCGGTGGCGTTGGAGGCGGAAATAAGGTTGGTAAAGGTGCCCGCGGCACCAGTCGGAATTCCGGAAATCAACCCGGAGGTTGCGTTGATAGTTAAGCCCGCCGGCAGGGAAGCGACAAAAGAGGAGGGAGAACTATCTGCCGTTACCTGGAAGGAAAAATCGGTGCCCCGGGTGGCCGTGGTGGTATTCGCCGAGGTAATTCGAGGAGTAGCCTGCAAGGTCAGAATCAAAACCGCCGTATCGGCTCCGGTGGCGTTGGCGGCGGAGAGGGTGACGTTGAAGGTGCCGGCGGCGACAGTGGGGGTGCCGGAAATGAGTCCGGTGGCGGTATTGATGGTCAGGCCGACGGGCAGGCCGGTGGCATTGTAGGAAGTGGCAAAGTTATCAGCGGTGATCTGGTAAGAGAAAGCCGAGCCGCGAATGGCGGTGGCGGTCAGAGAGGACGAAATGACGGGAGCCGCCTGTAGCACCCAAGTCAGCGTGTTGGTGGCCACGGAGGCGGTCAGGGAGTTGGAGGCCACCAAGCGAATCGGGTAGGTGCCCGGGGCGGCGTTGGTCGCCACCGTAATCACCCCGGTGTTCGTGCTGATGGAGAATCCGGCGGGAAGATTGGTGGTCGTCAAATCCAGGCTGGCGACGTTCGTCGTCGCAAAATACCGGTCCGGCCCGTTGTTCGCCTGGATCTGGTAGGCCAGGACGGACCCGGTGGTGTTGGTCTTGGCCAACGGACTGGTGATCTGGCCGATACCCCCGGCCAGGGCTCCCAGCCGGAAGGCGTTGGCGGTGGCATCGTACTGGCCGATCAAAAGATTGAGGTAGCTTTCCGTGGGAATATTCCCATCTCCATCGGCAAAATAAAAGTCGACGGCTCTTTCTCCCGTGAACTGGGCTCCCGTGGAAAATATGCCGATTCCGAGGTTGGAATTGTCCTCGCGGAACGCCATGCGGAAAATCCCCATCTCCGTGGCAGCGGAAACGTCCGAGTTGTTGTAGAAAAGAAGAAACACATCCCGCCCCTTGAAGTTCGCGTTATTCAGGGCCCCCGTGGCGGTCTCCAGGGACACGACGGCCTGCGCGGGATCAGATGCAAAGCCGTTGGACATGGAGAAAGAATCATACTGGGTAAAGGAGGCATGCACCGTGTTGCGGATGTCGTCCGCGGTGGTTTGCCCTGAAAGGTTGGAAAGGAGCTGGCTCGCCGAGACACTGAACGCGCCCGCCCGGACGGTAAAGCCCTCCAGCGATTGATCCGTGCTGGTCACGAAGGACGGGGCAGGGCTGACGTTCAACGCGGGGGGGAAATAGATGGAAAGCGTGTCGGCCCGAGACTCACCCAGCCCAAGCCCGCCGAGCAGGAAGATCATAAAGGCCTTGCGGACCTCTCTTAGGAACACTCTCGATTGGCAAGTCAAGGAATGGTCTTTCTTCCGGAGGGTCATGAAGGCTGGCGGATTCATTACAGGAAAGTAATCAACCTCACCTCTCCTGAAAATCCAGTGCCGGAAACAAGTGTCACACAACTGTCACATCAGGAAAAACGGGATGCCGAAACATTTTTTTCGCCCATCGCGAAAAACTTTCCGCCGGGCCAAAATTTTCCTATGGCCTCGTCCGCATTCCGTGACGAAACGGAGACAACTTCTGTAAGTCGTTGTCTATTATGGAAGGCATTCCTTCTTTGTCACAAAAACGTAACAGAAAACCCGTTGAAAAAAAGAGTTGGGTAAGTAGGATTTGAAACATGCGGGAAAATTTCAAACCAAGTAACAACCTCAACCAGGAGAAATCCATCGTTATGAAAAACCAAAAATCCATCCGTTCGATGCTCGCGCTTGCCAGTGCGGTCATCCCATCGTTGGCCGCCACCGTCTTTGCCGGAGTGGCCGACCCAGTCGCGGTCGTCAGCGTGGTCGTTCCTACCAATCAGACCATCCTCTCTGCCACCCCCTTCGCGCGCCCAGTCGAGGCCTCCGGAACCATCGATTCCTGGAGCAACGTCTCGACGAACGCCGTCCTCAACCTCACCTTGAATGCCGGGGAGTCGATTCCCTCGCTAGCCAACAGCTTCTCGGACCTCAACGCCGACACCAGCTACGTTCTGGAAGTGGTCGACGGGGATGCCATCGGGCTGATCCTCGAAGCGATCGGGAACACGGCCAGCACCGTCACGGTCCGCGGGAATATCCCGAACACCCTGACCATCGCCGCCGGTTCCAAGTTCAACCTGCGCAAGGCCTGGACCCTCGCTTCTCTTTTTGGTTCCGCCGCTGACACCAACAACGTCTTCGGTGCGGGCACCACCGCCAACAGCGCCGCCGTCAAGGCCAATGTCCAGCTGTATGACGTGGATTCCGGTTCCCTATCCACGTATTACATCGCGACCACGGGTGGTAGAAATTGGCGTAAGGTTGGCAGCACCGCCAATTTCAACCATGCCCCGATCGGTTTGGGTAAAGGGTTTGTGGTCATCAACAAGCAGACCAACAGTAACTTTGCCTTCACCCTGAGCGGTGACTATCGCACCGCTCGTACGCGCTTGATCTGCCCCCCCAATAAAAAGCTCTTGATCGGCAACCCGGGTCTCTTTGATGTGACCTTGTCCGATTCCACCATTCCAGTGACCAGTCCGACCAAGACCACCGGCACTCCAGGCAATGCTGACACCTACGGATTCTGGCTGAATGCCTCGAAGTCGTTTGATAACTATAAGATCGGCGGAACCACTACCACCAACGTACAGACCAACAATGGCGTCGTGGTTCCTCCAGGTGCAGCTGGATACAAGGTCGGCGGCGGCTCAACTCGGGTCAATCCCACGATTGCCAAGTATACCTCCTTGCTCGTGACGCCGTATGTCACGAACGCGGCCAATGTCATCACGGTGGCCCCGTCATTGATTGCCCAATAACACTCACGCCACCAACCCCCTAAGGAAAATATCCAATGAACCATCTCACTCGGCTGACTAACCCCGCTCGCGCGGGTCTAGCGTTCTGTGTGTTGGCGTCCCTTTGCGTTGTGCCGGCTCGTGCCGTCACCCTGCAGACCTTCGTCAATGGTTATTATGGTGGAAATTACCTCTCGGATGGAACCACGTTCCTCCCTGACACGACGTCGGTGGATTTTGGGTTCTTTTACACGGGGGGTACCTACACCTCGGCCAGCGCCATCGGCGCCAGCCTGCTTGGCCTCAACGGGAACTCCGCGTCCCTCCAGTCGTTCCGGGCCAATAATAACTGGGTCAGTCTCGGCTCGGGTCAGGTTAGCGGCGGGAATGGTGAGTTCACCTTGGGGTGGGACGCCGGTTCCAGCTCGACGGCTCCTGGGCTGGGTTCAGAGCTTAATCTAAATCCCAGCTCTGGGGTCCTCAACGGTCAAAATTTGGCGGGAAAGACACCGTTTGTCTGGATCCAGACGCCGAATACACCGAGTGGAGTGGAGTTCTGGGTGGGGGTGTCCAACCTACCGCTCCCTTCCGCAGGGTTCGGGGCATTCTACGCGGGTGACGTGACCACCGATGGCTTTACCATGGTGTACGGCACCGCAATCTCCTCTGAGGGGGTTACCACCATCCCGGAGCCAAGTGTCGTCGCCCTGGCCATGGTCGGAACCGCAGGTTTGTTCGCTTTCCGTCGTCGGTCAACCCTTAACCAAACAAAGTAAATTTAACCAAATCAGTTCAACCGAAACAAAGGAGTAAACAAAAACCATGAAAAGCAAAATTAGTTCACTCATCCTCGCCGCCACGCTTGCCCTCGTGCAACATGGTCAGGCGTTCACCACCACCCTCAACATCGATATCTTCGGCCCCATCACTGGCGGATCCGGCGTGTATAATCTTCGTTTGGGAACCTATCAGAACATCGGCGGTCTTTCGAACAATTCGGTGGATGCCTATAACCAATTGGTGGCTGGCTTCAACACCGCCTACACGGTCAGCGGCCTGGACGGTGCCGCCCTCGCCAGCACGGTGGCCAGCTATACAGCTGAAATCACCAGCCCCTACAGCAACACCGCTGGCTTCGACAACTCCATCTTTTGGTTTCTGACCGACACCGGTGGCTCAACGTTTGGCCTCTACCGCGGCAACGGCGAGTGGAATAACGGCCAACCCTTTGCTGAGGAAGCCTTCGGCCTGGCGGCTGATTCCGTCACCGCGATCTACGGCTCCCTCAACACCGGCTCTGGCACCATTTCGGCCAACGCCACCGCCATCCCTGAGCCGGCCTCCGGTTCCCTCTTTCTCCTCGGTGCGGCGGGCGTGCTCGCCCTCCGTCGTCTGCGGAAAACCAACGTCTAAACCCAAGAGTGTAACTTAAACTTAAACTTAAACTTAAACTTAAACTTAAACGAGAAATTCAAACTTATGAAAAACAAACTCCTTCTCTCAATATTGGCCGCCTTCGGGTTGGCCGGTGCCTCCTCTCAGGCACAAACCGTCACGTTTGTGGACGTGGCCACCTCGGGCGATTACGTCAGAATTGAAACCGGGACTGGCGCGTCCACCGCGGTTGACGCCACGGTTCTGACTCGTTCCCAACGCTGGACCAAGGACAAGGTCTACATTCTCGCCCGCAACGTCATCGTCCCTTCCGGGGTGACTTTGACGATTGAGCCCGGTACCCTCATCCGCGCCGAGCGGCCCTCGAAGGGTCAGGGCGCCTCGGGTGCGGAAGCCGCTCTTTCCCCGGCCGATCCCGGCGCTCTGGTGGTGGCCCGTGGTGGTCGCATTATTGCGGCTGGCACCTCGGATGCCCCCATCATCTTCACCACCATGGACGATCCGAATGTCCCGGGTGGAGCAGCTACCATCCCGGCCTACGAAAATTACGCGATCACGAACGGCATCGGGAGTGGGATCGTGGCGAACAGAACTCAGCTGAGAACATGGGATGTTGCCACTGGCACGCCTGGTCAGGGCGAGTATACGTTGCGGGGTGGTGCCCCCATTGCCGGCGCCGTTAATTCCTACACCAACGATATAACTAGTGCCCAGTCCTATTGGGCGATCGATGGCAAGTGGGGCGGAATTGTTTTGGCGGGTTACGCGGAAGTCGTTATGAACATTGCAAATAACACGTCTGCATTAACCACTTCCATTAATAACGGGACGATCAACGTGTCAAATGGTAACTTGTCAGGTCCCAGTGGCGTCCAATTAATTGAGGGCATGGCCTCTTTCCCTGTCTACAGTCTTGGCGGCGGGGACAATGACAATGACGATTCGGGCATTCTCCGTTTCATTGATCTGCGCTATGGTGGATACGTCATTGCCGCCGATAAGGAGTTGAATTCCTATTCTTTCTACGGCGTGGGCAAAAACACGGTGGCCGAGTTTCTCGCCGATTGGAACAATGCGGATGACTCCTACGAGCTGTGGGGTGGCGCGCTCAACCTGCGTCATTGCGTCTCGGCATTCCCAGGGGATGACGGCTTGGATACGGATCAAGGTTATCTGGGCACAGTTCAGTTCTTCGTCCAGCTGCAAAATAACGCAGTGGATGCCAGTGGGAATACCTCCGCCCGCGCAACCGTCAACATCGGGGATAGCATGTCGGAGAACGACGGGCCGGAAAGTGGCAACTCGGCCGTCCCGTACAGCGTCTACACTTTGGCCAACGCCACCTTTGTGGGCCGCGGCTATAATGTGATCGCCGAACGGACGTCAGCCAATGGATACAGCCTCATCGAACCTGCCACGGGACCCAACTATAAAGATAACGGCTCCGCCAAGGTGTATAACTCCATCTTCATGGACTCCCCCCACGGGGCCATGATGATCATGGATCGACGCAGTGTCGGAGACACTGGCAACATCGGCAGCGGCGGAAACAGCGCCATCAACCGGTTCTACGTTGCACGGTCTTCCGGTGGCTTTGATGCCGCGGGTCGGGCTGCAGATCTGGCGACCACTGATAACGGCGCGGCCGCGGCACCAGATGGTCTGTTCAATAACGTCTGGTTCTTCCGTTGTGGATTGTTGGATACCTCGATAGCTGGTATCGACGGAAAGTATGCCAGCCTGAGCGAACTGAATGCCGACAAGGCGACGAATTCGAACTGGTGGGTGGCGAATGGCACGAACAACTTGTTCCCCGACCGGACAGACCGTTCGCAGCGTGGATCAAACGGGAATGGGAACTCATTCCGCGCCAATCCGGCCGCCTTGATCACGGTCATCACCAACTCGCCCGGTGTTAAGTTCGATCAAGACCCCGGCTTGTCCGTACCTTACAATCATCGCTTGTCGGGTATTGATCTGAGAGTCACCACCGCCTCGGCGCGGGATCTCACCAATAGTGCAATCCCGACGAACTATGGCAGTGGGAATCGCAAGCTCAACGCCGATGCCACCTTTGTCGGTGCGGTACGCGACAACAGCTGGTTCCGCGGCTGGAACTTCGCGAGCCAATCAGGCATTTTTGCCAACACGGCACAAGCGATTGTTCCCAATGTGGTAATATCCGTGGATGCCAACAATCGGCCGGTGGTGACCTACGGTGCGGAAGCCAATGTGAAATACACCATCGAAGCCTCCGCCGATAACAAAGGCTATGCCCCGGTGCGGACGGAGAGTAGCGGTACCGCTGGGAATAAATCATGGACGGATACCAACAACACGGTGGGTACGGCGCCCCTGTTCTATCGGGTAATCGCTCTCTGATTTAAGTTCAAATGTCATTGTGCGCGGGGGTCGAGTTCTTCTCGGCCCCCGCGTCTTTTATAAAATGAAGTTCATTTCTACTTTGATCGCACTTGGTGTCGCGGCCGTGCTGTCGGTTTCCACCTCGGAAGGGTCCCCCTTGGCCGCGGTGCTCCGCCTGGTTCCGGGCGCCACGCTGGACGATTACCGTCAGGCCATGACGCAACGGGAAGCGGCCATGGTCTCCATCCTTGCTGGGGAATTTGATCAGGCGGAGGTGGTGCTCCGTTCCATCCAGCATTATTCGGCGCCCGGGACGATTGCGGAAGCTGTGCTGACGGCATGGGAGGCGGCCCCTGCGGATCGTCTTTCCGCCTGGATCGTGATGGGCACGGATAAGATGGGGTTGATGGCAGGACGGGATGACACCGAGTCCCGTTTTCAGCTGGCTAGTCTGAGCGCTCTGCTCGAGGTCAGGTCCCCCACGGATCCATCCCTCCATGCGGCTCGTTCCCTGGTTCCCCCTGTGATGCTGGATGTGTTTCACCGGCGGGTGGATCCCCCATGGTGGCAGGAACTTTGGGGGAAGTTGGATCCCCGGTCTCCGTGGGCGGAGCTTAAAGTAAAGCATACGGAGGAGGAGAAGCGGGCCTGGAAAATGGAGCGTATGGCGGACGGCTTTACCGCCCGCCTGCTTCTTGCGGAGGCTTTGCGGCGTGTCCGTGAGGGGCAAAGTTACCCGCAATCGTGGTTGCGTTTTGCGCTTGGCGGGATCGATGCGGTCTCCTTCAACAGCGATCCGACCCGGGTGGCGGTGGGGTTGTATCGGCTGGCCCTGGCGGAAAAACGCGGGGAGGCCGAAAGCGCGGCGGAGCGCGTGCGAATCCTTTTTTCCCAAAACAGTCCAACGGCTTTCGGGGCCTACGAGAGCGCCCGATTGGCCGCTTGGGCCTGTGGTCCTGCAGGGCAGGGGCGGGAGGAGTTGCTGGCCGGGGTGCAGGATATGGAGGGTCGGGTGGAAAAAAACCTCAATGAGTATGAAAAAATGCTGCTGGATCCGCAATTGGGAGCCGCCCGTGCCCTCCTGGGGGACCGTGTCGGCTCCGAAAAACTGTTCACCGCGGCTCTCCTGCTGGCGGATCGCAACACGGATCCGGAAAGCAAGCGGATCGGCTTGATTCGCCTGAACCTCGGCTATGTCCTGGCCGGGCGGGCTCCCAGTGATGACCAATTGGCCAGGATGCGCAAGGTCCAAGCGGACGCGGAGAAGGGTTAAGGTTGTTGCCAGGGAAAATTACGGCGGATCGTGCGGCTACCGGGGGTCGCGGCTGGGTTGGCAGCGTTTGGGGCGGAGCGGGGCTGCCGGCAGGCTGGATGTGGGCCGTCATCTTTCTTGTGGGCTTGGCGCTGAGCTGGCGTTGGGTGGGGAATCCGGATCTGGGGTTTCAGCTCAATGCGGCGCGCTATTTTCTGAACCACGGGGATGTGCCCCGGGCGGAGCCTTTTCTCTACACCGTGCCTTGGAGCCGGTATGTGGATCTTCAGTGGCTTTGGCAGCTTTCCGTCTATGGGGCGAACGCGTGGGGCGGATTGGTGGGAATGAACCTTCTTTGTGTGGCCTACACCTTTGCGGCGGCGGGGGTGCTACTGCTTCGTTGTCGGCGTTGGACAGGCGGGCTGGGGACGGTGGCGGGGGGAGCCCTGCTTCTTTTCTTTATGGTGAACTTCTGGGACTTTCGCCCCCAGACGGTCTCTTGGGTCTATCTTGGGCTGGTGTTGCTGTGCCTTGAAAGCCATCACCGCGGGGATCGTCGCGCCGTCTGGTTTCTTCCGCTGATTTTGCTGGGCTGGGTTAACAGCCATGCCCTCTTTAGCCTGGGACTGGTCACGATGTTCCTCTGGTGGCTGGGGGAAGCGCTGGAGGTCTGCCTGGGCGCGGATCGGCTTGCCGCCCGGGGTCGGTTTCTGAGCCTGTCGGTGGCGGTCGCCCTCGGCGCCTTGGCCTGCCTGGTGAACCCTTACGGATGGGAAGGTTGCATGTTTCCTTTTCGGCAATTTAGCCTGTTGACCTCCGCCCACATCGCCAAGGATGCCACCTTCGGGGTTGGTGAATTTTTCTGGCTGTGGTCGCGCGAGCTAAAATTTTTTGACTTCGGCCGCCCCCGGCTGCCGCTGACCAACCTGATGCTTTGGGGGTTGGTGGTGGTAGTGGTGGCGGGGGTGGTCATACGCAGGCCGCGCTGGCCTTGGCCGGTCTGGCTGGTGGGAGCAGGTTTTACGGCCCTTTACCTCACGGCGGTGAAAAACTGGTCCTACTTTGCCGTGGCGTTGCTGCCCTACGCGGCGGTGGGATGGGGGCAGCGGCTTGCCCCTTGGCGGGAGCAATGGGGCGGGCCGGGCAGGGTCGGAGTGATGGTCGCCGCGGCGGCTCTTTTCCTCCTGATGCGAATTGGGTGGTGGAGCCAAGCCACAGCGGGTCTGCCGGCCGGATTGCGCTATCATCCCGTCTGGCATGCGGAGGAGGCGACGGCCCTGATCCGGAGGGCCGGCCCATCGGTGCGCATCATGAACCCGCACGATCTGGGCGGCTGGCTGGCCTGGAGCACGGGCCAGAAGGTCTACATTGACGCCCGTAACGACAACTATCCCGAGAAGCTCTATCGGGAATTCGTGTCCACCCAGATTTCGGACAACTTTCTTGCCGTACTGGAGGTGACGCGGGCCAATGTGGTGGTCGCCCGCACGGGAAAGGAGACCAATTGGATTGAAACCCTGGCTCAGGAGGCGGATTGGCGGCTGGTCTACCGCCAGCCCGGCCTGATGGTTTTTTTCCACCGCTCTTTGGCTCCGGAAATTCCCGCCTTGGCGGAATCGAAAAGCACGGCGACAGTCCCGGCTTCCGCGGCCGCTTGGGATGAGGCAATCCGGAGAGAGGCGTCCAAAAAACTGCCGGGCTGGATCCAGGTCCTGCCGGGGGGAAGTTTGGATTTTGAGGAGCCGGTCTCTCTCAGCGCCGGTTCGATCCTCCTGGATTGGCCCCATCAGGCCCAAGCCGAGGCTTGGCAGGGAATCCGGGATACACCCTTTTTTATCGTGGAACTTTGGGTCCATCTGGCGGCCAGTTTTGAAATGTTGCAGGACTATCCTCGGGCGGATAGGTGCTGGGAGGCCGTTTTGGGCAAGGTGCCGGAGCCTGCCCTCCAGGAGCGGGCGGACCAGGCCCGGCAGCGGCGTGGGGTCCCTGATCCGCGGCCCTACTGGCGGGAGATGCGTCGCCGGGGCTTGCGATGAAAACCCGGACGGCGCGGGTGCTCCCGCTCTCGGTGCCTGGCTGGATCTGGGGTCTCCTGGCAGTGACGGGATTCTGTCTGGGATGGAGCTGGATCAAGAACGAGGATCTGGGCTTCCAGCTCAATGCCGCCCGCTATTTCTGGGAACACGGGGACGTGCCGAGGGCCGAACCCTTTCTCTGGACGGAACCGGGAGGGACCTACACCGATCTGCAATGGCTTTGGCAGCTGGGCATATATGCCTGCTGGAAGCTGTCCGGCTATGCGGGGTTGATGGCGGCCAATCTGGCGGTCCAGTTTCTGGCTTTTCTGGTTTGGGGATGGCGAACGTGGCGGCTGTCCTCGGGCGTTTTTGGGATCGGGGCATTCTGCCTTCTGCTGCTCTTCTTTTACGTGAACAACTGGATCATTCGGCCCCACAACCTTTCCTGGGTGTATCTGGGGCTCACGCTTCTTCTTTTGGAAGAGCGGGGCCGGGGGAACGGCCGGGCGCTCTGGTTTTTGCCCCTTGTGTTTTTGGCCTGGGTGAACTGCCACGCCTTGTTCAGCCTGGGGCTTCTCGCCGTCGGCCTTTGGATCCTGGGGATGGCGGGCTCCCGCTGGCTGCGGTCGGGCCGATCCGCTGCCTGGGAAGGCGCGCTTCCGTTTTTGGGTCCGCTGGTGGCCGTGGCGGTGGCCTGTTGCCTCAATCCCTACGGTTGGCAGGGCCTGATGTTTCCCCTCCATCAGTCGAAAATCGTCACGGGCACCCATGCCGCCAAGGATCTGATCCTTGAATTTCTTCCCCTCTGGCGGGCGCTGTGGCCCGAGGCAGGCCTGGTCTTTCCAGTGGAGTGGCTGAATTCCGCCGCCATGGCTCTGCTCATGGTGGCCCTGCTCCTTGGCCTGTTCTGGGGGCGCAGCCAAATTCCGGCCCCGGCTTGGCTCCCCATCGCGGTCTTTCTGCTGCTTGCCTTCCAAATGGTGAAAAATTTTAACTACTTTTTTATGATGGCAGGTCCCTACGCCGCCGTCGGCTGGGACAGCTGGCTGGCCTGCGGGCGGCCCAAGATGGCCGCGGGACTCCGCCGCGGGGCCCTGGGGATCTGTCTGTTTTTCTGCGCCGTGCTGCCGACGGGGCTGTGGAGCAACTGGGTCTGGGGGCTACCCTTTGGTCCGGGCCTTGAAAAGAAGGCGCACCCCACGGAGGTGGCCCAGGCTTTGCAATCCTGTCCGGACACAGTGCGGCTGCTCAATGGTCACGATATTGGTGGATGGCTCGGCTGGATCAGCGGAAAAAAGGTTTTCATGGACGGGCGGAACGACAACTATTCCGAGAAGTTGCTCCTGTCTTATTTTCAGGCCATCCAGAGCCCGTCCGATTTCGTGGCGCTCCTGGATCGCTGGCAGATTCAGGCGGTGGTGGCGAGGTATGAGACGGAGCCGACTTGGGTTCCTACCCTTCTGGGGCTGACAAAGCGGAGCCAAGGATATTTCCATGATGACCGAGGCCGTCCGGTGCCGCTCTGGCGTTGCGTGCGACGGG
>Ga0214917_10004289_pt1 | contig 15963 bp, 7 predicted proteins | sample LL_1208_BB_MetaG_FD_177983 | JGI IMG/M metagenome (GOLD analysis project Ga0214917, IMG submission 177983) | Freshwater microbial communities from Lake Lanier, Atlanta, Georgia, United States - LL_1208_BB | ecosystem: Environmental > Aquatic > Freshwater > Lake | place: USA: Georgia | collected... | reverse complement strand
TCCCTCTACGCCACTGATCTTTGCCGCTCTGTCTACTAATTGCTCTAATTCTACTTCTGCCATCTCCGGATTTTTGGATAATGACTGTATTGCGGCGGCTACCTTAGGGTCTACCTTTGCTTGTAGTGCCATCTCCTGCCCTCGAAGTAATCCCTTATAATCCTCAACTACCCCATCCTTACTCTTGTTACTCAGTGCCATCTCAAAACTTTTTTTCAGGTTTTTTGTTGACTCCCCTACGTTTTGGCCTGCTTGTGTCATATTTTTAGGTAACTCTGTCATTGGCTTGAAATACTGTACTGGGTTTGTAAATACCTGATTATCTATCGTTAAATCGATATTTATCCCCCCACTCCTCTGATTCTTTGTCATCACTTGGCTTAACTTAATGTCCCTATTTATGCCGCTTATATCACTTTTTGTAATGATCGTTCCTTGGCCTATCGTCGCCTGCGTCTCTTGCTTTTGGCTTAACCCACCATTCGTTAACTGGACACTCGTTGTCCCTTGTCCAGAATTGACACTTACCTTCCCCGTCTTTGTGTCCTGTCCTGCATTTAAGTTAACCCCCATTCCAATACTATAGCTGTACTCCTTATGTCTGTCTTTTAAAGTCCCATAGATGATCTCATCTGCGATTATCGTCAAATTACCCTTATCTACTCCGTCTTTTGTTGCATTTGCTATTAATGCCCCTGTGTTTTCTAAGGTTTTTGCTTGGATATGTACAGACTCCGTCCCCTTGATCGTCGTTTGGTTATTTACCCAGTCTCCACTGGTTTCTGCTTCGCTTATTCTAAACCCTACTGTCCCTCCCAAGGTTAACCCTTCCCCATTTTGCTTGTATCTGGTTGTGTCTTTTAATGATTTAACTGTGATTTTACCATCCAATGCTGCCATCTCGATGTTTTTGGCTAAGACATTCGCACCCTCAATATTAATGTTCCCTCCCTCTGCTGTCATGATAACCTTTCCGTTTTCTGCCGTGATTCCGGATAGTAAGTTCGTGTCCTGACTATTCGTCGATTTACTTTTGTCATAACTGCCTACCGGTACCGGTACCAGTTGGCTTGCCGCTGATGACATTAATGTCGCCGCTACCGAATACCTGTTCTCACTCTCGCTCTCTGCTTTCGCATGCTTGCCCGCCTTTACAGTAATATCCTTCCCTTTTAAATTTACATTTCCATTAAGCGACTCTACCTGACTCCCGATAATGTCTATCTTGTTCGCTGCCGTTATACTTAAATTACCCCCACTTGATAAACTGCTTGCCTTGTCCGTCTCTGTATTTCCTTCGGACTTCTTCTCGTCATACGACGTCTTTCCTGTCATCGATGCGTAAAATCCATAGCTTCCCGCTGTCTCTGCCGAACTCGCTACCGATTTTGCCAATTGTGCTGCTTGCGCCGCTGCCAATGTTGCCTGCAATACCTCCGCTGTCTTATTGATCTTTTCGGTTCTCTCTTTATCTTCTGGCGCTGCGGGTTCGCTTGTACTTACTGCATTACCCTGCTTTTGTTCTTTGTTTTCTGTTTTAGACTTTCCTGGCATTGCTACCGATGTTGTCAGGCCCACTCCTGTTTTTTCTCTCAGCAGTTCATCGGCCTGAAATGCCGTCTCTACCCATGCATTTCCTACCGTTAAACTCACCATCTGCTTAAATACCGCACTCCTGTCCATCGTCTTTCCTACCTCTTCGGCAGACAATACTTTGACATTCTTTCCATTAATACTCATATCCCCTTGCGATGCCATCATTGATCCCAATACCAATGTGTCTTCGCCTGACAATATATTTAAATTCCCTCCTGCAACTACCAACGCCCCTAACTGGTTTAACTGTACACTTTCTCTTTCTGTCTCTGTCCCGTTATACCCTAAATTTAACGAATAACTTGATCTCGTTGTACTGTTACTGATATCTGTTAAATTCGCTTCCTTTTCAAAAATATACTTATAACTACTCTCTGCTGCCGATGTGATGACCGTACTCCCCTTCGCCTGCATCGTTACATTCCCATTAGACTTCACGTCACTTCCTGATATTAATATGTCCTTCCCACTATTTAAGATAATATCCCCTTCCGCTTCCAATACGGACTTCTTTTGTGTCATCTCAATTTGGATTTCTTTACTTTCCTTATAATTCACAATTTCATTACTTTGCGCTGTCTTTACCTTTTTACTCGTCTCTGTTGCCGATGTGACCGCAATACCACCCTTTGCATCAATCGATAACTCCTCTCCTGCCTTTAATGTGCTGCCATTAATATTGGTCGCTCCTTCTGACACGATCGCTAAACTGCCACTCATTTTCACATCAGAGCCTACCGCTATCGTCTTTGTATCTAACTCTTTCGATTTCGAATTCACAATCCCACTATTACTCTTTTTTGAAAGCGTTGAAGTTGTATCTTCTGCCGAAACAATATTCACCTCTTTTTTCGCCACCAATACCCCGTCTCCAGACACCTCTACTTTACTCGCCACTATATTTAAATTGCCCCCAGCCTCCACATACGACTCATCCCCTAATTTAAGCTGGGATGCCACATTCGTTTTCTTTTCTACTGTCTTTGACTTCTTTTTCTTTTGAAATAATTCTCGCTTCTTTTCGTTTTTACTTGTTTTTTCGGTATTCACCACACTAATAATATTTATGTCTCCCCCTGCCTCTAAATGGGTTTGCCCTTTGGCATCTATCTCACTCCCCTCTAATGTCACATCCCCTTTCGCGATTATCTGATTGTATTGACCTCCCAAATTAATCCTCGATCCCTGATTGGTAATCAGCGTCTCTTCTACCCTCTTTTTCGCATTATTTGTCCGGTAATCCTTAACTTGTCGCTCCTCTACCGAGTACAACCCAATATCCGCTCCTGACTCAATTACCGCATCCCCTTTGATATCTAACTGACTTCCTTCCAATAAAAAGTCTCGTTTACTTGTGATATACGCATCTTTCTCTATCTTTACTGTTGCACCTATTGCATCTGTCTTCTCGTCTAAAAAATCATTGCGTGACCCTTTTTGGTCTTTACCTTGGTAACTCCATGACATCCCTGACTCTAAAAAGAAATCTCGCCCTGCATCTAAATATGCACTCCCTTTAAATTCTGCACTACTTCCTTTGACACTAAAGTCATTCCCCGCCGTAATAAATGCATCATCCCCAAATATAACCTTAGCCCCTAATATCTCTGTCCCCTTTTCTGTATGCCTAAAGTCTTTTGTCTCAAATTTCCGACTTCGCGCTCTCTCTTCCGCTTCTATCCTCAACTCCCCCTTCGCATCGATAAATGTCGCGCCCTTTACCTCCATCTCCGATCCCCGAATCACCATGTCTCGCCCTACATTAAACTCTGCCATGTCCTCGATCTTGATCCTCTCTCCCTCATCGATAAAATCTTTCCCTGTCGTTACAAATAACGCATTTGCCACATCTACCTTATTTTGGTTAATCACATTCCCTTTTGCATTGAGGACTAAATCTAACTTAGCCTCTAATTTTCCTGTATTGATAATATCTGTCTCTGATCTCAACTCAAGTCGACTCTCACTCGTAAACTCACTTCTGATTGTCATCTTTTTCGCTTCTACTTCTACCCCTCGATCTGCCTTGATCTGCCCTTTTAAGTCGTACTCTCCCCCAACCGTCATCCGGATGTCTCGCCCTTTAACTACACCTAACCCCGTATCCAACTTTAATGCATTAATCAGCGTCATCTCTTTACTTTTTAACTCCCCACTATTGATCACACTATCCCCAACCACAACCACATTTCCAAGTCCACCCACTGTGGCCTGCTTACCTTTGTTTTCTACTGCCTTTCCGGTTAGTACTACTTCTCCATCCGTCGACCCTATGGATGACTTGCCCTTATCTGACACATTCAGCACCGTCTCTGCCTGTATGACTATCCCATTTCCCGTCATGTCGCTGTCTGTATTACTTGCTTCTTTTTGTGCCACTACTACCAATTGCCCATTCGATAACACCACTCCGCTCTTTTGGTTTTTAACTGACCCCAATTCACTGCCCAAATACACACTCTTATTTCCTACTATCATCCCCCCTTCATTTGTCACATCCTGTGATCCAAAGATACTTAGTGTTGAAAGACCTGTCAGAATCCCGCTATTGCTCACTCTACCCCCACTATTTACCGATAACTCTCCTACCGATGCCACTTCTCCTGCATTATCTAATTGCCCCGCATTTAAATTGACTCGTTTATCTGAACTTAACTTTCCGCTCGTCTCATTTCTCATCGTATCGCTAAGGCTCATCGCTAATTGATCACCCCCTTCGATTTCTCCGCTATTTGTCAGCGTCTTTCCTTCAACTACCACTTGGCGTCCACCGCCTATCCATCCCTTATTTCCGATATCCTGCCCCTGCACTACCAAGTGCCCCATCGAATCCATCATGCTGTCTTTGTCATTTTCGATACCCCCATTTGCTTTAATCACGCCATTTTCAACTGATAATATGGCGCTCCCTTCTAGGTTTTTTAGCGTGTCGGACTGTACTGCCACCGATACCCCATCAATCACACTTCCCTTTTGCACAATTTCTCCTGTCGATAAAATAATCACATCCTGCCCAGAAAAAATTGAACTCACTTGTGTTGATATGTCTTTTGCTTGGATTAAAATATCCTTGTCTATTGTCTCTAAGTACGTGTCATCAATCGTAAAACTACCCTGTGTTTTGATTGACATTTGACTGCCTATAATATCTGTCCTTTTGCCACTAATATTTCCTTTGGATTGGATATTGACCTCTTTTTCTCCACTCAATATCGTGTTTTGGAGTGCCGTTCCTTTGCCTGATACTAATGTGACATCCTTACCCTGCACTGTGATTGCTTCTGTTTTGGGCGTTGCGCTACCGATAGCCAGCTGCCCATCTTCGCTGATTACCATGATGCTATCCCCTCCAATCACATCCCCTTTTAGCTCGATGTCCTTTTTGGCCATTACTCCTATGTTTTTGCCCGCTGCACTTGTGCCTTGCCCTTGATAAATACCCCCAGCTGCTGAGCGTATCCCTAAATTGCCTGCTGCGATGGCTTGTTTGTATTTCACATCTCCCTCTGCTGTGATCATGATGTCATCTAATAATGCGGTCATGACTCCTTGTGTGTTTACACCCACTCCTTTTTCTGTCGATACGATACTGATTCGCCCAGCGACCATTGATCCTAATTCACTGCCATCTATTGCGACTACGGGTGGCTTTACTGACCCTTGGTAGGCTGTTACCGTGCCACTGTCATAATTAATTTGGTTTCGTCCCGCGACTATATTGAGTAGCCCTCCTGAGCTTACACTGCCTTGTAGCGTCACTGTTCGTGACAATAGCTCGACATAGGTTGCACCTGATCCGCTGAGGCCTTTGCCGAGGACTTCGATTTTACCGTCCCCAACGTCAATATTGCCGATCTTGTCTCCCACCATCCCCACCTGTCCCGTGGTTAGCGTTACCCTTGGCGTGTTGATAAATCCGCCTCCATTCACTTGGATCCCATTGGGATTGGATAAAATGAAGTCTGCGCCTTTTCCTACCATTTCCGTTGTTCCCTTTATGGAACTTACACCTGCTTTTGTCACTTCAAATAACACGATATCTGCGGATTTATTGCTTAGGTTGCGATTGCCGGCGATGGTTTCTCCGGTGAGTATTGATTTAGACTGTCCTGTTGCATTGTTTAATAGGACACCCTTCTCATCGACATTGTACTTATTGAATTTATTTTTGGAGACACCCGATTGTGACGGTGCGGATATTTGGATGAGGTCGGTGCCTCCCGTCGTACGCTCCACTTTGGTTTGACTTTGTGTGGGGTCGACTTGCGTGTCTGCTGCAAATGTCCCTACTGGCACTAAAAAATGTGCCGTCATGATGTACGTTAATACTCGTGCTAGTCGTTGTCTCATTGATAAGCCACCTTCCTCGTTGTGTGAACGATTAAGGGTAGCTTATTGATTAAACGATTTCAATATACTAAAAGTTAATTTTTGTTACGTAATTGGTTACAAATTAACAAATCTCCTTCAGCTCGATCTTCCAATAAAAAAAACGTGCTAAACCGATCTAAATCAGCCAAATAATACATTTTCAGCAATGGATTCTCTTCTAAAATATGTGGAGAAGACACCGCCAACTCTCGTAATTTCAATTTCATTTCTTTGCGACGACACATCTCATGGTGCCCATCATCATACAACTGTTTTTGAGCCTCATAAAACGCCTCATAATTGGATAACCTCTCATGTACAAATGCTGTTTTAATCGCTGTGCCAGGATCTTTTTCACCAAAACATTCTTCAATATTTCGGCAAATTAACTGTTCCTGTGTTGCCAATTGTTTAAGGGTATTAAAATACACTTCCCAAAATGCCTCACGGCGCTCATTAAATTCCTCATCAGATTTTGCAAGGGATAAAAGCGTATACTCAGACATCCCCCCAGCAATATATTTCCATACCCACTCTTCACTGCCATCCCAAAATAAAAATGACACATCTATTGGGTAAACGATGCCATGTCTCACTAAATAATTTTCAAAATGACGATCCCCTCGACCCAATACATCCCCCAAGGCCGCATGTTGGGCCAACTGGGCTTCAATGAGTCGGATATCAGTCCTCTCTTCGGGCCGAGTAACAGCATCATAAATCGTCGTATTGCCTAAATAATCCAATACCTGCCAACCACCATAATTGTCTTTAATATGCGAAGAGCGATAATAAGGCCATCCCAACTCACGAGATAAGCGAGAAAAAAAGGACTGCGCATCCCACTCTTCCTGCTTCACAACAACAGCCATCTCTTCACCATTGCTTAATTGAAGAGTCACACGATAAACAGAATTTCCCATGCCAATATCGACAATATCCGAAATGGTAAAATGTAAAGAATTATTGACCATCACATGTAATTTTTCAGGGATTTTAAAAAATCGCAATTTATCGCCTAAAATTTTGAGACGCTCTTCCTTAGGACGATCATTAACCAATTGGCATCGCAAATTAGTATGGCGTTTTCCATACAAAATCCCACGGCCACGCTCCTTTTTAAGGGCAAACCCCCATTGCGAAGGGTCATTTAAAAAATGATCCAATTCGTCCTGAGTAAACGCATCAAAACCAAATCCGGGAGGAAATGTGGTATTTTTAAACTCTTGCAATAACTCAGTTGAAGTCATGTGGATGCATCCCCCCCAAATCTACACCACCCTCATCGTCATCATGATCTTCATCAGAAATATACAATAATGCTTCAGGTAAAATATCAACCAAATCAGAAGCAATCAGGCCAACACCAAATTCATCAGCAGCCAAATCGCCAGCCACACCATGCAGATACACACCCAAAACAGCCGCATCAAACACACTCACGCCTTGCGCTAAAAATGATGCAATAATGCCCGTCAGCACATCGCCCACACCGGCCGTCGCCATCCCTGCATTACCACTCACATTAACAAAAATCTGTTCACCATCAGAAACAACCGTGCGATGTCCCTTTAAAACTACTACTTTTCCTGTGGCCTTAGCCGCCTCAAGCACTGCCGCTTCTCGCGATTTTTGGTCTACAGGCGCCTTTCCAAATAACCGTTCAAATTCACCTAAATGCGGGGTAATCACCATATCAGAGGGACATCGCCTAATATCGTCACTCGTCACCACATTTAACCCATCGGCATCTAATACAACAGGAGTTATCCCATTCATCGACGATAATATTTTTTTAACCGACTCCTGCGTCCCAGAAGTCTCACCTAACCCAGGCCCAATGGCAATGACATCCATACGATGAGACAGTATCTTATCCAATACTGTCTTAGCTGATGCGGCTGTCACCGATCCATCTTTACTATCCACAGGCACTACAATCACTTCAGGATGCTGAATATTAAAAGCCGGCAAGGCCTCTTTAATCGTCATCAAATACACAAGCCCAGCACCTGTTCTCAATGCAGAAAGTGTTGAAAACACTGCTGCCCCCATCATGGACAAAGATCCAGAAAATACACCAATACGCCCACACTCGCCCTTATGACAATCTTCTCGGCGATGAGGAATCAGATCAGAAAATTCTGGCTCATAGTACATATAGGCCATTTAAAACCTCTTTAATCGCTCAAGCAAGCAGTCTCTACCCAAAAGGGATAACACTCTAGGTAAAAGAGGCCCAGACACACGACCAGTACATGCCATGCGAATCGGACGCATCACCTTGCCCTTAGGTAATTTGGTCTCCACCAAAATTTCATCAATCACTGCATCAATATCAGCCTCATATACTTCGGCCCTAATTTGGGACACCCAGTCTCTAAATCGCCGAATCACTTCCATTGGTAAATGCCCCTGTTCTAAGTGATTAAATTGCTCTAGATATTGGTCAAAACTATCAGTAAACAAACTGATTTCATGATTAATATTAGGTAGAGTAGTCAAACTATCTTTAATTAATTCCAAGATAACTAATTGCTGCTCAGGCGTATATTTAGTGGTAAAAATCGTCTTGTGAGCAGCCTCCATAAAGGGCATCACCCATCCACATAATTCAAATGGCGTTAACTGACGAATATATTGCGCATTCATCCAATTTAATTTTTCGATATCAAAAATCGCACCCGACTTAGAAATTTGATGAATTTCAAAAATAGAAGTGAGCTCTGCACGGCTAAGCACTTCTCGAGTATCTTTTGGTGACCAGCCCAATAAGGACAGATAATTCACCAACGCATCCGGCATATACCCTTGATCCCGATACTCTGAGACAGACTGAGCCCCATGACGCTTGGATAATTTAGACCGATCTGGTCCCAAAATAATCGGCAAATGGGCAAATTCAGGCGCCTTTTCTCCTAATGCTTCATAAATCAATATCTGACGAGGTGTATTAGAGATATGATCTTCACCACGAATAACATGCGTAATTTTCATCGCAACATCATCCACAACAACTGCAAAATTATAAGTCGGTGCACCATCCGATTTTAAAATAACAAAATCACCCAATAAATCAGCCTCAAAAGACACAGGGCCTCTAATTAAATCATTAGTAATCACAGCACCACGATGATCCGGAATGCGAAATCGAATCACAGACGGAATACCTGAATCGAGTTTTTGCCGAACTTCTTCAGGACTCAAAGCCAAACTTTTACGAGAATATACATAAGGCACCCCCTTTGCTTCAGCCTCCAACCGTTCCTGATCCAATTCTTCAGCTGTTTCAAAGGCATAATACGCAAAACCTTTGGCCAACAAGTTTTCTGCTACTTTTGTATATATTCCTTCCGCCATACGCTCAGATTGACGATAAGGACCATAAGATCCACCCACATGTGGACCTTCGTTAAAATCCAACCCTAACCACTCTAAGCCTTCTAAAATATTGGCTTCATACTCTGGTTTGGAGCGTTCCTGATCAGTATCTTCAATACGCAAAATCAAATCTGCATCGGATTTTTTGGCAAATACCCAATTAAAAAGTGCCGTACGGACACTTCCAATATGTAAATTCCCTGTAGGAGAAGGCGCAAATCGAACCCGATTTTTCATTCAAGACACCTCATAAAGTCAAAAAAACAAAAAGATACATTAGCTTATCATTATTTATGCAATAATGCAGTCCAATAACACGATAATAGATTAGAAATTTAAAAAATAGGGAATTACCAACATTATGGTCAATCCAATTTCATCAATCACCAATCAACTTAGAGGTCCAGTACTGAAACCGGAACCGCCAGCTGCAGCCCAAAAAAAACCTCAAGCACCACAGGCACCACAGGCACAACCGACTAAACCAGCCTCCACTGCCCCCAATCAAGCAACCTTTACTCCAATACAAATCACAACCGCACCACAAGCAAATCCAGTGGTCATACCAGAATCAGCAGTGGAAACCATTGCATCAGAATTTGCATCTGAGGTCACATCCTTAGCCAGCGAAACAACAGTAGACGGTTTAGAAAAACGAAAGAAAAAAGAACCATCTCCACTAAAAGCAATTTATGAAAAAGTAACCAAATTCGATCACAGCTATAGACAACCCAACCATCTCACACTCACTCAACAAAGCTGGGAGCATATCAGTAATCAGTTAAACCTAAATGCACTAGCACCAAAAAAAGACGGCATAGAAGGATATGACTACCTTGGTCTAACAAAAAAAGAACTAAAAAAACTCGCCGAATTCACTAGCTCCCTCCCACAAGAAGGACCTATTAAAATTTCTCATGATATCGCCAAAATTCTTAAACATGCGATCCGAAACGTCAAATTTGACCTTGTTGCAACACCTCAAGATTTAGCAAAAAGAGCCGTATCATCAACAGCAAAAAGCATTAGCACCGTCATGTCATATATCCCCATAATCAATATTTTAGACAAAGCCCCCACTCTACTTGTCAACTTAGTCTTTGGCGGAAATGCCTTTTTAAGAGAGCTTATACAAACAGGTATTAAAGGAGCAGCCACTTGGACAGCAGACAAAGTAGTAAGAGAAGTTCATGAAGTTAAACAACCCATCGAAGATGTCACCAAGGCTATCAGACGTAGCTCAAGGTCATCCAGCCTAAATCAACCAAGCGAATCTGACATTTAGCCTCGTACAGCACATCACCTGTACACCCAAGCTAGTGTATTAAACTACCTCTTTTTGAGCCTGATTTCTAACAAAGTTTAACGCAGAGCCTGCTTTAAACCAGTCAATTTGTGTCTCGTTATAGGTATGATTGACATCAATAATGTCTTTAGACCCATCGGCATGTTTGGCCACCAACTTCAGTTGGGACGCTGGAGTAAATGTCGCTAAGCCATCGATATCAATCACATCATCTTCCTGAATTTTGTCATAATCAGATGGGTTAGCAAATGTTAAAGCCAAAACACCCTGTTTTTTCAAATTAGACTCATGAATACGGGCAAAAGATTTGACAAGCACCACTCTCACAAGTAAGTGCCTAGGCTCCATCGCAGCATGTTCTCTAGATGACCCTTCACCATAGTTTTCATCGCCAACCACAATCGACCCTTTACCTTGAGCTTTATACAACCGAGCTGTATCCGGAACCGGACCATAGGTTTGGGTAATTTGGCTTTTAACCGAATTAGCCTGACCATTAAATGCATTAATAGCACCAATAAACATATTATTAGAAATATTATCCAAGTGACCTCTGTACTTTAACCAAGGTCCAGCCATTGAAATATGATCGGTTGTACATTTACCTTTGGCTTTAAGTAATAGTGGGAGTTCGGTGTAATTCACTTCACTAAAGGCATCAAAGGAGTCCAAAAGCTGCAAACGATCTGAGTTTGGATCAACCTTAACCTGGATAGTTTGGCCATTTGCTGCAGGCTCAATATATCCTGCATCTTCAACAGCAAATCCTTTTTTAGGTAATTCATCTCCTGATGGAGGATCAAGCTTAATTTCCTGTCCACTGGCAGTCACAACAGTATCCGTTAAAGGGTTAAACAATAATGTTCCTGCTAGCGAAAAGGCGGTCACAATTTCGGGTGACGCCACAAAAGCATAGGTATTTGGATTTCCATCATTTCGCTTTGCAAAATTTCGGTTAAATGAAGTCATAATCGAGTTTTTACGCGTCGGGTCATCAGTATGACGTGCCCACTGGCCAATGCAAGGCCCACACGCATTGGCCAGTACAACACCACCAATGTCTTCAAAAACACCTAATAAGCCATCCCGATCCGTTGTATAACGTACCATTTCAGACCCAGGAGTAACCGTAAATTCACTTTTAGCATTTACCCCTTTCGCAAGCGCTTGAGAGGCCACTGAAGCTGCACGCGCCATGTCTTCATATGACGAATTAGTACAAGATCCTATAAGCCCCACTTCTAATTTCTCTGGCCATCCATTGGCAATGACTGCACTTTTAAATTGGGATAATGGCGTGGCTAAATCAGGTGTAAATGGACCATTGATATAAGGCTCAAGAGTCGATAAATCAATTTCAATCACTTGATCATAGTAGTCATCCGGTTTGGCAATCACATCTGCATCTGGCCTTAAATAATCCTTAATTGAATTGGCCAATTCAGCCAACTCTGCACGACCTGTAGAGGACAAATAATCCGCCATCTGTTGGTCATATCCAAAAATAGAGGTAGTTGCACCAATTTCTGCACCCATATTACATATCGTGCCCTTTCCTGTGCATGACAAAGCATCTGCGCCATCGCCGATATATTCCACAATAGATCCAGTACCACCTTCAACAGTTAAAATACCTGCCACTTTTAAAATAACGTCTTTTGGCGATGCCCATCCAGACAATTTACCCGTTAATTTAACACCAATTAACTTAGGAAATTTTAATTCCCATGGAAGCCCTGCCATCACGTCCATGGCATCCGCACCACCCACACCGATAGCCACCATACCCAGTCCACCAGCATTAGGGGTATGAGAGTCTGTTCCAATCATCATTCCACCCGGAAACGCATAATTTTCAAGCACTACTTGGTGGATAATCCCCGCCCCAGGCTTCCAAAACCCAATCCCATATTTATTCGAAACCGACGACAAAAAGTCATATACTTCCTGATTATCACGATTCGCATTTTCAAGGTCAGTTTTTGCACCAACTTTTGCCTGGATCAAGTGATCACAATGCACAGTAGAAGGCACAGCAACTTTATCCTTGCCAGCCTGCATAAACTGCAACAAAGCCATTTGGGCAGTCGCATCTTGCATCGCTACTCGATCTGGAGAAAAATTAACATAGTCCTTACCTCGGCCAAAGGGTCTAAAAGGCAAAGGCTCTTGTAAATGACTATATAAAATTTTCTCAGCCAAAGTCAAAGGACGTCCTAACAACTGACGTGCGGCTTCTACCTTTTGGGGCAATTCCTTGTACAATTTCTTAATCATATCTAAGTCAAATACCATAAAATGAGCTCCTTAAGCTGAAAATCCAAGCACTAAATATCAATATAATCGAATCGATTATAACGCTGACCCCATGAAAACGAAAGATAAAAATACTTAATTAACTTGACAACTTGATTACGAACTACAACTCACTTTTTAAAAATCCCTTAACTTGCCTATAGACTTCCAAAAAATCAGCCAAGCCCAACATTTCTCCTCTGACTGTCGGATAATCAGAAAAATACGGAATGAGTTTAATATCTGCAGAAAATGAGGTGTGAGGAGACTCCATCAAGCATTTCATCAATGTTTTGCGACGCCCCCAAAATGCAGCCCGTACAATGTTAAAAAAGAGATCCCTATCTATATCTAAAGGCAATTTATCATTAGGCACCAAAAGCAACATAGCCGAATCTACTTTAGGCACCGGTCTAAACGATTGTTTAGAAATCAAAAACGAAATAGACACATCAAAATGCGCCTGAGTATACACTGCAAGAGATGTATACTCGTCGTCCCCCGGTTTGGCGACAAGTTTTTTAGCAAATTCCTTTTGCACCATAATCAACGCAGATACCAGCCGATGCCGATCCTCAACCAACTGCTGCACAATTTTTGCGGATATGTAATAAGGAATGTTGGCCACCAACTTAACTTTCTCGGCCTTCACTTCCGAAAATCCCGTTTTTAAAAAATCACATAATACATAATCAACCGTTAAAATATCAGCCAATCTCTCTTTTGTTTCAACCAAAAATCGCTCATCAATTTCAATAATCGTGAGAGACTTCCCCTCTTCAGCCAATCGGCGAGACAGCCATCCCTCTCCACATCCAATTTCAACCACATCATCATCAGAAATAATCTCAGCATGCCGGATGATTTTATCGATAATATTTTTATCTTTAATAAACACTTGGCCTAAATGTTTTTTTGTATGATATTTCATCTTAAGACCGATGCGCCAGCATAACAGCCAATTTAGCCGCTGCAATAAATGATGATGGATTAGCCTTATCCTGATAGGCAATATCATATGCCGTCCCATGATCAGGGGATGTGCGCACAAAAGGTAGCCCCACTGTCACATTCACCGCATCATGAAACCCAATCAGCTTCATCGGTATCAATCCTTGGTCATGATAGAGGGAAATAACCATATCAAATTGACCTTGATAGGCCCTAAAATACAAAGTGTCGGCAGGATATGGACCCGAAATATCAATACCTTCCTCTCGCTTTTTAGATACAAAAGGAATTAAAACATTAAGCTCTTCATCACCAAACATCCCTTCTTCGCCGGCATGAGGATTTAACCCAGCCATGGCAATTTTAGGACGAGTGATGCCCAATTGCTGACACATTAAAATGGCATGATCCAAAGTAATAGAAAGTCGATCATAAGTAAGTAATGACGGTACTTTTGAAAATGGCACATGCACCGTCGCAAGCACGGTTTTAAGGCGAGGCGTATAAAACCCCATCGTCACATGATGAACCCCAGACAAATCCTGTAAAAAACTCGTATGTCCCGTATACGAAAGCCCTGCCAATTGCAGCGAATATTTAGAAATAGGCGCAGTTACCATGGCATGCGCATGTCCAGATTGCACCAACCTCACAGCCTCTCGAATCGCCGCCGCTGCCGCCCGGCCATTATCCGCATGATCTTGCCCGATGACAGATGCGCCCCCACCCTCTTCAACAGACACATACAGTACAGGATCAAGGGTAAATCCTAATTTTTCAAATGGCCATTTTGGACCAATAATCAAAGGTGTGACACCGATTTCCAAAAGGGTAGGAATCGATTTTACTATCACCTCGGGCCCTATACCCCCCGGATCTCCACATGTCAGTGCTAAAACAGTCATTAAACTAGCTTACCAGAGTATGAAATTTTTAATAATATCTTCCGATAATTACCTACTATGACTAATAATCATTCTAGTTTTCTTTTCAAAATTGTATCTCTACCCTATCCAGATGACCTAAAAGACCATCCTATCTATATTCCCAGAGATGCCATGTCACATCTTAATGCAAGTAAAAAACATGGAAGCCAAACAAAAATTTTTGTCCCGATATTTAAGGAGTTAAAGACACTTCAGGACCTGTGGAAAGAGAAAGTTAAACTAGCAAAAAAAGACACTAGTTTTAAGGAATCCCTAGAAAAACTTATTGAACTAAGTGAGATTATTCTTAAAACAGCCGCAGAAGGATACGTTTTACCATGCGCTGATTTTGTCAATTATATGGTTTTAATGCGTCTCTCAATAATAAAAATCAGACATGCCCTAATTAAAACTTTACAAGGTAAAGCAAATTCAAAAGTAATCATCGCAGGAACAAAAACTATAACCGAAAATGATACAAAACTAAATGACATGTTTAGTCAATTTATGTCTGCATTCATTAAACTCCTAAAAGAGTATCCTCACAAAGCACCACCTATGGATGCAAAAGAACAAGTAGAGTATTTTGAACACTTTCATGCCCAAATTGCATTAAAAACAGGTCTCGAGAATCAAGAGAACCTTATAAGCACACTTCTTAAAGACTCCACAAAATCACCATTATTCATACTTCAATTAAGACAATTACAAGAAAATATAGTAATTCAAATTAATCAACTTGATGAAATCCATTTCGAATATGACAGCCTCTATGACATCAAAGACCCATTGGTAGAAACATTTTTAGGCAAACTTCGTAATTGCCTTTTAGATCCCCCTGACAAGTCATCTGGATTTACCACCACCCTAGAAGAACTATGGGCTTATGCAACACATCTGTCAAATTCACTGGCTCAATATAATGATCCAACTTTACAATCACAATATACCCAAGTGTTAGGGGTGATTAATAAAAGTATCCTTACTCTTAGAGAGCAAGATACGGAGGTTACAAACAAAGTATCAGACTCATTATCAAAGTTACGAGTGACACTTAAACAAAAACAACATGAACAAGCTCTTGCCAATAAAGCCAAAAAGAAAGAGCACAAAAAGAAACTAGCGGATGCTTGGCAG
>Ga0214917_10004287_pt1 | contig 15969 bp, 10 predicted proteins | sample LL_1208_BB_MetaG_FD_177983 | JGI IMG/M metagenome (GOLD analysis project Ga0214917, IMG submission 177983) | Freshwater microbial communities from Lake Lanier, Atlanta, Georgia, United States - LL_1208_BB | ecosystem: Environmental > Aquatic > Freshwater > Lake | place: USA: Georgia | collected... | reverse complement strand
GTTTTCGGCGGTCGATCGAACCGACGGCCACCATTTCAGGAAATCCTGCGGGGTAGCCCACGGTGTCCAAGTCGGGGCCTTCGTTGCCAGCGGCGGTGATTACGAAGATGCCCTTGGAGATGGCGAGTAGGAGAGCTTGGTGAATCTCTTCGTCGGGTTCCGGGCTGCCAAGGCTCATCGAGAGGATGTCGGCTCCGGACGCGATCGCCCACTGGATGCCGGCGACGATGTCTTGGGAGGTTCCGGCGCCTTCATCGTTAAGAACTTTGGCCACGATAATTTTGGATTGGGGAGCGACGCCTACGATTCCGTGTGCATTACGGCGGGCGGCGATGATTCCGGAGACGTGGGTGCCGTGACCTTGGGCGTCATAGGCTGCTGAGGGACTGCGGGTGAAGTCGCGGGCCTCGAGGATGGCGGGTTGAAGGTCGGGATGTTCGAGGGCGATTCCGGTATCTAGGACGCCGACTTTGATGCCTTCGCCTTGGGTTTCTTTCCAGAGGGGTGGGATGCCGAGGAGTTTGAGTCCCCAGTCGATCGTTTCGGCTGTGGCCAACATGACCTTATCAACCTTGAAAGGGGGGAGGCGGTAGACGGGGGAGGGCATAGGCGATTTCATATGCGGTCGGGGTCAGAGCTCAAACTTAAACTTCACTGCAGGCGTCCCAAATTTCGGCCAGATCCTCAGGCAGCCCAATTTCCTGAGAAATCGCCTCTGTGCCTAAAACAAAGGATAATTTTGATGAATGGAGGCTGTGCCTTGCCATTTTAGGATCATTTCTAGTATCTTTATCGATATAGTCAATAAATACTTCATCTTTTTGCCCATAAATCTTGTCATTTAGGACTGGAAACCCAATAAATTCAAAATGGGCACGGATTTGGTGAAGCCGACCTGTCTTCGGTGAGGCTTCAACGAGGCTTATCTCTCCAAATTTCGGGTGGGTAAGTGTTTCGAGGGTTTTGAACTCGGTCTGGGCGGGGTAGGTGCCTGGTATGACGGCTTGCCGCATATAGATTCGGCTGGGTTGATGCTTGCCGAGTCGGTCGAGAGGTTGATCGATCAGACCGGAACTTGGCGGGCAACCGTGGACAAGGGCTAGGTAGTTTTTTTGAATTTCTCGGCGTTGCTGCATTTTTCCAAAGAGGGAGGCGTTGTCTTTGCCACGGGCCACCAGGAGGAGTCCACTGGTTTCGCGGTCGAGTCGGCTGACGAGAGAAAGGAATTCATCGGGATACTGGTCGCGAAGCCAGTCGATGAGCGTGAAAGTGCCATCGGGTCGGGTGGGATGGACGAGCCAACCGGCTGGTTTGTCGACGATCAAAAAAGAGGAGTGTTCCAGAACGATCGCCGGATTCATCAAAGTACATTAGTCCAGAACTAGGTTTCGGTTGAAGTGGAAGATTCGCGATGCGTTGGATCGAATGGCGGGGTATGAAGGATGGATGAAAGCAAAGGAGTTAGCCAAAGCGTGTGACCTAATTTTGGAGGCGAAAAAGTTCCGAGACTATCCTGGGGCAAAGAATGGATTGCAGGTGAGCCACAACAAGCCGGTGAAAAAAGTGGGACGGGCAGTGGATGCAGATATGGAATCAATTCGAAAAGCGGGGAAGGAAAGAGTGGATTTTCTGATCGTGCATCATGGGCTGTTTTGGGGGAGTTCGGCTTTAGATCGGAAGATTCGGGCGAAGAGGGTTCGAGAGGCGAAGCGATTGGGAGTCGCGATCTACTCTTCCCATCTTCCGTTGGACGCGCACCCGGAGTTTGGAAATTCGATCGGCCTGCTCAGGGCTTTGGGTTTGGGTGGTTCGAAGCGTAAGCCGTTTGGCAAGGCCTTGGGAAGGGCAATCGGGTGGAAGGTTGAAGGGGGCAGGTGGCAATTGAGGGATTTTGCGAACCGCTTGAGTCGAGTGACGGGAAGAAAAGCAGTGGTGTTGGGCTTTGGGCCGAAAGCTTGTCGGAAGATTGGAATTGTGACGGGGGGGTTTGGGGATCTGGATCAGGTGGTGAAGGCCGGTTTGGACACACTGATCACGGGCGAGGCGGATTACCCGACGGAGGTGAAGGCCAGGGAGCTAAGTATCAACCTGATTTTAGGTGGGCATCGAGAGACCGAGGTGTTTGGGGTGAGATTGCTTGCTGATTATTTAAAAAATACAGATTGGGCGCATAGCGCGGATGACTAATAGTAGGTTTGAAGTATGTCGGTGGAGTATCCCGTGGGAGTCCATGTAGATACTTCATTATTTGGATAAGTTGAAGTAGTCGCAGGCCACTTCGTAGGGGTACTAACGGACGAGCCATTCTGGAAGAATACTTGGTAATATTTCTTAACGAGGGGACCGATCGGGTTGGTCTGGCCAGAGGAGTTGGTGGCGACTAGTTGGGCGACAACATAGATGCGGAAGTTGTGGCTTTGGCAGGATGAGAGGGCATAGATTTTTGAGAACCACTCTTCTGCGGCCTGATCATTCCATTCGGTGATACCAATCTGAGCGGAGGAGCCGAAGGTATTTCCAGGTGCATTGGTGCCAGTGGCAAGGTCGATCCTATTTGTGTTCCCAAAAACTGCATTGGTAGGCCAGTTGTTGGTGTTGGGCCAAGTTGAGTCTGTGCCAATAAAAGATAAATGACTGGGGGTAAGAAAAGGGTATTTTGAGCGGAAACGCATCACGCCTTGGGCAAAAGCTTCGGCCATGGCAGGTGGGATGTCGTAATTTGCTGGTACTTGTGCTAAGTCGTTACTGAGGCGAATTCCTCCGGCCAGCGCACGGAGGACAGGGGCGGGGGCCGTGTTGAGATTAATTTTCCCACCCCCCAAACTGTAGGGGCCGCCACTAACACTGGTGCCGTTTGTCACGCAAAAGAGATCGAGTAGTGCGGCGGAAGACATGCCCATATTTGGAATGGGGGGGACACTGTTTCCGTACATATTGGTAAAGGCAAAGCGTTGGTGTTCAGCCCGGCCAATACGTAGGGTGTTGCGGCCACAAGCTCCGGAGAAAGGTATTGCCGAGTTGCTCAATCCCATCCAAGCCGCTGTGTCGCGTGGGTGAAAAGGATTGTTGGGGTCGCCCCACTGAATGGGATCGAAGATATTTCCGAGTTCCATGATGTTCGTCATAGAGCCGCTATTATTTATTTTTTGTACCCAGTGGTTGGTGTTGCCCTGTTTTTGTGGTCCTTGAGGTGCAGTCGTTGTAGTAGGCGCGGAAACGGTATCTACAGTGCTGGAGTGTCCTCCATCTGGCCAATTTACCTTGGGATCGACAATTCTAGCTCCGCCCGAGGATGTTGGAATATGCGAATTTCTTCCCCCTGGAGTTGTCTCGTTCAACTCAAAATCCATGGCAGGCTTTTGAATAAAGAGACCCCCGCGAGGGTCTCCAGCGGCCAGATTAAACGTAGATCCAAGATCATCGGAAGTGCCGAAATTGACAGCGTTGGCGAAAACACAGCTTTGGCTAGTTAGTAAATTTGTCGATTTTGGAGTTACACGTCCTGCTGGCGTGGCATCAATAATTTTGTTCTTATAGTAGATATTGTAAGTGTTGTTCGTATTCGGAGTGCTATGAATCGTCATGCCAACCCCTGCTCCAGGTGCTAGGGCGATAGGTACGTTAAATTTAAGATTTCGGGATGGTGCGCTCAGGACCCCATAAGAATTTGGAGGAAGAGTAAAAGGTGCATTCGTGCAAACCTCGTTTATTGCTGTCTTGCCTGTAGTGTTATTTGACATGTTTCCGTACCAGTTCGAGCACTTAAGAGAGATATTTAGGTTATTGGAAATGGAGTAGTCGGCGCCATCCACCACGATATCGGTTGAACTTAGATTCCAAACTTCGAGCGAATTCTTGACAATTATCTCGAATTCATAATTTGGCGTTATGGTCACGCGATTGCTTAGATGGATGCGTGTAAAAACTTCGTTTGGCCAAGCGATGGCTTCTACTCCGCGCCACGTTGGAATGGTGGCGGAAGAATCGACGGCGGGGTTTGTATCGGTATCCACATAGTCCACAATATTTGCGGCGATATTGCTGATGTAGGCGTTGGAGTTCATACCACCCGAACGGTTGCGAAAGTCTGGTAGGTTATTGGTGATTGCCGACGCGATTGTTCCCACAGGATCTGATCCGGAATTAGTTGCAAGGGTGTTGATGTTGAGTTTGGTGTAGCCTTGGTTCGCATAGCCTTTCGGGGCGGTTGAGGTTCCGCTTACGGGAATTCCTACGGGGATCCAAGCGAGCGCCCCATTGTTGGGAGATGTAGCGTTGGTGGGCGCCCAAGCTCGAAGTCCGCTGGCGAAGTAGCGGGCATTCGTTGGATTGGCTAATCCACCGTTAGCGGCGAGGAGGCCGTAAGAAATGTAAGCAGCTCGCTTGTTAGTGAAAATGGATGGGGATGAGACCAAAGCGACGCCATTCGTTCCAGTTGCGCTAGAGAGGGAGATTTCCTCCGAGTTGGTGCCGGAGGATCGGTCGGTTGCGGCACCCATGCGATCGGCATCGATGAGGCCTTCCAGATCTTCGGTGAACCAAGCAATTCGAATAACAGAGGAGGTGTTGGTGAGGTTGCTTCCGAATTTCCTCTTTTCCTGATCTATATAAACCCAACCTACGGGGGGTGAGGTCCGACCGCCCAACAGAGGTATTTGGACGCATATTGAATTCGTTAAGCCGGGGTTGTTTACGAATTTATTGGTAGCATTCGTTGTCATAAAGGTCTGCATATCGTTGGAGAATGTTCCTTGGTGGATGTTGGTAAAGCGCATGGCGTTTTGTATGTCGTTGGTGCCAAGATTTGTGACGCCCGCCGGGCTGAAGAGGGGGGCGTAGTACCACATGGCGCTATTTTGGCCATTATTGCCTCCGGAAGTTTTGGTTTTTGCGATGAAGGGATAGCCGAGTTCATCGGTCCAGTTGGTCCGCCAGTAAGTAACAATAGCGGTGTTTCCCAAATCCGTCTGGCAGTAGTCGTTGATGAGTTGGGTGACGCAAAACTTGCCCGAGTTCAGAGCCATTTCTAGGAGAGTGGTTTTCCCGATTGAACCGCTGGCTTGCCGTTCCAGTCGGGCCGAGGCCAAGAAAGCGGTCGCGGTAAGGGCGGCGAGGGAGACAAGGGCAAGTACGCTGATGAGGGCAAAACTGGGGGAAGATTTCCAAGATGGGTTTTTCGTAAGGGTTGGCATGGAAATCCTCAGTTTTTAGGGCAATCGATTCTATATTCGAAGGAGCGGGCGTATTTCTGGATATTCGCCGCATTCATCCAAGCAGAGTTGGTGATTTTCTGAGCCACATCTTCGGGATAAAAGGAGAGTTCGATGGCCATTTTATTGCCCCCGTAAAGAGGATCGGAGGAGGTATTGTTGCTAAAGTTGAGTCCACTTACGATTGTGTTGGTTAAGTTGTAGAAAGTGAGCTGGAGGTTGCAGGCATTACGGGCAAGGATTTCGCTATTGCCTGGTATATTGGTGAATAGTGTGGCGGCGGATCCATTGGGGGAGGAGAGCCAGCTCGCGATTCCGCTTACGGCATTCGAGGGCGGAACGTAGTATCGGAAGAGATTGTAGCTGGTGGTGACGAAGCCGTTAATGTTCGTCTGATTTGTGGAAGCGATATAGTATCCAACGAGCGCGATATCTGCTGGGTTGGTGCCTTTGTTGGCTTGCGGGACGAGACCAAAAAATTGAGCGCAGTTGGGAGCACCTCCAGGGACAATCCCGCCTGCCCCGTTAAAGTAGTAAAAGGGAACAGGGGTGGCGGTTAAGTTGGTTGGAAAACTTGAAAAACGACCGATAGTTTTTCCGCGCATGGCAAAAGTGGATAGATCCTGGGCCATCAGGAGGCAGGCGGCGCGGGCTTCGCGAGTGGCATCGGTTCGGCGGTTGGCGTTGGACCAAGCCTTCGACATTTGATCCTGCATTCCCACCATCATCAGGAGCACCACGGAAAGAACCGTGGTGGCGGCCATCAGTTCGATGAGGGTGAACGCCACGCTAAGGTGGCGAGGGGTTAAGCCCCGACCGCGTCGGGGCTGGTTGCGAAAGTAAAAATGTAGTTTTGAAGCTAGCATGGTGAATCCCGCACCCGCGGGGTGAGGGGGCGGGGTGCGGTGGGGGCGGTCGGAGGTCCATCGGAAGCTTTTTGATTGAAGCTGGGGAGAGGGTTTCATGTCTGGTGGATGATTCCGGTGAAAACGTATTGAGTGCGATTGGTGGCGGGAGCCGAGGCAGGGCTTTCCACCGTGACATCCACTCTCTGAGGATTTGCAGAAACATTTGCGGAGGCTGGGCCACCAAGCAGAAAGGAGTGTTTGAGCGAGACTTTGACTAGAAGGATAGGGCCGTTCGTACCGTTGGAGAACCAGTTGGGATCCGCAGGTCCGTTCAAAGAGACAAACGAAGCAGTGGGTCGAAGCATGATGGGGGAATTGGATGAGTCCGTGCGAATCTGCTGATCGTAAGCTAGATAAACATAGCGATCGGCGGTAGCGCCCTTCGCCCAAGTCATAGGAATCGTGGTGTAGTTATTAGAATTCAGGATGTTGGTTCCGTTGATTTGAATTAATTTCCCTCCCGCTTTAGCACTCCCTGAGTCGGATAAATCCGCGATGATGGTTTGGGCGATCAGAGCGGCTTGGGTGGCTTCGTAACTTTCCTTGCTCATATTGAGACCCAGAGGGAAGAGCGCGATGATGGAGGTAAATGCCACGGCGGCCACGCCCATGGCGATGACGACTTCGGTTAAACTAAACGCGGATGACTCACGCAAAGGTCGCAAAGGACGGAAAGGGTTGCAGAGGTTTGAAAGTGGGAATGTACGAAGGTGCGAATGTAAATTTAAAGTAAATCTGGTGACCTTAACGGACATGGCATTACCCTGCTTCGCCCTTAACTTGGGCGACTCAGAAAGAGCTAGGCAGGGCTGGCGGTAAAAGCTCATGGGGCAGGGGCGAGGGTGGGTCTGGCCCGACCTGTGTAGCGGGTGAGGCGGACCGTTTCGAAATTCGTCATTTTGGAAGTAGAGTTTGTTGTCGTATTGGTGACGGTTCCTTCGAAGAAAGCAATACCGTTGGTGGGGAGCGGGTTGTAGTCTTCCGACAAACCGCCATCGGGCCGAAAAATGATGGCAGGAAAATCATTGGTGCTGCTGCTGGTAAGAATGCGCACGGAGATATTCGTGGCCGTAGGTAGGTTTGTGGATTTTAGTGAGTTGGGAAACAAGGCTATGCCTTGCGGAAGGGCGATCCAAGAGCCGACCATGGTGGCTGGTGCGTTGCTGTTGGTGACGTTCCATGCGACAACAGCCATCGAGCGGTATTTGTATGCATCACCTAAAGCGAAGGTGCTATCGGGAAAAATCACGGCGGCGTTTGTGCCTGAGTTGATTGCGGTATTGCGGGCGATTTCGAGTGCACCGATGAGTTGGCTGAGGGCTTGTTTTCGGCTTCCGCTCCCAGTGAGGCCTTTGAGGGCGGGTACAGCGACGGCGGCGAGAAGACCCATAATGCCAACGACGGCGAGGAGTTCGACGAGGGTGAATGCCGCCATGGTGCGGACAGGGATGAAGGGGTTAAGGGAAGAAGGGATTAAGGGGGTGAGGCAGCGATTTTGGATTTTGGATTTTGAATTGTGCCGAGGTGAGGAAGTGAGAATGCGCAAAAGTAGTTTTGCATTAAACGTGGAGGGTTTGGCGAACTTAGCGTGACCCTGCTTCGCTCTTAACTTTGGCGACTCAGAAAGAGCTATGCAGGGCGCGTACGCGGTCAAGGGAGTAAAGTAGGTCACGGTTAAGGTATATATACCTCAGATTTACAATGTCAACACAAGCTTAAAATGTGAATATTGAAAAAGTTACCTATTGATATAAAAGCTTAGTGTATAATTATTTACATCTTTGGCCAGCTGGTGATCCACTTGTTTGTTCCTGCAGCTGTTGTTTGGCCTGCGGTGGACCAGATTAAAGGTGGGTTCCAAGTTCCGTCGGTATTTGTGGTGCAATTGTAGCCATAAGCATATCCCCAAGGATCAATAAAATAGTTAGGGGATGTGTTGGTATAAACCATGGCGGGTTTGGGTTCGAAGTAGCGTTTGGTGGTCGGTGCAGTACTCAAATTGGCAGAGCCAACCAGATTGGTGAAGAGAACTGTTCCGCCTGCCGGGGCTGTGACAGTGGTGGGGCTGGCAGTGCCGATTGGGTAGGCACTGTTATCCGCATAGTAGCGGTCGCATGCGGCTTGAAGGGCGGCGACCTCGGCCTTCGCGGTGGAGGTGGCACCGTGCCGGCGAACGGCACCCGCGGCACCGAGAGTGAGGCCTGCCAGGATGCCGATGATGGTGATAACAGCGAGGAGTTCGATCAAGGTGAAGGCGGCCGTGGTGCGGAGAGGGGTGAAGGGATTAAGGGATGAGGGAGAGTTGAAAATTTTGGATTCTTGATTGTGGATTCTGGATTGAAGTCTTAAATCTGTAGCGAGGGTTTTTTTGGCAGGATTTTTCTGGTGGAAAGGGGGGAGAGTGGGTGTAGTCATAGTTATGAACATAACTTCATCACACAAATTTCCAAAGGCAAAAAGCGACTCGTTCACGTTGGTGGAGTTGCTGGTGGTGATTTCGATCATTGGGTTGCTGGCGGGGTTGGGTTTGCCGGCGATCAACGGGGCGATGCAGGCGGGCAAGAAAGCGGAGGTGTCGGCGATGGCGGAATCGATTAAGACAGCCGTGAATGCATTTTACGCGGAGTACTCGCAGTATCCATCCAATACTGGGAAAACGGATTTGAATTTTTTAACTTTGATGACGACAACCAACTCGACGGGGACGAGTGCTCAAAATACACGCGGGATTGCGTTTTTGGAGGTGCCGCCGAAATTTACGAATGGTGTCGGCGGAAATGGGGATTTGGGTTTGGTCACTCCGAAAGGTTTTTATTCCAAGATGAGCAATTTTTTTCTTGCGATTGATACGAACGGAACTGGTGTTTTAACAAATACAGTCGGTTCAACTAAGTACGTGGTTGCTTCCAGTGTGGCGGTTTGGGTGGTGGATCCGAAAAGTGCGAACAAACCTGTTGGGACGTTTAAGTAGGAGGGTCCGCGGAGAAGGGGTTAAGGGGTTAGGGGTTTAAGGAGGCATAGGCAAAAGGGGATATCGAGGGATAAGCGACCGAGAATGCGAATAATTTTCCACGGAAACGATAAATATATTTCCAAAAAATCAAATATAAAGTGTTGATGGATAGATTATAATTTGTTTTTTTATCTCAAAATATGTGACATAATATTGTCACAAAAAATTCCTAGCTTTTAAGCCATTGAGGAGCAGGTTTTGAGTATGCCTCAGCAAAGACAGAGCATGTGTACTGTGCGGGGTGCGCGTGCCAATCACACGGTGCGGACGCCTTGTCTCAGGAAATAAAAATATGAAAAACATTCTCGGCAAATCAAACTTTGGATTCACAAAATGGTGCGTCGCCCTGATCGCAGCGGGTTGGATGGGAATGGGGAACAATTCTTTTGCGACGTTGAATTATTTCGAAGATTTTACAACGGCGGGTGTTTTGACTGCCAATGGATGGACAGCTTTTAGTGGCGCTGGCACCAATCCACTTACTGCATCCTCACCTGGCCTTTCCTACACCGGTATAACTAGCACTGGAAACGCTGTTTCTTTGGTGACTTCTGGCGAAGACGCATACAAGCCAACTGCTGACTCTAACACGATAGGGGACCTTTATGCTTCATTTTTGATCAACGTCACTGCTGCTCAATCAACGGGGGATTACTTTTTGTCTTTTTATTCCAAGGCCTCTAGCGGAGGCGGTTATTTTGGGCGGGTTTTTATCAAGGCGGCCACAGGGGGATATGTCTTGGGTCTGTCCAAGAACTCAACCACAGCTGTTTGGGATACCGCAACGCGTTCTTTTAACACAACCTACCTTGTGGTTCTGAAAATGAATAGGTTGGGAGTGAATTCCAGCACCACAACGGATGATCCCACTTATCTTTTTGTTAATCCTGCCATTAGCTCATCTGAACCCACTCCGACAGTCACCGGAGCTACGGGAACTGGCCAAGCGGATAGCTATGCAGGTATCGATGGCGTAGCTTTAAGGCAGGGAACTGCGGCCAATACCCCGACATTAAAAGTCGGAGCAATACGATATGGATCAACTTGGGGCGATGTTATTCCAAGTGCCACAGCGAGTGGTCCGGTAATAAGCGGATTTAGCCCGAGTTCGGGGGCGGCGGGGACGAGCGTAACGATCAGCGGGTCGAATTTCTCCTCGCCCACGGTTAAGTTCAACGGGACGACGGCGACGATCACAGCTTCCACAGCCACATTGATCACGGCCACGGTTCCGGGCGGGGCGACCACCGGCAAGATCACGGTGGAGGTTTCTGGTCAGACAACCGCCACGAGCGCCACGGACTTTACCGTAACCGCGGCGAATGCTCCCTCCCTCAGCCTCTCTCCCACGAGTGCCACCGGGTTGACGAATTATGCCGGGCAGGCTTCGGCTTCGACAAACTATACGGTGACGGGCACAAATTTGAGTGGAACGAATCTGGTGGTGACCGCCTCGACGAATGCGATCGAAGTCAGCACCAACGCCTCTACGGGATTCACCAACACGTTCTCCTTGGCTCCTTCGGGTGACGGCACTTTGAGCAACACGGTGTACGTGCGTGTCTCGGCCTCGGCCCCTGTCGGTGCAGTCAGCGGCACGGTGAGGAACGTGAGCGGAAGCGCCAGCAACAACTTTACGGTGAGCGGGACGGTGACTACTCCTGCCCTGACGTTGGTGCTGAATCCGACTTCGGTGGCGGAGAATGCTGGAGCCAACGCTTCGACAGGAACCGTGGAGATTCCGACTGCGCTTTCATCCAATCTGGTCGTCAGCTTGGTCAGTTCCAACACGGCGGCCGCGACGGTGCCGGCGAGTGTCACGATCACCACTGGTCAGACCAACGCGACCTTTGCGATCGCGGCGGTGGCCAATACGAACAGCTATGGAGACGCCACTGCGGTGATTACGGCCAGTGTGACCAATTATACCCCTGCCAGTGCGACTTTAACGGTTAGCAATGTGGATGTGGCTCCGGTCAGCACGATTTCATTAACGAGTACGGCGGCTGATTCGTACTCGCAGAGTTTCGATGCGCTGGGCATCGCCTCTATTTCCGGCGCGATCTCGGGTACCGTGGGTGCGACGACCAGTTTGGCGGCTGTTACCGGTTCAACCACGCTGAATGGCTGGTATGCGACCAAGATAATTGGAACCGCTGCCACTCCCACAGCGATCACGGCAGATACCGGTTCTGGAACCAGTGGGCTGGTTTACAATTATGGGGTGACTGGTGCCACGGATAGGGCCTTGGGAGTTTTGGCCTCTGGTACGAGCACGATGGCCATCGGTGCACTGATCAAGAATGACACCGGGGCGACGATCAACAGCATCAAAGTTAGCTTTACCGCCGAATTCTGGAGAAGCTCAACCAGCGTGCAGAACGTCCTGACTTGCGCCATCGGTAAGGTCGATGGAAGCACGATTACGACAGCAAACTTCCTCACCGAGCCGTCAGCGATTCCTTTGGTCAGGGGAAATATCACTGGGCCGGCCTTCGTCACATCCAATGGGGCTTTGGACGGCAACGCGGTTGCCAATCAAGTTGCGTTCACCGATGTGGTGATTCCGTTGCAGTTGGCGCCCGGAGAGACGGGTTTCGTTCGGTGGTCGGACGTAAATGACGGCGGGAACGATGCTGGATTGGCGATCGATAATTTGAGGATGACTGCTTCGTTGGATCTGCCGGCTGCAGACGGTGATGGTGCGGTATCGTTGGCGAACAGCACAGTTAGCAGTCCTTACACCTTGTCGGGTATTTGGGCGGCAGGCGGCACGGCTCAAGGAGTGTCGGTCAATGTGACGCCTCTGCTGGACAGCACGACGTTGACCTCGGTGAGCATTTTGGTTCCTACAGAGTTTGGTGTGCCTGTCGTAGGAAATGTCACCACGAGCGGCGGAGCCACGAGTGGAACGCCAACAGTGGTTGGTCAGCTGATCACACTCTCTGGGGTATCGATCACCAAGACGAATCCTGGGGTGATCAACATTGCGGGGTTGAGCACGCCGGCGACTGGAGCGATTGGGGCAGGGAACGGGGTTTATCCATTCACCGTTTCAACGGCTGGCGACGGAGGAACTTTGAAAGCGGTTTTTGCCTCGCCGGCGGCGAATGTGTTGATTCCGATTGCGAACATCCGGGATATTGATGCGAATGGTGCTCCGGTCGACAAGAACACGATCGTCGCGGTGGAAGGAATTTGTACGGCGAGTGCAACCTCTCTCAACGGGACATCCTTTATCCAAGATGCGAACAATGGTATGGCAGTTTATCCTGCGACGACGACGCCTGCCTTTACCCTTGGGATGGTTGCGGGTCACAAGTATGCAGTGGTGGGAACCTTGGTGGATTATAATGGGATGGCTGAGATCAAGCCCGCAACGGCCAGCGGAGTTGTGGATTTGGGTGTGGCCACCATACCTGCGCCGATCACCATCACGGTGGCTCAGGCCAAGGCGGAGCAGTATGAGTCGATGTTGGTAAGAATTGCGGATCTGACCAAGGATGCCGCGGAGACAGATGTTTGGGGATCGGCCACCACGATTACGGTCAAGGATTCGGGTGCCAACACGATCGATATCCGGATTCAAAATGGCTCGACGGCAACATCCGAGCCTGCGTATCCAGTAAGCGTCACCGGTATCTTGGCGCAGTTTAGTTCGGCAACACCCAGGGCGGCCACTTATCAGATCATGCCTCGGACGGCTGGGGATCTAAGTTTTGCTCCAGGATTGAAACTCGCTTGGAGCACTCCGGCGGTGATTCTAGAGAACGGAGCTGGGTTCGATCCTTCGATCACGTTTTTGACTGTATCGCGGGTGGGTAGTTCCACAGGGGCAGCTGCGGTGGATATCTCCATCAGTCCGGCAGGCCGAATGTTCAATAACGGATCGGCCCTGCCACAGACGATCAGCTTTGCGGCAGGAGAGATTTCGAAGGTGCTCTCCCTGACTCCGGTGGACGATTCGGTCTATACGGGGGATACGGTGGTGACAATTACCGCGACTGATAAGGCAGGGGTGTTAACCCTGGCCACAGCTACAGCCCAGATTCTGGAAGATGAAACGTCGGCACCTTCTGACACCATTCCACCCGTGATCACACTCCGTGGCACGGCGACGATCACGTTGGATTGGGCCTCGTCCTATATTGATGCTGGAGCCACGGCGACGGATAATGTGGATGGCTCCGTCACGGTTAACAGCAGTGGGTCTGTTAATACGTCCAAGCCTGGGGTCTATGTGATTTCCTACACGGCGAGTGACGTAGCAGGTAACGCCGCCATCCGTGTGGTACGGACGGTGACCGTTTTAGCCCCAACCAGCACCCTTGGTGCGGATGGGGTTTCAGGGCTCCTGCGGTATGCTTTCGGTGCCAACGGACCGAACGATAGCGTGACGAAACCGACTACCGTATTGACTGGTGGCAACCTTGTGCTGACTGCGATTGTGCGGGTGGATGATGCGAAGCTTACCGTGGTGGGTGAGGTAGTTACTGATCTAGGTAACTACGCATCTGGTGCTGCCGTCACAACGGTGAACGGTTCCTCCGCAGGTGTGGATCAGACGGGAGTACCCACGGGCTGTCAAAGACAGGTCTTCACGGTGGTTCAGGGCAGCGACTTGAAAAAGTTCCTCCGGTTAAAAGTAAACTTGGCTCCGTAAGTTTGCTTCATTTGAGTTGAAGACGGGCCAGGGGCGGAAGTCCCCGGCCGGTTTTTTTCAGGGACAAGTTTGGAAGGTGCGTTTCAAGGATGAGATTTGGAGATTTAGATTTCGGGCAACAATATTTGGATCCGGGGTGGCGACTTGACGTAGAAGGTGGCTTTCGGGAGATTTGGGAATGCACATACGTTCAAGATTGGTTCTGCTCGTTGGATTAGTTTTTGTAGCTTCCAAACTGCATGCCCAAGTTCCGCTTGTGGTTCCTGATCCGGCCCAATTGGTGTTAATTTTCAAATCGGAGCCGAAGGAGTTCAAGTCCTTTATGTTGGACAAGAAGCCTTTTGCCAGCTTGGAAGTCGGCATGGAGCATTCCACAACTTGGCCGGTATCAGGCGGAAAGCATGAGTTGGTTTTGACGGCCCCCGGGGCGGACGACAAGAGAATCGCATTTTCAGTGAATCCGAAAGATGTGGGATTCTTGTTTGTGGATATTGGGGCGAACCCAGATTCGACAAAAGCGGCCCAATTCCCAAAAGCGATCTCCCTGAGTTGGCTTCCGATTAATTTACCAGAGCCAGATAAAAAAACATCCAAGGTGTATGCATATCTTCCTCTCGAAATGAAGGGAATCCGTGGGGATCTTTTTCACGGTAATGCGGAGCCAACGAAAACCGATTTGGTTCCCGGCAAGCTAACCCCCTTGGGGGAAGGGAAGACCGGATTCAAAGTGGGTCAGGAGCAGTTACTTTTTTTTAATCCTGGGGCTCCTGGGCTGTATGTGGGCGTGATATTTTCGGGAAAGGACGGGAAGTTGAGATCGGTTCCATTTTCAATTGAGTTGCTCGAACAAGAACCCGTGCTTAAACCCGGGGAGGCCAAGCCGAAAGGACCGCCCGAGAATTATTAAAGAGGGGGTGGTCGTTGGGGTGGGTTGGCTTGAATTCATTAAGTTGTGATCCATCGTTCGTATCAATAAACGGGAAAAAAATGATTTTTATGATAATGTGACTATTGTGCGAACTAGTGCGATCTATCTAATTCGTATTTGGATGGGTTATGGGTTTTTGATGGTCAATGGGTTAGCTGCCCCGAGCATCAGCGATATTGGCAACCAGACGGTGACCGTTGGGAGTGCAATTAATCCTATCCCTTTTACATTGGTCAATTTCAGTCCCAAGCAGACGATCCGAACTGTTGCGGCCAATATCACATCCGGAAATAGTCAGTCTTACGAAGGCCCGGGGACCCGGATTTTACAGGGTTTGCAGCCGGATGTGGTCATGCTTCAGGAGTTTAATGTTGGCGCCAGTTCGTCAACGGCCGAGGTGCGGGCCTGGGTGAATACGACTTTTGGAATGGGGTTCAACTATTTTCGCGAAAGCAACTATAGTGGAGGAATCCCAAATGGGGTAATCAGCCGTTGGCCGATCGTTGCATCTGGTTCGTGGGATGACACTACCATCGGGGATCGGGGGTTTGCGTGGGCACGGATCGATATTCCTGGGGACAAGAATCTTTGGGTGGTGAGCGTCCACTTGAAGGCTTCCAGCGGATCTTCCAGTCAGCGTCACGATCAAGCGCAAGAGTTGGTTGCTTACATCAAGGCAAATGTGCCATCTGAGGATTATGTTTTGATTGGAGGAGACTGCAACACGTACAGCTACACCGAAGCCTGCTTGGGAACTTTGGGACAGATTGTCGATGTTTCTGCCCCACGGCCGGTGGATCAGGCTGGGGACGCAGACACAAACAGCAGTCGATCTTCTCCATATGACTGGGTGTTGGCGGAACCGGAGCTAGATGCTCTAGAAGCGCCGGTCCAAATTGGATCCCTATCTTTCGCAAACGGGCTGGTTTTTGATAGTCGAGTCTTCTCCCCCTTGTCGTCCGTATCTCCCGTTTTATCCACCGACAGCAGTGCGACGAATATGCAGCATATGGCGGTGGTACGGGCTTTTTCGGTGCCGGCGTTGGAGTTTCTGACAGTGACGGCGAGTAGTAGTAATCCGGCTCTGGTCCCGAATGCAAACATTGTGATGGGTGGAACCGGCACGAGCCGTACCGTGACAGTCACGCCAGTGGCAAACCAGACAGGAACGGCGACGATCACGGTGACGGGTGGGGACGGGACCTCTACAGCGAGTGACACGTTCGTGGTTACCGTGAATCCATCTC
>Ga0214917_10004283_pt1 | contig 15975 bp, 15 predicted proteins | sample LL_1208_BB_MetaG_FD_177983 | JGI IMG/M metagenome (GOLD analysis project Ga0214917, IMG submission 177983) | Freshwater microbial communities from Lake Lanier, Atlanta, Georgia, United States - LL_1208_BB | ecosystem: Environmental > Aquatic > Freshwater > Lake | place: USA: Georgia | collected... | reverse complement strand
CCAACCATCCAAGCCCGACTCCAAGCAAATGGATCACTGCCGTGCCCAATACAAAACCACTTGCGTAGAGAGCCGGTTGGGCAAATCCGGGCATCTCCGTCCCATGGGCATGGCCATGAAAGATTCCAAAAAGAGCCACTCCACCCATCGCCGCGAAGACGGGAATTTTTTTGTCAGCCGTGATTGCAATCCCCAAGGCGATCACGGAGACAGCTATGCCGGTTTCCACAGAAAAAATCTGGATTCCCTGCATGCCCATGATTCCTCCAATCAAAACAAACAGGACAAATGTTGCAGGTACGGTCCAAATAGCCCTTCCCCCCATCTGGGCGCTGAGCATCCCCACGCTCAGCATGGCCAGGAAGTGGTCAAATCCGAAAACCGGATGGGTGAAACCGCTCGCAAAACCAGCACCCCCATGCCCTGTATGGGCAAATGTGGTTGCAGGAACCAGTAGGCAAAGGATGGGAAAAAGCTTCTTTGTCATTTCCGTAATTTAAGATTCGCATCAAAAATAGCGACCAAAAAATACCGCGAGGATGCCAAAAGTGGTCAGCTCTGCTGGAAGTTCGCCCTCCAAAGCAGGAAAAAGCCGTAGGCCTGAAGAACAAGATTCGGAAGCCAGACAATCAACTCGGGATAGGCTCCTCCCCGGTTCTTCAATCCCTCGGCCAGCAAAATCAACGCATAATAGGCCATGACAAGGAAGAAGCTGATGACCACCCCAACGGAGGTCTCTTTCCGCTGCACTCGGATCCCTAAGGGAATCCCCACCAGCAACAAGGTAAACGGGGCCAAGGCAAAACTGATCCTCTTCTGCATCTCGGTCAGCATCGGATAAATCTGCTTGGGATCGACATAACCTTCCACTGGGCTCAGGATCCGGTTCGCCAAATCTCCCAGCCCTGCAATCCGGATATCCTTCATGTCATCAGGATTGAGAAAGCTCCTGAGTGAAATCTTCAGGGGCAACTGATCCGCACTCAGACCCGCCCGGATTCCGTTTAAATCTCCCGTATCCTCCCCCCGCTCTTCCTGACGGGCCTTGTGGAGAGTGATCGTCAGGCTCAAGTCATCCAGATCGGCTGAAAGCGATCCTTTCTCCGCCCGAATGTTCCGCCTAGGAACCCCGTTGGGATCCAGCTCCCAGATGTTGATGTCGGTCAGATCCGTCCCGTTCTTTTTTCCGATGTAGATTCGGTACCCGGGAAACCGATCCATCGCCTCCCCCGCCCGGATGAGAAAGGCCGGATTGTCCCGCCCGATATCCAGCAGGACCGATTTGAATTTTTGCAGGGTGATCGGGACAACGACCGCATTGTTATAAAAACAGATACCGGAAAGAAAGAGGCCAAATAAAATCACCGGAGCCACCAGCGGAACAAGCCCGATACCGGCCGCCCGGATCGCCTGCAGCTCCAAATCCTGCGACATGCGTCCGAAGACAATCAATGCCGCCACCAGGATCCCCCAAGGCATGGTGAAAGTCAGGGCCTGCGGAATGAGCAGCGCCACCATTTTAAAGATCAGCGAAAGCGGAAGCTCGTCATTGACCAGAAGCTCGAAAATCTGCTTGAAGGCATTCCCCAAAACGATGATCAGGGAAAGCACGGCCACCGCCCCGGCGGTCGTGGCCATCATCTGGCCGGTCAAATAACGATAGAGGATTCTCACTGTTTTTTCTGCTTCTTCGTATAGTCAAGCCTGTCCTGCCAGGTGGTGGGTTGTCCACTCTTCAGCCCTCGGCATTCATAAAAATGAAACGTCGGTCCGGTCGGTTGACCCCAGGTCGATCTTCGATACGTTCGCACCACTCGGACGGATTCAAAGTCCCGGGCAATCGGAGGAAGAGGGTTGGGTTGCTCTGCCACATATAATCCGGTGCTACCGGACGGGTACTTCTCCCGATAACTTGGCCACAGGGAATACTGGGTCATGACCTGCGGCCAATCCGGCGTGAAGGCACGGGGTCGATCCGGAAGATAAAAGGAAAGAAGGCTGGCCGTCTGATATTCATCTGCGATGACAAAGTCGGCTCCAATCTCACGGCGCACCTTTTCCGCCTCCACAGTCAGATCGTTCCATCCCTTGGCCCGATCCAGAGGGTTGTTTTTGAAATGAATCGGAAGAAAATCGTGCAGGAGGGCGGTTTCGACCAATCCGACGACCAGTCCGACGACCACCAACCAACGCCAGATCTTTTTCCCTTCCGCCCATTTTTGCACTGACCAGCCCGCTCCCAAGACAAGCCCCGCAACTAGGGCAGGAGCCGTCCAATTGCCATTCGCCGTCTTGTTGAGGCTGATCCAGGCATAGGCCAGAAAGAGCGGCCAAAAAAGACACAGGAGATACTTCTCGCCCTGCCGGGGAATTTTTGTGGGGGCCGGACGGAGTGCCCCCATCAGCATGAGGACAAATAAAACCGGGGAAACCACGATCGCCTGTAAAAGCCAGAATCCCGCCAGCTTACCCCAGTTGATGTGAAAACCGCGGTCCAAATCTCCCCCTTCAAAAAGATGCATCGCGGTGATCCACCCGTAAAAGGCATTCCAGAAAACAATCGGCAAAGCCAGGAGAACGAAAGTTCCCAGCAAAAGAAACATTCTTCCGGAAAACAGCAGCCTTCTTTTGTCAGGGGAGAACAACAGAAAAAAAGCAAACGAGATCAGCTCAGCCGCATTGGTATACTTTGCCTGAAAACCAAGACCTATCCATAAACCGGTCAACAGCCAAAAACGCTTCTTTTCTGTTTGTATCCCCTCCCAAAAGGAAAGAGCTGCCGCGGCCCAGAAAAACACGCTCAGCGGATCAATCGTCATGAGGATGCTGCCGATCGCAAAAAGAGGCATGACCGAAGCCGCCACCACCGCCACCAGCCCTACCCGTTCACTATAAAAGTTCCTTCCCATTAAAAAAATCAGCCAACCCGTCCCCGCCGAAAGCAAAACGGCGGGAAGCCTCAGCGCCCAGACATGATCTCCAAGAAGAAGAGTGAACATCCGAATCACAAAAGCCGCCCCCGGTCCTTTCCCGTAATGATTCCAATCCAGGGAACGACCGCATTCCCAGTAATGAGCTTCATCTCCCACCAGATCCAGATGCGGCGCAAACCAGATCCGGAAAAGGGTGATGGCTGCAATCCAGCCCAAGGCAAACCGGGCTTCACGGCTTTGGGGCAGCAGGCTCATCCCCAAATCTAGCCGAATTAGGTTAGAAACCGCAAAGATTGTGTGCTTCCCATTTGACCCCCGCCCTTTCGGTGGTTGAGTGGTTGGATGACTCTAGCCACCAAAATCGATGAACAGATCAAGGAATCCATGAAAGCCAAGGATGCAGACCGCCTCGGGGTTCTTCGGATGCTCAAGTCCGCCATGAAATACGCCGTGATCGAAAAGTATGGGGCGGAAGGCGAAGCCAAGGACGAGGACGTGCTGGCTGTTGTCCGCAAGGAAATCAAGAAACGCCAGGATTCCATTGAGGCTTTCGAAAAAGGCGGCCGTCCCGATCAGGCGACCAAGGAAAAATCGGAAATGAAAATCCTCGAAGCCTACCTTCCGGCTGCCATGTCCGAAGCTGATCTTGAAAAACTGGTCAAGGACGTGATCACAGAACTCGGTGCCACCGACAAAAAAGCGATGGGTGCCGTGATGAAGGCCTGCCAGGCAAAAGCCGCCGGCCGGGCCGACAACCGGGCGCTCAGCACCCTCGTCGGCAAGCTTCTGCCCTAATTCTGCTGACCCGAGGGTCGCTTTTTTCCCCCACCCCCACCACCTCCAGGGCCTCTCCGGGATTTTTGGGGAATATCCTTCGTATACTCCTGCAGAGCTTGCGTAAGTTCCTGAACGATTTCCGGATGTTGGCCTGAAAGGTCGTTTTTTTCGGTAGGATCGTTCACCACATCAAACAACATCGGTGACGCCCCCTGCCCTTGGCGGGAGGTAATCAACTTCCAAGGCGGCCGAAAAACCGCCACCTCTTTGTTTCCCATAAAAAAAACAGGGCGATTGGTTGCCTGTCCGCCCTTCAAGGCTGGCCAGACATCTTTCCCGTCAAAGTTCGGCAGGGAAGCCATCTTTACCCCCGTAACATCCAGAATGGTCGGAAAAAGATCAGCGACACAAAGGAACTGCTCACTCTTCTGACCGGGTCCAAGAACACCCTGCCAGTTCATCGCTGCAGGAACATGGATGCCCCCCTCAAAGACTGTTCCCTTTCCGTCGCGCAAAGAAAGATTCGTGGAGCCTTTGCTGACATCTCCTCCGTTGTCTGAAAAGAAAATCACCAATGTATTTTTCCTCAGTCCCTGCTTATCCAGTTCCTCGATCACTCGTCCCACGGCCGAATCCAGACCACTCATCGCCGCAAGAAGGGTCTCCCTTCCCCGACCCCGACCTCCACTGCTTTGGCCGGGGGGCGCGGAAATCGGCCCGTGAATTGCGTTGAAAGCCAGATAAAGGAGAAACGGTCGTTCCTTGTCCCGTTTTTGAATCAAACCGATCGCCTCATTCGCCAACAAGTCGGTTGAATACCCCTCCTCCTGGACGGGTTCCCCGTTTCGCCACCAGTCCAACTCCTGCGTTCTCGGCTTCATGTGCGTGTTGTAATCCACCGCACCGCCCAACAGACCGTAGTGATGATCGAAACCACGATTCGTTGGGAGATATTCCGGTTCCGGATGACTGTTTTCCTTCGCCCCCCCCAGATGCCATTTTCCGCACATCCAGGTCTGATACCCCGCATCATGCAGAGCCTGAGGAAGAGTCTGATATTTCAAATCCAGCCCGTTAAAATTCTCCACTCCAGTCCGCAGGGTGTGCATTCCCGTCATGAGAGCCGCTCGGGTCACACTGCAGATTGGATTGGCATAGAAATGCTCAAGCCGTACGCCCTCCGAAGCCAAACGGTCGAGATTCGGTGTTTTCACCTCAGGATTATTCCACCCGATATCCCCCCACCCTTCATCGTCCGCGACCAAGATCACCACATTCGGCTTCTCCGTTGCCCCAAAAGCCAACCCGACCCACAACACTCCAACTGCAAAGGATTTTCTGATCATCGGCTTTGAGGAGGTGGGCGCCGGGAGGACCCCGATCCCTCTCCCTGGGAATATTTTTCCCACATCTTCATCGCCAAGGCTTTCAATTCCTCCAGAGAGATAGAGCCACTCCCGTCTTTGTCCACCTCCGTAAAATGTTGTTTCACAAAACCAGCCATGGCAGAGCGGACTCCCGGCCCGTTTGCCTCGTCTTGGCTAATTTGCCCATTCCGGTCCGCATCATATCCGGTAAAGGTTTTGTTCACTTCCGCCATCATCTCCTCCTGACTCAGTTTACCGTCCTGATTCCCGTCCATTTCCGTCAGATGATTTTCAATCCATGGCTTCCGGGGCTGACCGTTCGCCTCCATCGGTGGGCCTCCAGGCCGCTGATTTCCGTCCTGCGGAGGCGGCCGGCTTCCTCCCCCACCTTTCCGCCCCTGCTTTCCGCTCGATTCGGAAGTTGTTCCATCCGGATTTTTGAAGGTGAAATCAACACCTCCGCCGGAGAGAATTTCGTAGTTCACGACCCCCTTCTTTCCGTTTTGCACGTATTCCAGCTGATATTTTTTCTTATCCGCCGACATCTCAAATCCTGTGATCCTTGCCCCGGGCAAGGGAGCGGTCGCCTCCCGAACCGGGGTGGCGTTGGGTTGCGGATCGACCGCCCCGCCCTGAACCGAGACCTGCCCGTGGAATCCCCCGTTGATGTAGGGATAACTTTTGCTCGCGTGGTAGTGATACTCGCCCGTGACATTGGTGTGCCCGTGGAAAGAGTCCAGGCCCGTGACCGGACTGCCGTCCGGCTCGCTCAACCCGTAGATGGGATACCCATCCAGAGCATAGGCCAAGGGCAGGCTCGGACCCAATCTCTCCGCCAATTGCCAAGGCGCCACATGGTAGTGGTAATCGTCCGCCCGGCCCGCATGCCCCCCGTATTCATCCAACTCCCCCGCCAAGAAGGTATCCGTTTTTCCATCGTTTTTGATCGGATTGAAAATGGGGATTCCGTTGGCCGCGACCGCAATCGCCCCTCGAAAGAAGTTTGTCTTCGCCGACATCCCCTCCGCCGCGGGCACGGGATGCAGGGGAATCGACCACGCGTTTTTCCCATAATAGGATTGGGGCAAGGGCACCTGTTGCTGCCACGCGGTGATCCCCACCATCATGGGATGCGCCGGCATGCCATCCGAACCCACATAAAGATAGTGATCATCCCAATCCACGAGGACGGATTCCGGAAATTTTAGGAAAGGCTCCGCGGCCTTGGGCGCAGCATCCTTGTGGGCGGCCATCTGCCTTTTCATCTGCTGATAATCTTCTTCCTCAATCCAATGGGCTTGCAATCCTTGAGCTCCCCCCAGAAAGATCACCAGAACCCCCAATCCGTGGAGAAATTTCATGGAGGAGGAGATCCTCCCCCACCCGGTCCGCCGGGAGGAGGCAACAACTTCGCCTCCTCTCCATCGATGAAACCATCCCCATTGGTGTCATGTTGGGAAAAGTTGGCTTTCATTCGGGGAGGTGCCTCATCGAGCGAAATTTTTCCATCCCCGTTTTTATCAAACTTCTGGATTGCTCCTCCCCCTTCTCCTCCCGCCTGTCCCATGGCTCCCGGTTTCCCCCCGGGCCCACCTGCTCCCTTCATTGGATTCCCTCCAACCGTCCCACCTCCCGGTGGCCCACGATGAAAGCTCGCATCCGGAGTTCCTTTCAGCATCCGTGGATAAAAAGGAAATTCTGCCGTGGCCACGTAATAGTAAGTTCCTGTCGGATATTCGGGTGTCACACCGGTTTTCCCGTTCGCCTCATCCAGATCTCCGGAACCCTGCACAAACTCATAATCCGCCTCATAGGTGCCATCATAAGTTCCCCCTGGTCCGGCTGTTCCCGATGGGCGGGATCCTTTTTTTAACTGATAACTCGATTTGTTTTCTGAAGTCTGTGCATAGATCGGGAACCCATCGGCCGCATACCCGATCAACTTCTGCTCCCCGTTTCCGCTCATGTTCGAAAGAAGTCCCGTAGGAATCCCGTGATAATGGTAAGCCCCATTCGGCTGAACGTGGGCATGGTTCTGATCCAATCCAAGACTCTTGCTCCCGCCAAGTGCCTCGATGTGCCAGATCGAAGAATGATCATTCTTCCAGTATTCCGCCGTACCGGGATCGAAAGGCACGCCGTTCACCGCGACCCCGATCGCCTGCTCCTTCAGCTTGGTGAAAGTTGCATTGGTTTTGGGATGAAGGGGCATCCGGAAACTATAACTTTGAGCCGAAACCGGATTCGGACACCCCGGACCGGGAAATTGACCGATCTCATGGTTCGGCACCCCGTTGGCCTTGATTACCCGATATCCCCCCTCTTCCGAGATACTGACCTGGGGAGCAGGCAAAGACGAAGCTCCTCCCGCCGCTGTTTCCGGGTCTCCCTCATGCCCGGGATGGGCAAAAACTGGGGTGGCAAATGCAAAAAACAGCCCCAAGGAGAACCGACCCAAGCAAGGAAGGAAGCTCATAGATAATTAAACTACCTAAAACAGAAAAAGGTGCGCCAAAAGATTTTTAAATCTTATCCGAAATTCAACGCCATTCGTGCTTCGGATACTTCCTCGCCAATTCCGGTTTCAATTTTGGATACGTCTCCTTCCAAAAGGACCCCAAATCCCGCGTCACCTGCAGGGGCCTCCGGTTCGGTCCCAGAATTTCCACCGTCAACTCGACCTTGCCATCCCCAATCCGCGGAGTCTTGTTGAGCCCATAAAGTTCCTGAATTCTCCCCGAAACCACCGGATCCCGGCCTTTCCCATACTGGATTTTCAAAGATTTTCCGCCGGGCATTCCGATCTTTTCCGGCACAAGCCCGTCCAGCCTCTGCATCCTCTCCCGCCCCAACCATGCCTGGATCGCCCCCAGCGCACTTCTCTCGTTTGCCTGACGCCAAGTCAGGCAATTTTCACACTGGGTTTCCAAAACCAACCTTTTTGCCTCCTCGTTCCATTCCGGCCACCCCTCCTCCGCCGTCCAACCCCTCGCTACATCCAACCGCTCCAAGACCATCTCCGCTTCCGAACTCCATCCCGGCCAAACACACTTCTTCTCCAGCACCGCACCGGCTAAAACCGCCGCCGTCTCCGGCCCGGCCTCCACATCCCTCTTCTTCTCCTCCAAAACAAGATCCCGGAACCGCTTCTGCTCCACCTGCAATACCCTCCGGCCGTTTTCCTCGAAAATCAGTCCGTTCTTCTCTGAAAAATCCCCCGGAAACATCTCCCGCAACCACTCCTCCTGCACCGCTGTCACCAACCCCAGAATCACATCCACTTCCCCGTCCGTTTTCCCGATCTCCTTAATCTCCGCCGCCACCACAAGGGATCGGTCCCGCACAACGCTCTCCCTCGCGATCGTCCCACCCCGGCTCCCCGACAACCGGCACCGCAAGGTCCCCCCATCCAATCGCCTCGCAAGATGATCCGAAAATCCTGCCAACACGCACTTCCTCAACTTCTCGCCCGTTGCCGGCGCCTCCTCGACCTTCAACCCCATCGCCTGCGACATGCTCAACAAACGATCCCGCACCGCCGCGGCTTCCCTCGCCGCTCCCCCATGAATCCCCATTCTCCCACATGGCCCGGGATGAAACTTCTCCCGCTCGGCATACCGCAAGGCCCTGAGCCAAACAAAAAGATCACTCTCCTCCTCCGCCTCCCACAAAATCTCCGCTCCCTCCCCCTTTCTTCCCGCCATTCTCTGCAGCAAAGGCCTGCCCGAAAGCAACGCCGCCATCCCCGTCGCCCCCCTTAAACATCCCTGAGCCCCCGCCTCAATCAGCATCCGGGCCAACCTCGGATGCACCGGCCATCTCGCCATCTTTTTTCCCACCTCCGTCAACGGCCCCCCCTCCCCCTTCGTCGCCCCCAAGTCCGCCAAAAGCTTCTCCGCCCTCACAACCGAACTCTCCTCCGGCACGTCCACCCAGCGGAAATCCCTCAACCGCCCCGCTCCCGCCGCCGCCAACACCAGCGACACTTCGGCCAAATCCAGTCTCCGAATTTCCGGCTCCTCCGCCTTCGGACGTTTCGACCAATCCACCTCCGTTTCCAACCGGACACAAACTCCCGGAGCTGTCCGCCCCGCCCGGCCCGCCCGCTGCGCCGCCGCCGCATGACTGATCCTCTCCACCAGCAACGTCTCCAACCCCCGCCTCGGATCGTACTTCGCCATTCTCGCCATCCCGCAGTCCACCACCGCCTTCACCCCGTCCAAGGTCAACGAAGTCTCCGCCACATTGGTCGCCACCACCACCTTCGGCCGGTCATATTTTTTCAACGCCGCATCCTGATCCGCCGGCGCCATCTCCCCGTGCAGCGGCAGAACCACCGCCTCCCGATGGCTCAACCTCGATTCCAAATCCCTCCTCGCCCGATTGATTTCATATCCCCCCGGCAAAAATACCAACACATCCCCTTTCCCCTCCCGGATCAACCTTTCCGCCTCCCGGGCCGCCACCTCGGCCACCCCCGACCCGCTCAAATCCTCCCGCTTGGCCAAATACTCGATCTCGACCGGAAACATCCGCCCTTTCGACCTCAAGACCTCCGCCCCGATCCTCTCCGCCAGCCTTTCGGTTTCGAGCGTGGCCGACATCACGATTAGAATCAGATCCGGCCTCGCCCCCTCCTGCAGATCCAAAATCCTTCCCAAAGTCAGATCCCCATAGAGATGGCGTTCATGAAATTCATCGCAAATCACCGCCTGCACCCCCTCCAGCTTCGGCCTCGAGATCATCTGCCTAACCAAAACTCCCTCCGTTACAAACCGGATCCTCGTTTTCGCAGACGTCAGATCGTCCAACCGGATCGTGTACCCTACCTCACCTCCCAGCTCCACCCCCCGCTCCTCCGCCACCCGCTTGGCCAGCATCCGGGCCGCCAACCTGCGGGGCTGTAAAATCACCGCCTGACCCGACTCCCCCAGCAAACCTGCGTCCAACAGCATCTGGGGAATCTGCGTCGATTTTCCCGAACCCGTCGGAGCCTCAATTACAATCCTCCTCTTCCCCGCACGAAGGGCCTTCTCCAGGCCGTCCCGGATCTCCTCGATCGGTAGATCACTTTTTCGCATCAATGGAGAGTACCTAAAAAAGAGTCCGGTAGGTAGGCATCATCATCTTCCTCTTTCCCCCATCCCCCCCACTCCCTTAAAGTCCCGCATGGCTCTTTTTCAAACTCTCTTTCGAACCAAACAGATCGATCACCTCCAACACGAGGCCAAACACGAAACCGGCTTCGTCAAAGCCCTCGGCCCCTGGCAACTCACCTTCCTCGGCATCGGCGCCATCATCGGCACCGGAATCTTCGTCCTCACCGGCACCACCGCCGCAAACCACACCGGACCCGCGCTCGTTCTTTCCTTCACCATCTCGGGCATTGGCTGTCTCTTTGCCGGCCTCTGCTACGCCGAGTACGCTGCCATGATTCCCACCGCCGGTAGCGCCTACACCTACGCCTACGCCAGCCTTGGCGAATTCCTCGCCTGGATCATCGGCTGGGACCTTATTTTGGAATACCTCTTCGCCTCCGCCACCGTCGCGGTCGGATGGTCGGGCTACGCCGTCAAATTCCTCCACAACTTCGGCGTCAATGTCCCACCCGCCCTCTGTTCCTCCCCTCTGGTCTTCAACCACGGCGTCTGGACGCAGAGCGGAGCCCTCTTCAACCTCCCCGCCGTCCTCGTCTGTCTGGCCGCCACCGTTCTTCTCGTGATCGGCATCAGTGAATCCGCACGTTTCAACAATGTCATCGTAGTCATCAAACTTGCCGTCATCGTGCTCTTCATTCTCTGTGGATCAGCCTACATCAACACCCACAACTGGGTCCCCTTCATCCCGGAAAACACCGGACGTTTCGGCGAATACGGTTGGAGCGGGATTCTCACCGGTGCCGGAGTCATCTTTTTCGCCTACATCGGCTTCGATGCCGTCTCCACTGCGGCGCAGGAGTGCAAAAACCCCCAGCGGGACATGCCCTTCGGGATTCTTGGTTCCCTTCTGCTCTGCACCGTCCTCTACATCCTCGTCTCCCTCGTCCTCACCGGCATCGTCCCCTTCAAGGAACTCGCCGTCCCCGCCCCCGTTGCCTTGGCCATCGATCGTGCGGGAGAAGGCCTGCGCTGGCTCGGACCCCTCGTCCAGTTGGGTGCCATTGCCGGGCTCAGCTCCGTGGTCCTCGTCATGATGATGGGCCAACCGCGCATCTTCTTCTCCATGGCGAAGGACGGACTTCTCCCAAAAAGCTTTGCCCAACTTCACCCCAAATTTGGAACCCCGCACGTCACCACCATCATCACTGGCCTATTTGCCGCATTGATGGCGGGAGTCCTCCCCATCGGCGTTCTCGGCGAACTCGTCTCCATCGGCACACTCCTCGCCTTCACCATCGTCTGCCTCAGCATCCTCGTTCTTCGAAAAACCCGCCCCAACGTCGACCGCCCCTTCCGGTGCCCTTTTCTACCATGGATTCCGATTGCCGGCGCTATGGTGTGTCTCGCCCAGATGATCGCCCTACCCTTCGACACATGGATCCGCCTCGTTGTCTGGCTCGCGATCGGCCTCGCGATCTACTTCTTCTACGGAATGCGCCACAGCCGGCTGAACTCACCGGCCAAAAGCTGAATCAACTCACCGGCCAGAAAAGTAGACGCCCACAATTTTCACACGTCGCACCCGCTTTCCCGGATTTGGCCGCGATGGCCGATCCCTGGGTCAGCTTCATGTGACACCCGCCGCAGTTCGTCCCGTGCTCGACCGATACCACCGCCACATCCTTCTTGCTGGCCATAATCCTCCGATATTTCGTCAGCAACCCCTCCTCCACCCCTAAGGCCAAGGCCTCAATCTCCTTCATCAAGTCCGCTAACCGCGTCTCCAACTCGGTTTTCTTTTTCTTCAACTCCTCCTCTTTCACACTCAACTCTCCCTCTTTCACTTTCGCCCCCTCCGCCTCGACCGCTGCCTCCTTCTTGGCCTTCTCCCCCAAAGCCATCAGCTCGAGTTCCCGGTCCTCGATCTCCTGAACCTCTTTCTCCTCCCGCTGAATCTCCGTTCCCAAGGCCGTGAACTCCTCGTTCTTGCGGGTCTCAAACTGCTGAACCTTGTAGCGCGCCGCCTTGGCCCGATGCGCCTCCGCCTCCAGTTCCAGCTTCTTCCGTTCCACCTCGGCGTTCTGGGCCTCCAACCTCTTTTTCTCCGCCCCGGCCCGAACGTCCGACCTTCTTTGTTCTAAAGCCTTCATCTCGTTCGGCCATGCCGCCAGCTCCTTGGCCAATCTCATCTGCCTCTGTTCCCGCTCCTGCAGAACCAGCAGCTTCTCCAGTTCCGGTGCCAATCCGCTCATTTTTTCACTCCGGTCATCTTTTCAACATACTTCGCCAACAGGTCGCACTCCAGATTCACTTTATCCCCCTCTTTCCGATCCCGCAGGGTCGTCACCTCGTAAGTGTGCGGGATGATCCAGACATTAAACTTCCGCCCCTCGACCCTTCCAATCGTTAAACTGATCCCGTCGATCGCCACGCATCCCTTCGGAACCAGATACCGCTCCAACCCCTCAGGCACTTCCGCCTCCAACTCCCAATCCTCCCCCGACCTTCCCCACTTGCTCACCCTGCCCGTCCCGTCGATGTGACCCGTCACAAAATGACCCCCCACCTTCCCGTCCGCCCGCAAGGAACTCTCCAAATTCACCCGCGAGCCCACTTGGGCCGACTGCAAGTTCGTCTTCTCCTTCGTCTCATCCAACAGATCGAAAGCCAGCCTCTTGCCCTTCACCTCCGTTACCGTCAAACAACATCCGTTCACCGCCACGCTGTCCCCAATCCTCACCCCAACCACAATCGACCCCGCCTCCACTTCCAGACTCCACCCCTTCCCCCGGCGCGTCACCGCCTGAACCACTCCCACCTCTTCGACAATACCCGTGAACATACTCTTACTTCGCTCCTCCGAGCTTCCCACGCAAGCACAGGTCTTCCCCCGCGCTGGATGTGACCGCCTCCCGCCAGCCCCAATCCGCCCATCCTTCGATCTGTGGCAACCCCTTACCCCGCTCCCCCACCAGAATCGGAGCCAGATAAATCACCGCCTCATTCACTTTTCCGGCTTTCACCAATCCCTCTGCCACCTCCGCACCACCCTCCACTAACAAACGCGACACTCCTCTCCGGTACAGATCCTTCAAAACCTCCGACCACTTCTTTCTCCGATACACCAATGTCCGTTCTTTATTCCGATCCCGGAAAAGATTCGCCCCCTTGGGCAACTTTCCCGACCTCGTCACCACCACCCGCCATGGCTGCAACCCGCCGACATTTCGACATTCTGCAGAATGTCGAAACGTTTTTCGCACCGTGAGTTGAGGGTTGTCTTTCCTTAAAGTCTCCGCCCCCACCAAGATCGCATCGCACCCCGCCCTCAACTTCTGAACCTCCGCCCGCGCAAGCTCTCCCGTCACCCACCTCCTCCCTGGCACCACCAGATAACCGTCCATTGTCATCGCCAGTTTAAGAATCACCCACGGCTCCTTTTTTCTCGTCCAGTGCCGGTAATCCTCGTTCAACTTCTCACACTCCTCCCGCAAGACCCCTTTCACGACCCGGATCTTTTTTCGGGAAAGAATTCGCTCCGCACTTCCCGCATTCCTCCGATCCACATCCCCCGCACCGTAAACCACCTCACGGATCCCGGATGCAACGATCCGATCGGTGCACGGGGGTGTCCTCCCATGAGTCGAACAAGGCTCCAGCGTCACAACCAACTTCGCTCCCTTTGCCTTCAACCCCGCTTGCTGAATGGCCTCGATCTCCGCGTGCGGCAGACCCGCCTTCCTATGATATCCTGCCCCCACAACCCTCCCACCTTTCACCAAAATTGCCCCCACCCGCGGATTCGGTCTGGTCCCCTCTCCCGCCTTCCGGGCCAATTCCAGAGCCCGCCTCATCCAAAGCTTATCTGCTCTTTGATTTAGGGATTTTTTCACCATCCAATCCTAGCCATAAATCTCGTGGGTTCCCAAATCGACCGTAAATACCGTGTCTCCGTCCAGATAAAAGAACGCCCGCAGATCCTTTTCAAGGACCACGGAGTGAATCGGCCGTTTATACAATGCGGAAAGGCTATGGATCTTGTGCACCCGCAAGGATGCTGCAAACGGGTCGATCCGGAAGACCTGCCTAACTTTTCTGACGGAATCTTTTTGTTCCGCGGGTAACCGATAAAACTCCCGCCAAAATGTTTCTGAAGCCCGGAACTTGTATTTCAACGTTCTGCGCTGGGCGGCTCTTCCCTCAAAGCTGCCTCCATCGCCACATGCCGCCCTTCAGAAATCTCCTTCATCCCCTGGCGAAAAGATTCCGGCAATTCCCCCTCTGTAATCTCCCCCAACTTGTTCCACACCACCGCACGATCTTTCACAGAAAGCTTCGGAAGCTCTTTCAAAATCTCTGCCACGCTCATGACGTTACTTTAACCCAACCTGATCCCCCTTCAACCTCAACCTACCCCTCCTCACTCTCCCGTCTTCGTTGTTGTGGCCGTCCGCTCCGGTCTACTCAACCCCTGCCTGGCCTTGTCCAGAACCCCGTTCACAAACCGACCCGACTCCTCGGTGCTCAACGCCTTGGCCACCTCGATCGCCTCATTCAGCGCCGAGATCGGTGGCACGTCATCCGCAAATTTCATCTCCCACAACGCCAACCGCAAAATGGCCCGGTCCACCGGAGCCATCCGGTTCGGATCCCAGTTCGTGACCAACTTCTTTAGCTCTGCATCCACTTCCGTTTGCTTTTCAAGGACCGCCCGGATCCGCTTTTCCGCGAAAGCACACGCCTCCGGCTCCGCCTCGGTCTGTTCCCAAAGATTTTTCAACGCTTCATCCAGCGGAATGCTCGAAATCCCCACCTCCCGCTGATACAGGAACTGCGCCGCCAGAATCCTCCCCTCCCTGCGCTTACCGGCCACGCCCCACCTCTTTCAACTTCCACATCCGCAGAGCCGCCTCGGCCGCCTCTTTTCCACGATTCAACTTCCCCAAACAACGCTCCCTCGCCTGTTTCTCCGTCTTCACTCCCACCAGATGATGCAAAACGGGAATCTCCGCCTCGATCGTCATCCGCATCAGCGCTTCGGTGGCCGAATTCAGAATCAGATCCGCATGAGCCGTCTCCCCCTGCCACACCAACCCCAACGCCAACACCGCATCCGGCTTCTTTCGTAATGCCCGTTTCACCGCCAGCGGGACTTCAAACGTTCCCGGCACCCGCACCTCCTCCACCTTGTGCCCCTGTAAAACCTTCCGCGCCGCCTTCACCATCCCGTCAGCGTACTTTTGGTGATAATCGGCCACCACGATGATGAATTTCCCTTTTTTCACAACCGGTGCCCCATTCTTTTTTTCTTCGTCGCAAGGTACTTCCGATTGTGGGCATTCGGCTTCGTCTTGATGGGCACCTGGTCGACCAGTTCCAATCCGTAACCCGCCAAGCCCACCACCTTCTTCGGATTGTTGGTCAGCAGCCGCATCCTTCTCACCCCCAGATCGGTCAAAATCTGTGCTCCGATCCCGTACTCCCTCAAATCCGCCGAAAAACCCAGCCTCCGGTTCGCTTCAACCGTATCCAGTCCCTTTTCCTGCAACCGATACGCATGGATCTTGGCAGGCAAACCGATTCCCCGACCCTCCTGCCGCATGTACACCAACACTCCCTTCCCATCCTGCGCAATTCTCCTTAACGCATCATGCAACTGGTTCCCGCAATCGCATCTCCTCGAAGCAAACACATCCCCCGTCAAACATTCGCTATGAACCCGCACCAACACCGCATCCTTCGCTTTCGGTTTTCCCTTCACCAAGGCCAGGTGATGACTCCCATCCGTCACCGTCCGGT
>Ga0214917_10004282_pt1 | contig 15979 bp, 12 predicted proteins | sample LL_1208_BB_MetaG_FD_177983 | JGI IMG/M metagenome (GOLD analysis project Ga0214917, IMG submission 177983) | Freshwater microbial communities from Lake Lanier, Atlanta, Georgia, United States - LL_1208_BB | ecosystem: Environmental > Aquatic > Freshwater > Lake | place: USA: Georgia | collected... | reverse complement strand
TTCTGGAACGCTTTCGGTATCGGCTGGCAGCTCGGGGTCCGCGGCGTGCAGAGCAACTTCCAGCAGCCGACGATCAACGGCAGCCGCCTGTTCAACGCCCGCGACCAGGTCTTCGTGACGACGGGCTTCTTCACGCGGGCGTTCCAGGGCCGCGGCCTGCAGGGCGGGGCCGTGTACGACTACCTCAGCGACAGCTACATCGAGAACGTCGACGTGGCTCAGATCCGCGGCGAGCTCAGCTACGTCTGGGGCTACCACGAACTGGGCTTCTGGGGCGCGTTCAACACCACCGATCAGCTCGGCCTGCTGCCCAGGGTGCAGCAGCCGCGGCTCACGGCCAGCACGGTCAACCTCTACACGGCGTTCTATCGGCTGCACTTCGGGGACGCGAACGAGGCCAAGATCTGGGGCGGTGCCTCCGACAACGCCCAGGGGGTGGTGGGCGCGACGGTCCGCGCACCGATGTCGCGATCGCTCGCCATGGAAGGCGCCTTCACCTACCTGCTGCCCGGCAAGTCGCAGACGATCCCGCTCGACGGCTCGACCGTGACGTTCGCCCCCTCGGCCTGGAATCTGTCGGCGAACCTCGTCTGGTACCCGGCCGGCCGCGCCCGGCGGAGCCTCTCGAGCCCCTACCGGCCGCTCTTCGACGTGGCCGACAACGGCAGCATGATCCGGGCGATCTCGCGCTAGCAGCTCGTGGAAAGAGTCGACCGCCGCTGGACGCGGCAGGCGACCCAGGAAACCCTCGGCGTTTCCCGCGGTCGACTCCGTGGACCGGCCTTGTCGGTCGCCACGCGACCGGAGGGGTCATGGATGGCTCGTTCCACGACAGCCAGCCTTCCAGGGCGGCGGGCGGTCGGCACGACGCTGCCGCCGCGGGCGTCGGGCCGTGGAACGCTCCGGCCGCACGGAACGCGGTGTCGACTGCCACGGCCGGCGGATTTTTAGTATCCTGCGGGTCTCGCGGCCGGCGGAGGGGAGGCGGCATCGTCGCCAGCCCCCGGCGGCCGGCCTGTCGGCCTGCACGCCGGCCCGTGATCCCTTCCAACACACCTTTCTGAGACACACGATGTCGGACTCCGAACCCAAGGATCCCTGGGCCTCCCTCGCCGAATCCCTCGGTGCCAAGCCAGCCGCCGAACCCTCGGCCGTGACGCCCCCGCCGGCGCGGCCGTCCCCCGCACCGGCGGCCCAGCAGCCGAAGCCGAAACCACCAGCCCGCCCGGCCGCGCAGTCGGACTGGGGCGACCTTGCCTCGTCGCTGGGCCTCGAGCCGGCGGCTCCGCGACCGGCACCCGCAGCCCCCTCCGGCGGCCAGCAGCAGCGGCCGCCTGCCGAACCCGCCCCGGTGGAGCGTGGACCGGCCGCGGAACGGCGGCGGCGCGACCGCGACGACGACGATTTCGGGTTCGGCGGCCGGAGAACGACAGCCCCCCGCCAGTCCGCCGAGGCGTCCGCGTTCGACGACAGACGCGAACAGCGCCGCGAGCCGCCCCGAGACGAATCGACCGATGGGCAGCAGACGCGGCTGGGTGACGTGCGGTCGGACGACACGCGCGCGGGGAACGTGCGGTCGGACGACGAGCGATCCGGCGTCCGCGACGACGAGTCTCGCGAGGGACGCGGGCGGCGCAGGCGCGGCCGGCGCGGTGGCCGTGGCCGCGGCGGCCGGCGCGAGGGACGAGACGACGCGCGGCCCGCGTCCGAGCGTTCGGAACGGCTGTCGGACGACCAGGCCGGCCACTGGTCACCCACGACCGAGGAGCACGACGCGTTCGACGGCCCTGCCCGGGACGCCGCCGACGAGGATCGAGGCGATCGCCGCGCCGACGAAACGGTGCGGGAGCCGCGGGCCGAGGGTGAATCGACCCGCGACGGTGAGAACGGCGAACGAGGCGGACGGCGACGGCGGCGACGCGGCCGCCGCGGCGGACGCGGGCGGGCCCGGGGCGAGGGAGCGGAGGCCGCCTCGGCGTCCGCAGACTCCGACCGCGTGGCGGAGAGGCCGCGTGCCGCCGACGACGATCTCGGTGACGAGCCGCTTCCCGCTGGATACGGCGTGCGGCCGCTCCGGCCGGCGGACGAGAGCCGCGGCGAACCAGGCCGCCGCGAGGCCGGCGACGATGCCGCTGCCGGCGACGGGGGTGGGGACGGCCAGTCGGCCGAGCGGCGTGGCCGTCGGCGCCGCCGTCGCCGACGTGGCGGTGAAGGCGGTGGCCGCGATTCCAGGGAGGCGGCGGCCGAAGGCGGCCGCGGGGGCTCGGGCTCCACAGGGGGCCGTCGCACGGCACGCGGTCGTCGATCTGCCGGCGAACGCCGCCCCACCAGTTCCAACCTGTCACGCGGTCGCCGCGACGATTTCGCGCCGGTCGCCGGAGGCCGCGAGGAGGACGACGAGGGTCTCGAGTTTCTCGGACTCGAAGAAGCGAGCCAGGAGGCCGAAGCTCGCGGGTCACGCGGCTCCGTGGAGGACGACGAGAGCATCGTCGAGAGCGGCCTCAACACGGTGCTCGACGTTCCCAGCTGGGTGGAGGCCATCGGCATCGTGATCGCCGGCAACCTCGACGCGCGGAGCCGTTCGCCGCGTGGCGGCGGCCAGGGATCGCGCGGCGGCGGTGATCCTCCCCGCGATGGAAGCCGCGGCGGACGGGCGGACGAGTGACTTGGAGCCGCAGCCGCCTGCGGCGACTGCCGACCATGTGTGACACAGCGGCACACCGCACCCCCGGTGTCGCAGGCGGCTGGCCACCGAGTGCGGACGAGCCCGGCGGTCGGCGTGTGTCGCCACGGTCGCTCGCGGGGGCGGGACCCGAACAGCTGAACCTGCAGTTCGCCAACGTCGACACCGTCGGCACTGATCCGGCCCGCAGCGGCCGAGCAGTCCTCGCCGGAAACGACTACTTCAGCGAGATGGCGCGGGCCAGCGGCCGCAGGATCTGGTCGACCACGCACGTGTCGACCACCTCACGGGCGAGCCCTGCGAGCCGCTCCAGCGCCTCGACGTAGCTCGTCCCCGGGTCCAGGCTCCCGTACTGCCGGGCCGTGACGTAGACGCTCAGTTGCTCCTCGGCGAAGTCACCGGTCCGCACCTGGAAGGCGTTCGTCCTCGTTTCCGTGCTCACGCGGACCTGCGTGCGGCAGTCCTCGTCGATCGAGACGGTCAGCGACGGCTCGTAGTTGATCACGCGGGCTCCAGGCAACTCGGCCACCCGCTCGAGCGCCGACCCCACCCCCAGCGCCTCGGCGAGGAGGGCGTTGTGATTGCCGCGATAGGCGAAATCGAATCCGAACAGCACGTCGAGGGCCTCACAATCGAGCGGGCTGATCGACAGGTAGGAGGGGGCGAGATCGAGGACCAGCCGATGCTGCTCGAGCACCGCGTCGAGGCTGGGCGGATTGACCTGCCCGGAGCACAGCCGCTTGTTCTCGACGGCGGCCCAGCGGTAGCGCCCCTGTTCCTTGTCCTCCTCGAGGACGAAGTCTCGCTTGTCGCGGCAGTAGAACTTCCGCATCGACGGGAACCGTTTCTGGACCCGTTCGAAGAACTGCAGGATCGTCTCGCGCTGGCCGGGAAGTTCCATCTCCGTGGCCAGATTCATGTTGACGTAGAAATCGTCGGCGAGCGACGCATACTGCGTCATCAGCGTGAACTCCCGGGGAAACTCGTGCCCGACGAGTATACGGACGGCTTTCCACGGGTGTCAAAATGCCGCCGCCAGCCGCCGGCTGGATTCCGCCACCCGCGAGCGTCATACTGACGCCGTCGGCGGTGCGACAGCGACGCGGTCGACCTCAGCCCGCCCGCACCGACGTGCGATCCCACCGAGGGCCGTCGCCGATGGACTCATCGCGAATTCCGGACAGCCGGCTCTCGATCGAGAAGCGCGGCGATGGCGCGGTCGTCGTGCGGGTGCGGTCGGAGGGTCCGGAGGGCGCCCGGCTACCCGACGCGGTCTTCGCCTTCCGCAACGGCGATCCCCAGTACGCGTACTGGCTCGGCAGGCTCTCCACGCAGCCACGCGGCGGCTGAACCGGCGGCCGCCCGCGGGCTCGCCCGCCGTCGGCTCAATCGTCCCGCGAGCTGGCGATCAGCGAGATGAATTCGCGGTTGCTCTTGAACTTCGCGAGCTGCTTCGTGAGCTGCTCCATGGCGTCGACGTGATGCATGGTGGACAGCGTCCGCCGCAGCATGTTCACGGCGTGCAGCGTGTTCGCGTCGAGCAGTTTCTCCTCGCGTCGCGTGCCCGACTGCGAGATGTCGATGGCGGGCCAGACCCGCCGGTCGGCGAGCTTCCGGTCGAGCACGAGCTCCATGTTGCCGGTGCCCTTGAACTCCTGGAAAATCAGCTCGTCCATGCGGCTGCCCGTGTCGATCAGGGCCGTGGCCACGATGGTGAGCGACCCGCCCTCCTCGAACACCCGTGCCGTCGCGAACAGCTTCTTCGGGATGTCGAGCGCCTTGATGTCGACGCCGCCCGACATGGTGCGGCCGGTGTTGCCGACCCACTTGTTGAACGCCCGCGCCATCCGGGTGATCGAGTCCATCAGCAGGAAGACGTCCTTGCCGGTCTCGGCCATCCGCTTGCAACGCTCGATGACCAACTGCGAGAGCCGCACATGGCTCTCCACGTCGCAGTCGAGGCTGCTGGCCATCACCTCGCCCTTGACGCTCCGACGCATGTCGGTGACCTCTTCCGGCCGCTCGTCGATGAGCAGCATCACCAGGTGCAGCTCGGGATGGTTTGCCGAGACGGCCTGCGACACCTGCTGCAGCAGCACCGTCTTGCCCGTGCGCGGCGGCGCCACGATCAGGGCCCGCTGCCCCTTGCCCAGCGGCGTCAGCAGATCCATCACGCGGGTCGTGACCGGCTGCTGCCCAGTCTCGAGCCGCAGCCACGTCTCCGGATTGATGGGCGTGAGCTGGTCGAAGGTCTTCACGTTCGGATAGAGGTCGGGCGCCATGCCCTCCACCTCGTGGATCTCGCGCACGCGCGGCCCCTGCTGCCGCCTGCCGGGCTGCACGGAGGCCTTGATGTGCACGCCCTCGCGCAACCGGTAGCGCTCGATCATCGTCGCGGGCACGAACGGATCCGTCCGCTCCCGTTGGTAATTCGTGTCGGCCGATCTGAGGAAGCCGTAGCCGTTGGGATGCATCTCGAGGATGCCGGCACCGGGTTCGAGCGGAATCGGCTCGCCGTTCTCGGCCACCTCGGGCTCGAGTTCGGGCGGACGCATGCCCTCCCCCTCCATGTCGACGGCGCCAGCCCCGGAGGCCGCCGGACCGCCGCCACCGCCGCCACCGCCGCGACGGAACCGTCGCCGGCGGCCGTAGCCGCCGCCGCCACCGCCGCCATACCCCTGCCCCTGCCCCTGACCGCCGCCGTAGCCGCCGGGCTGTTGCCCCCCCTGACCGCCACCAAAACCACCGCGGCCCCGGGATCGCCTCCGCTTCGACATGGATTCAACGCACTCTTTGCAAGGGAATCGAAAGCCGCCATGCGCACCGTGCGCACGGCCGGCAGGCCCGCCTCGTCGGCCGCCGCGAACTGACGTCGCCGGCCGACGGGGATGAGGCCCCGTTCAGGTCAGGAATCGCACCAAACTCGAAATCTGCGGAGTTCGCGGCCGGCATCGCCGATCGGCCCGCAAGGGCTGCACGAACCCCGCCTCTGAGAACCTCTGTCCGCAGGTCTTCCCGCTTCGGTGGCCGAAGCGATCAACGCGATCGCCCCACGGTCTCAAAGCACGTCCCGGGGTGGCCGATGGCCGGCCGGTTTGCACGAAAAATCCTGCGAAGATTCCTCGGGAGCGACCCATCCCAAGCCGCCGAATCGAAGCCCCGCCCACCGCGGGCTTACTCGACCAGTCCGAGGGACGGCCGGAAGTCCGATGAGCCGGAAAAACCCTGAGAGCCTGATGTATCTCGGGAACGAGCACGTTCCGGAAAGGGATAGGGCTGACAGTTCAGCCCCCTGCCCGTTGGCCTAAAGCACGGCCCAAGATCACCCGCACCGCAAGATCGCCCGAAACAAGCGTCAGCCTGACCGGCACTTCCAGGCGGCTGGAGCCACCGTAAGCAGGTCTCTGCTGCAACGAGTCTTCCGCAGTATCAGTAGACAAACCGGAAATGTCAAGCAGAGGCGACGCGGCAGGCCCGTGAACACGGCGTACGGCAGGCCCACGAAACATGGGCGAAATGGGAGTTTCGGGAGCCCTCCAATCCCACGCGAGCCCTGTTTTCGATGCGATTCCTGCGACCCGTTCGACCGATACATCCTCCGGGTCCGCCACCCGGCCTCTCCGGAGGCTGCATGGCACGGCGCCGGCGGCCCATTCGCACCAGAGGCTGGAACGATGTTTTTCACCGCCTGCTCGCGACCGCAGATCGCCCCTCCGCGTCCCTCTCGGCTCCTCGCCGCCGCCCTGCTCCTCGCGGTGCCCGGCTTCGCCTGGCACCCCGGTCGGGCGACGGCGGCGACCACGGTGCCGTGGCACCCCGACCTGCCGGCGGCGCAGCGGGCGTCCCTGATGACCGGGAAGCCGGTGCTCGCCATCTTCACGGCATCGTGGATGCCCATGGCCGCCGCCATCGACCGCACGGCGTTGGCCAGCGACGAGGCGGTGGCGGTCGTGACGGCCTTCTACGAACCGGTCTGCGTCGACGTGGATGCGGATGCGGAGGCCACGAAGCGTGCCGGCGTCGCCCGCGTTCCGACCGCCTGCGTGCTGAACGCGGACAACCGCGTCCTCGCCAGGTTCGAGATGCCGGAGACACCCGCCGCGTTCGTCGCTGCAGCCGCCCGCGCCGCCCAGGACGCGGCGGTCGCCACCACGAATGCCCAGGCGACCGTCGCGACGGCCGACCGGTCACCGGCCGCGCTCACCCGTCTCCCCGGCAGCGGATCCCCCTTCGGCAGTCCGGACGAAGCCGCGTCGTGGCCTACCCGCGCAGCACAGGAGCGCGGGCTTGTGCCTCCCGGAGATCACGCGATCACCGCCGTCGCCGCGAAGGTGCGGATGCTCTCCGACTTCGCCGGCGACGACGCTCCGTCGACGGGCGGCAGCGATGCGATCGCCGCCTCGTTCCACGACGCATGGCTGCCGCAGCCGGCCGCGGCGCCGAGCAGCGCTCGCGCGACACCGCCCGCTGCGGCGGCACCCTCACTCGACGCCACCGCGGCTGCGTCGCAGCCGGCGCCCCGTGCGAATCCGGCGCCGGCGACCGGCACCGTGACGTCGGCACCGACCGAATCGCTGGCCGGCACCGTATCACCCGGCCCTCTCGGCATCGATCCGGCGGCCACCGCACCGCAAACGTCCCAGGCAGCGACGCCGTGGCTGGGAATGCCGCAGGCCGCGCCGGCGATCGCCCCGGCGACGGCGGCCCAGCCGACGCCGCCTCCCGCTGCCGTGGCGTCGGCCCCGGCCCGCACCGCCGTCGCGATCGAGCCACATCCCTCCACCACCCAATCTTCCACAACCCAGGCCGCCAGCGACCAGGCCGCCAGTGACAAGGCCGGCAGTGACAAGGCCGGCACGGCGACGACGTCGTCTTCCCCGACGCAGGCCCCCTCGTCGACTGCCTCGTCCCTCCTGGCGACGCTGCAGAAGCCGTTCGGCATGTTCACCAAGCCCACCGTACCCGAGCCGCGGCAGGAGGCCGCCCCGGCCGCACAGCCCGCGCCAGCGCCCGCGGAACCCGACGCCTACGGTTCGATGCCCGTCGGCCTCGAGGGATACTGCCCCGTGATGCTGGCCGAGCGCGGGATCTGGGTGGAGGGCCGCGCCCAGTGGGGCGCCCGGCATCGCGGCCGCACCTACCTCTTCGCAGGCGAGCAGCAGCAGAAGGCCTTCCTGCAGGATCCGGACCGCTACGCCCCGGCGCTCTCCGGCGACGATCCGGTGCTGGTCTTCGACGGGGGCAAGAGCACGCCCGGCCAGCGGCGGTACGGCGTGACCTACCAGTCGCGGATGTACCTGTTCTCGTCGTCGGAGACCCGCGACGCCTTCGCCGCCAACCCTCAGCGGTACACCGCCGGCACGTTCGTCGCCGAGGGCCGTGGATCGGCCAACGGCTCGGCCATCCGCTGACGCCTGCGGCGGGCGGGTGCCGGTGCCGCTCGACGGCGATCACACCGGCACGGTGTCGGGCAGCACGCGGCCGTACCGGGCCGCCAGCCTCGCCGCGCACGACTCCACGCCCACCCGCGCCCGGTCGGGCTTCAACGCACCGCACCGCACGAGGGCGGCGGCGACGTCGGTCAGCGTGTCACGGCACAGCCGTTCGTGAAACGCCAGCATCAGCCGGCGCTCGACGACGTCATCGAGCGTGACGGCCCATTCTTCGCGGACGCAGAGGCCGACGGCCGCCGCCGGCAGATCGACCCCGCGAAGCCGCGCGGGCTCGCCGGGGGCGGTCGCGCCGGCTCCGCCCCACACATCCACGGCGCGGCTGCCGAACAGATCGACGAGCGGCCCCGCGACGGCCTCCGCGTCACCGATCCCCGAGCGCTCCGCCTCCGCCCGCACCCGCCGCAGCAGATCCGCCCGCGTCGCCGGGCCGTAGTCGCCCGGCAGCGGTCGCTCCCGCGAGGTCGCACGCACGGGCAGATCGAGCGTCCGCAGCACCTCGGTCGCCGCCAGCTCGGCGAGGCTGCGGCAGGTCGTCAGCTTTCCGCCCACGATCGACCAGGCCGGCAGCGGGGCGGCGCGATGCCGCACGAGCAGGTGTCGGCGGGTGATGCCCGCGGGGGACGATCCGCCGCCGGCCGGCAGCGGACGCACGCCGCAGTAGTGCTGCTGCACAGCATCACGGCGGACGACGAGCTGCGGGAACAGCCTGCCCACGGCGGCGAGCAGGTAGCCGATCTCGCTTTCGTCTGCGCAAGCCTCGGCCGGGTCGCCGTGGAACGGGATGTCGGTCGTTCCCACGAGCACGAGCGCCGGGCCGAACGGCAGCACGAAGACCGGCCTGCGGTCCGCCGCCTCGGCGTAGATGCCCCGCTGCCCCAACGCCTCGCGCAGCGGCGGGCAGTGGAGCACGAGGTGGCTGCCCTTCGTGCCGCCGATGAGCCCCGGCCCGCCACCGTGCGGCATCCCCGGGAAGCACGCGTCGAGCGTGCGGTCCACCCACGCCCCGGTGGCGTTGACGATCGCGTCGGGCCGCAGCGAGAGCGCATCCCCACCGCGAGGCGACGGCCCGATGTCGAGCCGCCCCGTCGCGTCGAGCACCAGGCGACGGTGCGTGCAGACGTCGAATCGCGTCCCGGTGGCCGCGGCGACGGCCCGTCCGTCGACGAGCAGTTCGACCGTGAACCGCTCCGGGAACAGCAACTGTGCGTCGGAGTAGACGGCGGCGAGCGGAAACGCCCGCGGGTCGACCGGCGGCATGCCCGCGGCCCCCGCGCGAACCATGCGGTGCCGCGGCCAGCCGGCACCGGCCGCGAGCAGATCGTACAGCGTGAGCCCGAGCCCCACCGCCCGACTGCCGCGCCCCCGGCCGTCCTCCCAGGAGCGCGCCCACGACTCGCGGCCGAGGAGCCGTGCAGCGGCGGCGATGAGGCCGCCGCTGCGGCGCGACAGCGGCAGGTAGAATTCGAGCGGCCGCACCAGGTGGGCCGCGAGCCGCACCAGACGGTTCCGCTCCTGCAGGCTCTCGCGCACCAGGCCGATCTCTCCGTACTCGAGGTAGCGCAGCCCACCGTGGATCAGCCGCGTCGACCACGCGGTCGCCCCTGCCGCGATGTCTTCCACGTCGGCCACGACCACCCCCACGCCCGACAGCGCGAGCTCGCGGGCCAGCGCCGCTCCGTTGATGCCCGCGCCCAGGACGACGACCGTCCTCTCGCGGGCGTTCGCGCCACCGGCTCGAAGCGTGGATGCCATGTCGTCGCGGCCTCGTCGGCGGTATGCTGCGGGGGGGTGTCGCCCGGGGCCTTGCGAACGGCAGTCGCACGCCGGCGACATCCCGCGCCGCCGGCCCGCGGGGCTGACGCTCGTCGTGGCCGGACCCGGTCCAGGAGCCGACACTCGCGATGAGGCCCGAGCCTACCAGAGTCCCCCCGTCGGTCGCAGCCCGCGGAACGCGGCGTCGGCCGGTCGCGCGGGCCGCGGCGGCGTGGCTTGCGCTGGCGTGCATCTTCCCCGCGGCCCGCGGGCCGCACGGCACGTCGATCGGCGCGGATATCGACACGGCCGTCACCGCGACCTGGACCGGTGTCGGGCTGCGCCGCTGGGCGGGCAGTCTCGGCGCGAAGATGCGGGCGCCGATCATCGTCGACCGCCGCCTCGACCCCGACGCCCCTGTCTCGCTCGACTGCCGGGACGAGCCGCTCGTCGCCGTCGTGGAACGGGTGGCGGGGCAGGTGGGCGGCGAGCCGGCGGTGCTCGCGTCGTCGATTCGCATCGCGCCTGTGGGCAAGGGCGGCCTTCTCGTCCGCGCGGAGGCCGCCCGCGCGGCCCGACTGGCGGCGTTGCCGGCGGCGCAGCGGGCGATCGTCTCGGCCCGAACCGCATCCCGCTGGCCCGCGGGGGCGACGCCCGCGGAACTGGTGGCGGCCCTGGCGACGGAGGCCGGCGTCCCGCTCACGGGCACGGCATCCCTGCCCCACGATCATCTGCCCGCGATGTCCCTGCCACCGCTCTCCCTGGCGGAGCGGCTCGATCTGGTGCTGGCCGACTACGACCTTCGGGTCGACTGGCGATCCGGCGACGCCGGCCGGCCGGCCGGCCGGATCATCCCGCTCGACGCCGACCTCCCCCGGCCCGACGCGGCCGCCGCCGCGAGACGGCCCGCCCCCGTGGTGCGGCCGCAGGGTCGCAAGCCACCGGGAATCCCCCCGCGACCCGGTCGGGCCGAGGGCCCCCGCGAGACGTTCTCGCTGCAGGTGGCGGCACCGCTCGACGAGGTGCTGGCGGCGATCGCGAAGCGGCTCGACCTGTCGCTCGAGATCGATGCGGAGTCGCTGCGACGCCGGGGCGTCGCGCCCGGCGAGATCGTCAAGGCCACGGTGAAGGACGCAAGCCGCGACCAGCTGCTCGACGCGATCCTCGTCCCCCTCGAGCTGCGGTGGACGATCGACGCCGGCACGCTCCGTGTGGCCGCCGCACCGCCCGAGCCCGCCTCCACCGCGCCGAATCCGTAACTGGCGACGGCGAGCTGGCGACCACAAGCTGGCGAGGGCGGGCGGAGCGGGGCCGCGGCTCGCGGCCCAGCTGCCGGTGCGTCAGCGTCCGGGGCGGCGACCGGCCCGGCCAACCATGCCGCGGGCGGCCTCGAGGTTGCGGCGGGCGTCCGCGTTGCCGGGCTCGATGCCCAAGGCCGTCTCGTAGGAGTAGACCGCCTCCGCGAACCTGCCCTGACGCGCCTGGGCGACGCCGCGGTTGAACCAGACCCGGGCGTCCTTGGGCCGCTGGCGGATCGCCTGGTTGAAGTCGAACTCGGCCTTGCCTGGCTCGTCCGTGTCGAGATAGGCGAGCCCGCGGTTGAGATAGGCCAGCATGCAGGTGCGGTCGCGGCGGATGGCGGACGCGTAGGCGTTGATCGCCTCGAGGGGCCGCTCGAGCTCCATCAGCGCGAGCCCCCGCCACAGTTCCGGCCGCGGATCGTCGTAGGCGATCCCCGCGGCCTCCTCGAAGTCCTCGAGCGCGATTCCGTAGAGCCCCTGGTGGAACCAGGAGATGCCCCGCCGCAGGTAGAGCTCCGCTTCCTGCGGGTCGATCTCGATGCCCTTCGTGCAGGCCTCCACCGACCCGCGGAAGTCGCCCAGCCGCCGCAGCACCACGCCGAGGGCCAGATGCCCCACGACGAGTTTCGGCTCCTTGTCAACCACCTGCTGCAGCAGGTCGCGGGCCTCGGCCAGCTTCCCGGCCTGCTCGAGCTTCTCCGCCTCCGCGAGGAGTTTCTCCCCCTCCGTCCGATCGATCCAGGCGTCCGGTTCCTGCGGGGCAGTTCGCGACCGCGTGCTGCCTGGCCGCGACGGACCGTCGGTGCGGCCCCGCGTGCCCTCACGGCCCGCCGTGCCGTCGGTCGGCGCCTCCGGAAAGGGCACCGGCAGTTTCGGCCTGGAACGCGGACGCGGCGTTGGCCTCGGCTCCTCGCCGCGGTCGGACTCCGGCGGCGCGGGCTCTCGCGGCGCCGGCGCGGGTGCGGCGGACGGCGGCATCCCTGCCTTGCCGGCCCCGAACGGGTTGAGTTCGTCGGCGAAGGGATCGTCGTCCACGGCCGCGGCCTTGGCCGCAGCGGGCTGCATCGCGTTCGCCGACCGACACGCGACGGCGGGCCCGGCCAACGTCACCGCCGCGAGCGTCAGGACACGGAACAGGCCGCGACCGAGGGCCGTCGGAGCGGTGGACGGTCGAACGGCCGATGGAGGAAGTGGCATCGTGACGAAATCCCGTGTCTCCCGTGAGCATCGACCAGTTCCGCCGCCACGGACGAGGAACGGCGGCAGCGATTGCTCGAGCCCTACGCCTGGTGCGACCCGATCAATCCGCCCAGCCGTTCCTCGATGCCCTCGCGGATTCGCCGCGAGAAGAGGGCCGCCATCGCCGGCACCTGCAGGGCCACCACGAGTTCCTCGACGAGGATCTCGACCGTGCCGTCGAACCGCATGCCACTGACGGAGAGCAGCACGCGGAGACGATCTTCGCCCTCCCACGCGGCCTCGATCTCTCCCACGGCTTCCACGTATTCGTTTTTCGCCCGCACCAGCGCCGCATCGAGCCGACGGCGGACCTCGTCCTTGGAAAGGCTGTGCTGGACGCGAACTTCGAGCGATTTCACTGCCGTCCTCCTGCCAACGTGACGCCTGCCGGCGGGGCCGCGGTGACCGCCGCGCGAGCCGGAACGATCGCGACCGCACGGCGAACCAGCTCGGCCCGCACCGTGCCCTCCCGACCATTGAAGCATACCGCGGACCGCACCGCGACGACGTCGGGCCCCAGTTCCCAGGCCCCCCGGATCTCCCCCATGGCGATCCGGCCGGCGACCGCCACCCGCAGCCCCGCGGCGCGGGCGGCCCGCACCCATGCCGCCGCCGCGTCCGTGCCGCAGCAGCCGAACAGTCCGGCGGCCCCCTTGTCGAAGGTGTCGATCAGCACCGCGCCGCAGCCCGCTTCACGTGCGGCCGCGATCACTTCCGCCGGGGGCGGGGCAGCCGCCCGCTCCCAGTCGGCGTAGGCCACGGCCACCCGCTCCACTCCGGCGGGCAACGGCGCGAAGAGGTCCGCGAGCCGCGGCCGCCACGGCGTGTTCGCCGCGGCCGCGAGGCCGACCTTCACGGCGGCAGGCGGCGGCACCTGTCGATCGAGCGCCGCTTCCACGGCCGCCACGAGCGAGCGAGCGCCCGTGGACGCCGCCGCGCGTTCGGCGTCGGCGAGGTCCCCGCAGGCCATCGTCCAGGGAACGCGGCCGCCGACCATGCGGGCCACCGCCGCCGCCGTCTGCGGATCCGCGGCGCCGAGCGGCCCACGCCGCGGCTCCTTGACGTCGATGATCGCCGCCCCGCCGGCGACGGCCGCGGCCGCCTCGGCGGCATCCCGCACGCTCACGAGCAGGCCGCACCAGTTCACGGGTCCGCCGCCGCGACCGCGGCCTCCCGCTGCGCCTCGCGCTTCGCATCGATCAGGCGGCGGCCGAGCTGCCGCGCCAGTTCCGGTGAGAGCGGCTCGCACCAGCGGCCGTCGAACACGACGTAGGAGTCGTCCCAGGTGCCCCAGGGCGTGAACGTCGCACGCCTGCGGTAGTCGTCGGCCCGCTCCGCGAGCCGCAGGACGAGCGTGTTGACGCGGAAGGCGGCATGGTGCTCGCACGTCTGTTCGCCGCCACGGGTGAGCGGATGCGACCCGGGAAAGAAGCATTCGGCCACGTCGAGCGGCACGGTCTCGACGCGGCCCGGTGCCAGCCGCACGACGAGCGCCTGCCGGTCGAGCAGGAGCCGCGGCCGGGCCGCAGCCGCCGCCAGCAGGCCGATGCCCGCCGCCGCCACGGCGCCCGCGGCCAGCGCGGCGGGTCGGAACGGGCGACCGGCGGTGCTGAGCGTCGTCGCGGCGATGCCCCCGGCGAGCACGAGGGCGGCGACGACGGCGAGGGCGGCGACGGGCCGGACGTTGCCCCGCAGCCAGACCTCCGCCGGTGGCTTCCGCTGGTCGGTCATCGCGCTTTCGCCTTCGCGGCCGGTGTCATACGATTCCATCGCCGGCCCCCCGCGGGCCTCTCCGGGCGGAGCCTCCAGCCGGAACCCTTTCGAGATGCACGATCCGTCACCGCCGCCGTCCGGCGGCGATTCCGCCTCCGCGTCGCCCGTCCGCGTCGTCGCCCTCATCATGGCGGCGTTCGTCGCCTATCTGGCCGCCGCGGCCCTCGGCTGGCCCCAACATGGTCGGGATTTGCTCGTCAGGGCACAAGCGTCCCACGACGGCGCAGCCGGCGGCCCGCACGACGGTCCCGACGCGGCCGCGACGCCGGGGGCGGAAGGGCACGCCGTCCGCACGGCGCCGCCGGCCGCCACGGTGCTCCCCTTCTGTCTGCTGCTGGCGGCGATCGCGGTGTTTCCCCTGATGCCGCGGCTCTCCCATTGGTGGGAGCACAATTCCAGCAAGCTGCTCGTGGCCGGCGGGCTGGCGGTCGTGACGCTGGCCTACTACGTGCTCGGGCACCGCCTGCCGGTCGACCTTCACTTCCCCGCGCACGCGGTCGTCGGGCCCGCCGCGTCAGGGCCGTCGTGGGGCACCGCGGCCGCGGTGCTCGCGAACGCCATGCTGGCGGAATACGTGCCCTTCATCGTCCTGCTCTTCGCCCTCTACTGCATCACGGGCGGCGTGCGGATCGAGGGGGATCTCCGTGCCACCCCCACGATCAACGCCGCCTTCCTCGGCATCGGCGCGGTCGCGGCGAGCTTCATCGGCACGACGGGCGCGGCGATGCTGCTGGTGCGGCCGCTGCTGGAGACCAACCGGGAACGGCGGGTCGTGGCGCACACCGTCGTCTTCTTCATCTTCATGGTCTGCAACTGCGGCGGCTGCCTCCTGCCGATCGGCGACCCGCCGCTGTTCCTCGGCTACCTCGAGGGGGTCGACTTCCTCTGGACGCTCTCGCTGTGGAAGCCGTGGCTCGTCACAAACGGCCTGCTGCTGGCCGTCTACTGGCTGTGGGACACGTTCTACGCGCAGCCCCGGGAATCGCTGGTGGACATCCTTCGCGACGAGCAGCTCGCCGGCCCCCTACGGATCAGCGGCCTCTGGCCGAACGCGCCGCTGATGGCCGGCGTGATCGCGGCGGTGGCGCTGCTCGATCCGGCGAAGGCCGTGCCCGGGACCTCGTGGCACCCGTGGATCTTCCTTCGCGAGATGGTGCTGCTCGCCCTGGTCGCTGCCTCGCTGGTCCTCGGGTCGGCCGACATCCGCCGGCGCAACGGCTTCACCTACGCGGCGATCCTCGAGGTGGCGGCCCTGTTCCTCGGCATCTTCGTCTGCATGCAGCCCGCGCTCGCCCTGCTCCACGAGCACGGCGCGGCCCTCGGCATCGATTCGCCGCGGGCGTTCTTCTGGGCGACGGGCTCGCTCTCGAGCGTGCTCGACAACGCCCCGACCTACCTCGTGTTCTTCAAGGCGGCACAGGCCCTGCCTGCGGCCGGTGCGACCATGGCCGGGGTCGACGTCGGCCGGCTGGCCGCGGTGAGCCTGGGGGCCGTATTCTTGGGGGCGATGACCTACATCGGCAACGGTCCGAACTTCATGGTGAAGGCGATCGCGGAACAGTCGGGCGTGCGGATGCCGAGCTTCTTCGGCTACTGCTGCTACAGCTTCGCCGTGCTCCTGCCGGTGTTCTTCCTCGTGTCGATGCTCTTCCTCTGAGAGACTCGTTCCTCCGACAGACTCGGTGTGACTGCCCGAGGCCCCTCCGCCGGCCGACTTCCGTGCCAGCCGCCGCCCGGACCGTTTCAGCACTTCCCAGCCGCCCCCGGGCCCATCCGCC
>Ga0214917_10004281_pt1 | contig 15981 bp, 15 predicted proteins | sample LL_1208_BB_MetaG_FD_177983 | JGI IMG/M metagenome (GOLD analysis project Ga0214917, IMG submission 177983) | Freshwater microbial communities from Lake Lanier, Atlanta, Georgia, United States - LL_1208_BB | ecosystem: Environmental > Aquatic > Freshwater > Lake | place: USA: Georgia | collected... | reverse complement strand
ATATTTATTTTTCAGTGAGTTACAACTCCATTAAAAAATTGTCGTGTACAGAGGATCTCCCTGAAGAACAGCAAAAAAATATTTTACAATTGGGTGAAAAAACACTTGCTAAAAAAATCAACGATCTCCCTGAAGAACAGCAAAAAAATATTTTACAATTAAGTGTTGAAAACTTAGAGTTATTGAATCAATTGGCAAATTCCAGTGAATCAACTCACTTTACAAGCGAACTAATCAATGTAATCGCAAGCACTCCAAACATTAATGATGCAAAATTAAGAAGTTTATTGAGGAAATTGCTTGAGGGTAGATTGAATACAAATCTGCATAAATATGTTACTAAGGAAACTTTACAAGAATATTTTGAAACCACAAATGAACTAAGTGAAGATTTTTGTAACAAGAAGTTTGAGAAATTAAGGTTTATCGCTAAAAAAAGTGAAAAAAAAATAGCAATGTTAATCGCTAAGATTAAAGAAGAAATTGCTAAACATCCAGATAAAGATTCAACAAAAATTGAAAAAGCAATTGATTCTTTGAGACATGATTCACAAAATGAAGAATTACTAGAAAAATGTTTAAGTTATTTCTGCGCCACTTTAACTTTATATCGACATACAGAAGGATTAGATATTGAGAAAATGTTTAACAGTGTTATTGGCTTTGTTAAAAAAGGAAATGAAGAAATAACTCGTTTGTTAATTGTAAGCAGAAAATGTGGTAACGATAATAAATTACCTGATGATCAAAAAGCGAAAGACATGAGATATCTCTATACTAATCCTCAATTTGCACAACAATATTATGCAATGTTATACGGGGATGATGTTGAGTTTAATGAATTCCTTACAAGATGTCCTAATGCACCACAATCTTCTACAGCTGAAGAATCACAAAAATTGCCTATAAGCCCTGCAAGTATAGTAAATGAAGCGTACATGGCTATATTAATAGCCAAAGAACAAAATTCAAAAAATTTTGATAATGAACGTATTCAGCACAATGATGGTACAGAATTAATTAAAAAACTATCAAAAAAAGTTAAATACGACTATATCAAAAAAATTGTGGATCTTTTATCCAGTAAGGACATATTAATTGAAGAAATATTTGATAAAGTAACAGAAGCTGAGGTGAGTTTCGATCAACTCTACAATTTCTATGTATTTTTAGAATCTTCAGGCGCACTTTATTATAGTAACGCATATAGATGTATTGAAAATTTAGATAGACTAACAAGCTTGCTTGAAATTGAAAAATATAATTATGAATCGAAAACAATTGATTATGTAATTGACAAACTTTTGTTTCTAGATAGTGCTACTGATGAAATTAATGAAGTTATACAACATAATCGTACAAAAAAACCTGGGATTATAGAACAAACTTTAGGCGCAGCAAGTAAAACTGTTCAAGGTGCTGCCGGCGTAGTAAGTGAAAATGCTCAAGGTTTTGCCGGCTCAGCAAGTAAAACTGTTCAAGGTGCTGCCGGCGCAGTAAGTGAAACTGTAGGGGGAGTTTGTAATTATGTTGTAGGACTTTTTGCGAAACCTAAACAAGGAAAAACAAGACAAAATCAAGAACTTGTTGAGGCAGTTAAAAAACATCTGCCTAAATAAGATAACTCGCAATTAATAGTTTACCTCTTCATAGCAAAGAGCTTATACTCAACTTAATTTGAGGTACTCAGAAGTAAACAGGACATAAGTAAGAAAGGTCACGGATGTTCAGCGAACAAATAAAAAAAAACGATACAAAGTGCAGCAAAAGCGCTATCAGGCTGCAGGCGTAGCGAATGATTACTTTCAAGGGAATGCCCGTAAGGCAGAGCGTGAAATGGGTTGGGGTCGTGGTACCATTGAAACGGGTCTAGGTTAAATAAGGACAGGCATTAAATGTATTGATCATTATTCTGGTCGAGGCAATAAGGGAACTCGTAATTAATGGTTTACCCCAAGCTGGGTAAACCATTAATTACGAGTTTCCTAAAACACAAGACTCAGCTAATCAGGGTAATAAGCTATCACCTAAACAAAACAAATAATATGCATAATGAAGGTTGGCCTAAATTAGTTGAGTATTATAAATTTTTACAGGAATTGAATATTTCGTCATTGCTGTTAGAGTTTTTTTGGATGGTACTAAAGTCTGAATTTTAGTTATCAGATTGGGCTTACGGTTTAGATTAATAGTTAGCAAGTAATGTTTGATGGTACCACAGTTGAATTTGATATGCTAAACTAAGGCAATTAATACAGCTGCCAACAAGGATATTCAATGACTACGCAAGACCACGAGATTATTCCCATAACTATTGAGCAAGAATTAAAACAATCATACCTTGATTATGCTATGAGCGTTATTGTGGGGCGAGCTTTGCCGGATGCAAGAGATGGATTAAAGCCTGTACATCGACGTGTTCTTTATGCGATGAAGGAATTGGGAAATGAGTATAATAAGCCTTATAAAAAATCGGCACGTGTTGTAGGTGATGTGATTGGTAAGTATCACCCACATGGTGATACGGCAGTTTATGATACAATGGTGCGGATGGCCCAACCGTTCTCGATGCGCTATTTGCTGGTAGATGGACAAGGTAACTTTGGTTCTGTCGATGGTGATGCGCCAGCAGCAATGCGTTATACTGAGGTGCGTATGACCAGGCACGCGCATGCTCTGATGGCCGATTTAGAAAAAAATACGGTTAACTTTGTGCCAAACTATGATGGTACAGAGCAGGCTCCAGAAGTATTTCCGACTCGTATTCCTAATTTATTGATTAATGGTTCATCTGGTATTGCTGTTGGTATGGCAACTAATATCCCTCCGCATAATTTACAAGAAGTTGTTGCGGCATGTTTGGCATTATTAGAATCTCCTGAGATAAGCATTGAAGAGCTGATAATGCACGTTCCAGGGCCTGATTTTCCAACTGCGGCTATTATTAATGGTCGAGCTGGTATTTTAGATGCATATCGCACTGGTCGTGGTAGAGTTGTCGTGCGCGCTAGAGTTGTTTTTGAAACTGATGAAGATACTGGTCGAGTTTCTATCATAGTTAATGAATTGCCTTATCAAGTAAATAAAGCGCGTCTTATTGAAAAAATTGCTGAATTAGTGCGAGAAAAACGAGTAGAAGGTATTGTTGGCTTGCGTGATGAATCCGACAAGCAAGGGATGCGGATTGTTATAGAGGTTAAACGCGGTGAATTGCCGGATGTTATTCTTAATAATTTGTATGCTCACACACAAATGCAAACTGTGTTTGGTATGAATATGGTGGCTTTAATTGATGGGCAGCCAGGGACGTTAAATCTTAAAGAAATTCTTGATTGTTTCTTGAAACATAGGCGCGAGGTGGTCACGAGACGATCAATTTTTGAGTTGGAAAAAGCACGAGCCAGAGCGCATATATTAGAAGGTTTAGCAGTCGCGTTAGCTAACATTGATGAGATGATTGAGCTAATCAAAAAAGCTAAAAATCCTCAAGAAGCAAAACAACAAATGCTGGATAAGTTCTGGTCATTAAAAAACGTTGGGCCAATACTTGCAAAAATCCGCACTAATTTACCGCAGCATTTGAGCAATGATATTAACAGCGATTTAACTAAAGGTTATTATTTATCCACCGAGCAGGCGCAAGCTATTTTAGATTTAAGACTGCACCGTTTAACTGCGCTTGAGCAAGAAAAGATTTTTGCGGAGTTGGATTTATTAGCCCAAGAGATGCAGAACCTGTTAGAAATTCTAAATTCTGCAGTTAGGTTGAAAGAAGTTATTGCCAATGAATTAAAAGAGGTGGTAGCGCAGTTTGGCGATGAACGGCGAACAGAAATTATTGATAGTCAAGAAGATTTAAATCATGAGGATTTAATTCCTCAGGAAGATGTTGTGGTCACCTTATCGCATCAAGGGTATGTAAAATACCAGCCGTTAGATGTCTACAAGTCTCAGCATCGAGGTGGTAAAGGCAAGATTGCGACGGCGGTTAAAGAAGAAGATTTTGTGAATCGATTAATTATCGCCAATACCCATAATTCATTATTATGTTTCTCAGATCATGGACGAGTATATTGGCTAAAAGTATACAATTTGCCGGCCGCCCAGCGCACTGCGCGGGGTAGACCTATAATTAACATGTTACCATTGAAAGAAGGTGAAGTAATTACAGCTATGCTGCCGGTTAAAAATTATGACGATGGTCAATTTGTGGTTATGGCAACAAAAGCTGGGGTTATTAAAAAAGTAACCCTAGAGGCCTTTAGTAGACCACGACCAAGCGGTATTATCGCCATAGATCTCGATGAGGCTGATTCGTTGATAGCAGTTTCGTTAACTGATGGTCAAAGAGATTTAATGTTATTCTCTGATGCTGGCAAGGTCATTCGTTTTGCGGAGAGTCAAGTGCGTGCCATGGGCAGGGGCGCGCGGGGCGTGAGAGCTATAAAACTTGCTGCTGGTCAGAGTTTAATTTCCATGGTAGTAGTTTCATCTGATGATACTATTTTTACAGCTACTGAAAATGGCTATGGAAAGCGCACAAAAATTGATGAATATCGTCAAACTAGTCGGGGTGCGCAAGGTTACATTTCAATTCAAGTTTCTCAGCGCAATGGCAATGTTATCCGCTCATTACAAGTTTCAGAACAAGATGACGTGATGTTAATCACTGATAAAGGTACATTAGTGCGGTTTAAAGTTAATGAATTATCTATTATTGGTCGTAATACTCAGGGCGTGAAGCTTATTTCTTTGGCGCCTGGAGAAAAAGTTGTTGGTATGCAAAAAATTGAAGATGTCTCTGATGAGGAGGCTATAATTGACGAAATCTAGAGGATACTACTTTGGCGCAGGTCCGGCGATGTTGCCAGAAGATGTCCTGCTACAAGCCCAACAAGATATATTAAATTGGCAAAATCAAGGTTTATCTATTTTAGAAGTAGGGCATCGGACTGAAGCTTTCACAAGTTTAGTCGCCGAAACTGAATTATTAGTGCGACAGATACTTAATGTTCCTAATAATTATAGGATTTTGTTTTTAGGCGGGGCCGCGCGAGCTCAGTTCGCTAATATTCCAGCTAATTTTTTACATGCCCGGGAAAAAGCTGCTTATATAGTTACTGGTACATGGTCAGAAATGGCCTATGAAGAAGCACAGAAATGTTTTTCTTCTGCTTACTGCGTAGCAACTGCAAGTGCAAGTAACTTCACTGACCTACCGGTTCAATGCGCAGATATTATGCCAAGTACTAAATATTTGTATTTTTGTCCGAATGAAACTATTCATGGGGTCAGATTTCTGCCGCCGCAAAGTATGAACAGCGTGCCATGGGTGGCTGATATGACATCGTGTTTATTCAGCGAGCCCATTGATGTTAGCCAATATGGGTTGATTTTTGCGGGTGCGCAAAAGAATATAGCTAATGCCGGATTAACCTTAGTAATAGTAAGGCAAGAGTGGCTCGATGAGCCGCCATGGCAGCTGTTACCGACTATGCTTGATTTACGTACGCATGCACAGCATAATTCGTTATTTGCTACTCCGCCAACTTTTAATATCTATTTAGCAAATTTGATGCTGCATTGGTTAAATGGGCAGGGTGGATTGCAAGCCATATACGAAGCCAATCAAAGCAAAGCCAAACTCCTCTATAGTTTCCTAGATACTTCAGCTAAGTATAGAGCTCTGGTTAAACCCCAAGCTCGCTCAATTATGAATGTGTGTTTTACCTCGGATATTAATAAACATGACCTGGCAATTATTAATCAGGCTGAGAATAACGGTTTATATGGCCTAAAAGGTCACCGTCTTTTGGGTGGATTGCGTGCGAGCATTTATAATGCCATGCCAATATCCGGAGTGGAAAAACTAATTGCATTTTTAGAGAATTTTGTAAATGATTGAACAAATACCAGTTATTACCATTGATGGTCCAGGTGGCACTGGAAAAGGTACGCTCTGTCATGCCTTAGCTAGGCATCTAGGTTGGCACTGTTTGGACAGTGGTGCAATTTATCGCGCTTTCGCATTAGCTGCTGCTAATTCTGGTTTAACTTTACAGGATTTAGCAAAATTAGTCGACCTTGCTACGAATCTTGATTTATTTTTTGATACTGCTAATGAACATGGGCACGTTATTTATTTAAATAAACAAAATGTCTCCGAAGCAATTCGCTCTGAGCAGTGTGGGCAATTAGCCTCTCAGTATGCTGCTATTCCAGAGATAAGAGCAGCTTTATTAGAACGACAACGACGTTTTGCCAAGGAGCCAGGGTTAGTGACTGATGGCCGTGATATGGGCACGGTTGTTTTTCCGAATGCGACACTAAAAATATTTTTGCATGCTTCTGTGCACGAAAGAGCCCAAAGGCGTTGGTTGCAGTTGCAGGCGCAAGGTAATAATGTTACCATTGATCAAGTTGTAGATGAATTGTCTAAAAGGGACGAAAGAGACCAAAATCGGTCTGTTGCTCCATTGCTACCAGCTGAAGATGCAATCTTAGTCAATACTACAGCAAAAAGTATTAGCCAAGTGCTTGATTATGTTCTACAATTAACCAAGAATCGAGTTATTTGATCTAATGTAAAAGGGGGAAAATACATACTCTTATGTGTTTTCATGTTTATTTATTTTGAGTTTAACAACATGTCTATTAGCTTTAAAGAATTATTTGAGCAAAGTTTTTCCGGAATTAATTTTTATCCAGGCGCTGTAATACCTGCCACCGTTATTCAAATCGATGAAGATTATGTCACCTTAAATGCGGGTTTGAAATCAGAAGGTATTGTCGCCATTGAAGAATTTTATGATAAAAATGGTGAGTTAGAAATCAGTGTCGGTGATGTGGTAGAGGTATCATTAGATGCATTAGAAGATGGTAATGGTGAAACATTATTGTCTCGTGAAAAAGCAAAACGTCAAGAATCATGGCGTAGATTGTTAAAATCTCATGAAAATAATGAAACTGTAGTTGGCCTAATTTCTGGAAAAGTAAAAGGTGGTTTCACTGTTGAAATTGGAACTATAAGAGCATTTTTGCCAGGTTCACTTGTTGATGTACGACCAGTACGTGATTCATCTTACATTGAAGGTAAAGAGTTAGAATTTAAAGTTATCAAGATGGATGCTAAGCGCAATAACATCGTGGTATCTCGCCGAGCTGTTGTTGAAGAAGAGAATAGCGCTGATCGCGTTGCATTATTAGAATCATTGCACGAAGGTCAAGAATTAATGGGCGTAGTTAAGAACTTAACTGACTATGGTGCGTTTATTGATTTAGGTGGTATCGACGGTCTGTTGCACATTACTGATATTTCATGGAAACGAGTTAAGCATCCAAATGAATTATTATCAGTAGGTCAAGAGATAAAAGTTAAAGTATTAAGTTTTGATAGTGATAGAAATCGAGTATCATTGGGCATGAAACAGCTTGGCAATGATCCTTGGGTTGATTTAGTTGACAGATATCCTGTTGGCCATCGCTTGAGTGGTAAAGTAACTAATATTACTGATTATGGTTGCTTTGTTGAAATTGAAGAAGGCGTAGAAGGCCTAGTCCACATGTCAGAAATGGATTGGACTAACAAAAATATTCATCCAAGCAAAGTGGTAAGTCTTGGTGATGTTGTAAATGTTATGATTCTAGAGATTGATGCTGATAGACGCCGTATATCTTTAGGTATGAAACAATGTGTAATTAACCCATGGCAACATTTCTCACAAGAACACCAAAAGGGCGAAAAGGTAGTTGGTAAAATTCGTTCTATAACTGATTTTGGTATTTTCATTGGTCTAGATGGTGAAATTGATGGCCTAGTACACTTATCAGATATATCTTGGTCAGTTCCTGGTGAAGAAGCAGTTAAACACTTTAAGAAGGGTCAAGAAGTTGAAGCAGTAATTTTAGCAATTGATGCTGATCGTGAAAGAATTTCTCTTGGTATCAAGCAATTAGAAGGCGATTTGTTCACTTCTTTCGTTGATAAGCATGCTAAAGGAACGATAGTTACCGGCAAAGTAATTGCTGTTGAACCAAAAACCGTTACTGTTGAGTTATCTCAGGATATCTTAGGTACCATTCGTGCTACTGAGCTATCTGATGAGAAAGTTGAGGATGCTAATAACCTTGTTAAAGTTGGTGATGAAATTAGTGCTAAAATCACTAACGTGGATCGCAAATCACGGTTAATAACTTTATCTGTGAAAGCCAAAGATGCGCAAGAGCAAGCTGAAGTTATCAAAAAGTATGGTCGAGCTAATGAAGCCGCAACTACTTTAGGAGATTTGTTCAAAGAGAAAATTGCTTCTAAAGATAACGAGCAATAAAGCAGCTTAAGAAACCCGCTAATGCGGGTTTTTTTTTGCACTTGGCATAAGAAATACTTGCATCTTATGGGTACACAATTCACAATAGAGAAAATATTTTATTAATTAAACTATGATGCGCTATTTAATATTATGTTTGTACGTAATTGTTATAATTTTTTCCTTGGGATTCTCTGCACTTAATCATCAACGAGTGCGCTTAGATTTATACTTTAATTCTTATAATTTACCCTTAGCTTTAATAATGGCGCTCTGTTTTGGTCTTGGTTTACTTATAGGGTTATTAATGTTAGTAGTTAAGTATTGGCAAATTATGCGTTTAAAACAGCGCGGGTTAATATTAGAGCAAGAAATAAAGAATTTACGCGCAATTCCAATAAAAGATTCACATTAAATTAGAGAATATTACCATGATTGTGTTATGGCCTGTGTTGTTGCCAGTGGCGGCTTGGTCTGGTTGGTGGGTGGCAAGCAAAAAAAGAGAAAAAACTGAATATAATCAAGGACAGTATTTAAACCGTGAATACGTCCTGGGATTAAACTATTTACTCAATGAGCAGCCAGACAAGGCAGTGGATATTTTTATTAAATTGCTAGAAGTTGATAACGATACCGTGGAAACACACTTGGCTTTAGGTAATTTGTTTAGAAGAAGAGGGGAAGTAGATAGAGCTATTCGTGTTCACCAAAACATTATTGCTCGACCACAGCTTGAATTAGCGCAGCGCAAAGAGGCTTTGTATGCACTTGGTCAGGATTATTTAAGTGCAGGATTATTTGATAGGGCTGAAAAAGTATTTATTGAGGTGGTAGCTTTAGGTGGTGGTCAAGAAAAACAAAGTATCCAGAGTTTATTGACTATCTATCAACAAGAAAAAGCCTGGGAAAAAGCTCTCGAAGTTGTTGGTCAACTGGATTTAATTAATGGTCAAAAATACTCATTAGTTGCTAGTCACTACTATTGTGAAATTGCTGAGCATTTTAGTAAGCTAAATCAATATGAAAAAGCTTACCAAGCGGTTCGCAAAGCGTTGCAAATGGATAATAAGTCGGTTCGAGCTAATCTACAGGCAGCGCAATTAGAAATGCATCATCAGAGATATAGAGCAGCTATTCGTTATTTAAAGCAAGTGCCAAAAATTGATGCTGCATTTACACAAGAAATTATTGATGGGCTAGTTACTGCTTATGAAAAAATTGGTGAAACTGATGAGTGCATCGATTACTTGCATGATATAATAGTGGATAATCCACGTAGTTCTGCAATTTTTATTATTGCTGAGCAAATTAAAGAGCAACGCGGCATTGATGATGCAATTGATTTTGTTTCCACGCAGCTATCCAGGCATCCATCGATTCGTGGCTTAAATAAACTTATCTTATGGCATCTAGAGTCATCGCATGGCAAGGTAAGACAGCAACTACAAATGCTTTACTCAATAACTACAAAATTTTTAGAAAAAAAACCAATTTATCGGTGTGAGGCTTGTGGTTTTTCTGGCAAACTATTGCATTGGCATTGTCCTAGTTGTAAGCAATGGGGTAAAATAAAACCAATTAATGGTTTGGAAGGTGCTTGATGTTCACAGATCCGTGTTTAGAAATGCCCAAGCAAGTGGTTAAGTATGTTTGGGTCTATAATGAGGAACGTGGTTTATTAACCATTTATCCGCATATAAATTCATTAACACCGCCAGCGCAAAAAATATGGCTGTCATTTGTAAAAGCGGCGCAATTAACAACTAAACAGCAAGAACAAACCTTTATTCTACACCATGACAGCATCTATTTGCTGATTAATTATTTAAAGCCACAGTTAACTTGGCTATGCTTAGATAAGGAATTAATGTTATTTGAGGAGCATGACAACATTTTTGTTTCACCGCATCCACAATATTGGCTTGATTACCCCTTAATTAAAAAACAATTATGGCAGTTATGGCAAAAGATTTACGTAATGCTGGGATAAGTTTATTTGAATGTATCTGTGCAATATTTTTGCTTCAATTATTAATTTGTTTTGCTTGGCCAAGCTTGCAGGGCTTTATCGCTCAAAAAACCTCACGACAGCTATTACTAGATTTAAAATCAACTATAGAGTGGGCGCGATGGCAAGCTGTGGTTAGCAAAGAAGAAATTTATTTAGAGTTTACTGATACCGGTTGGGTGTTATATTCCGCCACAAAACTGCTGCGCCACGCTGATAAAGTTAGACAAAAAATTATTTGGCATGGTTTTTCTGGTGCACAACGCTTTGTTTTTTATCCTGATATCCACCGTAATTATCTCAATGGTAGTTTCCAGATTGGACCCTATAAATTATGGCTTAATCGACTCGGCCATATGCGAGAATCGAATGCGGTATGATATCCTGAATTATTGTAACAGTCACTTCTCACAGCCATTGCCGTTAGTAATTAGAGATATGCTCAAGCACATTGGCGATAGAAGTTCAACTACCGCACGCATTAGAAAACTTGCCGGATTTAAATTACAGTTATTAAGCACTAAGCCGCATAGAGATGTAAAGATTTTTAATGGCGCTAAGCTTTTTATGTATGCACGTACCGAGATTCCTAAGCAAACACAAATTGCACTAAAAGATATCTTTTCGTTTTGTCATAACAAACCACTTGGTGATTTTTTATTTAATTGTTCGGCTGTAAAGCGAGGTAATGTCAGCTTAACATTGTCACAAACACCTTTAGAGTGGATGCATTGTTCACACCAGAGCTTATATTGGATAAGGGTTACTTGGTGGCACTACCAAGCTTGTGCACCAATTAAACTAATAGAAGTATTTATTTAGGATAGAGCTAAAAATTTGGTATCATTGAGACACTAACCCCAAGCCACATAAATAAGCCGTACCAGGCATTTAATTTAAACGCCTGTAAATAGAGTTGTGGATTATTTTTGGTGAGCAGATACCATTGCGGTAGACAAAAAAACCAAGCTACAAACCAAAAAACATAGAATGAGTGAGATAAATTGGAGCTATAGGCGATGATAAGCCACAAACAATGCATGATAACTTGCAAGGCAATAATAATGCTTTTGACGTGCCGACCAAAATATATGGCACTTGATAAAATGCCTACTTGCCGATCATCTGCTAAATCGGCTAAGGCATATTCAGTATCGTAAGATATTACCCAAATTACGGTTAGGAACACCAGCAAGGTCAGGGAGTTTGACCATGGCTGAGCGCTTGCGATATTAACCATTGGAATACTGCAGGCAAATGCAAACCCTAAAATCATTTGTGGAGTTGGTAAAAATCGTTTACAGAATGGATAAATAAACGTTAAGCAAACCGCCAGCAAAGCAACGTAAAAACAATTTTTGGGTAATTGTATTAGGATGATTAAAGCCACAAACAGTAGCGCGCACAGGAGCAGCCAAGCGGTAATTAACGAAGTTTCACCAGTAACCAATGGCCGATTTTTTGTGCGCCATACATGGCCATCAATACGTCTATCAGCAATATCATTGATGATGCAGCCTGCAGATCGCATGCATACAGTGCCAAGTAAAAAGTAAATTAAGATTTGCAGCGGAGGCTGTTGTCCATAGGTCAGTGCTAGTGCCCAGGCAGTTGGGAACCACAGTAGGTAAATGCCTATGGGTTTATCTAAACGCATTAATTTGAGGATGCCCTTCATAAATCATTAACCATCTGGCTACATCCAAAGCGAATGTCGTGCATATGGGGTAAGTGTTTGGCAATTAGCTGCAGATATTGTGCTGCTTGACGCATGGAGCTAATGCCGCCCGATACTTTTATGCCGCAGGGCAGATTTTTTTTAAGTATAGCCTGGCAAAATACCTCGACTGCCGCAAATGTTGCGCCTGTGGTAATTTTGCCAGTTGAGGTTTTCAGCATATCGGCCCCGCAGGAGATAATAGCTTCAACAGCTTGGGCTAATTGTTCTAAATTGGCAAATGCGCCAGTTTCTACAATTACTTTTATTTTTAAACCCAACGAGTGGCACAAGGCACAAATTTGTTGACACTCTTGTATGGCTTGATGGCTATCACCTCGCAAAAAAGCTTGGTAATTAAAGACATAATCAATTTCTGTTCCCGGGAAATTAGCGTTAATGTCATTAATTTCACTTACTACTTGGTTTATTTCTTGATTGCCACTTGGGAAGTTTACTACAGTAGCTTTGGTTAGAGTACAAGTTTTGGGAATATAGGCTAAATGCTTAGGCCAAACACAAATTGCGGCCATATTGTGGTGTTGGGCAACAGTAGCGAGCTCTTCTACCTCAAGACGAGTTACAGTTTCTTTTAAGCAAGTTAAGTCGATTAACCTGTATATTTGGTTTGCCATACTCATGGTAGATTCATTAAAAATTGGTTGATGATTTTCACTAAATTACTACTAGCTTGATTAGCTACTGCCACAACATCATTGTGATCATGAGATTTATTTGTGAGCCCCGTTGCATAATTGGTTAAGGTTGCTAGCGCCCCAATTTTCATACCGCAATGATGCGCGACGAGAATTTCTGGAACAGTTGACATGCCTACAGCGTCGGCGCCTAATAAACGAAAAGCCCTAATCTCGGCAGAGGTTTCATATTGCGGCCCCTGTACTGCAATATATACGCCTGAGTGCAGTGTAACATTGGCATGCAAGGCTGCATTTTGTAATAGTTGTTGTACAGTAGGATTATAAGCTTGGTCTACGGGTAGAAAGCGTGGACCGAACTCGTCATCATTGGGGCCGGTAAGAGGGTTGTTTGGCATTAGATTAATATGGTCAATAAGCATCATAATCGAACCTGGCGCCATCTCTTCCCGTAATGAGCCGGAAGCATTGGTTGCAATGAAATACTCGCAGCCTAAGCACTTCAAAGTACGCACATAGGTTTTAATGTAGGATAAATCCGTGCCTTCATAGGCGTGCACTCTACCTTTCAAGCAAACTACTGGTTTATCTTGTGCATAGCCTAAAATTAGTTCTCCAGCGTGTCCTGGGACTGAAGTAGTTGGAAAACCTGGAATGTCGCTATAGGGGATAACAATTTTTTTCGTCAATGTATCTGCAAATGGACCTAATCCTGAGCCTAACACAATACCGGCAATGGGTTTAAATTTTTCTGGATATTGTTTTAAAATCCAATTGGCTATTTCTTGCGGATGTTGATTCATATTTAGGTTCCTAAATTTGGTGTTAATGGCGCGTCATCTTGCCATGAGTAAAAAAACGCCATAAAAGTAGCGCTGTAATTTAAAATAATTCCAAGGGTGGTATAAAATGCAACCATATCTGGCATGCAGTAACCTAAGCAAGCTGTAAGTGCGGAACTAGTTATGGCAATTGCTATCCATTGTGTAAATAACAGATTGTTCTTGGGGTTGTCTGGCATTTGGGGAAAAGAAGTTGGATTATCCACCCGAATATATTCGGCTGCAAACCATACTATATTTGCGACAGTGAATAATAAAAGACTTATTAGCCAATATTGCATGCTGATAATTAATAATAGTGATGCAATCAAACCAATTAATGCTTGTAATTGAATTAATAGGCGATAAGTAAGGTTGTCATAATAATTTGAGCTAATTAATAACAAGCCATAAGCGAGCGCGAAGGAAGTTATGGAAACACCCGCCAATGCAGTGGAAATAAAACCCAGCGGAATATCTTTTAGTTTAGCGGTTATAAATCCTACTGCAAATAAATGCCCTGCGGCAGTATCAACCATTGCTGCCCAATTACTACTCATGGTTTTACTTTAAAAATATTTTGTCCAATGTAAGGAATAAGCGCCTCTGGGACCCTGATATTTCCATCAATGTCTTGATAGTTTTCCATAATAGCCAGTAGCGTTCTACTAATTGCTATTGCCGTGCCATTTAAAGTATGGGGAAAAAATTTATCATTATTTGCGTTACGATAGCGAATATTTAAACGTCTCGACTGGAAATCAGTGCAGTTAGAGCAGGAGGTAACTTCGCCGTATTTATCTTCACTTTCCCGACCAGGCATCCAGACCTCGATATCATATTTTTTATATGCTGATGCCCCAAGATCACCTGCGCATATGCCGACAACGCGATACGGTAAGCCTAAGCGTTGGTAAATGGTTTCTTCCAGCGCCAGAATTTCTTCAAGAGCTGTTTGGCTGGCTTCGGGAGCAGTAATTTGAAATAGTTCTACTTTAGAAAATTGGTGCACACGGTATAAGCCTTTGCTTTCTCTTCCGCCAGCTCCAGCTTCGCGGCGAAAACAATGACTGGACGCAACATATTTGATTGGTAGTTGGAAATCATTGAGGATAGAGTCGGCATGCATACCGCCGACAGTAATTTCTGCGGTAGCGACCAGGCTTAAATCCATATCCGCAATATTGTAAATATTTGCTTCATCGCCGCGAGGATTAAAGCCAGTCCCAATCAAAACGGAACTTTTGGCTAAATCTGGTGTTGCTAGAGGAGTGTAACCAAATTCTCGTGCAACTTTCATTGCAAATAAAATTAGTGCTGACTCTAAAAGAACCGCGTCATTTTTTAAAAAATAGAATTTTGCGCCGGCAACCTTTGCACCACTATCAAAATCTAACCAATCATGCAACTTTGCCAGTTCTAAATGGTCGCGGCTTTTAAAATCAAATGCTGGCGGATTGCCAACATATTTTAAAGGTAAATTTTCTGCATCTGAAGCGCCATCTGGAGTATCGGCAGAAATTAGATTGGGTATAGTATACAGTTCTTGTTGGTAAGCTTCATCTAGTTCACGTAATTTAGGTTCACAATTAGATATGTAATGATTGAGCTCTTTACCTTGTTTGATTAATTCAGGCTTCTCTTCTTTGCTCACCGCAGGAATTTTTTTAGCAATTTGATTGGCTTGCGCTCTTTTATCTTCAAGATGAGCCTTAAGGGTTTTGCGTTCATTATACAACTCAATTACCCGCATTACATCTGCTTTTACTCCACGCTTGGCGATGATTTCTTGAATTAATTCACGATTTTCAATAATAAATTTAATATCTAACATAATTAACCTTTTGCGACAAATGCGTATCCATAGCCTCGAATAGTTTTAATCCAAGACTCATCATGATGATCTTCATTCAGCTTTTGACGTAAATTACTAATATGTACATCAATACTTCGATCAAAAGCAGTATATTTTCTACCTAAACTGTACTCTGTTAATTGTTCTTTCGATAGCACTCTCCCAGGATAGCGTAAGAATAGCTCTAAAACATTAAATTCACTGTTCGTTAGCGCAATGATATTATTATCTAATATTGCTTGTCTAGTCAGACAGTTTAAAAATAATGGGCCAATAGATAGCGTTGCATTATCAATTGGTGTCGTGTGCATTCTTCGATGAATTGCTTTGATGCGCGCAACTAATTCAGCAATCATTATCGGTTTTTTGATAAAGTCATCGGCGCCATGCGAGAAGAAATCCAAACAATGCGGTGCTTCTTGTTCAGCACTCAAAACGATAATATTTAAATGAATAAATTGCCGTAAGGTATCCATTAACAATAACAATTCAGCATTATAATTATGGACATCCAAAATAACAATTGAAAATGGTTCAACTTTACTAATATCCTGCCGTTGATGATTAGCAATATGGTCAGCATGAATATGTAACTCATGTTCGCGCAACGAGCTAATT